>ERZ773277.36-NODE-36-length-159141-cov-20.375627_pt1 | contig 159141 bp, 201 predicted proteins | sample MGYA00511957_ERZ773277 | MGnify/ENA primary metagenome ERZ773277 (study PRJEB29015, sample SAMEA2737800) | human gut metagenome | biome: human gut; feature: human-associated habitat; material: faeces | place: China | collected 2012 ... | reverse complement strand
GTAAAGTTGCTTGTTGTTTATAACCATCTATTTGTTCTTTATATTAATTACTTCCATTTTATACTTCTCTGGGTACTCTAGACATGTGCATACTACTAAAATAGAATCATTCAACATGGTTGCTTTATTACCCCTATCATCTACATAAACAGTTTTAGGATAATAATCAACATCTTCTTCTTTTTTATCCTTACATCCTATCATGATAAGAGATAGGATAATAATACTTGCTTTAATCTTTGTCATAACAGCTCCATCCCATTCTTGTATATCACGTCTCCTTGTTTCATCTTGTCTATTTTATTAATCTCATTATCAATATAGCAAAGTTGGATATTATCCATACTATAGATATCCAGAATGTTATACTCAACATAAATCCTATATTCTTAGGTATAGGATCTATTCTTCTGAATGTTAAGATCATGTATATAAATGTCTTTATGTTCACAATTTACGATATTTTTCTATATAGTTAACTATTAAATCTTTAACTCCTTTTGGGACATCTACCAGTTTGAGATTACCTTGGAATATGTCCTTGCCGTACTCATCCATAATCTCCCCGAATGAAGGATTCATGACTCTTGTTGACATAGATATCGGTTGATCAGTGTCAAATTTGATAACGATCTTCTTTCCGCCGTTTATCGCCTTTTTAAAAGCCACGTAAAGCTTTCGGCCTTTTATTATATCACAATTTCCTTTCAGGATATTAGACATATGTATGACATGCTCTTTCTTCGCATCTCCGGGGTTGTCCATAAGCTTAAGATCTCCTCCGGTATCTCTCCATTTCCTGAAGCACGGGAAACATAGACCGTGATTTGCCTTGGCGTGTCTAGGTATCATCCTGCTGCTGCCGGCTGGGATCGTATCGCCACAGCAGATACACGTCCTATCCTTGTTGGTGCGCATCGGCACATAGCTCTTTATCGGGTATTCTTTTCTTTTATACATCTTCTTCTGTTTTCAAAATTATCATCACCATACTCATAATTAGGACAAGCTTTGTTGCTTGGACGCCTTACGTATGTTGTTTGTTTCCTATTATGTTTCCTGTTAGGGTTTATATAATGGTCACACACCTGCCAAATAGAACAACATACCTTGCCATATCTTTTCGCCCATTCATTATCATGCAGATGTACGCATGTGGCGCAAGTCGGATTCTTAAGCTTATCCTTGTTATCATCTATGATCTTATTAACCCGATCAAGAATAACGGACATATGCTCAGCATACATAACATCGAATACATCCGGCTTCGGAAGATATGTCATCGAGCTTATATCTATATCTATTTCCTTGGATTTGTCATAAACGGATTTGTATTTCCTTTTCATCAAATCCTTTAATTGATTTACCTTCTTATCGTAAGTCCCCATATTTCACTCAGTTTTCCATCCCTGTTCCCTTAATAAATTCACCATCATCTCCTTTATCTTAGGGCTAATGGCTTCGGTAAGTATATCAGCGGCCAAGTTAATAGAGAAGCTGGTCATCCTAGATTCTCCTATATACTTCTCGCTGGTAACTTCTTTCACATAGTCGTGAATATCCTTGATCATTTCATTTTGAGATCTTAGGAGATCCAGTATCTTATCGAGTTTATCATTCATCTTTTTTCTCGAATATACCTGACAATAACCAGAAGACCACTATCAAAAAGAAAAATAGCCCAAGAGCCTCATCCGGATAATCATGCATCGCCTCTAAGATACTTCTCATAACTTAACATCCATTTTACCGATTATACGATAGAAAATATCCCTAGTCAGCTCAATATCGTAAGTAGCGTCATGAAGCTTATTCTCGTCGATCTCAATACCCATAGTTCTGGCTACGGTCATCAACTTAAAGTTCTCCATATCGTTTCTTACGCCCATCAGGAACGGTGTCACCATAACATATACATCCATACAGTTAGGATAGAACCATGATCCGAAATACTTATCCCCACATTGCTGGAATAAAGCCCGTAGGAAGCTGTTATCGAATCCAGCGTTGTTATACCCCACCAAATACATTTTATCCCTCTTGTTGAACTTATCCACGTATTTGGATAATATACCAACTAACTGCCTGTACCCTTCTTCCATAGGTTGATACGACTGTATCTGCTCCAAGGTAACGCCAGCCACATCCAGCGCCTCTTGCTCTATCGTGGCGGCAGGGTTCGGGGCTAGGCGGATGTCGAACCTCTCAGTCTCCTGCCCGTCGATATCCACGATCCCTCCTATTTGGTGTATCCCGTTTCTCCAGAACTTAACCCCGGTTGTCTCTAAATCAAAAAATAGTAATTTGCTCATGTCTATTTATTTTGTTAATTTATCATTATCTAAGAACTAGTCGTGAAATGCTTTTATAATATATACTCCCATCAACTCTTTTACCTTCAAAGAAGTATATCCAATATTCTAATGAAGAACATCCAAAAGCAAGACATAGATTATTTATCGCATATCTAAAGTATTTCTTGCCTGAACGAAATAAGATTTGAAATTCTTTATTATTTAAATGGAGTCTTTTTTTGGTTTTTCTTTTATTCATGTTTATAGTTTTATTTTAAATGTTCCTTAATCTTATCCAATGCCTTATAAGACAGATAGCTGTCTATAGTATTATCGCTATCTATTTCCAGCAACTCATTAAACAAGTCTTTAGCCAATGCTTTCCACTGCTCTCCCCAATCACGGAGATTCTCGACCTTTGACCGTATATCCTCGAAATAAGAATCTACGTCTGATTTGATTGATTTTGAATAATATTTAACATCCTCCTCGTCCCCATCCATAATATAATCACATTGTGTCCTGATATCTTTTATATGACTGTCTATATCACTGCACATATAATCAACAGGTTTACGTATATTGAATATAGCTTCTGACGTAAGACCGGTTATATCTTGTATGTCTTTTAAATTACCCATAATTTAATCAATTAAATGCCAACCATCCACCTGCAAATCCCATCCCAAAAACGAATAAGATTATAGATGTAAATAATATCCAATCTTTTGTACTCAGCTCATTATTATCTCTCTTTATTTTCTCAAGATAATTATATATAGCTGTATAGACAGCATGGTGAATATTCTCGTCTCTAGCTCTTACGATATTATCATATTCATTATATCCTAGATTATGGGTAGCGCTTTCGATCCTCATCTTTCCTGTAACCTTTTTGTCCACATTGAAATCGAAACTAAATATCATGTCAGTGGTTAGAGCGCTGGCGATTTTGCTTTTTATCTCATCATTACTGAGATTAGCATCGTGCACTAATCGCTCATAGTCTTTATCGTCAAGAATTATCTGTTTTTTAATATTCATATCCCTAATATTTCTGCTACATAAACAAATCCATAACATACATAATTATCAGCGTCATGCTCACCATAATCCACATGCCATACGACGGCACAAGGGAAATATAATGGCATATCCTCAGCCATAGGATCCTCTTTGAAGTCATTAATGTTTATCTTCTCCCTCCACCTCCATAGGTCTTGGATATCGTTCAAGATCAATTTGTTCATAACAATCTGGTTTTTAATGTTGATACAAAAGTACGACTTAAACAAAAACAAAAGCATGAATAATATTAAAATAATATTAATCATGCTTAAATATAAATATATCCCTTCTAGTTCTCACGGATATACGTATTCGTACTCATCTGGAGAAGACGTCTTATATTCAACATCGCACTCCATATTGGTGTAATAGTTATCCCCCTTTCTGTATACTAACGCTACCTTGCAGTCGTATTCCAAACTGTATCCTATAAGAGGGACATTAGCCATAGGCGGATTATCCTCTGTTTTGTATCTTATTCTTGTTACTTGTTTCATATTTTCATGGATATAAATATTCATATTCTTCCGGTGGATATGTTTCAAATTCAGCATCATACTTCATGCAGGTGTAGTACTTATCCCCTCTCTTGTACATTACTTCCCACGGACAGCTATATTTTTTGTTGTATCCTAAAAGAGGAACCCCTTCTATAGGAGGCTTATCTTTCGTTTTGTACCTTAATTTTGTTATTTGCTTTATGCTCATATAATCTTATGTTTAAGTAATTCCATCATCATCGAAAACAATGTGTCTACAAGAAGTTTCTCACTACTCCAATATATAGGAATCTCATCTATATCTCTATACGTTACAGACCATGCATGTTCTAGCTTATAACATTCGAATGTAGAACCCTCTATCTCATATGGGAGTAAATTCAGTAACGTCCCTACATCCCAAACAGGATTGGATACATCAGGGGTAACAGCCTCAATCAGTCCTACACGACCAGCGTCATCCTCCATAGAATGTAATTGATCCAGATACTTGTCTCTGAAGCCGATGGCGGTAGAGATAGGTAGCCCGGCCTCGACCAGCACCCTCCCCTGTTCTTTTGTGGTGAATATCCTTTCCTTCATAATTTCATTTTCCTTTCTACTGTAACGATCGTATCATTATGCCATCCACCATGAGCCACAAGAAGAATCTCCTGCTGCTCGAAACCAAGCCCTGCCCCTATACCGCCGGAGTTCCACGCGCAGGTAATGACCACCCCTCCTTTCTTGGTGATCCTAGCTATCTCCTTCTTCTGCTTAGCCCAATAACTAGATTGCGTTGTTTGCATATTAACAGATTCTCCAAGCCTTTTATACGACTCAGATATCTGTCTCGCAGAATATGGTGGATCATATAATACCATATCAGCTATATTATCATCAAGAAGACACAAGAAATCCGTGGCGTCTTTATGATACATAGCCTTAGTCTCAGGATCAAGATCGTTGGTTATCGTCCCTATATCGCTGTTTCTGGCGAATGGATCTACTATAACCATTCCGTCTTTTTTATATCTATCTATAAGTTCTTTTATCGGTTTTATGCTGAATGTTTCGCTGTTCGGCATTGACCATTTCTTGTTTATAATCATCTCTTAACTCTGTTTTAAATTTAAGCTTCATAGTACTTCTAGGTACAGGATCGCATATGTCATCCCACCAATTCTTGTGCCCTTTCGGTGGATGTATATCCTTTTTCCATAAAGATCCCTTAACTGTCTTGATTCTTCCGTATGGTCTCATTTTGCTCGTGTTTACCTTCACATGTCACATTATATCCGTTTCTAATGACCCGAACATAAGCTCATCAGTAATCTTGCGAAATTCCTTTACAATATCATTTATCTGCTTACGTTCGATGCTCCTTAGCAAATGGGCTATCACATCCACTGTCCATCCATTGCCCGCTAAAGACATGGCCGTATTTGGGGCTATCCCGTCAAGGTAATCATCCGGCAATGTCTGTAGCCTACACATCTCCACCGGGGTCAGGTATCTGAATTTGTCTTTTATGTCAAAGGCGTTAGGATATCTTCCGGGAGGTAACGATGAGATTACGTTATCTTTCATAACCGTTGTCAGGCAATTACTTTTCTTGATGGGAGTGGTATTCTTATCTTTTCTTATCTCCAGACATTGCGTTATTTTTATTCCCATGTCACAATCCTTTCGATACCCGTCCTCTCCTATCCTTCTACCGACAATGGTCCCTATATATCTCCCTCTTATGGCTCCCGGATTCCAACCCTTGTCATGCTCTAGAATATCATCCAATGATATATGCTTGTCTTTCGGCATTTCTACCGGCCAATTACACCAATAAAGGCGATGCCGGGTCTGTGCCGAGACCAAGGCGCTATCGATCTCCACCGGCTCCACGCCAAGCTCCTCGGTAATCACCCAGCGGTGCTCATCCCGCATCCGGACGTTCTCGCCCAAGAACAGGATTTTACCTTTGGTCTCCTTTCTTAAATGCTTTACGATGTCCGAGAAGCAAAAGAAAAGCCTTCCACGAGCGTCCATGAATCCCTTACCCTTACCTGAGCTAGAGAAGCTCTGGCAACAGAACCCTCCCATGACCAGATCTATGTCTTTCCAAGGGATATCCCATGCTCTCCAGTTATTAACATCCCCTAATTGAATAATATTAGGAAAATGTTTTTGACTTACCTTTATACATGTCTTGTCTATCTCCGAGGCGTAGTAAGTCTCGATAGGTATGCCGGCTCTTTGTAATGCTAGATACCCACATGATATCCCGTCAAATAATGATAATACCTTCATATTGTCTATTGTTTATCTATACAATTCTATAGCAATTATATTATCAAAATGATCTTTGGCTATATCTTCCCCTTCTTTTATAGACATATCAAATAAAGAAGCAGGGTATGATGTTATATAATCATTCGTATTTACAACAACCCTTATTTCCTTACTCTTATCCTTGACAAGCATCAATTCGTCTATCAAATCTTGTACTGTCATATTTTTCTCCGCTTTCATAAATTCCATTTGGTATATAATTACCTTCATATCTACCCTTCATCACCTATATTGCTTCTTTCTTAGCGTCATACATTGCTTTAAATCTGTTTCTTTATGACAATTTGGTTCCCGTATTTAGGTATAATGCATAAACCTTCATTCAATCCATTTATTTCCAGTTCCCCAAAATTATTTAGATTGATAATAAACTCATTACCAACCCAATCAAAAACTCGTATGCCATTTTTAACTTCTATTTCATCGTCACCGCAGCGATGATTAATAATATGCACTTTCATTACCTTCGTCCCTGTTGTTCTATATTTGTAACTCTCAATTTATCATATTCCTCTGAAAGAATCCCATGATCAAACAATTTGTTAGCGTCTATCTTAAGACTTCTATAATTGTCAGTTATATTGATATCACTCCACAAGTTCAATTTTCCCTTATCATCCAATTGCATATGGATAAAACCTTTTGTCACCTTCTTTCCGGCTTTAAGAGCCTCTACGTCTTTATCGGTAATCTTTTTCATGCTTTCGATATTTTATCATTATAGTTAAATTCATCTTTCATTCTGATCTTTATACCTCCATATGATAATTCCTTATGAGCTGTAACAAAATAATCAACCGCATCTTCATCTAATAAACTATGCGGACACCTTTCCCATACAGGGTTTTGATCTAGATGACCCCATGTGGCTACAAGTAACCTATTCTTGTCATTATCAATAGCTATTTTGTATGTCCCTGTAGTAGCCTTACGTTTAATGATCGCTCCATTTAACATCTGTTTCTTAGCCCAGCTCCATGAACCTCTCAACCCAAATTTTCTTATAATCCAGTCGTTTATCTTCTTCATTTCAAATTATTTGTTAAAAGTGTAATATAAATATAAATACATAAATTGAATAGGGCTATTCACCATGCCCTTATCAGTAGGATCATCGTATTTTTCAAGCCAAAGACGAAGTGCTTCCCAATCGATATCCCGCCGGTCACATACCATGCAGGCTAGGTTAGCCCCGAACAGCTCCCCGCCGCCGCTCAACGACCTGTTAAACCTCTTGGCTAGTCTTCTTTTGAATCCCTTATCATACCATATCCCGGAGGTAGCGGCATAGCAATAATAAGCGTTGTACTTCATTTTCACGCCCATCCTCTCAAATAAAGGCGTATGCCATATCCGGTCAAGGAAGAATACTATTCCACGATAGATAAAGGTTCGGAGATTCTTCCTGTATTTCTTCCCTAAGAAGCTATCTACGCAAGATATAGTCCCGCCTGAATAGTACCAGTTATTGGCGCCTCTCTTGACCTTATCCGTCATCTTGAACTTATTTTTCCTATCCTCTACTCTATCCCAAGGCTTTAATTTATCCTCGTTAAATGTCGGGCAATAATGATAGTAATGATTGATCCACGAGAGGTAGGGATTGTATATCGTATATCCATTGTCGCTGACATATGAGTTCATATCATATCCAAGTTCTTTGGCTAGAATAGATCCTTCATCAGCTAATACCTTCAATATCGGGTTCAAGTTCCATATCTGATCTTGGCTGACGAACATCGAGTAGCATGGATCCTCATCCTCTCCATACCATCCTCCCATCCCGCTCACTATTTTGTCCAGATTAAGTGAATAATCTTTGCCGGATTGGAAATCATCCCTAAGGAAGAATCCATTATACATAGTCATGTCATGTATGCCGGGCTGGTCGTCAAATATGAGCTTAGCGTTTTCGACTAATCTAACCAATGTTTGTAAGACAGAGGATATCTCTATGGGTGCATATTCACACCCATAGACCTTATTATTTATCCAAAGATATTGAAGAAGCTCGGCTATATTAATAGTCCCGTCCTCCACATATCCTGTCTTGTTATCGAAGTTTATTTTGGCTAGAGGTATATTACTTCCTTGTGGTTGGTCACTTTTTTCATTACAACAATGCACGAACCTGTCAAAGAATATATCTTTCCAGCCAAAATATTTATCCCTTATCGTCATAAGCCTATTTCTTGTCGTATAACGACATGATGTTAATAAGATCAGCTTTTCTGGCCATCCCCTCAAGTTTATTAAAGCCATCCATGTTATCTCCGCTGACGATGATAGTAGGATATACCTCTATACCGTACTTGGATATCTCCTCCTCCGTGGCTTTGTTCTCCGGGATCTGGTTCAACGTAACCTCACCCTCATACTCCTGTAACGTGTTGGCGATAATATATCGCATGTAATCGCTGTACTCAGCGTCTTTCTTCGTGAAAAAATCAATTCTTACCATTTTTAAATAGTTCTTAATTTGTTAATAATTAAATCCGCTGTAAATATAGCGTTATCTACCTCATCTACACTCAACCTCCTCCCATCGAAATCGTTGGACAATAAATCTTTTACGATCTGATATCTTCTCAACTCCCAATCTATGTCTATATCAAAATTAAGATGCCTTACACGATCATAATTCAGCTCCTTACCATTCTTATCAAGGTACTTAACTATCGGGAATGAAGTACCATTGTCAATAGTACGTGCGATCACATTAATGTACCTACCAGTCCTTTTGTCAATAGCTTTTAATTTCTCGTCTACTATTATTTCTCCTGATCCTTCCATTCTATTAACCCTTTGTTATGTTTATCGTAATATAATAACGCTATGGCGTTCCAGCATACGGCGGATAGATGCATAAATCCCTCCTTATCATATCTCTCCCCCTTCGTGTAAGCAACCAAGTGCCTCATGAGTGCGCCTAGATAACGATTGAATCCATCAGGTATATCTTGCCATGAGTTATCAGCGTACTTCTTGGCTCCTTTCGTATATACTCTCACGATATCCTCTATCTCAGCCAAAGGAAGGAGATCCCACCGAAGCTTGCCGTCGGCCCGGTCGTCCTTGCCGCTGCCGTCTTTCCCTACAAGCGGTCCGCTTTCCACCACCGCGTCTCCTATTTTTGGCTTCCCGAAATTCATCGCCTCATCTGCCGTCTCATCATCAATAAGCCTTAACTTGATAGCCCTGCTTAACGAGACAACCATCTCCTCATCAACCCAAATAAATTTATATGTCTCATCAAATAACGGTTCTATTTTCATTATCCCCGTATTGTCGGCGGTTTCAAGTACCTCAAATACCTCACCATCATAAACAACCTTGTCGTATTTGCTAAATTCCTCTTTCATTTCAAACTCCTTTTTGTTTTATTAATAAAATTCACTAAGATCCCTGCATTCCGGTGTCTCTCCTGTCATAGAATAAAGCTCACCAGATGATAGATATACGCAATGCGAGGTCTTCCCGTCTCTCCACTCGCTTTGCTTCGTAATTCCGCAAATAGCGCAGCGTTGGATCCCCGGACCCGCCTTTATCCATGAGTGCCGTACGCTCCTCTTCCTTGTCCTGTTGGTGTCATTAAGCTTTCTCATGATCAATCCTCCAAGACCGTTACAATCTTATCTTTCCCGATAATAACCTCATTTCCGCTTCTCACATCAAAGCATCTCCCTTCATCTGCCTCCTTGAAATAAAGAGCGCCATTGTACTCGAATAAACCGAAACCGTAATCATCTAGCTTCATCTCGTTAAGTTTATTAAATTTATACACGTTTTTCATATTCTCCATATTATATTGCATTACTGGAAATATCATTATGATACTTATGCCTATCACAAGCAACCCTGTATAAAACTTTCGTGAATCATATTTTTTCCATCCCTCCATCATCATGGCAAAGGAGATTACTATTATTATAATAATAAATATCAATCCTACCATATCACATCCTCCTCTCTTTCAGGAATCCCATCATATCCTCCACGCTAAGCTGGAAGCCAGCAGCTGCCTTATGACCTCCGCCACCAGGATTGGCCTTGCGTGCCAGCGCTGAGACATCCACCTCCTCCTTGGTGGTATAGAACGAGCATCTAAAGAATCTTCCGTTCCAGCAAAATGGCATCATCAAATCATGTTTTCTAGGATCGTACATAGACTCGAATGTGGTGGAGTTAAACTCCGTAGTATTCATACATATCGCCTTGTATCCAAATATATCTGCCTCGAATGAGAACATCTTCATTTCTCCTCTGTTTTTCTCGATGATATATTCTATTATGGCCTCGCCATTTCTTATCATATCAGAAACAAACTCGCCATTCGCCTTGTTTAGCACCTCCCTGACCATGTCAACGTCAAGCCCGCAATACCCTCTCATCCCATATTGGAATGAAAGAACGTCACTCCATTCGAAGCGATCATGATCCCATACATCATAAGCGCTCAATAATTTTACCACGTCAGGGGTTTCGATATCATCGAAAAGATATTCCCACGTAAGCTCACAAGCCGCCGTTCCGATACGTCTTTTGCCTTTGACATTATAGTCCTTCACAGCTTCTATCGCCGTCTTATGGTGGTCTATCCATGTGACATCTATCCCCTTGTCTTCCCATTCGTCGAATAAGAATCTCGTTCTATCGCCAAATGACACGTCAACTACAAACACCTTATCATATTTATTCACGTCAGGTATTTCCTTGCCGTAATTGTAAGGAAGAAGATCAATGTCCCCTTTGAAATACTTTTTTACTATAGCCGCTGACATTACTCCGTCAAGATCAGCCTCATGATATATACATCCTGTCATAATCTGTTGTTTTTGATTAAAAAATCTATGTATTCTTTTATATCCTTGTTCCTGTCATTATCCCAGTCAAATGTCTCGTTTATGAATTTGAAATACGATACTGGAATCGAATGAAACATCCATCCACAATACTTGCCGAATGTCATCACCGTAGATCCAAGGGGATGATCCGGCCTTCCGGGAACAGGGGCGGCGGTTACGCCCTGCGCCAGCCCCCTCCTACGATCTTTCTTGGCGGCTTTGATATCCAGATCTGTTTTCGTTACCTTATCCCCCATCGGGATATTAGTTATTAGCTTATCGCCGATAAACATTCCCCATCCATACCCCTTGTAGTTCTCTATACTAAGTTTCCTTATATCACCGAACCTTGACGAGTTGTTACAACAATCAACGACCAAAGCGCTATCCTTTCCGTCTTTTATACGGACTGCCCTGCCAAGCCACTGATAAAACGATGAGAATGAGAATGTCGGTCTCCCTACTATCACGCAATCCAGACCCGGATGATCGAACCCTGTACCGAGGGCGGAATAGTTGAACACTACCTTCGTCTTACCTGACTTGAACCCCTCGACTATAGCCTCCCGCTGCTTCTTTGGCGTGCCTCCGTGAACCACTTCCGCCATGCCAGCGCATATCTTTGCGTTCATCCATTCGGCGGCGGTATTGCAGCTCTCAACAGAATCCATAAACACCAGTATAGATCTGCATACGTCTTTTAATACCATCAACCGACGTAAAATAAGGTTGTTTAAGCCATTTTTTCTCACCGCCTCACTAATAGACCCAGCCGTATATTCGGAGCCGTTAGAATTGAGTTTAAGGGCATCTCCATTGAAATCCCATATCTCATATTTAAGAGGTGTCCAAAATCCTTGCCTTATCATCTCCTCCACCTGTATGACATGGATCAGGTTCTTAAAATATACCGGTCTCATTCTGGTTATGAAGTTAAGTTGAGAGTATGATACTTGTCCTATTGACATAGACTTAAGTCTGCATGGAGTAGCCGTAAATCCTATCACCTTTTTCGGTTTCAATTCATTCATAAATGTCATAAACTCGCTACCATCCTCCGGGCTATACCCGGCATGAGCCTCATCTATCAATACGTTCCTGATCCCCATCTCCTTAAGCTGACCAATAACTTTCTTGACAGATCCTAACGTGGCGTATATCATGTTAGATAGTTCTTTCTTGCCACAGGAGGCGGAGTAGATGGTAGCCGATATGTTATATGATATGAGTTTATCATAATTCTGCTGTAGTAATTCTTTTGATGGTTGCAAAATGATTGTATTGCCTCCCATAATCCTAGCCGCCTCCGCCAACAACAAACTCTTGCCGGCGGCTACAGGAGCCACCACCAGAACCGGGTCATGTCTGTCAGAATTTATATAATCATATATACTTCTGACACAATTTTCTTGATATGGCCTTAACTTAAACATTTCTCGAATTTCATTGAACCGCAATCATATATTCTCTTGTATCCCATATCTAGCATTATCTCATTCTCGGACAATTTAGGATCACCCCCATTTTTTACCAGCACATCTTTTCTGAAATTGAATCTATTGAATCTTTTTAATCCTTTTACATAAAAGTAAGACGGTTTGCTTTCTGACACTAGATCAAATCCTAATTTTTTATACAAGTTGCCATCGCTCCATCTTTTATCTGCATATGATATTATTTTAACCGGGTTAAATCCCTTTATAAAAAACGATAATAGCTTACTTGCTCCTCCGATCACGGTGTAATTTATTTTATTGCAAAATCTCACAAGCTCATAGACGCCCTCCTTCTTCTTTCCTCTCACGTTAAGTCTAGGCTTGCTAAATGTCATAACAGATACTATTTCGTTATTATACAAAAGCGCTATTCTGACTGATGATGCACAATTTCCTTGTATATGATTTTCTTCCATAAATAAAGATGATGTTTTGTTATCTATCATTATTATTTTTGTTTTTCTAGCATACAATATATTGGGAGTTTTTCCTAATATATTCATTATCCTACTTTTTACTATATCTTTTTTGTTGTTATACTCATCTTCGAATATGTGTATTAGTCTTATTCCGTATGTTTTTAATTTATTTGTTTTATCAAGATGGAAGTTTGAGCCTTTAAACTCATATCCATGCCAATATAATCCATCCATTTCTATTCCTATATTTTTACTTTTTATAAAAATGTCAATTTCCGTTCCGCCCATCTTGTGTCTAAACTCAGCCGTATTATCTATCGATGACACAAAATCGAACATTTCTTTTTCCATCTTAGATCCTTCAGAGTTCGCGCATATAGGACACCCGTTCCCGCAAAGATGATTATGAAGATTCTGTTTAAACACTCCATGCTTCTTGCATATTATATCCCCAAAATCATGTGTTTTTGAGAATTTTAATGAAGAGTAATCATATGTATCCCCATGTATTTCTCTCGCTTTTATTATAAACTCTTCTTTTGTCATTGTTTGTTTTGATACCATAGATTCTTTTCCGCAAATAGGGCACCCCTTTCCGTACATGTGATTATCCACTCTTTGTCTAAAATCCCCATGTATAGGGCATGTTATAATCACGTTGCTGAATCTAGTATCATACTCTACTTTAGAATAGTCATATTTGCCATTGTGTGTATTATTCGATCTTTCTATAAATCTATTTTTCCTTTCTTCTTTTTTTGATTCTTTCACTCTGTCACGAGCGCATTTTAAACATCCATATCCTGTTAAATGGTTATATGGAGCTTGTTCAAAATCCCCATGTATAGGACATGTTATAATAACCTTATTTCTAGGTCCCTTATAAGCTACTTTATCGTATATATATTTGTCTCCATGTACTTTTTTTGCTTTTGATATAAATTCGTCTGTAGATTGAGTCTTTCTTTTCCTTGACAATTCTAATGCACATTTAGGACATCCATGCCCACTGTTAACATGATTTGCTAATATTTGTCTGAAAATTCCATGTATAGGACATATAATATCTATCCTTTTGCCATCAAAAGAGGATAGATCATATGTGTATTTACCACCATGCTTTGCTATGGCTTTTTTTATCCTATCTTCCAAGCTACATTTCATAATTATTGTTTATAATTATCAAAAACATCTATTATATATTCTAATCTCACTGGGATCTCATGGTTGTCAGATGTTTTCACCATCAAAGTATTACCAGTTTTACTTATGGCTATCACCTCTCCCGTACCTACCTTGGTATGAACTATATCGCCTACCTTTATATTGAATTTAATCATGATCTAACTTCTTATTAAACTCCTCTATCTTGCCTCTATCTGTCTCATTCGCCATCTCAGCCTCTTCCTTGAACATGTCGTACCCTTCCCTGATATTATCCCCTACCATATTCTCTATCATCTCTCTCATTTCATCGCTCCTTACGGCGAAGGATATCTGGAACGATTTACTTGTGCCTTTCATCAGGTAATCAATCTCCTTCTTACATTCTGCCATTAACCGATCCAGATTATCGAACTTAACGAACTTGGAGTTGCCATTGGCTTTTCTTACCCCATCCTTGAAATCCTCCAATATCCCGTTAAATACATCCGCCATACACATCATGGAATGTAGCCATACCAGCATATTGAATTTATATTCATTATCAGCGTTGTTCATCAAACTCACCAAAGACTCGCTTTTTGTCAACATGATCTTCGATTCCCGGTCTACGATATCCTTTATCTCCTGCCGGCATTTCATGGCACCAACGAAATCCATTTTAGAATAACATTCATTTGATTTCTCTACCAATTTCCTAATATCCTTTCTAGACATCAGAAGATCCAATACCTGTTTTTCTCTTTCGTTTTTATCCATAATCATTTATTTATTGACACAAATATAATTAAAGCATAGATATTTACCTATGCTTTTTAATAAAGTTAATCTTTTTTATTCTTTCTTTTTGACTCATCCCAATCCGATGAGTACCTGCATGTCCCTTGTTTGTGGATCGAGAAATCGCACCAAAAACACAAGGGCTTGGGGCGGGGTTCAAGGCAGGCCGGCTGGCGTCCCATGAGGTAGCGCTTCTCGTACTTATACCCCTGTTTGGCGTCGTCCCAAACGTGAGCTTGATAGCTATCTATTTTATTTGTCTCGAAATCATACATGTCAAGGAGAATGTCGTTAAGTTCCTTGACCGATCTCTCTACTTTCTCCTTATCTACCTTCACGTTCTGATTGTCCAGCATGCGGGTAAAGAAATAGCTGCACATATCCGGCAATACCTTGTACTTTCTCAGTATGTAGAAGGCGTATATCGGATGCTGGAGATTGTGAAGCAGCTTATCCTCATCGAATAACTTTCTCCCGGACTTCCAGTCTATCGTATACATAGCTATCCTGTCTTTTGTCTTATACTCTCCACGCCAGTCCACCGATCCTATGATATGTACCTTATCGTACGTCACGCCATCCAAAGTAAGTGGCTTGGGTAGCTTATAGGGCAGGACGAAGCTCTCCTCCACGCCGGCCGGTCTCGACCCCCGGATCACCTTCTCCATTGGCGTAAGATCGGACCATGCCTTCTTATAATTGCCAGCGGCGTCCTTCTCAAACAACCCCACAATCCATCTTATTAGCCTAGCCGCATGTTGCATAGACTCGATCTGGGATTTTACGCTATCAAAAGGAATCTGTTCTATATCGGCGTAGTAATTGAAAGCCTTACTCATATCCTCATAAGAAGGTCTACATCCGTTCTTGAAGAAATACTCCATCGTCTGGTGGATAACCGTACCATATGACGTAGCCTCGTGCTTCTCCGTGGATCTGTGACCCTCCACGTAAGTCTTATACCACTTATACGGACACTGAACAAACGTGTCTATCTGTGAGTAGGATGCGGCAAGCACCTTCTCACCGCCTATCGTCTTGCATAGCAAGTTATTCTCCGGAACGATCATAAAGCCTCTCCGTATTTATGTCACGCCCATATAAATCCATCGAAATATTCTGTAGGTTATGCAAATACCTTATCTGGATAAGCTCGCTCAGGTCATCTTCCATATCCCTAAGTCCGAGATAATACTCGTCGCCAAAAACCTCCATGGTCATCCCGTGTCCACGATATACGTCCCTATTCTTGTCACTCTTGAAACCGATAGCGTCAAGAAGGTTATCGTCTATCTCAATAGGCATGACATCATCTTCCCCTGAATACCATTTCATTATCCCATCATCAACCTCACGTTCAAGGATTAATGATCCACTTTCATTACGCATACCGGTAACGCACCCTACTCTCCATATATCACCAGCTTTGTCTTTTACAAGATTGCCCGGTCTTAACTCCTTAACTGAAATCATATTCTTCCTCCTCATGATCGTCATCACAATCATCGACAAGAGGGGTCTCTAACCCCTCTTCCCAATCATCATATCCGAAATCCATTACTTACCCTTAACCCAATCATACAACATATCCACAAAAATCCCTACAGTTAGTTCATCGACAGATTTATCGCCAAAGACATCATCCGGAATCCTTATATCCATCTTCTCTTCAATCCCCATCACCACCTCTACGAAATCCAAGGGATCCATACCCATGTCAGTTTCCAGATCATCCTCGTTATTGATCTCGGCGGCATGATTAAGACCCGTAAACTCACCCATTTTCTCGAATATCGTTTCCTTGACTACTTTTTCAACTTCTTTTCTTTCCATACTAAATCGACATTTTTAATCTTCTACCTAATTCTTTTTTTATATCCGATATCCTTTCGATGTCCATCTTAACATCGCCTGTGATAGCGTATTCCTTATCCATTTTCTTGGGAGGATCCGGGAGCCGGCTTATGGCGAACAACCATGCCAGTTCCTTGTTCTTGTTCTCCCTAAGATACAAGTCAGACGTCATGCCATACATTTTTATGATCGTATCGAATAACGTTGATTCCGATAAACTCATATGCACACTATATACATTTGATGGTTTCCATATCAAGTTATCCAATCTCATCGTATACTCACGTTTAAGATCTATGTGGGATATTACGGCTCTTACTATAGGTCCCTCCTTGAAGTTGGTATTAGCTACGAACCATACGAGCCGTTTCTCTACCTCCTTGATAGCTCCTGTATCCTTACCCATATCGTTATACACACCAACGATACGGTCCCGGATCCCCTCGACCTCCGGTGTCAGGCCGGGTGTCTCTATCAGCATCAGCAGCGACCCTCCCCTTGGCGTTATCTTCCACTTCCCATTCTTCTGAAGCTCGATATAACCAGATGCTTTATAACTATCTATTTTCTCCTTTGGAATGACGCTAGCCATCTCCTCTTTCTGCCGGATCATCAAAAGATACCCGACATCAGACATCGTTAATCCTGATGTCATCATCTGTTCAAAATTTATATACATAGGTTATTATATACTATTTTACACCAGATATGTTGTAAAACATACGTATGTTATTTAATTTCATATTCTTCTTTTCTAATTTTGTTTCACTCAATCGAATCATATAGTCCCTTGTTTCGGACAAGACGATTGAGCAAAAGAGGTCTTTGATATAAGGTTTTACCCTAAAATGTTCGTTGGGTAAGTAAAATCAAAAACGTTTAGTTCAGTAAAAGAATCCGGCGATCTCACTCTTGAGCAACCGGTAGAGGGTATTGGTGATACCCAGTATAATGTTTCGTACAAATGTATATCATTTCTCATTTTTTTTTGTGTAAAATGGTATATAATCACCTATACATAAGCTAATGAGTTAAAATATTGACCTTATCTTTCTGGCTACCCTCTCGACTATATCGGGATGATCATTTCCGTTATATATATCTATTAGCGTCTCTATTATATGTAACCTTATGTTTTTCTTTGATGAATGAAACCAAAAATCTCCATTTTTTCTGTTTACAGGTTTGAACATCTTCAGTTCTGGTATAAGATAACACGCCACACATGATCTTTCAGCAAGTGATAATTCAATCGCTGTTCTTTCTATTGCTATGCATATAAATGCATAATTATCATTCTTTATTAAATTGTAAGCCTTTGTCAACACCCTAAGGGCGTCTGCTTTCGATAATCTCTTTCCCTTTTTCATATTGTTTTACCGTATAAGATTCATTAGCCATACCAACTCTACCAACTGATATAGATTGATTTATAGATTGGTTAAGATGCCCTACAACCGACATCTTAGCCCTAACCGTATTGGCGCATCTTAGAAGGATTCGATAATCCTCTAACGCCCTCTCGTATCTTACGTCCACCCTAGCCCTTTTATCGGCGTCAGTCATGCTCTTACATGTTCCGTCCTCCCTCAGGCTTATAGCGATCTTGTCCCGTATGATTCTGATATCATCCTCGGCTATCACCAGTTCGGCGTCAAGAACCCCCTTGTATGAGCTAAGAAGATCCTCCACCGCCACAACTTCCCTTTTTAGGTTCTCCAATTCCAATATCATTGAGTTGTCATTTATCCTTTTATACTCCTGTACTTTATTGGATACCTCATCACAGATACTCATGATCTCCTTTTCCCGTTCCCGATTTATGATATATCTGATGCTGTATTTAGCCATTTCCTTCAACGAGGATATAATTTCCTTTATCCCCATCTTATCCTCAACCGACAATACGGTCTTCAAGAACATTTCCAGCACCTTTATCACTACAAGTAGGTAATTATGTCTCAATCTCATGTCAATAAGGTGTTTCGTCATGTACTATATTGAAATCATCACTAGGCGGTATATATTGTTGCTCCAACGGGATACTGGGAGGCGGGGGCGGCAGCGTCACCACAGTCGTGTCCGGCTTGCCGCTACCCACAGGGGCATCCGAGCCTCCCGGTCTTTCTTGGCGCACCACCCCTCCATCAGGATAATATCGCTCATATCCTTTCATGATATCTACATGTATAGCGTCAATCTCCTCCAATGATCTTTGACGGACCTTTACGATATGATGGAACAATAATCCATCCACACGGAAGGATCGTCTTGACTCGCTCTTGAAACGTTCCAGATTAGGATACCATCCTTGCGGAAATTGCATGTATGAGGAGTATCCATATCTCCTTGGGATATTCAACACTACCATGGCCGTACATAACTGTCCCAATGTATCTGATTGATAAAAATCAGATTGCCTTGGCATATGATCCTTCGGATCACGTCTGCCCTCTATTTCTCGATTGAGTTGCGATACGATAAGGAAGAAGATGTTTGGGAACGTTCTTTTGGCTATATTGCACATATTTATCAAACTATCTATATTCCTCTTGGCATCACCCGAACCTTGTATAAGAGCTGTATGGTCTATGGATACAAATACAATTTTCTTATCCTTGTTCGCCGGCATATATACATTCCATAGAAAATCTTTAAGCTCATCAACTGTTGTAGGTATGGGTATATACGTTATTCTGTTTGAATTTTCTTGTTTAAGACATTTTTGCATTTCCAGCATCTCTTCTTCATCCATTTTACGAAGGAGGATATCTTCTATGTCTTTGTTCATTTTTTTTGATAGTGAACGTAATACCAAGTCTTCCGGATTCATCTCGAACTCACATCTTAACCATACATAATCATTCGCTTGTGGGTTGATATTAACATTCATCACATTGTTCATGATTTTCTGTGCCAAATAGGATTTGCCAACCCCTGGTCTAGCTCCTATGGCTATCGCATGTTGAGGGTAAAATCCACCCAGCAAAGCTTTATCTAGATAAGGATATCCAGTACGAGCCGGGAGAAGTTCTCCCGACTGGTATTTCATTATCCTCTCATAGGCATCCATGATAATTTCCTTGGACGTCTTCCATATCCTGTTATCGTTCATCCTCGTGCGTTTCTATCGCCAGCCGTATCGGATTTAGATCCTCTGTTAGCTGATCTTGATTTATATCTTAACCCCTTAGCCGTATGGCATAGGTCCTTCCCTTTCCGATAAGCCTTACCCTTCAGCTTATCGGTCTTGTAGTTCTTGCGACCCAATTCCCGTCTCTTGGCTTTCTGCTCAGGTCTGGCGTTGATTTTCTTGTCCGTCTCAGCCTTCTTCTTTCTGGCTTCCGGATGTGTTCTGTAATATTCAGTCGATCTCCCCATCCTCTTCGTCCTCCTCATCATCAAAATCTATATTCTCTTGTATATCCAAATCCTCTTCCTTTAAAAAAGATGGATATTCCAATCCCAGACGCTTAATCATATACGAATATGGATCAGACGCAAATTCATCTGGTATCTCCCATGTGCAAGGGAATGTACCTATTACCTTTTTAAGTTTATCGGCTAATTCGCTACTCATCCCCATATTAACCATTTTATTATAAACTGTAGCTTCTACGCTACTTACATTGCCTCCAACATAAAAACCTGTTGGTTTGTGAACAAAATAAATTTTCTTCATTTTACATGTATTATTTATTTTATTAAAGGTATCCAATTTGATTTGATACTCAAATGTCCCATTATCATTAGCTCTAATGCTCATATTTATCCTTCTTGCGATCTCCATAACTCATATCCATATCACACACCACCGTATCGGTCGTGTCGTTTACCACATGGAACAGGAACTCCGGGCACCCGTGGCAAGCGTTACTCCCGATCGCCACCGCTCCGTGTCTAGGGCAAGCCTTACCTATCGTGGTACCCTCATGTATCTGTATATGGTTCTTTCCATATACCTTGATATGCCTCATTACTTTAAGCAATGACGATAAAGACATCTTGTAAGGGGATATGTATTCTTGCGGTATCCCTAATTCCCCGGATAGTTCCTTGCAAAAATCCAGCTTATCCTGTCCCGTCCTTTTCAAGAACGCATCAATCTCTATCCTTACCATATCCATGGCCTTAAGAAGACCCGGTTTGGCCAATCTTCCTATCGGGTTCCCCATGGAATCCGACCTCATCCAAGCCCCACACTTCTCGCACCCAACTTGCTTTCCCTCCACCGTATTTATCATAGTGGATGGGACCTTGCAATACGGGCATACGAATCCGTTTAACATAGCTTTCTGGGCTAAAGATAGCTCTCTCATGCCTTTTCTTGTATTTTGACATTAAATAGATCACAGAATCTATTAAAATTCCTGTTCTCTATTCTCATATCCTCCTCATACCTGTCAACTGATTTGATGAAATCATTATAACAGTCCTCGCACATCCATTGATTGATTACTGCTACATAATAGCCCACGGATGTAGGTCTGTTACACATATCGCAAATACCTAAGCACCCATATCTGGTGAGCTTATCCATCATCTCCTGTCTTGTTATTTCAAGCACCTTGAATTTCTTGTAATTGTCAACTACCTTTGCCATTGTAAATTTGTTTAATAATAAAATAATCCGCTATATCCATTCCCTCATTTATATTGGGTTTTGATTCTAGAAAATTACTTATCTCTATATTCATCCCCCTCATATCCTTGTCTACCTTCTTTCTCCATTCGTTGAAAGCGTCGCCCTTATCCGGGTACAGGACTATCCGCCTCCTACCCAATGTCTCTATCATCTCCCTTTTCAGCATATGGATACCGCCACATGCCATAAACAACCCACTAGGGTACACGATGTTACAGATAACAGCCGTCTTCTCTGACTCTACTATATACACCGGAGCGTCATTGGGATAGAAGTTGATAAGAAACTCCCCGAACAGGCATTGCCTAAGCAGGTAATCCTGACCATCCAGTATATGCACCCAACATACATGATCCATGGGAACCTTTACCCTCTTCCCGTCAGGCCCGTAGTCCATTATCTTCCCGGTCCGCACTACCCAATTCTTATCCAGTTGCCAGAACACGCAGCACTTACCCCAGTCCCCGAATCTCATCATCCCCACCTTATACAAGCTAAATGCCCTATTGGTATGATACGATCCGAAGATATTGGATAGATAATCCTGAAGATCGGATGTCTCGAAAGGATTAAGCGTCTCAAACATCTTGCTTACCGGAATGCAGTTGGCTATATCCGGATCCATAGGAGGTCTGTACCTCCTTAATACTTTGTTTGAATCGGTAAAAAGATCATTGTTCCCAAGTTCGCTCCCTGTTGGATATTTAAAGTAACCACATTTATTTTTATGATCACACACCCCAAACTGCTCTCCAACGATCTGACCGGTGGTTACGTCCACGTACGGCGTAAAACACTTATCCTTGCCGCATTGCGGGCACGTCAGCTTCCTCCTTGGTTTGCTATGATCCAGCTCATACCGATGAACGCTCTTATTGAACTCCCTAAATTCCATCACCCTCTCCTCTCATTCATGACTCTATATATATAGTCCCTCAGCGGCTCTTTCCTTACCAACTTATTAACATCAAACTCGCCTTCTATATCTAAGGATCCGATTCTTGATGTAACCGTATAATTAGTTTTCTCGAACTTATACTTTCCTTGAAGATATACTACGGTAGCCATATTCAATATAGGGTTGTCAGTCTGTCTCTTCAACTTATATTGGCTGGTCTTTGCGGTAGGATCACCCGGAGCGAAGTTATATATCTCCTCTATCTCCAATATCTTTCCATAGTTCTCTAATATCATTCTTCTATATAACTCAAGTTGGAAAGCATACTCGTCATAGAAATTGCCTTTCCTGTTTGATTTGAAGTCCAATATAGCGAATATCCTCCTGCATCTCTTTATCTTCTTTTTCTCCGTCTTAGGCTGACCTTTCTTGGCTCCCGTCTTATAGAACTCTCCTGTCTCGACCTCTATCTCCACCATCTCCGGCTCGCCATCCATCTCCACCACTGCGTCCACCGAAGAAGCTACTTTCAATCTCCTTGACCTCAACATCTTTTCGATCAATACAGGTTTTACGTGTCTTTCCTTGCAGAATATGGCAAATGATATCAGATCCTCTATCAGTTCATCAATGTTATCCACTAATATCCGCTCCATCCTATACTTGTCTATTCTTAGCTTGGCTTCCTTGACCACCTTCCTGATCCATGTCGGGATCAGCTTTATGTTAACCCCGGTCAGATACAACCCAAATAGATAATGCATGATAGTACCCAGATCAGCCCTGTAGTTAGCGTACTCATCAGGATCCTTACCCTTGAGCCTCATCTCATTCTTCCACTTCTCCAAGGCTCCGGACGTATCACAATACCCATTGGCGATATTGTTAGTGGCCCCATCGTATATGATAGGATACCCATCAACATCCATCTCATAATACACACGTTTGCCGGCGACAGTCATTCTATATAACACAGGTGTCGGGATATCCTTTATCCATTCAGCGGCATAATACTGTTGCTCTGTCTCCAGATCATACTCAACCTCCATCTCCTCATTAGGCTCGTTTTTAGGCTCTTCAACAGGCTTTTCCTCCTCGACCATATCTTTCTTCGGGACCGTTGATAAAACGTCTAATATGCCAAAGAAAGCGGTAAATTTAGGATCTGTATGATATGATCTTAATACTGGTAATGATGATCGCCAATAATATGACGACGCATTCTCGTCCTTTGTCTTGCCTAAAATCTTGCCTAAAGCCGAACATCCTATCTCTCCATCATCCGCAATAGCCACATTGTGTCTCTCGGATAAACGAACTTTCATCTCATCAAACAATTCTTGATCGCTTATGACTTCTATGATCGTCCCATAACTATATACTGTGTCACTTATAGCCTTATATCCTAGGTCTAAAAGTAATCTTTGTTTTCTTCTATCCATGATAATAATCTGGTTTTTAATTTACCATCCTCCTCGACTTTAGGCGCGAGATCCCTCATCCGTCTGGCTGCCAACAGCCATACGTTGCCAAACTCGTCCAAGAGCCGGCTGAAATCCATCGTATCTAACAGATAATCGAATTTTGCATGCTCATCAACCGTCAAGTAGATAATGTTATCATTATCCTCGGCAACTGATTTATATTTCCGTTTAGGGTATAAGTGGCATATGTTGCTTACCCCCGGGCATGGTATGTATGCGCCGGTAGCAGATCTCCTTGTCATACTCAATCTAGCCACATGGGCGCCAAAGAAAACGGCTAGGCTCTTCCCCTTTGGCTTGGCCTTCACCCGTATCGCCGCCCTTTCCTTTGGCGGTAGCTCCTTGGCTCTGCACGCGGGACACAACCCCTTACTCCTTATGGTTACCATCCTCCCACATCTCTCACACGGTAACATCCTACCTCTCATGCCTTTTTCTTTTTATAACTTTTGTTGAACTCCATAAGGCTCATAGCCCTATACCTCTTAAGCCTATTAATCTTACCCTCAGTCCAATCTTGATCCTTGAAGTTGATGATCGTATCGAATATTTGAGCCAGCTCCCGGATATTAAAGTTCCTGTTCTGTATTTTTTTATAGAACCCGGACCTGCTATACCCTAACTTAGAAGCCAGATAAGTCTTATTAGATAATGTGAGGATACGATAAATCGTACCCTCCATCTTACTTATCTCCATCAACTTCTCGGCTATGGATGATGTGGTTTCATAGCTAGCTTTATTGCTTACTATTCTCATTTTTCTCCGGATTCCTGATCTTACCATCAAACTCGTAGAAATCCATCAGTTTCTTCTCTTCCTTGATACAAGTGACAACGAAATCTGATATGGTTCCTTTCATGCCTTCCTCGAAATTCTTTTTGGCATGATCAAGGTCATTGGCCCGAACGATGTAGTTAAACGCCTTGCGTTTCTCATTGTTCGATTTCTCGTCTATCGTAATATAATCAGCCGTGACTTTATAGAACCGGTCTCCATCCATGGCAAACAATTCCGCTATCCTGAATCGTTTGATATCAACGCTAAACTCACCGGAGATGAATGGCTTCATCTCCTCTATGATTCTAGCCTCACATTCGGTATAAGAAAAGGCATCTACTAAATACTCTTCCTTTACCTTCTTCTTCATGCCGTTCTCGGCATCGGTCTCATAAGAAACCGTACATTTAAACCAATTGTGCATTTTAATCTATATTATTGTTAAACAAAGGATAATCTTTTATTCCTTCACGAATATATCTTTCCGTATCATCATCCACGCCATAAGCCTTCTTGAAAAATATCATAGCCTTATCCGTATCATTATCCACCAGTGGTAGATATTCCCTTGCAAAAAGCGACCTAAGATAGTTCATATTATCAATCCTATGTCTTATATCGGCTACTTTATCCCATATCTCGGCCCGAATTTTACTCATTTTCTTCATATTTCTCTCATATCTCTCCAGCTGGTCTTTATATTCCGCCTCAATCTTATCGTTCTTATCCTTGATAGACTTATAGGTCTCCTCGTCTTTCGTATCAAACATCGGAGTATGTTTGATATTAATTATATCCAATTTGCTGTATAGCTTTTCATTGGATACGGTGAAATCATATCTAGTCCTGTATAGATCAAAGTCACTTAAGAACTTAGCTATTTTAATAGCATCATCCTGATCAAGAACGGCTATATTCAATCCTTCTAAATAGTAGAAGAAATGGGATGGAGAAATAGGTTTACAGTCATATGTCCTCATGATTGGAGGCTCATCCATAAATCTGACACCTTCCTCCATACATCTTGTTACGATCAATTTCTCTACTTGTTCGTCAGTAAGATCATATATCTCCTGATCGGTCATCTTATCAATTGTCTTCATCATCCTCATCCTCCGATATCGTTATAGCCTTTGTAAACTTTTGTTTATAGACCTCACTCATAAGGCAGGCGAAAGTCCTATCATTCATACTAGCCATAGTATTGGCCTCTACCATAAGATTCATCTCGATGTTCTTTACCGAGATTTCATAGTTATCATCATCTTCTTTATAGAAAATGACTTTACCACCATACTCGAAACCATCATCCTCGGCCTTAACCATATCGATGATCCTCTCTAACTCCTTTACAAATTTACTCTTTTTCATATGTGTAATTTTTATGTGTCTACAAAAGTAGACATTTTGTTTTTGAATTAAATTAAATAAACATTATTAATAGTTAATACGCTTAGGTGATTATATACCATTTTACACTAAAATCGTAAAATGGTATATAATCACCTTATCCTCCATATATCTTAAGCCCTTTTATATTGTATTTGCTTATATCCATACACAAATTACACCCTCCATGACAACAACACCACGAGCAACAGGCTAGTCGCTCCTGCTCCGGCCTACCTTGAAACTCCACTGCCGCCCTATACCATGCCGGGGATAATACCCTGACCTTCTCCGGTACGGGCGGTGTCATGAGCACCGATCGCCGCCTTCCTTTGGCATCCTCCCTACCTCTCATCTGGATTATCTTTTAACAGTTCAGCTATCTTCTCATCCTTCAACATATTTTGCTTTCTCATGTTATCTACGATAAAGGCAGCGAACGCCATATCATACCTTTTCCTTAACTCATTGACAAAAGATTTGGCTTTTGATTCTACCATTGTCTCGATGTTGCTGTCTATAACTTTCTTCATCCTGCCTCTTATAAACTCGTCTACTGTCAACTCCTCTTCCATATAATCTAACCTGAATCTATATTTCTTCTCGCTGGCGTTCTCGATGAGATCGCTCATTGATTCCCTCGCTATATCCTCAATTTTCTCTGATATCGGATTGGATATTTCTCTCATCAACTCATTCTTGAACTTTTCTTTAAGTTCACGTATTACAGCTAACCTGACCGAGCTGGTAAACTCCTCTTTCAACGTCGCTTCGTTGTACATAGCTTCCTCGAATACATCTTCCAAATTTAATTCTACTTGTATTTTCATATCATTATCTTTTAATAAATTATAAATCCTTTATATAATCACCTTATTTATTCATGAAATCAACGACTTTATTCAAATACCCTCTTGTCATCTCAATAAAGTTCACGCAATCCAGCTTGCTCAACTTGTAAATCAAAGCCGGGTTATGAATTACGGCTATAATTTGTGTTTGCGGTTTATGAAATGACAATACCTTGTACAGATCCATGATATTGTCAATATCTAAATTCCTGTCCGGCTCATCCATAAGGATTGTATACTCAAAATCCTTCTCCATTAATACCACATGATTGTCTTTGTAGTATTTTAAAAGATTGTCGATCCTGTTTGCCCAGAACTCATTTGACTTTTTCTTAAATTCCATAAGCTTCTGTATCGGAAACGCATACTCATCTTGGTTAAACACAAAATCAAAAAGCGAGTTCATGGCATGAAGGTTCTTCTCCCCAGAGGATCTAGATGTTCCATTCATATACAAACTTAAATTATTGATATTATCCAATATATCATCCTTTCTCATTTCAGTTTGCTGTAGGAGATAGAAGACTTTCCCAATATAATCCGACTTAATACTGATCCCGTCAAGCACATTGTCATCATCAAATATATCCGGGAAATACAATGCTTCTGACGGTAATTCAGAACACATCTTTTTCTCGCACAACATGTACTTCGATATCATATTCAGGAGGGTTGATTTCCCGCTCCCGTTCTTGCCTACAATCACATTCACGCCGGGTTTGAATATAAACTCAGAGCCATTTTTTAACGCTTTTATCTTTGAGGTATATTTAAATGGAGTCCTCTTGTTATCGTCTATTCTTATAGAAGTTATCATCTTATATGATTTTATGTTGAATTATTTAAGCCTTTCATCAATCGCCAAATCAAATATCTTATCAAGACATTTTCTCATCTCCTCCGCATATTCAAACAGATCCTCTTTTGAAAGATCTCTGCGCTGCCAGTCACACATATTTGTATATTGAGATTCAATAGCCTTATTCTCTATTTCCTCAAGTACCTTTTTTATAGACCTATTTTCATTTTGACCTATTCTTATACTCTTATTCTTTCCCATGTTTTATTTATTATGCCTTTTGAAATGTGTTATACCCTCTTGATGTTTAACTCCTAAAACCCAACCTTCTAATCTAGCATAAGAAGAATAAGGATTAAAGGCCATATATGGTTTATCAAATCTCATAGTCTTAATCTTACCATATCTCAAAACATCTACAATTTCTCCATCTTCCGGCATATTTGAGAATGACCATTCCTCAAACCCTTGTGGAATTTGACTTTCGTCTGGATAATATCCCATATTATAACATTTGATGATTATATTCCAACATCCTTCCTATCCTCTTTAACCCAATTAACTGTATCGCAATACCAACAATACCCTGTCTTGGAATCCTTTTTATGAGAATGGGATCCACATGTGGCGCACCAATAATTATCATCCATATTGTATGTATAACTTTCATCCTCATGCATTTTGGCTATTCTAGCTACCCTATCCTCCAGCAGATCCTTTAGATAATGGCATTCGTAAGGTCTATCCTCTTCCTTTAATATATAAATATCGATATCCATCATGCTCCCCATCCTGTCCGTACACATACACTCGGCGGCATGGCGCACGTTCCCTTCCGGCATCCCCGGAACTATCTCCCGGATCACCGCCTCCATCTTCTCTTGGTATTCGGTGTCTACTTTGATCACCAAATCCTCTAATTTATCTATTAAACTCATGATCTTTTTACTTCTTTGTATATAACATTTGTATTGTCTTCTCTATCTCTATCAATACAATAAGTATCTCTACAACAATAGATATTATTATTAAATATACACCCATCACAACTATAATTACCAGATTCAATCACCTCCAGCTCTATTTCTTTTGAGCCGATATCGCATTTAAATACAGAGCATATTTCATGATACCCTATATTACTCAAAGTTATTTTATTATCTTTATCAAGTATCATCCGGGCAATAAATGATTCCATTTCATCATCCGAACCATTCTTGTCCAATAGTCTATTGCACTCATTTCTATCAAATCCGAATGACTTTATAAAATGTTTCGCCATATCGTATTGCTCCATATGCACCAGTTTTTGTATGCATAACCATATCCCTTGTCTTATGCCTTCTTCCTTATCCTTATCGATCGTATTCTCGCTCATAATTCTATTTTCTTAAAAATTACACTTTTATCATCCTCTCTAACACTACTAAAACACCTCATGTTACTACAGATATTCGTATCCACAAAACAACATTTACTACAAATGCCATCCCTAATGACTGTCTGACATGCTACCGCTTTTATAATTTTATTATTTATCCTAAAAGAGTGAACTACGCCTATCCCCGGATCCAGAGGATAATCATTACGATATACATTATCCATTTTATCTATCCTGACGACCATTATATTATCATTCGTATCACGTTCACTCTTATTACACCCCTTACATAACAACTCACTATTTGATAAATAACATCCATTACACCCCAGCCTTGATCTTTTTACAGCCTTGATCTCCACCATCTCCTTTTGATTGTTTATGAAGCTATATGTATCACCTACTTTCATTGTAGATATATCTATATCAATCATCTGATTATCCTCATCTAAATCTATCTTACGACCGAATATCGTATCAATAAACTTAAGCATCTCATCATCAAACGACCCACTTTCCTCTTGTAGCTTTCTACACTCATCCTCAGTCAATCCACAAGAAGATACCAGCTCCTCCGCAGCTTGCGTCCATCGCCCGTCGTGGGCTAGCTCCTGAACCGCCAGCCATATCCCTTGGTTCATGCCCTCCATTCTTGCCTTATCTAAAATATCCTTATCATTCATATCCTCAATCATTTATATCCTTGTTTCTTACAATAATCTCTATATTATCCAACATCTTATCTCGTAATACCTTTTCTACCATCCTTGAAACGATGTTAAAATCTCTGTTTTGAAGCTCATTCTCCACCATAACCTTAATCCACCGCTCTAAATTATTATCATTCCCGTAAGTATTACGTATACACCTCTCAACATATTGTCTTATATCAGGTCTAATTGCATTGATTATATCTTCCTTCGTAAGCCCAAGCTCATTATGGATATAATTCTTTATCGCTTTATATTCTTTACTTGTTTTTGTACTCATATTTATCCCTCCTATTCAGTCATTTTTTTAACAAAATTTTCCCATAACATATCAACATCATTGTAATGTCTACAACAAGCATTCTGTATTCTTTCTATCAACGGGATGAACCATAACTGAGTTATTCCGTAACGAGTTTGAATTATTCCGCATAGGCTTATTTTTATTATCTCCATGTCATCAATACTAGGAGATGTGTTGTTATCATCACATCTATCTAATATTGTTTGAATTGTAGCCAAATAATGATCCATGTCTTAAATTGTTAATTATATTACCATCTCCCATTTCCCGGCGTAAACAGTATCTCCCCTGTCCTCACCCAATGATTCCAGTTATTTTTAAGTTCATCAATATCATACGCCTCAGCCGACTTACCGTTATCAGATCTTTTTATGACCGACATAATACTTTCCGCTTGTACGCTCCAATGGGTATAACAGTCTGTCCCGCATCCGCACGCCGTAGCCCTCCCGTCATCGAACTCCCAGACCAGAGGCCGGAGGCCGCATCGTGGACACGGCAACCATTCCATTGGATTCTCCGGCTCCTCATAAGCATCAATACACTTGTACTTATATCTCTCTACCATTATGATCAACCATTACAGAATTGATTTAATCTTTCGATTCCTCATCTCATTCTTATCCTTGAACATCATTATCCTATTAACAATTCCCTCCGATTCCATGTACGTCGAGAATCCATGTATTCTTAGATATTGGATAGCTGATAATGATTTCTCTAATATCTCCTTATATTCTATATCTGTTTTAACTGCTTTCCCCATGATCTTTTTCCTCCATTTCTTCTAATATGATTTTAGCTAGATATACTATCTCACTTATCTGGTCGTAATAAACATCCACTCCCTCAATTTTCTCATTATCGTCATCATATCCATCGACCATCAAATTATCTTCCCCCGATAAATACACGGATGTTATAGATAAACAAATCAACCCGTTATCGGTAAAGATCCTTATTTCAGCCGGAAAATCATCTACATGGGTTCCGCTATCCATGTCAAGATCAAGTCTCCCTGTTCTCTTGATCAAATCAACCATAGCTCCATAAGCTACTACGTTCGCATTTAATAGCATTTTATTTAATGCATTTACTCTTTCTACGTCCTTCATAATCTCTAACCCCTTTGTATTACATTGTTATACGTTATCCTGATTTTCATGAAATGATCTTTAGTATAAGCAAAAGACCCCAATAATGACAAGCATGATCATAAGCCAGATGAATGCGCTTATAAGACATCCCTCACCAAGATTACCCATATCCCTAAAGAATAAGTAATTAAAAAATATTTTCATTCTATTCATAATAAACTTTATTTAATGCGTTTATTCTTTCTACGTTTTTCATATCCACCCCCTTTGTATTACATCGTTATACGTTATTCCGTTATCTTGAATTAGTTTCATAAACTGATCTTCGGTATAAGCCAGAGATTCCCCTCTGTTAGCCCTCTCTATATTCTCACTCATCATCCCTATAGCCTGTATTAAGGCTGCTGAGGAGTTGGCTATCAATTTAGCCGCTTCCATTATCCTATTATCGTCCATAATCATATTACTTTAACTTCCTCGTTCCACAAATGTCTTTCATATACCAGGGTGATCCCTATCAGGATTCCGGTATCTCCTCCCCAATAATTAAGTATTTGATATTTAAACTTATGGAGTAACTCTTGTATCCCTCCTTTATCCTTGTCATAAGGATAAAAATCAGATAATTTTACTGTTTTCATCTTTTGCCTTATTAACGATACATTTGTAAAACAACCCTATCTTCCGCCTCCCCATCATCAGGATGGACATCAGTAAAATCAATGATCGTAAAATCATATAAACATGGTGTGTATTCTGTCTCGTAACCACCACTGGCTACCGTTACATTTATTTCTGCCTCCTTGTTCACGACAAGCATTAATTCGTTAATTAAATCCTGTACTGTTACTATTCTTTTCATATCTAATATTTATTTTGAAAATCTGTAATCGCCCGCATAATCAATCCACACACGAAAATCATTTGCATATTTTCTTGCGTCTTTCTTTATTTTTCGATGTATGTCTTTACTAACGCTACCTCCCAAGACCCTATCCAGCTCTTTTTATAAAACCGCCCCGATAAGAGGATAGACGTCCAAATAATTGCCTTCACACTTCTCGAAATCTATTACATTGTTCCCTATTGCCCGTTCTAATGCCTTGTCCATTGCCTTCACAATGGATTCTTGCACATTTTTATATCGATTGATAAAATCCTGTTCTTTATTTTCCATTTTAATATGTTTTTACAAAAGATGTTCGTTACCTTCATAAGGAATACAATAGATCCATCCCGTCCCATTTAAGCATTCATATCTTTCTTCTTTATATTGAGCATCAGCAATTTTCCTAACAAACAAACTTACGTGCCAATCATCGTCTTCTGTATCTCTTACTAAAACTTTATCAAATGGCTTGAATTTATATTCTGGTTCTATTTCAATACCAAAGAATTGTTTCAAATACATTTTGGCTTTAGGCTCTTTGCTTGTTTTAAGAGCATCAATAAACTTTTGCCTTTCATCCTCAGTAGCAAGTCTGTATTTTTCAATATTATTACAATCAGCATGTGCTTTTCTAGGAATCACGACTCCCCTCCCCTTCTTCCATGATGCATGAAAAGATGTAAGATATTCTCCGTTCGTATTTAATATAAACAGGTAATCACCCTGTTCATTACTCAATACATCTCCGTCCTTGAATGTGGTATATTCTGGAACTTTAAGCTTAAGTCTATAATTCTTTCCTCCGAATCCATTATTTGAGAACCAATCTGATATTATGCCGTGATCAGTATGGATAACTCCTAGGATTGGGAAAGACTCTTCCCTATGATACACAAACTCTACTCTGTAATTATCGCCATCCGTTACAATCATTCCATTGCGCTCACCATTGTTGATTTTCTTTGCCAACTCTAAATCAAATGGTATTGTTATCATTTTCTTTCCCATAATTTTACATGTATTTATATTGTTATTTTCACTTTAATTATATCACTACATTGTAGCTTTATCTGTTCAGCCAATCCAACGAACATGGGCGGACGCCCCGCTTCCCCGACCGCCTTACCCATACACGCCGGCTCCACCGGTAACGCCGCCCATGACATCTTGGATGTCTCTCCCGTAAATCTGATAGTGATCGCCACAGCTCTCAAATGTCACTTGATAGCTGTTTAATCCCATCCTAATTGTCTCGCAATACCTTTCATCTCGCTATACGCTATCCTGTGACATCCAGCAACCAATATATCATTCTTATAGCTATTGATCTTCCATTTGTGACTGGTTGTATCCAATACCATATCGTGTTGGAATTTACCGCCATTATGGAAGAACTTTATCAATTTCCAAAGTCTCTCAGCTTCAGCTCGCCCTATCTTGATATTCTTGCTAGTCTCAATTATGCCATTCTTAATGCGAAGCCATACGTTAGGCTGGTCATCCTCCAAATAATAATGTGAATATAATTCCAGAATCTTGCCAGACTTCCACATCTCGATCTGTTCTTCAAATTTTTTCTTGCGATCTTCTTTTTCTTTTCTTCTTTTTTCAAAAATTAAAGTCTCTTTTTTCGCCTGACTGTCTTCCCATCTCTGACATCTGGCCACATACCCAGCCCACGTTCCTTCACCACAAATCTCATCTACTATCACATTGGTCGTTCCTAAAGTTTCTAACGCTTGATGATTTAGCAATACCTCAAACACACGCTTTAACTCATGGACGTATTCACTTTTAATCTTATCCGATCCATAAGATAACTCATGTTTAGTTCCGATCCAGGTGTTTGCACTCTTTTTAAGAAGGCTCTTGGGAGTACCCATATTAAAGAACTCAATATAATCCATTAGACTTCTAAATACTCCCCAAACATCCCTATAAGACAGGCTTGTTCTAACCTTCTTGTATTTCTCGATAACCTCTTTGATAAGCTCCAATCGACTGGTGATAAAAGCCATGCTGCCATCATCAGACATATTATATCCAACAGAAAATACCTTTGAGCCAGTTGGTATTGCACTACGAACACAATGTTGATGTTTACAGGTGGAAGAAGAATAATACTTATCGTTAAGCAAATACGCCTTTTCACCACACTTATTTCTTACGATTCTTCCAACCTCAAAATGATAACCATAAGAATAAATACTTCTACCTTCAAAGAAAAAATTACTACCTCTTGCGGATTCTTTCTTTTCGTTTGCCCATAAGTGAGCGACCATAGAGTTGTTCATATCAATATTTTTTTGTTATACAATTACAAATTAATAATACGATATACGTTCATTACATCCGACATCTTGAATTTATCAACATCCGTATTCTTAACATCATATGTATATGAGTCAAATAAATTACTTACCGCGTTCAACCAATCATCATCTGTCGGTTCTTCTACCTCATCCATACAATCATACACATCCCAGTAATTCATGAGGATACCGTTGTACGCTATTTTCGGATCAGCGTATTCTCCTCTTGACATAAAGCAGATGTTTTTGCCGGCCTCGTTGCCGGCAACTATCTTTTTGTAATCTTCTATAATCTTATTCATTTTTCTGATAATGATTATGTGTAGACTAAAAATTACTTTAACTCAAATTTAATTCCTTCCGGGAGTTGGGAGCGATCCACGTTATTCACGAAATTATCAAACTCTTCCTTAGTTATTTTCTCTCCATAATCCACCCAGTTGAAACGTAATGTATTATTGTGATTATAATATATTACATTATCAACATTCAATCCATAGTCAAGTACACAGAGCATTACCTTCTTCCCGACTTCCGCCTTTCTGATTTCTTTGTCATATTGCTCACAAATCTTGGCACGCTTTTCCGCCATCTTTGCCTTATGAGCCTCTTCCCTACGTTTTTCTATATTTTCTGTGGAATAATACCCGGCTTCAATACGCTCTTCAATAAGAGATCGTTCCTCGTCTGTTAGTGTCAGGGTAAACCTTTCTTTTTCCGGCTTATATGGATTAACCCATTTCTTTCCACACAGGTTTTCAAGTTCCGCAATAAGCTCGTCTGATTCACGTTTCCATCTATCCACAATTCCCAAATTGAAAAGTAGATACTTGAAATACATTTTATCATCCACCGCCTCGGATAACTTGGAATATTCCTTATCTGATATACGCAAATATTCAATCACCACGGACTTATCGCTGTTCTTTGTATGATATATTCCATTTTCCACCGGATACATAGGAGCGCCATAATGATTACATACATGCATCGGTATGAATTTAGCCAATTCCGGACAATGTCTTATAATCTCATCGTGACAGCAACCGCACATATATTCTTTATATATCCCATATTCGTTTTTCCAACGAATGTCAGCGGTTATACTCCACTCACATATATTGTTATGACAATCATCACCTAACGATACCGTAGTCTTGATCTTATACTCTTCCCCGTTCTCGGTATAGTAATTCTCTTTTGAATAAACCAGTTTGCTCGCTGTTCTCATACTATTAAATTTAATCGTTATACTTATGAAAAATAAAATCGGCGCAACTTCCCGCTATATCATTAGCGTCATTGCACCGATAAAAGCCTTCTGTTTCCAAGTCCACATCTACGGGATACCCTTCTGCTTGTTCCAAGAAATTATTAATTTCCCTTTCTTCTTCATCCGATAAACCAGTATAATCACCATTTATCAGAGCACAAGCCCAATAAACTGGAAGCCTGTATCTTATTACCTCTATATTCATAATCTCATCAATTTACAAATTATCAATACTAAAAAAACTCCAACAATCTATTACAATAAACTCTCCTACTCCATATTCCACAAGTGACTTAAGTGATTCTATCCCATTACAGTAATAGAAAACATTATCATTATCATCATCATTGATGCTTAATGATAATTTTATTGTCGTTCTTTGATCATCCCCTGTGTCTTTCCATACGATCTGACATTCTACGTATTCAGGTTCTTTCCCATTCTTTTTAACGAACTCGAAAAACATAGAATCAATATTTTTCTTGACTCTATCTACATCCGTTATCACTACCTCTTCCTTGCAATCCCCACAATTAGCATGCATAAAAGATTCATCAAGATAATCTATTATTTTCCCGGTGTTTGGATTTACGATCGCTTCACAAGCAATATTTGTTCCGCCACACCTTGTACATATCACTTTCATGCTATTTCATTTAATGGTTCAACATACACATCCCCATTCTCATAATAGAGTCGATCTTCATACTGATTATGATGAAGCTCCTCACGTATCGCATCTTCATTATCAGCCCAATACTCGTACTCCTCATGCCATGACTTGAAGAAGTTATCATAACATTGTCTCATCAGATCCTCTAAAGAAAAATCCTCCGGATAAGTACACCATGCATTGTAATAATCAATTATAGGTTTCAGGAGATAATAATCATAACACATCCCTGTCAATGGGCAATTATCTCCATAGTCAAACATCACCCTACTATACTTGTGCCTGTATTTGTATTTCCCATCAATATATTTACCTGACGTGGAGAAATACTTGCCCTTGATAATATATGGCATAATATTGTTGTTGATATATCTGAACAGTAATTTACCGCATAGATTCTCAGGGAATATATCACGATGATAATCTGTAGGGTGTTCATAAATAGGATCCTTGTATTTAAACTCATAACTAAAATCATATCTCTCGTATCCAACTTCCCAATTATAAACCCTAGTATCTGTCATATCCTCAAAGGCTTTCATTGACTTTTTATAGTCTATGCCATAAGCATCCATACATTGCTCCATTACATTCCAGTGCTCACGCTCTATGATCCTTTCTTGTGAGTCTTTTGACAGCTCATCAAACTCATACAGTTTTAATACAATCTTTTTCATAATCCCTCCTTTTTTAATATAATTAGATCCCTAACGTCAATCGAATGACATACGTACCTCCTTATGTTCACGCTTAGGGATGATCGTGGCTATTCTCACGAACCACCACAATCCAGATTCAGATATCATTCATCCTTTATCTTTACGAATGGGTTTTCTACATAAAACTCCACTACATCCTTAGATTTTATAGATGTCACTATACCGGTGGTATCCACAAATCCATCTGTTTCATCCATTGTCAAATCTTCTATTTTATCTCCCGGCAGAAAACAAAGATTATAGTCTTGATCAATATACATAATCATCTTTAACCTAACCATGTCATCAATGATGCCTTTCATTCTCTCCACGACATCCAATTGATCATTACTAAGCATTAATCTACTTTTTGATGATTCCACTAACCTTATGTCTCCATTCCTGTCAACTACAGTTAAGTCATTGAATTTATACACATCTTCACGTGTTCTGTAATATGTTTCCTTACAATAAATTTTTCCTTTATCATCTATTTCAACATCAAAATATTCCAACTTATCCTTGACAGCTCTTCCGTTTTTGTATTTCCACACATCACCTATTGGAATGAACCCATATAATGACTCAAAAACATCATATATTGATAGTCTTGTCTTAGGAATGCTCTCGCCCTTTTTAAAACATTCTTCGGACGAATAAAATAATTTCCCATCTAATGTCTTCTCAGTCCTACATCCTCCCCATGTTCCTACATATCTAACTACTCCATATGTAAAACTGATCAAGATCTTATCAATCTCAAACCACTTTAATCTTCCTGACATATCGTCAAAAAGATATCCACTCTCTAGATAAACCGATAAACATTCTCTAATTTCCATAACAATTTATTTTTTTTTAATTAAACAACATCATTTGCCTTGATCACTATCCGTATCAATATTATGAACAAGCTCATATAGATCATAATCACTACACTCTGCTAAACATAAAGAGAAGACGTTCCTGTCGTTAATCAGGAAATAGCTATCTTCTAATATGAAGATAGATCTTCCTACCTCTAAAAAACAGTCCCATAACTCATTGCCTCTTTTATTGCCAAACACTTTCTGAAAAGTATGACGATCTGCCTTATTCTCGAATTTACGCATCCGTCTAATCCACTCATATCCGTGCCTCACTAAATCCAAGCCGCCGGCTTCATCGAAGCTCCCGTTTTTATCAATCCATTTATTTACATCTATCAACATACTCCCTTATAATATTACATTAAACAACTCGTTTAACCTATCTATCTCACTTAGGTATTCATCTTCTTTATCAAATCTAATTTGCGTCCCTCCCTCCAATCCAAAGGACAGGGTAAAGGATATGACCCAGCCCGATCCGTCCACGGTCTGCCCCTTGGGAACCCAAGACATCACCGCTTTCTTGGATATCCACCATCTCCCTATCTGAACGAAATCAGGATAGTTGTCCATTAAATACACCATCTGACTAGCCATCTTATTAACATCATCAAAAGGCACTATATGATACTTGTTTCTTATCCTGACCTTCAAGAAGGGGTTATCCATATTATATGCCGCAAATGCTGATATCACGGAACTAGGATATCTAACTCCTTTTATTATCACCCATTTCATATATCACCCCCTCTTTATATAACATAAATTCATTGGATAAAATTTATCCGCGCTCTCTTTCCCGTCTCCTCGAAAGTTAGCCAGCCCGCATGTCAGGATGCTCACAAGGTTATCCACCACCTCCAACTCGCTCGATTTGAACCACGCCAACTGGCTGTAAGTTTCACCTATCCATATTATACTCATTCTCCCGTCCCGACTGACCTCCTTCACCAGCCCTATATGGTTTTTAGTGTCCTTAATCACATTTAATTCGTCAATATTTGTAAGCCGAACAAAATCCATCGGCCGTATCACTTTATTCTCGTCCATGTCTTTATCCTCCTATATTCTTTTTATTCTCTCAATTTACGCTTAACCTCTTTAACATATTTAGTAGAATGTAGTCCCCTATGCAATCTTATAGCCCGATCTATATCCTTGTTCGGATTATGATGAGATTGATATATCTCGAACATTTCCCTAGCCTTGATAGGATTTGTTCTATCATCGTATCTATACCGCTTTTTCTCCCGTTTAAGACACAATATCCTATTAACCTCATCTACATACACCTTTTTCATCTGCCACCTCCCTAACGCCCCTGAAGTGGCGTTGTGCGCCCGATCGTCATTCCTTGACTCCACGAAAGACAGGGCGGTCGCCAGCTTATCCCATACCCGTGCCTCGACCACGGCCGGCTTCGGGGCGAGGGGCATGCCTCCGTTTCCTTTTGGCGGTGTTAATATTATCATCGCCATCACAAGTAAGTATCTTATCACGTTCCCTTGTTTTTATAAAACTCCTCCCCGAATTTCACATTATCCACATAATCTTCCATGCACTCATGAACAATTATATGAATATCACCCTCCGTGTATGTCACCTCGGACATCAACCTCTCATTGGTCATCCACCAAGAATAACTATCAATATGCCGTATCTCAAATCCATGATCATGCAACGCATACATAACATTATATCTTAAATCCCTGTCCATCATCATACACTCGTACACGATATAGCCATTGATACTTTCATGAGACCTACCGAACGTATAAACGTACCTACCCATCAACTTATACAACTCCCTTGCCACAGGATTCGGGATCGCCTCATCCATATCAAAATCCCCATCTGGATCAATAACCCACTCTACATCCCGCTCATCAATACAAGCCCTAGGCATTCCTATTGTCCGTACATAAAGACGTGATCGGTGATCCTTGCTTAACACCGTCCCGATATACTTTTCCCCTTTGGCATATCCTATATTATGGTTGCCGGTTATATTAAATACAATTTCAGCTCCTATCTTAATTTCATCCATATTCAAGATGTTTGTATCATTTGTTATCTTTTTTATACAAAAAGAGGATATAATGGCATAATATTATGATATCAAGACACGAATGCGTTATCTATCATATTATCATACATATCCTCTATACAACGTCATTTATGGCATTATATCGTATATGATGCCGCAGGTCATAAATACATCTAATTAACCCTTTTTTAAGGGCTTATTGCCATTTAGGTAACTAGCTATGCCTAATATTTTCGAAATAAGGGCTTTTTTAGCCTTATACTCATCGTTTATCCCTATTATCGCATATCTGTATACCATCCCATCCTTCGACACCTCCACGCCCACGTATTTAGGCGCAACGGCATCCCTATGTAATACGATAAACGGGCTTTTGCCGTCTAGCTCATTTATCAACTGATTAAACTGTCGCCTCGTCATCTGATAGTGATATTATTTCCATGTTATAAATACGATCTCTCTTTACCCTTATCTTCTCGCATAGCTCATCGAAGCACTTATCTTCTTCTAACTTATCAACATAATATGATACACTTGATTTAGAGCTTCCTTGAAGATATATATTCCCTCTTATATTCTTTGAGAAAAAATTAGGCAAGACCATCTTTTGTCTCTTATCCTTGTTATCCATGTAAGATATAACAACAACCCACAACTCTGGCTCCCGTTCTTTTACCGATAACATAAGATCAAGACTCGATTGACTATTGATATCCCTCCTGCCAGTTTCGTTATAACGTAGAATAATATAATCATCCGCGTTATCATTCTCAACCATCACGACTATAGGGCGATCGCCCTTCCCATTATCACATAATACTCTTGCCTCTTTCCCGTTGCGGAGATATACCTTATCATAATCTCCGTTTTTGTATATCTCAAAATCAAACTCTATCACCATATCATTTCCTCCTATTGATATATTGTTGTGTACGACCTTCTTTTATTTTTTCGAAATAAAACTTATTCCCATATAACCGGGTGAAGCAGATATTATACCCGAAATGTTCCGCGCGTCTGATCTGCGCATATCCTCTACTAATATCCTTATCGTCAGCTAATGTAACAAAACAGTGCATTCCTACTTCTGTATTCAAAACCAAACTCTCCCAATCCTTTACTTCCATATCAAATTTCCTTAAATAATTTTTTGTTATAATTATTGTTATTGTACCATCCATCAATATCCTTATACTGCTTTGGATAAACCCCATAAGCCTTACACCAACTAGGCAACGGTCCGTTCAGCACGTCTAACGCCGTCTCAAGGTCGAACGTAGCTTCCTCCTTGATATGACACCCCGATCCACTTCCACGGCTCGGTATATAGGCTCTACTATATGCTACGCTCATCCCATATTCCCCACGACTCAGATACCCGATGTTAGGCGAATCAGGGAAGGCGTAATACAACATTATATAATCACCCTTACTCCAACTTCTATTATAAGTATCATCCTGCCACGCAAAAACCCTGCAACCGGCTTCTTTCAGTTCCGCTGCCGCTCTTTTTAAAACATTGTCCATATTATCTATATTTAATTAAGTTGTGCCAAGGCGCCGGGAACCGACCCCGGACCATATCCGCACACGTACGATCATGATATATCCTTCCGCCCCGCCAAGGTTTGGTTCAACATTAACAAACTTTCATATCCTCACACATCTTAAAAAAGACCTCTCTTATGATCTTCTTGTATAAGATGTATATCTCATCATCATCCTCATCAAACTCCACTCCCCATGAACGTAATAAATATCTAATATCACAATCCGCTATATGAATCCTGAATATAGACGGAACGCTCATTATGTAATCCTCAAAAGCCTTCTTAATTCCATCCCTTTTGATATGTTCTTTATACTCATTCTTGAACACACTAAGCATAAAAGACATATATTCCCTATCGTATTTAAACTGCTTACCATAATTATCTGTATCTATATGATCCAGTATATATATCTCTATAGCGTCTCTATCGTATTTTGACATACTCCTTCCTCCTCCTTTTGATATTTTATAACCTTTTTCTCCCCATACGCTTTCGCTAACTGGATAAGTTGACCGGTAAATACCTTGGTACGGTGTTTTACGATCTTATCCACCAACTCCGGGCATCTGGTTCTCCATCTATAATTAACCTCGCCCTTAGCTTTCTTCTTGTAATACCTGTAGAATGTTACGGCTACTACCACTTCTCCATTCTGCTCGAAAGCAACCAAATCGTAATTGTTGTAAACTATTTCATTCATGTTGTTGTTACCCATTTTATGTATCTAATCACTTCTTTAGGCAAAGACATTATATCCTTCACCCTTCTACCTAAGTTGTACATACCTCCCTTATGAGGATAATAGTCCCCTACATACATCCCTATTCCTTGCGGATGCGACGGGTTTTCGTTACAAGTGAACATCGGATAAAATAAGATTCCTCTTGAATCTTTATTCCTGTCACTTACGCATACAATAGTATATCTATCAGCGACCTTCTCGCCGAAATCATATACCCTTACCTTTCTTTTTACCCCATCATTGTTCTCTATGATATTATTCATGATGTTATTTATATTAATTAATTTTCTTTCCATCAGCGGTATATGTGCCATACCATCCCCTATCCATATTTACCACCTCAATATGATGTATATGATAACAACCATTAGCTATTCTACCGCAATCGGCTATCACCATAGCTATATTCCTATACCCAGAATCAATGAAAACACGAGCCAACCTACACCCGTTAAATATAGATACCTTGATATCGTCTTTCTCTTTTATAATCCTTCTCATATCATATCCTCCTATCAAACTAATCTATCCTTTTACCATAATTAGTATATGACCCACACCATCCACGAGCCTCATTCGACACCCTAATATGATCAATGGGCTTATCCCCGACCATATTATTGGCGTACGATATTACATCCGACATACTTCTGAATCCGGAATCCTTAATGGATTTTATAAGCGTCCTATCATACCCGAATACCAATATCTTCACAATATCTCTTTCTTTCACAGTCCTTCTCGCCCTCATAACATTCTAGCCATAAAATAAACAAACATAAAATCCACCTTATCATAATCCACCCTATGACCGGTTATCTCGAATATAACCCTACGCTTTTCTACAGCCTGTATATTATCTAACTGAATAGCTATGTAAGGATATTTCATAACTTTCTCTCTATTGATATTATTCAAAATAGCGTTGACATCTTGTCTGCGAAAACACATATTTACCCCTATGTATGTGGCAACCAAAAGACATTCGTCTATTATCCCATCAGTATCGAATAACAATAACATATCATCCTTCTCGACAGTATATTCCATATCAAGAATCTTGATACGTTTGCTTCCGTCCTTCTTATCAGCTATAAGAATCTCTATTATATCCTTATCGGTCGTAAGGATATAATACGCCTCATCCTTTGTAATATTATCACGAAGGTAAGATAGCGCTTCATCCTGTAATCTTAGTAGTTCTATTTCGTCCATATTTATTTCTATTGTTGCCAAGGGAAAAAGGACGGCGCTGGCGACAAGGCCTGTCCAGCCTCCCCACAGCCGCCCGCATTCCCCTTGGTATCATTAACCACCTCAAATAATCTCATAATCGAATTTCACATTAACACTCTCATCAATGCTCAATTCTTTCTCCATCCCAAATACAATCTCCCTTACCGTATCAAAACCCAATAATTGATCTTCGGGATTATTCACAAACTCTCTCCGGTTATTCTTTCTAGGTTTTCGAGATGTAAGAATATATTCCGAACAACAGCTTCCCTCAAATGCCCTTACCCTAGAATACCATATATCGCCAGTTCCGTACTCAACACATATATTCATGTTTATGATAGTATTATTCCACGCTTTTCCCGGGAAACGTTTGAATATCCTATCAATCCATTCAGTGTCAATACTTATATGCGGGGAATCCAGATCCGACGTACCCATACCATCCGTATATAGGATAATCTCTTTCTTGCCCTTAAATATTAAGGCTTTCACATTAGTTCCCCTTTCCATTGATAGCCTCTAATTCTATATTATACATGTCAATCAGTTATTAAATGATTACATACTAGCTCAGCCTCTATTCTATTGGTATATAACTTATATCCTTCTAAAGTGTCACGATCGCCTTTCAACCAGACACCAACCACATGATAATTTCCGTAGTAGTTATTCCCAGCTATATACCAGTATCTAGTATAGCCACAACACGACATATATCTATCGTATATGTCGTCAAAACGATTCACCTCCCGTTTCAATTTGTCATAATCAGGATTCAATACATCCATCGACATAAGAGCCTGATGCAATGACATCTTTTTATTTAAAAGTTCTTTTTGCAATTTTCTCATATCTTCATTTTTTAAGCTCGTCCCACGAGACAGGACGGCGCATGACCAGCGAAGGTATCGCCACGCAGATCAGCCGCCCGTTCCCCTTGGTATTATTCTGCCACCTCTAATTTCCCGTAATAAGGATAAAAACAACCGTCTCGATAAACCGAATATCTGAGCGTTTTATCCTTTGCTTCATAGATGGAAACACAACCGCTGTTATAAGCGTTGGATAGTTCTTTTGCTACAAATCCACCTATTTGTTTATAGGTTTTAGGCGTATCCGCCAACGGCCTGCCTACATATATTTTTACCCTCTTGCACTTTTTGTCGCCTACGCATATATCCTTTCCTCTAAGCTCTGTTAAATACATGAATCTCATATCAACCGATTTTAAATCCAACATTCCTCTACCTCTATCTCCATACGATCCTCCCAATTACATAAATCAGGGTTCTCTCCTTCATAAAAGTAATAGTAAGCCCATACTTCAATATCGCCCACTTTTATGCATCCATCACTGCACCATTCCACAATATCGTCATTCCTGCATACATTTGTCGGTTCAGCACCAAGCGACAATAGTTTGTTTATTATATTGTCACCGAACCTTTCTTTCGCTTCCTCTTTCGTCATATCACTATCAGATTTTTAATATTACACTACCGCCAAAGGAGAACAGGGAACGGGCGACCAGCGGGGCCGACCCCACGCCATCGCCGCCGCCCGTTTCCCTTGGTTCCCTCCGCATCACTCCCACACCAACAGACAATATCTACCACCAATAACACCCTACCCACCATCGCTCGCAACCGCTTTGCGTTTCCACTTAACGGTAAAGTATTACCCCTGTTTAGAAAGGAATCCTATTGATTGAAGATACTCCCATTGATTGGAAGGTATTTCTTTTGTTGATTGAAGGGGTTTTCCTTGGTTTTCCTTGGGTTTCCCTTGGGTTTTCCTTGGGTTTTCCTTGGGTTTTCCTTGGTTTCCCTTGTTTGGAGGTGCACCCTCCCGCAAAACAAACCAACCCCACCAACTCCCAGCATAAAACCCGAGACCTTCCTCCCGATTGTTCCACGTGGAACGCACGTTCAGTCTAGGATATCGAGGTCTTTGCTCTTGATTGCCTTATATACTTGCCTAATACAATGTATTGATAATAAAACCAATAAAAGAACTATGATTAAAGGCAGGGCGTCGCCCGTAGCTATAACATACCGCCCCAACTCAAACGCCATGTACCCACAAAACAAAGTAAGTACGAAATATATAACTAATCCCATAAAATATACAATAAGTAACCACGATTTTAAAATTACACTCAAATAATATAATTAATTGAGTATCAATAACATAATATACATCAATCCCTAGAGCTCCCTCTAAAGAAAGATAAGCCCAAACATAGATAAAAAATATACAATAAGTACCGCCTATTATATACCTTTTAGGATTGATTCACGCACGAAACCATACATAAGGGCACAATATACCCGTCTGTATGGATATAGATATATACAAAATGATACATAATAAAGCATTTTACTTACACATTTTCGATCAAGGCTTAAAATTTGCCGCCTCAACACTTTTATGTGTAAGCAAAACATATGAATATGCTATCATTTTGTAAAATATAGGCACAAAAAGCCCTTCCGTCTTATATCACTACAATACGGAAGGGCAAAACTTTAAAATCAAATAAAAACAAACGACTACTGTCTCAATTTGTTTGCCATGTAACTAACACGTTTCCGCCTGCACTTATCCGACTCCCTACTGCAATCTAATTTATTAGACTTGTGTAGTTCTTTGGTAAGCTCAACGTAAAATTCCATTTGAGCTATTTTAACCGCCTCTAAAGCCTTTTCTTTTCTAAATGCTAGCTTTCTATTCAGATTGTCAAACTTTCTCCTATACATAATTTATTAGTTTTAAATGGCACCAATAAGAAACGGTAAGCCGGAGACAATACGGCCGGCGTTATCGATACTACCAGCCGAACGCCCGCACGCCCCCCCCTATTTTCTTTGGTTTCGTCCCTTTGCCGACAACGAAGCCGGCCAGATATGCACATACGTTACCCGTGATACATACCGACAAGGCGCACTTTGTCCGTCAATTTAACCGCACAAAATACCCTTATAAGGGTTGTTATTTGCTATCCGTACATATGTTAGGTATTTAAGCTGCCCTAACATACGTCGTATTGATATACTGGCACGGAGATAACACCGTAATACACTTGGTATTAGCTACTCACACAACATACCAACATACGCCATATACATGCGTATATACACCAATATACCCCGTGTTTTTACACGGCCTATCCGGAAACCGGACGTATTAACCAGTCTTGATACAAGCCCAAAGAATAACGGTTTATTCTGCAACTGAAAATGAAACCTAAACCACATTGTTAAGCGGCGGCCTATTTACACAAGCTATCAGACACCAACGGCTACACCCTTACCGACTTGTGTATGCTTATATCAATATGTTAAATATCATGTCCATTTAGTCGAAATCAGTGGCACGGCGCGAACGTATGGACACTGCCACCATAACGCCCCCTATGTGATTAAATAGGGGGCAAACTGTTTGCTATTTATCATTTTTAGGGTGCGTCAAATAGTAGGTAACACACTTTGCAATGAGATTAAATGTATACCGTTTGATAGGTACGGCACACTTTATAATACGTTTGTCTGCTCCGTTAAACGTATCGTAATATATACCAAAATCGTACTCTATAGGCTCATTATATCCAAAGCGTTTATGAGACGATCCTAGTATTGCTATATCCTCTATTTCGCTCATTTTGAGCTTTTTGTTTTTATCCTGATCGTTTTTATCATAGTATTCACGCCCTACTTCTTTGTATGAGCAGAACGTGTTATTTACACGTGGTAATATTTCTTTGCAAAGTTGTATTACTACCTCTTTATCTTTTGCCAAAGCAACCAAAGCCGGTACTATAGCTTTGTCTACTTTTATATCATTCTCTTTCAAAATCTCGTTAATTTCTTTACCAGATTTAAAGAGCTGGCACCAAGCCTTGACCGCACCTGTTAACGTTTTCTCACTTGCTTTCTTTACTTCATTTTGGACTTTGTTTAATTCTTTATTTGTCATCCTGTTTGCCTATACCTTTAGGACTTATAATGGCACCTGGTACGCCTTGTTTGTTAATGTTGTTATCTTACAAGAACAAATATACTACATGTTTTATTTTCAAACAAATATTTTGCAATAAAAATTCGACGATTATATGTAATAAATCTAATCAAATGTAAATATATATTAAAATATTGATTTATATGATTGATAATCAGCAAGTTAAATACAAAATAATCATTCTTTTTTTTCGGCTCGTTGATCGTTTGCCGTTCCTATCTCCCAGCCTTTATTGACGGGGGGGCGGGGCCAAAAACGGCAGCCCGGCCGGGCCGATTTCGGGGAGGTGGTCCGTCCCGCATATCCCCCTCCCATCATACCCCACCTCATCCTTCCAATAACGTCCCGCATATCATCCTCCCCGAATATCCCTCATACTTCCTCACAACCATATCACCTTCCATCTCATTTAATTTGTTATATTTGCGATATAATTAAAACATAATATATTATGAATAAAGAAGTTAAATACATGATGGGGGGGGTATTTATATCCTTCGTAAAAATTTATTCTTATGATAAGGAGGAGATTTTATTCAAGTTATAAATCCCCTGTTGATAATGGCGTTTATGCCGTTAAACAGGATGGTAGATTAATACCTTTGTCAAAGGCGGATTATCAATGTATATCCGTAGCTATTGTACATGATGATCATAAGATCATGATTGAGAAGAATGAAGATTCTAATCAAAGCTACAAAACAGCCACGTCCGGTTTGCCCGATTCTTCTAACAAGACTTACTCTTTTTATTGGGGTGAATATGGTACGGATCAGACCGGCATTACAAATTATGACAAAGTAGACGGGAGCAATGATTTTGGTTTCCTGAAACCTGAGCAAGATTCATACAAAGGTACTCCATATCTTCCGGATGATGTTAGCTCCTGGACGAATGGGGCTTTATCTGATTGGGATGGGAAAGCCAATTCAGAGGTATTAAAAGGGATAACTACCGGTGGTGGGTCTTATACTTCCTATGCGACAATTGGTCATGTGCTTAATACGTTCTTGGCCAGTCCTGACGCTAAAGGATATGATGATTGGTATATCCCATCATGCCCACAATTGTCATTGATATGGATGAACTTAAATAGCGTCAATAAAGCGTTATTGGCTATTGGTGGACAGCCGTTAGATACCAGATATTATTGGTCTAGTTCAGAGCATAGCTCCAACTCCGGATGGATCGTACTATTCAACAATGGGCGCACATTCACCCGATACAAGCGCCTAACCTCTTCTGTTCGATTTGTACGTGACATCGAGTGATCATACACCCTACTGACCCAATAGAACGGGGCTGGCTCCCATCCCTTATAGCCTTCCCGGCGGGTATGACGCCAGCCACCCTTCCTTGGTATCTTCCCTCCCCCATCTAATATAATTTATTATATTTGTACGTAACTTAAATTATTTAATCATGTATCAATATATTACATATAACTTCGTGGGGGGGGGTATTTTAACCCTCAGATAAGGAGGGGGTATGTTTAGGCGCAGGACTTCTTCTTCCGGTAAGATCCACTACCGTATTAATATAGACAAGAGCATGTGTCCTAATCCTGTAGATATATATATTGATGGAGATACATATCAATCTGATTTTAACGGATCTTATCTTGATATATATCGCAACAAGAAGATAGAAGTTATAAGAATAGGTGGACAGATAGTTTCAAAGGATCAACAATATGAGTACAACGTTTTATTAGGCACGACTGGAGGTGTTTCAAAAGGGACTCTTACGTATCTATATGATTCTGGTGTGCATTGTGATTTAGCTGATACGGAGTTATACGGGCATAGGATAACTAAATTTACTCCTATAACGGAGATAACCGATCCTGAGGAGATCATCAATTTCACTTACATGTCTGAATTTTATAATTAGATTACAAGTAACAATCGTATAACTTGGCAAGGTCATCTTATAACAAGTAATCATTGTATAACAGCCAATGCCTGTGAGGGATGCCAATCTGTTGCCGTTGGAACTGGCATTTACAATAACACCTATAATGTAAATATAGTAATTGTAGTACCATCATGATATATTGTGAGGAGGATGTAGTACCAAAGGGAGGTAGGCCTCCCTTCATCCCTCCGGGCCTACCCATCGGGGCTTCCGCCGGCTACTTCCCTTGGTATATATCTTTATTATGGAATAATAGATAGGTAGTGGCACGACCACCACCTTAATATCGTATGATCAAGTATCCGGCACGAATTTATCCAAGTCAAAGTTCTTAGCATAATTCCAGATCCTTACATACCTAAACATTCCCGGGAGCCCCATGTTATATGCTGATGGATATCCTCCTATATTAAAATAATATGTTTGATAGTTTCGTGTATACATCACATTAGTCGCATCCTCATAATTCAGTACTCCTCCAATATATTCCCTTAAATACCCATTTCTCCACGACGCCATTACATGTACCCATTGATATGCTGGTATATCTACAGATCGTCCTTTGGTATAAAAAAGTTTAGTCCCAAATGATGAGACATTAACACCTATACATAAATAGTCTTGTGTAGTAGATTGGGTTCCATATGGAGCGAATAGATAATATCTTCCTTCCTGTTGTGTATTTAAATAGAGCAACGCTTCTATGGATATTTCGTTATCTGGTTGAGGGCATGGTAATATATTCGAGTCATTATCAAATTTGATATAGGAATTGTAGGCTCCTACTCTTCCCATGGAAAATACATATTTACCATTATATTTATCAATATCCATATACATAGATTCATCCACATTCATATTATATTTTGACAGATCTTTTATCCATGGAGCTTCCACGTAAAAATAAGCGTCATTCACGTTACCGGACGGCGGAAATGGCATTTGACTTAACATTCTTCTTCTTAACATAATCTATTGTTTTTATGGAGGACGGGAAATACCCCCCCCCCCATTGAGTTAATTTTATTTAATATCATATTATTATGCATTTTGTACATACAAATATATGATTTATTCTCAGATCATGTCGCTGAATCCAAGGGAACGGGCTGGCTCCCATCCTTCCGGGCATCCCCCGCCCTCCCACCGCCTCCCGTTATTTTTGGCTTCCTTCTGGTTTTATCCTCAAATTTTCATATCTTTGGGACAAAACTATAATTATGTTTAGATACATATTTCATAAGCTTAAGATCTTCTTCTGCGACGACGACGTTGAGAAGATATATGTAAGGGACAGTACGGTTATCCGCAACAACGAGATCCATAGGATGTATAATGAGATACTGGACGAGTTAGGCGATTTGGCTACGGTCGTGTCAAGGAACTACGTATATGGCAAGATAAAGGACAGGACTGGATTAAGCATCCGTCATATCAGTAGGATAATAAACCATACTAAAGTTGAGGAGATATGATTAAGGATACGATGGAGTGGAATATGATAAATGAGATATCAGCGTTATTCGTGATGATATTCACGGCCGGGTTGATGTTTGTCATGCCGATGTTAGATATAGAGTGTGATGATATTACTATTATAATAGGATCAGGGATAATACTATCTTTTATATTAACCATAATACCGATCTTACTTTCTTATGACATAAGGGATGAGATCATTGAGTTGATTGAGGATCTGGATAACCAGATAGTGGTAGACACTTCGGTATATAAAACGAACCTGCCCTAAGTAACTCCTAGGGCAGATATTAATCTCAATTCGACTTCAAATACGATTCTATTCTATCAGCGGCCTCATTAGGCGTATGTTCATCCCATTCCCATGCCGTATCAAGTTCAGGGATATTAAACAACTCCCAATACTGGTTCTCATAATGATTGGATATCTGTCCAGTTGGCAGTTCTGCCATTACGATAAACCACCCTCCGCCGAAGCATTCCTCTCCATCATAATGCTTATATGATTTACAGACCTTTATATCGCCTTTGGCCAACTCGTTGAAGAAAGCGGCATTGTAAAGCATTCGATATTTATATAGTTCGTTAAATGTATGATATCCGTCGGATACGTTACCCATATCATCTTCATGTAAATATGTTTTCTCAAAAATGTCCTGCTTGCAAGGATAAAACTCCCCGTTTACTCCCTTGATGATGTAATCACCTACATTGGCTTTCATAACACCTTCAAGAGTTTCTATACTACAATCAACAGAAGGAGGTATCCCTCTATCCGCATCACCTTCACGAATAACTTCTATTTTAACGTTATCACCAGCGAAATCCTCGATCTCATGATTATTAAAGCCCTTCCATTTTACAGCTTCTACTGCAATTGGTTTCTTTACATACCTATTCATATTTTACGATTTAATATATTATTATCTTTTGATATACCTTTCTATAAGATCTATGGATAATTTAGCGCCCAGCTCTTCCTCCAACAGGTTAAGGTAGTTCCGGTGCAGGCACCCGCCCCGCTCCACCTCTCTGAAGCCTGCCCCGTCCCGGATCCTGACCAGCCCTTTCCTTGGATCCATGTCGATCAGATCCCGAAGCTCGTTCATGTTCTTGAACCGGTTCTCTATTACCTTAAATACATCGATCTTAGGTTTCTTATTCTTATCTTTGGACTTTATCTTAACTCTTCCACTCATATCAATTATCTAGTAGCTTTACATGTAATATGATTCATGTTATTATTGCCGCAATAAGCGCACATAGACGTGAAAGGTGAATACACCCTTCCGCATACTGGACATCTCCATCCATACATAACAGGATTTGTTTGTTTGTCAATTTCTTTCAACCCATCATTAGTAGTGGTTGATGCATTTTTGTTTTCCATATCATTCATTACCGCGGTGGTTTCCTAACCGATATTCGCCGGTCATGGAGCCATCCTTATTTATCTTATCTGTACTTCCAAATCCATTATCACCTCTATCAGATTTTCCAAGATCTTCTAATGACTCCACTTCTTCCCATACGATACGTTCCCTTCTACGAATAAGAAGCTGTGCTACCTTACCACCGACATTACAATAATAAGGACTATGCCTATTCATTTTTCTGTGAACTATTATAATCTCCCCACTATATCCTTCATCAATGGTAGCAGGGGCGTTTTGCATAATTAGCTCGCTATTAGTAAAACCACTACGTGGACGGATTTCCATCTCATAATCCTCTGGCAATGCTACATGTACGCCCGTATGATATATGATCCTGCCTCCGTCAAGTTCTATATCCTTAACGAACAAATCCATACAAGCATCTTCTTTATGAGCGTATTCAGGCAGCTTAGCTCCTTCTTCCAGCCATATCTTGACCTTACACGTATCTATACCATCAAGTAACTCAACTGCCTCTTTATAGCTCATAGGTTGCTCTGAGGCTAATGAAATGGCTCTTGCTAATAAATCTTTAATCTTACTCATTTTATCTTGTTTTTAAATTCCTTTCCTTTCGGGCATTGTAATTTACATTCCTCGCTACAAGCGGAACAGTTGGGTCTCATTCCGGGCACCCCTCTTCCCCCGTACGGCCAGTAGGCATAATCGCAGACGCTCCAGAACGCCTCCATCGCCCTGATCTTGGCATCGACGGTTATCTTCTCCTTCACCTTTTTCATGCTCTTCCTGAACTCATCTTTCATATCCTTCCCTTCTATCTGTCTGGCCTTACGTCTCTCGTTCCACCAATTGTAGTAGAATTTGTCTGCCATCTTATAAGCTTCGGGGTCAAATTTATCACGATGCAGGATAGGTGCGTCCTTGATCTTTCTCAAATTCCTGCCACAAACATAAGCGAGTCCTGCGTACGGAGGTATGTCCTTAGGATCAACCAACCCATCCGGAACGCAGTAGTAGAAGTAATTGGGGCGGCCGTACCTGACCCAGTCACCGGTCTCGTACAGGGCTTGCTTTCGCGCCTCGAACCAGCCTTGCATTACTTGGTGCTTACCCTCCTTCTCGAAATCCTTGTTATAGTCAGCCAACGAGATCTTCACCTCAACCTCATAAGCGTACATGGATCTGGTTATAGCCAGATAATCGGACTCCCAGTTATAGACATACAAGTTGTTTATAATCCATCTAGGAGATACCAAGAACTGTCTGTTAAGGATATCCAATATCCCTCTTTCAGTGTATTCCGTGCCTTTATTTGATTGCCGTGTTCCCATCTCCTGTCAGAGGATTATTCCTATATCCTACCGCCATTATAGCGTTACCTATCAACATCCTCAACTTCTCCATATCATTATCATGGAACGAGAAAGTGGTTAGAATATGACCATTGGTCTTATCATAAGATTTTATCATCAACACAGCCACATACTCACCCATCATCTTACCATTCATGATATCAAGATCAATTATGCCGTGATCTATTAGATCAACCACATCCCATCCTAATGGCAGGTACTTTTTTATTTGATTAATGTCCATCCCAAATAGTTATTATAAAAAGGAGGGTCGTGCTACCCTCCTATAGATTACACACGAAAAATAGAACTGAAAGCGATCTTAAGCACGTAAGATTTTGTTGATTCCCGTAGGCTGTCTACCGGTTATCGTTAATTACCGACCTACGGGAATATGTTTAAGAAAACACCATGTGGGGAGTGGGGGAATCGAACCCTTATCCACGCTACGATTAGGAATCGTAAATTCTATCCGTTAAATTAACTCCCCTAATTATCAATCCTTTAATTTTATGTAGTAAGAGGCATGTCTTGGAATGCCAAAGATATCACATATTTTCCTTACCATATTGTCAGATACGCCTAATTTTTTACCGACACTTAGGAAAGACTCATTTTTAAGCATATCAAAAAGCTTATCCTTAGTTATATCACCATATTTGGATAACATATCCTCTCTTCTTTTCTTGTTATTACAATCAAAACACAAACTTCCCTCAGTATCATGACATAAATCCTTACCGCAGCACGAGCAATACTTAACTTCCACGGGTTTACAATACGCTATCCCTTCCTTATCAAAGTAAACCTCAGCTCCATGATGAAACCTTGTATGATCGGCATTAGATCTAAATATCATAAGATTATCAGGTCTATTATCATGCCTTATTTTATTGATATGGTGAACGACTTCTTCCGGCTTCAAAAGTCTTCCTATTTTTCTTTCAGCCACGATTATATGTTCATATACAGCTCCGCTACTTCTAGCTCTATGATGAGTCGTATCTATTATCTCTACATATCCATTATCCATATTAAAACAATATTTTAGCGAATCCGGCTGGAATCGAACCAGCATCTCCAATATTATGGTAATCATCCAATGATCCTCGGATCCATATGTCCCGATCCTCCCGGACAAGGACATCAAACAAAATCTAAACTCTAAATCTAATGACAAAACTCTATGCTAGTTTTTCCCCAAAAAACAACGTAGTCCTGGCGGAGGGGCTTGAACCCACGTGCGACCAACTACCCTTTCTACAAGGTATAAGCTTGAGGGGATACGCCAGGATGGTTTCCACATCGTCTTTCACAAGAGGATATGGATAGGAATTTCTCGAAGTTTATATAGTAACTTTATGAAACTATTGTCCAACATTCTAGCATATAGCACCAATCCTCAAACGGGAACGTCTCCACACCAGATCTACCCCATCCCGCCCCCCAACTGTTCTGTAGGACGAAGCCGGCCTTGTCCCAGCCGGTAAGGATAACGGCATGACCTCCCAAGTTCTGTCCTTGGCCTTGCCAGAATCGATTACCATAATTATAGCAATACAGACCTATAACCAGAGGGCCATTCAGCATCAAAGCTACCTTGGCTGATACCGGATCTATGATCCTAGCGTAACTGTTTATTTTCTCCCCATCTACGCCTATGTTCTTGATAGACTTGATAGCGTCACGAAGAACCATCCCGTCTTGATCCTTATCCTCTCTCAGATCATATATATCGTAGGGAGAGATCTTAGCCGGTCTTTTAATAGCCCTTATACTCTTTCTCCAGTTAAGTATCTCAGCTAAGCTTACCGCAGCGCAAATAGGAGAAGATCCTTGATCCACTACGCTATCAACGTTATTGACCTTATACTCATCAGGAACAGCCTCATGCTGCATATTCATAATAGCGTCCCTGTCATCCGCTGGTGAAGGTATGTAACCTAGTCCGTATTTCATTATCTATCTTTTTTTATGGTAATCAATTATCTTAATATTAAACGTATCGGATCTCTGCCTTACCTGTATAGACCCCCTAGCCTTTCCCTTGGCGTCGTACAGGGCGGTGAAGCCAAAGTTATCGACCCGGCCGTCGTCCAGCGTAAACCGCCACTCCTTCCATTGGCCCATCACGGTCCCGGAAGACACTATGGAATCCACTACATAAGATATGTCAGTAGTATCATATTCCGTATAATAGGTTCTTGACGTACTGCATCCGACAACCGCTAAGGTAAATAACGTTAACAAGAAAAACAAGATCTTATTCACTTTTCTTAGATTTTTTACGTTTCTTAGATTTCTTCTTATCCTCCGCCTTATTCTCGACATTTACGTCATTGCCGGCATCGGCATCAGTAACCTCAGAGGCATTATTTTCAGGTATATCAATATGACCGGAATTAGGGTCCATCTTATCCTCATCAACAACAACCTCATCAGGTACATCATTGTCTAAAGCCTCTGGATCGATATGATTTTCCAGATACTGGATACGATCGGACATAGCCTTATTCTGATCCTCGAGTTCCTTATATCTTCTTCTAGCCTCATCGAGTAATTTAGATGATAGTTTATGTTTCTTCTCGATATCCATATAAGCCCGTTTAAGAGTTTCTTTCTCTTTTACCGACTCATTATATAGCTCTCTTGATTTACTAAGCTCATTTCCCATCTTAACTATATGAGAATCCTTTGATTCTATATCTTTATTAATAGAATCAATGAGCGTATTAAGATAACTTACTTTCTCATTCAATTCAAATACCTTCGCAAGAGCATTTTTGTAATCTTCTCTTAATTTATTTGAATAGTTAATAGCCTCATCAAGATCCTGTTTTAGAGTATTTATATAGCTACTCTTTACTATCTTCAATCCGAACATGTTCATTACTTTTATAAGTTCTAAAAATATCGGCTTTTATCTTGCCGACTATAATTAACTCAGCTATATGTTTGTCTTTCTCGACTATAGCCATATCCTTACGGACATTAGTGACCCTGATCATGATATTCCCGTTATTAGACGAGACGAACGGTGATCCTACCAAAGTAAGTCCCGTATCTCCGGTAAACGACGGCAGCATCATCAACACCCCTATGGTATTATCCGGAAACGACGCCCATACCCCTGTGTCTATATCAAGGACATCACCCTGTCCTAATGGGAAAGCATTACCCTGCTTGATAGGAATATCCTTACCCAACGAGTTCCATGCTTTCGAGAATCTTACGGAGTTAAGGAAGATCTTCCCCTCTTCCTCCATCATCCCTACCATAGGGTCGCAATTCAATCTAACCTCGTTTTGTTTATCATCCGGCTTCTCCTCAAGCTCATCAAGGTCTCTGGCTGATGTAAACGACTTGCTTTCCAGAAGCTTTTTAATATCCTCAATACTGGCCATTATAATTTGATTATTAAATAAACGATCTTCAATCCTAACTTCAAATCAGATGTCTTCTCGAACATCTCCCTAAGAGGTAAGATAGTAGCGTCAAGATCTGACGCTACCCATTCTCCATCCTTATAATACATATCCTTTTCCTCGGAATACGCTATACAAGATCGATGCCCTAGGTTCTTCATAACCGTATCTACCTTATTTTGGGTAGGCATCGAGACACGATTCACTTTAGTAGATATATTGAAATTACTCTCCATTAACTTTCTGATTTTTAATTAGTTAATTAAAATGGAAGATCACTGTCGTCTCCAAAAGGAGGATATTGAGGAGGTTGTTGTTGACCTCCAAACAAAGGGGCTTGCGCTTGCTGCGGAGCCTGCTGGTATGATGGAGGAGGCGTTTGCGATGGAGCCTGCGTAGCGTATGACGGTGGGGGCGTTTGCGTTATAGCCTCACCAGCGTTGTTTTGGCTTGGAGACTGAACCAGTCTCACGCCATCCGCTTTAATACTTTGGATATATTTATTAAGTACCTGATAAGCGAAAGCGTCTTGGGTCGTATAATCAAACTTCTTATTCCCCATTATATCAGTACTCTCAACCCTGTCAGGCCATCCATTCTGCCCGTTCTTATAATATTGCTGGATAAGCTCGTCCTTCCCATCTGGAGTTTCCCTAGCGTATGAAATGAAAAAATTACCGGGAGCATATTGATCCCCTTTCTTAGCATGAGCAGGATTTATTACCACCTTACGTTTTAGGTCAATATTAGGCAAGTACCTTACCAGTGACTTGACGTAATTATTAATACCTCCTTTTTGAGTCATCAAAGGAACGTTTATAAAGTAATTACCATCCTCATCACTTATCTTTATGGATAAGTATTTGGCATTTATTCCATTGAACTCCACTTCTCGCACATTGATATCAGACAAATAACCTTCGATACCGTTCCAGAACACCCTCCAATAAGAAACGGCTCCGGTCTTCTCGTTTATATGCTCCTCGAAACCTTCCTTTGGTTCTCTTGATGACTGATATAATAATCCGCTACCACTTACTTTAAAGTAATGGTTATTACCACCTGATGAATTTTCTCTAACTCCCATTTTATGTATTTTTAAATATTAAACAATAACTGATGATGACAAGAAATACTCGTTCTTATTATCCTCCCCATAAACCTTATTGAAATGAGATTTATGATCATGCTCGATAACTACCCTATTACACGATATGCTTTTTATGATACCAAGATATCTTCCACATAATACGTTACATATAATATCTTCACCATGATAAGACAAAGAAGCAAGTCTCTCCTTACATGATTTACCGGAAGACGGGTTCTCTGACATAATACCGCATCCTTTATCGGTAAATATCAACTTGCAATGATCGAACTCATTTACCTTAAGATTGTTTTGGAGGGCTTGGACGAGTAGATCCTTATCAAAGACATAGGTACTTGTTTTGACAAAATGCTCGTCCACGAACCTCCAATTTGGATAATTACCCTCAAAATGGGTCTCATACATATCCATATCAGGCGTAGAAAAATAAGTCTTAGTATCGTCCACTTTTATAGACAACATATCCGATGACTTATTGATATGCTTATCAAGCAATATCGCGGATTCGTTCGATACCGGGATAAACATCTTCTCTACCTTATCCTGATTAGGGACAAAATACCTGTAAATAGTATTTCTATCCGTACTTACTATATTAATATTAATATCATCAATATCAATGACCACATTCTCGATGCATGGATAAAAGTCATCTACCTCCGTATAATCGCTGGCTTTGTTAAGAACCGAAACATAATCGCTCATCTTAACCTTAATTCCTCCATCAAGTATCTTATGTACCTGCGGGAATGTATTGATATCAAAAGCCGGACAACTATACTCACCAGAAGCATAGCGGATCGTTATCTGATCTTTTTTATCCGAAAGCAGTATCGTAATCTCGCAATTCTTCTGTTTTTTCATGAACTTAATAAAAGAGCTTGCCTCTACCAAGAAAGAGAAGTTAGAGTCAGCCTCTACCTCCAATCGCTCTATAACACATACCTTTGCATTTACGGAAGTGATATAAGCCAGATTATTGACAACATCTATCTTAAGATCCTTATAAAGGGAGTTGGGACCGGCATTCTTAACAACCGTCTCCAATTTGCCCAACTTCTCATTTAATGACTTCGACAAGCATCTTATAAGCATAACGAACAACTTTTTATTACATCGCAAATATAATCATAATTATATTAATACAAATACAATAAATACTTAATAGTATTAAAATAGTTTAAACTTACGTCTAATATACTCGGCTATAAGCGTAGCGTCACACATGCCGTCTTGTATCTTAGTAGGTTGTACTCCTTTTCCTGACCATGGTTTCACGAAAGAAACCAAAGGGAAAAGGCGCATGACACATCGGATGGAGGTAGCCTTCGTGTCTAACTTCGCCGCCGTATACACCCGATCGGCTGTCGTATGAAGCTCCTTCTGCCAGGTCTTTGGTTGCACCTCCTCGAACATGAACCTAACATCCGGGTGAGATCCGTATCGCTCCATCATCTCCACCATCATAGCGAATAGGGCGTTCGGTTCCCTGCGTCTCCCGCCAAAGGTGAAGTTGCTGGCGGCCGAGCTGTTGTGGATGCTGTGGACGTCCTCGACGGCGATCGCCAGCGTCCCGCCTCCCTTTTCTTGGATCTTGTCAGCGGCATCGAGGAAGAAGCTTGATATAGCCCTAAGATCTATATCCCCCTTAACCGATATCCTTGGAGTCATAATTACCTTAATATCCCCGTTCTCCGGGATCATGGACAATCCTCCGGTGTCTATACCCGGATCTATTCCTATCGCTATATTCATATTTTTAAGGTATATAATGAATGAAAATCCTCCGGTCTAAACACCTGTATTGAGTTATCCGGATACATACCTATATAATAACCGTAAAAAGCCCGTAGAATGCCATTTTCTAGGATTATATCCAAAGCCTTTACCTTGTGACCGTCAACCATCACATCAAGCTCCTTGGTTCTTTGGGATATCTTATCAAACCATTCAGGTATAGGATCAATCCCGTACCTGAATGCGTTTACTGTTGATTTTATCGATATATATGTTCCCATGATCAGATAAGATTACAATCGTCACGTTTAACAACCTTAAAATCACCATTGCGAAGGAATATCGCCACATCAGATCTCGTATACGTAAGAGGTGTATACGATACCAAATGATAAGATGCCTGCCCGACGGCGGGGCGAACCGGTCTCAATACGGCTATGGCTATATCTCCGCCAAGTTCCGTGCCACCGGTGACACCCTGTAGGCACATGTATATGAATCCCTCATACTCATATCTCTTCCCAATAAACTCACTCATGGGAATACCTACGAACAGATAGTTCTTCACATCCCCTTTCTTAACCTCGACAGCGTTCTCTACACTGGACGGTATTACGTCTACAAATTTTACTCCTATTGCCATGATTACAAATTCAATTTAGTTCTTAATTCTTGACACAATTCTTGATTATCCCTCATGATACTTAACGTATTATCCACTCCATTGCCCACCCGGACCTCTCCGTACCAGTACCATGATCCTTTACGGGTAAAGATACCGGTTTCCTCACATAACTTCAAAAGTTCAAGCTCCTTGTCAAATCCTACGCCATAATACAAGGCTGTCTCTGCTATCTGGAAAGGTATAGCTGTCTTGTTCTTCAATACCTTTATCCTAACCTCATGGCCGATAGAAGACCCGTCTTCTCCTACAATGACCTTCTTCCTTGACATCTCCATACGGATAGAGGCGTAGAATTTAAGGGCATTACCACCGGTTGTTACCTTAGGATCACCGTATATTACACCGATCTTCTCCCGATACTGATTGATGAATACCAGAACACAGTCACTTTTGTTTACGATCCCGGTAAGAACTCTCATAGCTTTTGACATCAACCGGGCTTGTAATCCCATGTTGCTGTCTTCCATATCACCCTCAATCTCCTTCTTAGGGACTAGATTCGCCACAGAATCCACGACAATAAAGCCTACCCTGCCGGACTCCACCAGCTTGGCCGTGATATCGATAGCCAGTTCCCCGTAGCTTGGCTGGGAAATAAGGAACCGGTTAACGTCCAATCCCATCTTCTTAGCGTATTCGATATCAAAAGCGTTCTCCACGTCTATTATAGCTACCAGCTTATCGGGGTGCTTTTTCTGGAACTCGATCATACTTAACGTACACATCATGGTCTTGCCACAAGATTCCATCCCGACCAGCTCATGGATCCGGCCTACCGCCCATCCGCCGCCGAGGGCCTTGTCCACCACCAGAGAACCAGTGCTTTCCCTTGGTATGGATATTATAGGCTTATCATCGCCGAAGTTCATTATCGAGCCTTCTCCAAGCTCTTTATTTAAAGATGATACTAACTCATCTACGTCTGAAAAAAGTTCTTTCTTAGCCATTATAATCCGTATTCCTCGAAATTAAACAAATCCTGTTGTTTCTTGATCATATCCTTCCCGATATCAGATATCTTTTCTGGGTTCAAAACACCCTCATTCTCATCTACCTTATCCATGAAGTCAGATATCTTATCGCTTAGCAGTACCATATCTTCCTTAGGAACTGATTTTAGATAAAGACCGTCTATGGATCTACATCTTGATAGAGCGGTATATATCTGCCCTATCTCGAAGGCTCTGCTGATGTCTACGAATATATTATCTAAAGTCATTCCCTGGGATTTATGGACAGTTATGGCGTATCCTAACCTCAATGGATATTGTATTATATAGCCGCAAGAAATGCCTTCAAGGGAATCATCTACCTGCTTGTACTTCATCTTCTCCCACTTCTCTTTGGTTATCTCCACCTCAGTATCGTTATCTAGATGAACATATATCGTATCATCAACAGTATCTATGCTGGTTATGATACCCATCGAGCCATTGACATACCCGTTGCCGTTTCTGGTTATTATGACCTTAGCCCCTACCTTTACTATAAGCTCATCCTCGCAAGGCGCTACAGGCTTCTCCCCGAATACAGTGGCATCGAACTTAAATACCTTATTATTGATCTTATCAAGATTAGTCTTATTTATCTCATAAGCTTCTTTGTTAGTTGAGCATATAATTATAGTATTATCCATATTATCTGGATACTTGACCCTACTATCCAATATCTGTCTTGACTCGTCGGTAATAACCCCACATCTTATATCCTCAAGTACGGAAAGAAGCTGAGGATCTTTTTGACGGAATACGTTCTCGAAGGTAATGACCGAGAATCCTGACGCTCTTAATGCCTTTGATGAGAAAAAGAACCGGCTCTCATAATATTTGTCGATAAAATCATCCGCCGTCACCACAGGCGGTAGTTGTGATAGATCTCCAAACATAATCAACCTAACTCCACCGAAAGGCTCCTTGCTACGCCTGCATTGTCTAAGTATGTCAGCCACCTCATCAAGCAAATCAGGTCTTACCATACTGATCTCGTCAATGACAATAGTATCAAGATTCTTGATCTTCTTCTTCATAAACGGACTTACATCCACCTTATTCGACAACATACCTCTCTCGATAGAAGGAATGTAAGGATCGTTCTTTATAGAGAAGAACGAATGAATGGTCTGTCCACCGGCATTCAACGCCGCTACTCCAGTCGGTGCTACGATAACGCACTTACCCAAGAACTTTACGATACGTCTCATGAACGTACTTTTACCACTACCAGCTCTACCGGTAATGAACAGATTCTCCCTAGTGGTGAAAATCTTCTTCAAGGCACGACCCTGCTCCACGTTTTTATCCACCGTCATAATATGACGAAGGAGGTCGTTTTCATTTCTAAAATCCTCTTTTACCATATCTTTTTAAGTTTATGGTACAAAGATACGAATAGTTATAATTAACTAATTGAAATAAATGTAAATAATATATAAATATTAAATTTTATACCTGATACTCAGGTCATCCAGCCTTGCTCATCTCAGCTGATTTTTTACCTAAAAACACGTTTATTATGTAGTCTGTAGATATCAGAATATACAGCACGCTTCCTTTGTATGATGCCCTTATATGCCCTATAGTTACATTGTTATTGTCTTTCGTGTTAACCACTCCATTGTTCTTCACCACCTCTTCATACAAATCGGATATACTCTTCTTACACATGTCTAAGAACATGCTTATATATCTGTATATAGTGGATTTAGATATCTCTTGCATACCTATGTCTATGAGATTCTTATTCAACTCATTAAGAAGGTATGCTACATTGAACTTAACTGTCTTTCTTTTAGTTACTTTGTATATATGATGTACGTTTCTGGTTCTGGCTCTGAATATTATCTTGGAAAGGATTCTTACCCGATCAAGTTTCCGGCTTTTGTTAGCCATATTCCGTCTTTCGTCTGAGCTTAAATTCTTATTCAGACATTTGTATACGGATGTTTTCTTGCCTACGAATATGTCTTTCGTATCCTCATTCTTCTTAGCCTTATACGAGTAGATCATGATATCAGATAAAGCTATTCTTATCTCGCCCTCGGCGTAAGCCTTAAGCGTCTTTAGCTGATAGTCTATATCCTCATGGCAATCCTCTATAACATGTCTGTAGCAGAAATAAGCTATGCCATCGGATAGGATATCTATAAAATCATCGGTATTGATCTCGATACGGTCACGGTAACCATCTCTCATCCTATTTCTTAAAAATACATGCTTCTGGACATTTATGATAGAAAGATAAGCCGTTACCTGCTTACACTTCTTTTCTATAACCATGCCGGAACCTCTTATATTATCTTTCTTGTTTGAGTATTTTACAGCCGTAACCTTCTTCCCGCCCTTATTAGTTACAGGTTTGTAATCTACTGGACAGACAAGTGATCCTGCCGGAAGCCTTAGGCATCCAAGCTCATCTTTTTTTGCTTGTATATCTTTTGGAATATATGCTTCGGTAAGAATTTTATCGAAATTTGATTTCATTTTCTGTAAAAGTGATATCTTTGTTCCCATCATTTTTTGTAAAATTTTTGCTGCGAATATACGAGTTTCATCAATACGAAACAAGTTATTCGGATGGATGGGTAGCCTGTGAAGGTCGCCCATTTGTTGTTTAAGGAGGGTAGGTGATGTCCGTAAAACGCTGTGCGCGTGAACGATGGTTTTTCTCAACCTACTTGTTACGCGCGCGTTAATAGGTATATTTATTAAATATAATTAACTCTATAAATATATTCTACTTACTAATATCTCTATCCGTACACAGAACCTCTCCTGACGTCGAGTTCCTGTGTACTCCACTTAAAGTCTCTATTTAATAAAACATTGCTTTTTACCGCCAAGGTATGGTGCCGTCAGGCAGGATACCGCAGGCTAAACATGGTAGAAGCCGTATCCTATACCGGAAGCCGGGACCCCGGTAGGGGGATCGGGTGGAGCAGAAGCCAAAGAAGAAAAAGCGAGGTCATGTGCGTTCGCTCACGCTCCGGCCGCCCGTATCCTCTACGGCAGGCTCCATCGCCCCAAGACTTCCCATTTCCTTTGGATTTATATCCCATAGCACGGCAGGAAGGCATCCAAAGGGAAAAGGTGTGGTCATGTCCCGTGAGGCAGGATAGAGCTGTCCACCGCCGCTCGGAGGCATGTATGGCCGGTGCTCAACTGGCCTCGTTGCCGTGGCTTACGGTGGACTTATCTGGCTTTCCTCCTCCATTTCCACCACCTCTTCCCTTTGGATGTTCGTAAATACATGCTAATCAGCATATATTATGTTGATTATGGCATAATTTCTTGACAACGATATTTTTTTTAAGTAGTTTTGTCGAAAACTAATTTTATATGGCCGAACAGAGGAAAGCTTTCGTATTTGCGTTGCCTTATGATACTAGGTTGGATATGATCCAGCAGTTCTTAAGGATATACAACGGCTATCTGGATTCCAAGGGTAGGAGCTTGATTACTGAAAGGACGATAAACTTACTTTCTTTCTACATCAACTACGGATACTCGGATGATACCAGGGCCAAGTATATGGATTGTTATGGACAGAAGGAATCTTATATCGCTGTCCTTAACAATGAGCTAAAGCGTGGCGGTTTTTTAGTAGACAAGAAGAACGGAAATTTCCGTACCCGTGAGCTGTCTATTGAGATGAGAAGCCTACGTAATTATTTTGTTCTTGACGGAGAGGGTGATGACACCCGTGTAATGGGATTCGTATTCAAGAGAAACAAATTGAATATCGATGGATAGGAGTCTTATTTCGTTCGACAGGGATATTGTCGATGAGGTGGTGAGAAGATCTGGAGGTAAATTTACCAAGCAACAGGTCGAATGGTGCATGAAAGCATCCGTATCTTATATCCATCACCTCGCCAGATATACCGATAATATATCTATCAGGATACCGTTTATCGGATATGTTATATGCAACCTCCGTGAGATGCGTGTAAGACGTGATAAGATACGTCGTATATATGTCAAGGAGGGTAATCGTTATCCAGACGAAAGGATGCCTATTGAGCTTGATTGTCTGGATAAGAAGATAAAGGTGATAGAGGGTATGGAGGGATTGAAGAACGGAGATCCCCTTATACGTGACAATCATGAGGCTATGTATCAATGCCGGTATGGTATGACATGGGAACAGTTACAGGATTTTCAACAACAACAATTTAAAAAATAATTATCGTGCAAACAATTGGTAAAGCCCAAGTAATAGCCCAAGCTTGGGAAGACAGTTTATTGGGCAGGATTCCTAAGGATGAGAAGGATTATCCGGAGTGGTACAAGAATCGTCTTGATTTATGTAAGAAATGTCCTAAGAACTCTTCTAATATAGCTTTCTTTAAGTTACCAGCTAAGGTATTGCTGCAAAGATTGATGGGAAGACAGGCGTGCTCGTTGTGCGGTTGCTTTATCAAGGAAAAGGCTTGGATGAAGACAGAGGTATGCCCGTTGAAGTTCGTGGAGGGTGAGAAAGCTAAATGGAATGCTATGGAGGTGATAACAGCCGATCATAACGATTTTAATATTGAGTGCCCTAACGATTCCTTTGATATAGGACTGACGGATGATGAGAGCGAGTTTTATCTAAATATTTTTGATCAGAAAATAGGTGATAAGATAGAAATCGTGTTATTTATCACCCATAATGATGGTTTCCATGTCAAGGAGCATCATCTCGGATGTGGATGTATGGGAGATGTATCATATAACAAACATCCTGACAATGAGAATAGAATTATATTTAGGATGACGTTAGATACCTCAAAATATACGGAAGGTCATTTTGAGAAACATCTATCTCTTATGGGTTATACTAAGGACGATCCTGAACGTAATTTCAAACATTTTCCGCTACGTATTATAGGGGAAGCTTATAAATAATGCCGTGAGAAATCTCGTAAGAAGCAAGATAGATGACCGTATCCATGCCCTTATTGTCATGGAAGTCGGATGCCGTGAGTTGCCTGAATATTCGTTGGGTGATATACTTTACTCCGCTTTAAGGAGGATAGCTAGGGCTAATGGTGGTAATGTCCGCTTCTTGCGGGATGTTAGTACCAGGGATTTATTGAGGTCTATAGACCAAAGCATCAGTGATGAGATCGAATTAAATAATAATGATTATAACGCATGATTATAATGGAAGAGGATAAGGATATTAAGAAAGAGATCAGGGATTATCTTAAAGAAGAGGCGGATACCCATATAAGGCATTGGATAGCCATAAAACGTGAGAGCAAGCGTCTGTATAGCGAGATTGAGGATAGGACTAAGAAGATAGCCCTTAAATCATCTTCATTGATAAAAGAGGAGGATTTTGTCGTTCTTCATGAGATGACCCATAAGATACAGATGTTGAATATAGAGGCTGTAAAAGTCAATTCTAGGTTGATGTTCATAATCCAGTTGGCTACCAGCTTCGGTATGGATCTGGATTTAGATACGACATATGCGTCCACCGCCAAGAGTATTATAGAAGACAGAACGTCTGGATTCGTGTTTTATGATGACAAGGAACGTCTTAGATATGCTGACAAGGAGCTTGAGGATATGTTCCATGACATGAGCGTGACGGAAGTAAGTAAGATCGGGGTTGTTCAATCTTATAAGCTTCTTATGAAACAGTATAACGAGTTTAAGGATATGAAAGCCAATGCCACAGGGAAGACGAAAGCCGACGAGTAAGGATGTTGATCGGGTTAATGATAATCTTGAGGTCATATCCAAGGCCGTGGATGACGCCAAGACGTATATCGCCAAGCATCCATGGGATAAGGAGAAGCCTGAGGATATGGCTAGGGCGTTCGATTTCATATCCAAGCTGATCGATAAGATCAACGTATGGAATGACTCGTATATGGAGAAGAGTGGGATCATGGATGTATACAGGAGTGTCAGCAATGTCCAGAAGAAGGAACGTAAGGGACAGGTTTCCGGTGGTATAGAATCCGTATTAAAAAATATGCGATCATGAGTTTAAGCACGAGTCCAGAATTTTATGTAAACATGAAGAATCCCCCTATATGGAACGATCTGTTCGGATGGGAGGATCAGGATGATGATGTTAAGCAGTTCTTCACGGAGGAGGCTTATAAGGTCAAGAACGGGGTGACTATCAACGGTACGTTCATCCCGCCATGGCTTTATTGGCATGTTAATTTCTTTCCCGTATTTCAAGACCTTCCAAATGGAGAGCGTGTTCCGGCTATCAGCCGGTTACGTGATAATGAATGGTTTTTCGCCGAGATGTACCAACGTGCCCGTCAGGAGAAGAAAGGGCTGGGGATGTTCGGTACCCGTCGTTTTGGGAAGGCCCTTCTGGACTCGGAGCTGATATATACTCCTTATGGACCTAAGAAGATAGGGTTCGCTGATATCGGTGATATCATATATGGCGATGATGGTAAGCTTACGACTGTAGTAGGCGTATATCCTCAAGGGTTCGTTGATATGTATAAGGTTACGTTTGAGGACGGGCGCAGTATAGTATGTTGCGGTCAACATCAGTGGAAGGTTAAATATCATGGTGATTATAAAGTCATGAGCACTATGGGTATCATCCACTCTGACTTCCAGAAGATGACTATAGACATAGGGGAGGCCGTGGATTTCCCCGAGCGGCGGTGGCTGATGTCGCCCCAGCTCCTTGGGTCTCTGACCGCCTCTTTCCTTTGTGGATCTACCGACAGGATCTTCGAGTTAAGCAATAAGGAGATGGATGATATTATTTATTCATCCAAAAAACAGAAGGAGTTGTTTATAAGCTCATTCATGAAGATATCTTGCGGTATAAGTACCGGTGACGATCGTTTTAAGGTCGTTTACAAAAGTGAGTATATTATATCCTTCGTAAGAAGAATATTCTGGTCTATGGGATATTATTGCGTCATGGATGGTGATGATATGTATATATCCAAGACCCATAATAGGCTTAGGATATCCGATATAGATTATTACGGGAAATATAAAGCTACTTGTATTGAGGTCGATAATAAGTCCCATCAGTTTCTTACCACCAATTTTGTCGTATCTCATAATACGACTATCATGTCATCCCTTCTTCAGATGAACGCTACCATGACGATCGGGCTTAGTCATTCCGTGGTAGGTTTCAGCGATAGCGATTTATCTAATATAGGTGAGTATTGTGAGTATGGGCTTGATCATGTGCATCCTTTTTTCAGGATTAACAGGACCAAGACCGATTGGAGTTCTGGTGTCACCTTAGGCAAGCGTATGTCCAACGGGGTTCGTGATGTTCATGCCATAATATCCATAGCCAATATCAACATGGGTAGGAAGACATCCACGCAGAAGACTGCCGGTCTGACCCCAGCCACGGCTATTTTCGACGAGGTAGGTAAGGGACCTATCAAGAAACCGTACACGGCCGCCATGCCGTCCTACGACACTCCTTATGGCTGGCGTCTCAGTCCTATCTTGGCTGGTACCGGTGGTGAGGTGGAATTATCCAAGGACGCTCAGGAGATGTTCTCTGATCCTGATACATACAATCTTCTGGTCATGGACTGGGATATTTTAAATCGGAGAGCCATGAAAGGGAAAACATGGAAAGAACGGAAATGGGCGATGTTTGTTCCTGGTCAGATGGCTAACTCCGGTGTCAAGAGAACTATAGGTCTGGGTGATTATTTGGGGAAACCTGATGATAAGAAGCTTAATAAGATCAAGATTGACGCCACGGATTTCGAGGCTAGTACCAATAAGCTTAACGAGGAACGGAAGAAGCTATCTACGAAAGATAGGGTAGCTTATACCTCTCATACCATGTTCTATCCATTTACGATTGACGACTGTTTTTTAAGCTCATCCCAGAACCTATTTCCGGTCGAGTACGCTATCAAGCATAAGAATGATCTTCTTGAGTCGGGGCAATATAGCGGCATGCTGTGTGATGTTTTCCTTGAATCGGGGAATAAACTTGGTACTACTAAATCGAATAAGCAATTGGCTGGTTTTCCGTTTAGCGGTGGTGTTATTGACGCTCCTGTCCAGATATTTGAGATGCCTCAATCCAATAGGTTTGATGATTTTATTTATGTCGCAGGATGTATGCCTCCCGGAGAAAGGGTGTTGACCCCTGATGGATATAAGAATGTAGAGGATGTTGACTATGATGATTTCTTGGTTAATAATGAAGGGGATAATGTTAGGATACGCAAGAGACTTGTCAGAAATATGGTCGAAGAGGATCTTTATTCGATAAAGATGTATAATGGCGTAAGAATAAATAGATTTACTTCTGATCATCCTATTTTTGTTTCTGATCATAAGACCGTAGGGAGAAGGGTTAGGGAAGATTTATTCAAGTTTGATTACATACCTGTCAAGGATATAAAAGAGGGACAGTGGACAAGGATCCCAAATATGTATGCCGAAGAAAGGATGGATATTCCGGGATTTAGGGATTATATGCTTTCTGATGATTTTTGGTGGTTTGTCGGGATGTGGCTAGGGAATGGATGGATTGATAAGCAGTGTCGTGTACAGATGGCTATTTGTTTTGACTATCCAGAAGAGAGGGATAGGTATTACAAGGTTATAGATAATCTTTTTGGTATTAAGCCTTCGGAGAGATGCAGGAAGGGTAATTGGGAATTAAATTTTAAGCATGTTTATCTAAGCGAGTGGCTTGTTAATAATTTTGGTAAATATTGTTATGGTAAATATATTCCTGAATTTGCTAAATACCTCCCGTTTAGCATGAAGGTTAGTTTAATTCATGGATATCTGGATACGGATGGATCTATCCATAATGATTTTCGCAATTATTCGGGCATGGATTTCGTAAGTGTCAGTATGGATCTTCTTGAGGGTATACAGGATATATTGTTATCTCTTGGAGTAGTTGGAGGTATATCCATAATGAAAAAAAATAGGGCTGAATATATAGATGGCAATAAGGTTAAATCTCAAAGATCATGTTATCATTTAAGGATAGGCCATAACTATACTGTGTATTTCAGGAAGTTGGTTGAGACATTAACTCCTGATTATATATCTAAATTGTCTAAAGTATGTATGGATACCAGCACAAGAAAAAGTCCTTCCACAGGTATATTTATTAGTAATGATAATAAGTATATATATGTCAGGATATCATCTATAACTAAAGAAAAGTATACCGGTCCTGTGTATAATTTTGAATGTGATACGAATAATTATTTATTAAGGAATATATCTGTTCACAATTGCGACCCTTATAAACAGGCCAAGTCTGATACCCCTTCATTAGGTGCTTTTTATGTATTCAAGAGACGTGTTGGTATTCGAGATCCTTATGCCTATAGAATAGTTGCCTCTTATGTATCTCGTCCATCATCCATAGATCAGTTTTGCCGTACGTGCGAGGTGCTTCAGAAGGGATATGGGGCTATATGCCTTATGGAGAACGCTGACCAGATGTATGAGCAGTATCTTAACCGTAAAAGCGGTATGCCAGCGTCTTTCTTCCTGTTTGCTGGTGAGGCAATAGCCAATAAGTATGTGAAGGCCGGCTCCCGGCAGAACAGCAAGCTGGGGCTATACCCTACCCCCGGCAACCAGAACCTGCTATTCTCGTGCGTAGTGGATTATTGCTGGCAGGATTTCGTTATCGGTTATGATGATCAGACTGGTCTTGATATAACTGTCAAGGGTATTGAATTGATCGATGATATAGCCCTACTGGATGAGATAATACAGTATAAGCCCGGATTGAACGTCGATAGGATAATAGCGTTCGGGCATGCGTTGGTTCTCGCCAGATATTTTGACGATAACAATTACATGCCTAAATCGAAGATCGAGGAGATGAATAATGCCCGCAAGGAAGACGCTTATAAACACCATGAGGTATATGCATCTGCATTTGGATCGGTATCTATAGGAGCTTTTAGGTAAATGAATGTCAATTAAACGCCTATCTTTGTTGTAAATAAAATTGAATAATCATGGAAGTGTTTAATAGAGATCATTCGTTTCCAGCAAAAGGAGCGTTATTAGGATTACCTCCTCAGGCTATTTCCACGAAGAAAAAGAACAGGAAATGGAAGGAGGATTGTATGGATGCTCTTGAGACGATAGGGTTGAAACAGTATGATCGTAACCAGATGTACCGTGACTATTATCTGATGGCGGATGGTAAGTTATCTTTTATGGAGATGGCGGATGTTATCCCTCAGTTAAGGGACGTGCAGAAGTTAAGGAGCGATATAAGGATACCTTCTTTCTTGAAGCATTATGATATAATAGGTGGTATCGTAAATGCCTTTGAGGGATGGCTGACAAACCTACAGGATAAGTATACGGTTAACGAGGTAGGGGATATGGCTATAAGTGAGTATGAGGATACGATGTCAAACTTACTTCATCGTCATATACAAGAACAGTGGGATATTATCGTTAATCAGCGTCTTGTGGAGGCCGGTCTTGATCCTACATACAATGAGTTTAATTCCGAGGAGGAACGTCAGGCTTATGTTCAGCAAATCCAACAGGCCAAGGCGTCTATGACCCCTGATGATATCCAGAGGTTCATGAGTACAAGATGGAAGACGCAGGCGGCGGTATGGGGGGATCATACGATCGAGGCTGACCGTAGCCGGTTTTATATGGATGAGCTTGACAGGGAGAATTTCCGGGATCGTCTTCTTAGCGGAAAGATGTTCCGGAATCATTTCGTTGGCTTCGACTACTATCGTCCGGAGGTATGGAGTCCGAGGGAGGTTTTCCATCCTGATGTGAAATACCCGCAATATGGGTCTTATGTGGGTCGTCTTCATTATTACGAGGGTGTTGAGTTGATATCAAAATACGGTCATAAGATGACGGCAAAGGACAAGCGTCGTATTATGGGCGGTGACGATGATTATGAGGGATGGGTATCTAATGACGGTACTAGGTATGACTGGAAGAAAAAGAAGCCGTCTATTACCGGTATGTATGAGAATGAGGTTATTCCATGGAAAGGATACCATGACTATGAGTCTATAGTTGCCGCTGAGGACTATTATGGTGTTCCGATGGGCGAGTACCACACCTTCGGGCCGGACGGGGAGGAACACACCCAGCCCCGCTTCTTGCCCCGCTTCCATCCATTTGGCTATTTTAACTCTGACATGTCCAATGGCAAGAGATATGAGATAGACTCTCGCCTTTTTAGGGTAATGGAAGGATATTGGGTATCCATGAAACCGGTATTCTTAATAACTTACATGACGGAGACCGGGATGGTGGATCAGGAGCTTGTTACCGATGAGCTTCTCCCGGAGTTCTTGGAGAAGAACGGGATAAAGAAGGTGAAGAGGGTGATGGCAGAAGCCGTTGGTGATCCTGAGGTGAACACCTACATCTTGGAGTATGTTCCTGAGGTTAGGTTTGGAGTTAAGATCACCGGAGGTAATTTAATGGATAAGCCTATATATATCGGTGGGGATCCAATACCTCATCAGATACATGGTGACAGCAGTCTGTATGATTATGTCATTCCGGTTTCTGGATTTATAGGGGCCAGTCTCGCTGATCGCATACAACCGTTCCAGATGATGTATAACCTTGCTATGAATCAGCTATACAATAACGCCGAGAAGGAGATCGGTAAGTTCTTCTTAGGCGACCTTGGATTCTTGCCTACTGAATATAAGGATATGATGGACAAGAAGGGTGCTTTAGCTACTTTCATGCAGATCGTGAAGTCCGTCTCGTTTATGGGCGTAGGTGGCAATGATACGAATAATCCTTACCAGAATCCGCAGATGAGTAGCATATATAACCAGTTTGGTGTATATGATCTTACTAATACGGATCAGATAAGATCCCGTATGGAAATGGCGTCTTACGCCTATATGATGGCTTATAGGATGATAGGAATATCCGAGCAGGCAATGGGTCAGTCAACTAGATACGAGAGTTCTACGGGCGTAAAACAGGGGGTTAACGCTACTATGCTACAGACCCAGACTTACTTTAATGATTTCGATGACTTCAAGAAACGGACATTGGATATTCATCTAGCCGTGGCTCAAGTATGCCAGAAGGAAGGATACGATTGGACCGTGATGTACAGGAATAGCGATCTTTCCTTGGCTTACATCAGTCTTACGGATAATAGCTTGTCGTTACGTCATCTTAATGTTATGGCTGTCTCTAATTCCAAGAAACGTCTGGAGTTGGAGAATTTGAAACAATATATATTACAGACAAATACGTTAGGTAATGACTTACTTGATATCACTAGGATGATGAGTGCCAACTCAACGGCTGAGATGAATCAGATCGGAAGGGATGCTAGATCTTACGCCGATCGTGTAAGGCAGGAAGAATACCAGAATCAACAGCGACTTGTCCAGCAGCAAGCCGAGGCCGAGCAACAGGCACGTAATGATGAGCATGAGAAGGATAAGGAGCTGGCTTATATCAAGGGCAACTTCGACTTAAGGGGTAAGAGCATAATGGCCGCCGGTCAAGCGGCTAGGACCGAGAACAACTCTGAAGGCGTGGATTATGTCGAGGCTATGGCTGATAGGGCTTTAAGGGAAAGAGATCTTGATATCAAGGAAGAGGATATGAGAACCAGACAGGCTAACGCCGAGGCTGAGCGAAGATCTCGTGAGGAGATAGAGAAAAAGAAGTTGGAATTAAAAGAAAAGGAGATAGACGCTAGAAACAAACGTTCTGATACAGATAGGTTTACGTCAATAATAAACAAGAATTGATTACAAGTTTTGTAAATATTTTTACAAAATCTGTAATCATTTTGGCGTAAAATTCTGTCATATACTATAATGGGTTTGATTTAATTGGTAATTGGATTAATAATACTTTTGTAAAAAGCAAAAAAGGAAATTGTATGAATGATATGGGTGATTTCGCTAAGGGTTTTAAGACCATGAGTGTCGAGGAACTTTTTTACCGTGGTGACGGTGATGGCGATAAGAATAATATCGAGGGTAAATATGATAAGGATGGTAATCCTATAGGTGATACCAAGGAAGAGCCTGCCGACGGCGGAGCGGCTGACGGTGGCGGGGATAAGGGCGGCGATGCTGCAACCCCAGACCCTGATTCCCTTGGCGAAGGCGGTACTGATAATAATAACGTGGTATCAGTGTTTAACGGAAAATCTTTCTTGGAGAAGATGGCTGCCAGAGGTATCATCGACAGTATCGATAACCTTGATATTATGGTAGATGATAAGCCAGTCGATCTTTCTACTATCACAAAAGAAGATGATTTACTTGATATAGTGGAGGGATTGATCAAGGATAAGGCCGATGAGTTGTTGAAGGATAAGGTTGATACCGGTTCTATGTCTGACTTCATGAAGAAGATGATAGAGGTGGATAAGGCTGGAGGTAACGTGGGTCAGCTTCTAAACCAATATCAGAATATTCAGGCGCCGTTGGACAACCTTGATATGAGCAACAAGAATGATCAGCTTGCGGTCATCCAGCATTATTATAAGATGTTGGGTATGCCGGAAGACGAGATAAAGGATAATATGGAGATGATGATTGGTAAGGGCGATGAGTTCATTGAGTCCAAGGCCAATAAGTTCCATGATATCCTGAAAAAGGAGATGGATAACCTTATCGAGGAGGAGAAGAAAAAATCCGAGAAAAGGAAACAGGAGTTGATTGAGCAGATGAAGATCTATAAGAAAGGTCTTAAGACGTCTATAAGCTCAGGATTCCAGTTGACTGACACGATGATAGGTAAGGCTGTCGATTTCGTTACCAAGCCGATAGACAATCAAGGTCATACGGCTATAGATAAAGCTTATTCGGAGGCTATCAAGAATCCGGACATGGCCGCTGATCTGGCTTTGTTCTTGATGAATAAGGACGAGTTCCTTAAACAGAAGACTAACAAGGCTAAGATGGAGGTCAATAAGAAGACCATCACTCTTCTTTCTGGCAATAAGGGAGGAAAGCAAAATAAGAATAATATCGATAATGATACTATAGAGGCTAACTTCCTTGATCTAAGTGGATCAAAGAGTGTATAACATTAAAAGATAGATAATTATGAACCCTTTTTTGACAAAAAGTTTTCCGGCTACCGTGAATGGCGATAACGTTATTGCCTTCACCGATGCCAAGAACTATAAGACTTCGCTCGTAGAGCATAACTTAGGCTCATTGGCGAGCTGGTATTACGAGGATCCGGACAAGAATCATTTGGGTCTGTTGAACTTGTTCTCTAATATCGCCAACTACCCTGTTCCGATGTATATGGGTATGATTAATAACGGTGCTACGATTTCCGTTAACGGTATCGGTGCTTCTTTCCGTTATGATCTTCCCGTTACAAAGACATTCGCTGTAGTTACGGCGGAGGATACTTCGACTCATCATCTGAAACCGGGTATTGATGGAAGTTTGTTTGATATCGTTTTGAATACATCTGAGTTTACGGCTTATGATGTCATCACCTATGACGCCGCTAACGGCTGTAATATCCTTATATCTGGTGAGATCCCTTCAAAAACAGAAGGTGATTTGACGCGTTATTGGGGTCGTGTTATCGGCGGAAAGGCCAAATACTTCCCTAAAGAGAAATTACGTCCGGGTATCCGTTATTGGAAGATCGGTCATGCTCTTGGTGAGTACAGTACCCAGTTCTCTAAGGTATCTGGAGCTGACAAGGCCGGTTCCATGACTTGTGAGTTCCGTTTAGGAAACCACCGTGGTGTTGAGGGTGAGACAACTATGTACGCTGGTATGAAGTCCATGCAGGCCGCTCAGAATAGCACTTCAGAGTTCGTGGAGACCGCTCTTCGTCGTATGAATGCCATGAGAAGTGAATACGAGGGTAATATTCCTGATTTGGCTATTATCGGTAGGACTGTTAATGGTAGACTTGATTTACGTACGGCTAAGGTAGCGTCCACGCTGGAGGTATTCTGTATGGCTGAGTTGGTTAAGCTGGAAGCTAGACAGTTAATGTGGCAAGAAGGTGGTATTATCATGGATCAAAATGGTCCTATCCATTTGAATGAGGGTATCTACCGTCAGCTTCGCCGTGGTTATACTATCTACTATAGTCGTCCGATGGGTATTACTAAGGATACTCTTATGGCTGCTGCCGCTTATATTTTCCGTGGTCGTCAAGATCTTCCTATTACGGAGCGTAAGATTAAGTTCAAGGTAGGAGCTATGGCTATGGTCAACTTAGAGAAGTTGATTAGAGAGGCTTTCTTTACTACGTTGAGTAATTTGAGCTGGGGTATGGGTAGTGACCGTATGTTGCCTTCTAATCCTATCTCTGGTACTAATGATGCTATGATTTTAGGTCCGGTACAGGTTAAGGGTGCTTTTCTTCCCGGCATCGGAAATGTAGAGTTCGAGCACGATCCTTCTTTGGATTACGCTGACATGACAGATCGTAGCGAGTTAGTGAATGGCATGTATCCTAGATCCTCTTATTCTTGTATTATTGAGAATATCACTGACGCTGGATCGACTAACGCATATTCCGCTATTCCTAATACGGCTAACGCTAAGTTAGGTAATATGAATAACAACGTATTTTATATCAAGCCAGAAGGCGTAAGCATGTGGTGGGGTTATGAGTACGGTCGTTGGGCGCACAAAGCCAACGGAAATGAGATCGTATCATCCTTGCCGGGCATGAAAGAGCAATTCTGGTGTCACTCAGCTTCCGCGGCTTGGGTTATGGATAACAGCAAGTTCTTGATCATCGAGCTTCAACCGAACTACTTCGGCTAAGTTTTTTTTCATATGTAATTTGGTTTTTAGAGGGGAGGATATTCCTCTCCTCTTTTTTTAGGAAAGTAACGCAAAAATAAGGAAATGAAAGAGATTTTAAAATCAAAGAAGGTATTGGTCGAGGTAAACGGCTTCAATATCATGTCAGATACCTTGTATGAGGTAGTAGGTAAACACGACGGAAGCGCTCCGCAGGCCTTCCAAGACGCCAATATAGCCAAGGCTCCGTTCCCGGAGAATGCTACTCACGTATGTTGCCCGTGGGATGATTTCTCAAAAGCCTATAATACGGGTTTTTATCCAAGATCAAGATGTTATAATGGTATGGATAAAGATGAGGTTGATAGGTTGGTTAATCAACGTGTCAATAATATAATGAAGCCTTTTGAGGATATATCTCAGAAGGATCTTTCCCAGACTAATCTAGAGTTTTGGGATGACGCTAAGGATAAGATATTCATGGGTAAGGTTTATAACACGGCTAATACCGTTGAGTTATTTTATTTATATCTGGCTGTATTTTCTGGCATGTTGACTCCTCAGGAAATGGATGGTGATCCTATTTTCATGAACTCCATGTTCTGTTTCATTGAGAAAGACAACGCCAAGGATTTCGTTCAGCAGCGTGAGATCAATAAGATGAATATCAGCTATAAGTTCATCAACGCCCTTAAGAAAGGTGATAAGGAACGCCAGGCTGTCATCGACCTTCTTCTGTACATCGGCATCGTGACCCGTCCTGATTTCACGGAGGATGATTATTACACCGGATCACTATCAAACTGGATGAACGAGAAGAAGACCAACATCGATTATCTGCTTGATATCTGGGATCGGTCATTGGAGGGTGATTTCAAGGAAGTTCTTGAGTTCTATCGTATCATAAACGTCCTTCAACGTAACGGTCGTATTAACATGACTCCATCCGGCTTGCAATATAATGGTCAGATCATAGGTCCTGACACCCGTACGTCCGCCGAGTTCTTGGCTACCAAGAAAGATCTTATCAGTGTAAAGGCTAATGTCTTGGATGAGTACGAGGAACTTATGTCTATTTCTAATATAGACGATAAGACCAAGAAGGTTAAGGATGTCAAGAAGAAGGAAGACGTAGATGAAGGTGATAAGGTTAATACGGAGGAATAACGATGACGATCCAAGAAGCGTATCTAAGGTCTTTGCAGAAGAATGAGCAGAATCTCGCCAATGGTGGGATTAAGCTTGATCCCGGGAGGTTCGTGCTTTTGTTCAACGAGGCTCAGGACAGGTTGATAAGATACTATCTTAATAGGAAGGATGATGAGACCATCCGATCTATACAAACTCTTCTGGTATACTGGAAATCGCTTAAGGAGGTTAGTCATATTGATGATCCCGAATCGACATCATTCGGTCTTCCTGATGATTATTTATGGTTCTCAAATATAAAAGGAGCGTTTTCTTATAATGGATGTGAGGTTGGAGATTTTGTCATGTGGGAGGCTAAGAACGAGAATATCCATGAGCTTCTTGGAGACGAGAATAACCGTCCTTCTTACGACTACCGTGAGACATTCTACTCCATAGGGAACGGGAAGGTCGTGGTCTACGAGTCAGGCTTCCGTACCGAGGAGGTTAAGATGACGTACTACCGCCGTCCTGTCAGGGTGGACCTGTCGGGGTATATCAACGCCGCCGGTATCCAGTCCACGGACATCGACCCGGAGCTGCCCGATTATCTTGTGGAGGAGATTCTGGATATGGTAGCTAAACAATTCAACCTTAATGAGAATGAATTGTATAGATATAGAATGGATAAGGATAATGTGGCTTCTTTTAAATAAACAACGTTAGTTTGATAGAAAGACCTGCCTAGAAATAGGCGGGTCTTTTTTTTATTTCATGGTATGTGTGTTTTTGCTTTTTTATTCCTATATTTGCATAATATTTAATTGTGTAAAATATTATGATATGATTTCAAGTAGTAAAATTTTATTCGGTGTACCTATTAGATGTGATGAAGAAACATCATTTATGTCTTTGACTGACTTGCAAGAGGCTTATTTAAGAAAGAGGATCGTAGAAGGATGGAGTGATAAGAGGATAGAGGGAATTTTATCCAATAGGAATAGTTCTGAGCGTATATATTATGTTATAAAAGACAAGTATATAAGAGGTATATCTTTATCAAGTTTTATTAATGACGTAAACAATACCTCTCTTGTCAAGACATTAAAATCGCTTGGGGTGTATAAATCTACCGGTAGAGGATCGAATAGGTTGGTTATGTGTGCTAAAGAGATATGGATGATGGTCGCCATGGAATTACATCCATCTATATATAATGAATGTATAAAAATGTTTGGAAGATCAGATATAAGCAATGACGCTATTATATATATAAGGGGAGGAAACGAGTATAGTGATATGTATAGGTATCTGTCTTCATTTTTTAGCTCCGATGATATTGAGAGAATAATTTTTGCTATAAATAAGACTGTTACCGGTGAATGTGATAAGTTTTTATACACCAAGCAAGAATCGGAAAGGATTGTTTGTATTCAAAAGGATATATGTAAGTTTATAAAAATGGGTATATTCGAATCTGTCGATGATATAATTGATATATTGGTAAATGATGTAGATGATGATCATGATTGTAATATATTCACCTATTTGGCTGTCGATGGTTTAAGTAAGGATATTAAAATAGGTAAGACGTTTAATGTAAAGAAGAGAGAGAGGGATTTAAGATGCGCTAATCCAAGGTTAAGTATCATAGCTTGTGTAAAAGGTGATATAGAGAGATGTTTGCATGATAAGTTTTCCGACAAGAGGATTTCAGGAGAGTGGTTTTCATTGTCATCTAATGATGTTGATAATATTATAAATGAATATGGATTTGTTTTAATAGAGTAGCTTTACAAAAAATGTAATCCGTATTAATATTTATATACTCATGGCTGTACTTTATTGTCGTGATCGTCTTTATTATTATGTTTGCGTTAGGTAAATAATTTTTTTAAACTAAATATTGATAATATGTTGCACAGACCGCAAGACCGGGTACTTTTCGTATCCCCACACGCTAAGATGGTGGATGTTGATTCCATCTTATTGAAGGAAGGACAGATCGGTATTTACGATACTAAAGATACTTCCGAGAACGGTTGTAAGGCCGTGATTGATTTTACCGGTAAGCCTCGTAATGATAAGCGTTATGAGATTCGTATCGGTCGTAATGAACAAGCGGCTTCCCGTTCTATATATGACAAGGATTTTTCCACGCCTCTGTTCTCGTTGAATGAGATCACCGAGATTTACGCTTCTTGGCCGAAGAAGGATCACGCTTATGTCGATGACGTTATCTTAGGATATAATGGTGTCTCTGACGACACGGCTTTCTCCGTTTCCAAGGGCGACCGTATCGTTATCCGCTTGATTCTCGCCGGCAGGGCTTTCGAGCTTCTTGGCTACGAGGAAGGTCGTGTTGAGATCAATGACGCTATCCTTTTGGATGATTGCGACAATACTCCAAATCAATGTGAGGAATGCGATCCTTGTGAGGAGGTTGATTTGTTACCCGCCGTATTGAAGTGTATCGAGCGGATGAAGAACCAACCTATCGCAGGTGGTGGCAAGGTATCTGATTATATTGATATCACTCCGGTTACAAGATGCACTAATGAGGCTACTGAGCCTGAGACGGAGGACGTGAACTTCTATTGCATGGAGGTATGCGATACTGGTGATGATCTGGCGTTGGCTGAGGTTCGCGCTCAATATCCAGGATTGAAGATCGTACGTGAGACTATCGAGGGTAGCATGTCACGTTATAAGGTGATGAAGAAAGGCGCTAAACCGGCTGACTATACTCAACGCCTTATCTCTATCATGAAAGGATGTACGGATTGTCCTCCTAACTATACCGAGGTTAAGGGCGGCTATCTGTATTCTATTTCCTTGGAGGATGACGGTGTTGATATGTCTACTACGGTGGAGTCATTGCCTAACGTTGTAGCCGATACGGTTAATAAGATGAGTCAGATCAAGGGATCAGGTTTGTATATTGCCGCTACTTCAAAGAAATTGACGGATGAGGAGATCTCTACTTTCGTGGAGGCCAATCCTACGGCTATTATCTACTATGTGGCTAAGACATCCGATATGTGTAAGAATCCTACGGTTCGTACCGCTTCTTGGTCGGCTTGTGGTTCTTGCAAGGTATCCACCGAGAAGTATTATATCACGATCCCGGATGATGAGTGCGGAAACAGTGCGTTGGAGGAAATCAAACAGGCTTTCCCGGAACTGGAGATCACTGACTACGGTACTCCTGCGGCTTGCCAGCATAGCTTCCAGACAACGGTATATACTAACATGTTGTGTGATGAGTGCGACAAGGTGTTCGAGGGATTCTTCACCAGCGAGGCTCCGGCGTCCTACCGCAACCGTATGTGGAAGAAATTGGAGTCGGCTCAGGAACTTGGTACTAACTGCAAGTGCGGTATCCGTTTCCGTGGTAAGGAAATGTTATTATCTCCGTCAGAGTGCTTGATGGATAAAATGACTTATGTAGAGGATAGCGTTGAGATCGTTGGCGCTAGCGGAGGTTATCCTGATTCTCTTGACGAGGGGTCTCCTATCTGGTGGGATCAACTTCATTTCGAGAGACTGTCCAGCAAAGCGCCACGTACTCATGTCGGCGGTAATATGATGGATGACGAGTTGAAGGGCTATGCTCATTTCAACGGTTTCCCGAAACATCAGGATTTCATGGGGCGGACGTTCATGAATGAATACAGCCGTGTTGAGCAAACAGCCCAATACGTGGACTTCCAGATCACGATTAATCCTCATAGGTACTCTCAAGGATTCGGAAAGGTTATCGCCGACGATCCGGTTAATTTGATCTTACGTGTACGCTATGGCGCTCATGAGGGAGTTCAGGAGATGATTAATATGATCGGGGCGGCCGCTGGTCTTGGCCCGGCCATCGTAACTGAGCCGAAATAAAGAACCTTTTTTGCGTTCATATATTTCCTAAAGGGGAGAGATTCAATTCTCTTCCCTTTTTTTGTTATCTTTGAGGCAGTAGAATTAAAATATGATATTATGTCTGCGATAAATGAGTATTTAAAGAGACTGGCTTCCATATTTGGTAGCATGGGTTTCTCCGTTCCGCCAGATGACTTCTCAGGTGTTGTCATAGACGGAAAGACGTATCCGGTCATGATGAGGAATGACGGGTGTTACGTATACTTCGATGATAAAGGAGTAAAGAGACTTGTAAGCGAGGTTCCTAAAAAGGACTATCAGTTCATTAACATCAAGGACGCCCGTGTGTCGATCGTCAACCAATGTTATCGTACTCCGGGAGGTCAGGTAGAGGCTCGTATCCATACCTATATGAATAATAAGGGTGAGATATTGGCCGAGAAGATATTTATCATCAACTCTTCAGATGTTGATACGCCTATTGGTACGGAATTGGATAAGATTCCTGCCGAGTGGGTAGCTATAGATTGTAGCATAGCGGAGATGACCGATCGGGAGTTGATATTCGTAAGTAAATGTTACGCCACGGAAGGGGGCAAGGTCCAGATCGAGGGCGTTGAGTCAGTAGACCCCCGCCTGAACCCGGAGGTATCCCATTATGAGGTGGTGAATACGACTGACGATAGCAATCCTATCGGTACGGAGTATGATAAGATACCCGATACATGGAGTCGTATAGTATGTGATTTCCCGGATATGACCCAAAGGGAGATAATACCGGTGCTTAAATGCTTTGATACCGGGACCGGAAGGGTACAGATAGAGGGGTATAAGATATTTGATTACGAGATGGGTACCAGAAAGGAATGGTATCGCGTCAAGCAAAGTACCGATCCTGAGAATCCGGTAGGTAAGTTTATCACCAGCATAAGCGATGACTGGGTTGAGGTCGTTTGTGACTTCACGGATATGGAGGACCGGGATATTGAGGTAACTGTAGAATGTTATAAGACACCGGCCGGTAAGGTGAAGCTGGAGGTTCTCACGTCATGGGACGGGAATATAGGAGTTAGGGATAAGAGCTATAAAGTCCTGGAGACTACCGATCCGTCACAACCTGAGGGCGCCAGCTTCAGTTCCTTGCCAGATACGTGGGTAAGGACTGTCTGTGATTTCGACGATATGGAGGAGCGTGACATCCGGTCTTATGTCGAGTGTTATGACGGAGGCAATGGCAATGTCAAGCTTCGTAGGCTGGTTTCTTATGACTCCAAGATAAAGGCAAGATACGTCCGCTTCGAGGTGCTTGAATCGGATGACGCCGGCTTCGTTCCGGGGGCCGAACTGGCTACCCTCCCGGACGGATTCTCTTTGGTGTCTTGTGATTTCACGGATATGGAAGATAGGATGCCTATTGATATCGAGGAGTGTTACAAGACATCAGCCGGAAGCGTGCGTATGAGACATGTGGTGTCTTATGACGGTGATCTTGGGAAAAGAAACCAGTTCTGGGAGATTGTGGACTCGTCTGATAATAAGTATGGGCTAGGAAATAGGATAAATAATATCCCTGCGGATTTTATCCGTGAAAGGTGTGCTCTAGAAAGGTTGGATGATCGTATTACCAGAAATGCGGTAGAATGTTACTCGACACCGGGAGGATCGGTAAGGATTAAATCCACTTACGTTATCAACCCTTTAAATCATGTTAGGTCGTATAATCATCATGTATTGAGTTCTACAGACAATGATATCCATGTTGGTACTCAATATACCTCTTTGCCATCCAATTTCGCCCGTATCGAGTGCGAGGAGCCGGATTATATGGATCGACTTATCGATACCACGGAGACTTGTTATGATACCGGAAAGGGTACGGTGAAGATCAGGAGACAGGAGTCGTTGAACGGAAATCTGGATGTAAAGACTTTCGACTATAAGATCGTTGAGTCTACCGACCCCGATCATCCTATCAATACTACCCCTACGCAGACGGTTATTAACGGCTGGACGGTTATCAGTTGTGATCTTAATATCATGGACGTGGATGATTGTTATGAGATCGGTGGTCATAAGATACATTTGAAGGGATTCAGGACAGTCAATCCGGCATTGCAGGATATTAAGTCTATATTGTATGTCGTGTACTCTGATCATCCTGATTATAATGTAGGTGATGAGCTTACGTCTATACCGGATGGGGCTAAGGTGACGATCTGTGATTACGCGGATAAGAGCCAAAGACATATGGTTCCGGTGCGAGAGTGCTATGAGGTGGCCGATGGCCGGTTCTATGTGGAGGGAAGCAGGTTGATTGATAACAATATGGTCGTAGAGCGGATGTCGTTGATGGTGATGGAGTCATCCTCCCCGACCTACCCGGTAGGGACTACGCTGACCTCCATCCCCGATGGCGCTACTATCGTGGCTTGTTTATGTCAAACCTGTTAATATCAAGGTCATGGTTAAGGTATGTAATGATTATTATATGATTGACGCCCTAGCCGGCGGTGAGGTCATAAGGAAAAGGAAATATCGTCGTGAGAATACGATGATAGGATATAAGTGGTATGATTATAATGGGGTCGAGGTAACTGACCCCATTGAGATATCACGTCTTGACGGATTGGCTACTAAGCATCAACGTGTTGATGAGGCTTATGATGACCATGCTGTTTTCATGTCGTCAACAAACTACGTTAACAGCGTTTCCGGTATACCTATGGATAAGCATATGGTTGTCGTTGAATGGAGGCCGGATAGCGAGCAAGGTTTTGTCACCATGGCTCATGATGAGGGTCTTGACGGGGACAGCTATTATATAGTTGTTATCAATGCCGGAGATAAGCAGGCTACGATCTACACCCCCGTGGATCCTGAGGATCCAAAGGATGGGACTTCCCGTTCGGTTGATGGCGATAACGTTTCTGTTGGCGGATCATATGTCTCTATATCCCCCAAGCAAGTAGAGAGGATAAGGGCTACTTTCCGTGATGGTAAATGGTATTATGAGTTAGTCACAAAAACATATCCTAGTAATACCGGAGGCATTAAGATCGGGGATGTTGATTTTGTGACGTTCAGATATTTATGGGAATCAAGTTCCGGAAGGGACTTGGACACGATGACGGAAGCCCTTAATTCTAATGTTCCCACCATAGATAATCTTGCTGTAGGTTGGTCTGGCCCCGGAAATGGAGATAGCTCTGTTAGAGAAGTTCTTAAATGGGGTGGTGATAATACCGGTTCTGGTAAGGAATGTGTTTGGATGTCGGTGAAGGATTTAAGGGCTAAATATTATGATATCCTACCTGAAGAGACGTATTTCATGGCCTACGCTACATGGTTTGGATCTAAAGGTACGGGTAAATGTTCTTTTGAACTTGTTGGATACAAGGGAGGTACGATGAGCCAAGATGGATATAATTTCATCAATACCGGTGGATCTGTGGTGTATCAAAATACGTATGATTTTGTTTGTCATACTAGTAAGGGTTCATCTACGTATAAGACATCCTACGAGAAGGTGGCTCGTGTTACCTACAATAAGCTCACTAACGAGGTTTATATGTCCATCGGTGACGCTATAGATCAGGAGGATAATTATGATAAGTTAGAGCGAGAGATCAATAATATAAAGGAAAGACTTAGCGATGTCGAGAGCGAGTTGGCTGTCGTAAGACGTATAGCTGAGGGCAAGAACACGGCGTATATCTTTGATACGGTCGATGCCATGAATGAGTGGCTGGCGGTTCCGGAGAACACGGCTAAGCTCCGTGTGGGGGACAGTTTCTGGATCAGGGAGCAGGAGGTACCTGATTATTGGTGGGATGGAACTCAGGCTTTAGAACAGGAAGGCCCGAAGGTTGATTTATCTCCTTATTATACGAAAGACGAGATTAATAATATTGTCAATGATATCAATCAGAAGATAGAGGATAAGAGTACGTCTATTATCTTCGATACTTATATCCAGATGAAGTCTTTCGTGGATGATCCAACTAACGCCGATAAGCTTAAGGAAGGTACTATCTTGTTGATACGAGAAAAAAATGTACCTGATTATTATTACGATGGAGCTGGGATAGTTAAGATGGAAGCCGACGTAGAGCAATGCCTTTATGTTACTTTGACTAATAAGCCTACGGAAAGCACTATAAGTTATACCCAAGATCGGGAGGTGACTAATTTCGCTCCTGGAGCTATAGCTAGATGGGTTGACGCTGACGGCAATGACGTGTTTTATAAGCTTGTTGAGATAGTAGGTGGTAAGGCTAAGTGGATTACCCTTATCGATACTAAATACGGTAATGTGACGCTACAGAGTACTTACGACAAGAATTATGAGATCGTAAATATCGTATCTGGGTCTAGGTTACAGGCTATAAATAGCGAGAAGAATGATATCAAGTTCGTTAATAGCGTTACGGGTAACGTGACTGTCGTGTTGAATGGTACCGTATCAGGGGGAGCCAAGAAGCTGGTGAGTATGCTGGCGGTGAACGAGGTAGTCTTGACCCCCGGAGCGGCGGTGTCGTTTACCCGGAACGGCGATGAGTTCGTGCTCACCGAGTTGTTTGGCGTTACTATCTTCCCCGATCTGGCGGATGCCAATCGTGAGGGTGAGTGGGTAATGAGCGTAGGCACAACCGGTAAACCGGTCCTCATGGAGGTAAAGGAGATGCGTAAGTGGGATGAGAGTATAACTAAGGAGCTTACAATAGATGAGCTTAACGAGAAGTTCCCTAACGTGGATATTGGGTTCGCTGTCGTATGTAAGACCATCAACAAGGTATATGAGATGGTTAACGGATACAAGGAATGGGTGTCTTATGGTATAACCTCAATTAGTTGATATGGGATTTTTGGTAGGATATGATACGGTCTTGTCCTCGGTGACGTTTTACGTTAATGAGGACAGGTTCCCTTGTTATAATGGGAGGAATGCTGATTATGTGCCTGATCCGATAGTAGGTTATGATGCTTTTAATCGTAATCTCAGGTTCTCGGCAAACAATCCAGGATTCGTGGACGTCGATTGGGGTGATGGGACAAAGGGTCAATACCCTTTTGTCAAGATATCTGACGGTAGTTATAGGATAGTATTCAGGTCTTTAGATATTGAGTACAAAAAGAATCCTGACGATACTACATGGTGGTATAGGAAGGAGGATGGATCTCAGTATATACCGGTTCCTCCACATAAGTATAGCGATATCAGACGTAGGGAGGTTACGATGAGGTTCTCTAACGTAATCAATGGGGAGTTCAATATGGATGGTATTGTCCTCCATGAGTTTCCTATAGTTAATCTACCTGATATAACTTATTTGGCTATGGTCAGATCCGTTCTTAAAAATGGCGATATCCCATATGACAGGATAAGTAAGAGTGTTAATCTTCGTAATATACAGATGGGGTCTTTTTCTCATCCTGGTGTATGGAGTAATTGGCCAGAAGGTTTTTTGAACATGAAAGATCTGAGGTATTTCGGATGCAATAACATTTTTAACTTCGGGGATGATCCTGATTCTAATTGGAGAAGATTCTCTGAATGGAAGAATCTTACAAAGTTTAACTTCAACTGGTGTAACATTCCTTCTTATGATCCGGCTTTTAATTCTATTCCGGCAAAAGATATAAGCATTATAAGCGATAGGAATAATATACCTGTATTTGATGAGGTGGATAAGGTAGGGGATGATAAGACAGGCGTTACCTTTATGGGTGGTGGTAGCTCATGGAAACAAGATCTGGTAGGAGGGAAATTAAATAAGATCCATAATACGTATTGTTATTCAAGTGTGGTGCCGGTAGATGATCTTCCAGATTGGTTGTATGAGGTAAGGGAATTTAGGATATGGACTTTGCGTGATTATGGTAAATTTATAAATACGCAGGAGAGGGCTGATACGTTCGTTAACACGTTTTATGATAAGATAATGTCGTGGAGTTATATAACGATGTCACAGACGGCTTCTGACGGCAACAGGAATCAGTTTTATAAACTTACCTTAGATTTATATACTGCCGCAGCTCCTACTAATAAGAGACCATCTGGCGTTTATCAAGCCCCTGAGGGGTTTGTCAAGGGGGTTAGTAATGGTAATCCTACGACGCCTATGGAGAAGGTGTATGTGCTTACCAACAACTACGGGCAGACATGGGTCTTGGCCCCGGCGCCAGCCTCCAAGGCCGCCCTTACGAGGGCAAGGCGGGCTGGGAAGACTAGGATTACCCCGTTCGCCCTTGGCGTAAAGGACGGTCATGTGTCAGTATTCAGCGGAGACGTGTTGGATGATAATATGAGTAAGTATAATTTCGCCGACAAATACGAGGCTATAGATATCTGTAACGATCTGGGATTGGACAGCTCACCGGTTGTCGAGTATTTCAGGAGAATAGAGGAGGGAGAGGTATGAGGCTGATATGTAAGGATACGAATAAAGGGTCTATAACCTTTTTTACTAAGGGTAAATACGCTTTTAGGGGCGTTAACAGGAATGATACTACTGATGATGTGCCTGATCCTATATTGGATGGTAATAATTATAATGAGATTATAGGATTTTATTCTAATGCTCCCGGCATGTGCGAGGTTGATTGGGGAGATGGGAATAAAGAGCAATTCCCTTTTGTAAAGGCTAGGAGTGGATCTATATATGGTCAATATAGGTTGATGTTTAGGAGAAGGGATATAAGTTATCGTAAGAATCCGGATAGCCATCCATGGTGGTTTTATAAGGAAGATGGGAGTGAGTATATTCCCGCCCCCAATCATGCTTACGCTGATGGGCTAGATAAAGATCGGGTCATTACCATGACTTTTACGAATGATATTACATTCGTTCAAACAGCAAGGATAATGATGGTAGGATTCCCGATATTAGACGCCCCAAGTATTATCAACTTAACCTTATCCATTACCGGCGATGGGAATATAACCGATATCCCTAAAGATAGGATACGTAGATCGGTAAATATAGAGTATATAACACTTAACGAATTGGGTGTAGGGACATTGACATCCATACCGGACGATTGGGATAGGTTGACTAAGTTGAAAGGCATTAATTTAAGTCGAACGGCTGATTTTAATGATACGGAGTCTTCTAATATAAGGAAATTCCCCTCTATGTGGCCTAATCTTGTAACATTAGCTTTGGCAGGTTGCAGGGTTAGGGTATACCCAAGGGAATGGCTGTCTTTTAGCAAGCTAAGAGAATTATATATATCCCCGGGAGTGGCTATGCCATCGTTTGACCCTAATACATGCCCGGCTATGGATGAGGTGGATAAGATAAATTCTAGTTTAAAGATTTTCGATCATATAAATAGATGGTATGGACCTGTCGTGAGTTGGCATCCGTATATGAGCGGTAAGGGATTGGGAAACATTGAGCGTATCGACGCTTCATACGGTTATAGTAATATAGATGTAAGTAATCTCCCGGATTATATATATGAGATGAGGTCTATGAATAGCTTTTATATGTATCGCAGCTTGTCAACCCAAGTTCGATGTGATACGTTTATATCGACATTATATGAGAGGGTGATGGGGTTTGATTATCTCACTATGTCTTCCTCTGCTTCCGATGGCAAAAGAAATCAGTTTTATGGATTGTATCTAAGTATGTATTCAGCTTCCTATCCTGATGATAAAAGACCTAGTGGCGTATTACAGGCTCCCTCTGGTTTTATAAAGGGTCAGTCTAATGGCTCTCCGTCGACTCCTATGGAGATGGTTTATGTGCTTATGAATAATTATGGATGGAGGTTTAGTATGGCACCAGAGGCTTCGGTGTTAAGGTCAATACGATCTTCTGATATTGACACGAGGTCGTATAAGCCATATAAGCTTATCGTATTTGACGATGGGCGTACCTTTGTAGGCAATGGAGATGTTTTAGCTCATGATACGGATAAGGTATTATCGTTTGGGGGTCAACCAGAAGGGGAGTATTTGTGTGATTCTATGGGATTGGACAGGAATGTTATTGTAGAATATTTTAACAAGATAGGTAATGGCTAAGACATTATATAAATATGAGGCATCATCCAACAAGTTCGTGTGGTTCACTACATGGGATAGGGCACTTAGAAATTATTATACCGATGATTATAATTATGTACCTGATCCTGTCGTTGGTAATCCTTATAATACGTTTGTCGAGTTTAAATCCAGAAAGCCCGGTATGGCTAATGTGGATTGGGGGGATGGAATAAAGGAGCAGTTTCCTATGACCAAGGTTCAAGGGCGGGATGATTATTGTATTATATTCCGTTCTTTGGCAATACAACACAGGAAAAATCCCAATACTACGTGGTGGTTCAGGAAGGAGGATGGATCGCAATACGTACCTATAGATAATCATGCTTACGCTGATGGGAGGAGGGACGTGCAACGGGCTGTGTCGATAGATTTTACTTGTGATATTTATTATGCCAATATCCAAATTTGTAAGATGACGGCTTTCCCGATTGTGGATATACCAGGACTTGAGTTTTTGTTCGTATCCCATACGCTGTATGTTAATGACGGTATACCTGTAGACAAGTTGTCAAGATCCAAAAAGTTAATTTATATCGATCTTCAAAATATAGGGCAAAGAATGACCGTAATTCCTGAGGCTATAACCAGCAAGACAGAGGTATATTGTTTAAATATGTTTAATATGCTTGATCTTAGGGATATAGAATCTAGCGGAATAAGGAATATAAAGAATATGAAAAATCTTCAAACCCTTGAATTGTCTTCATGTTATTTGGATAGGTATATAAAGGAGTTTAATGATCTTCCTAAATTAACTTCGTTGAGAATACATCCTGGCCCTTCTGATATGTGGAATTATTTTGATATAAATACCCTTCCTTTTTTCGAGGTAGATAAGATAAATCCTAATATTACTGATTTTTGTTTTTTAGATGGCCGGGTAAGTGGAGAAAGGAGGACGGGTTGGAATGATGATAATATGTCTGGAAGGGGATTGGAACATCTTACTAGTTTCGTTGCAGCTCATAGCAATAGTCTTAGAATGGATAAGCTTCCGGATTATATTTATGAGATGAGGGCTATTACATGGTTTAACGTGGATGCATCCACTCATAGCCAAAAAAGATCAGATGATTTCGTGAACTCTTTCTACGACCTTGTTGTAGGATGGGATCAGATTACTATGACATCCGTGGCTAAGGATGGGAAGAGGAACCAGTTCTATAGTCTTTCGGTAAGCATGTATAGTGTTGCTTATCCAACCGAAAACCAGCGTCCTTCCGGCACGGAGCAGGCCCCAGAGGGATTCGTGAAAGGCTCGTCCAACGGGTCTCCCGCTACACCTATGGAGAAGATATATGTATTAAAAAATAATTACGCCCAGAAATGGACGATAAAACCAGCTTGACATGAATAGGAATGATATTATAAAAGAACTTGGATCGTATTTTGATATAGTGGAATTGGTGTGTCCTCATACGTACAATAAGTGGAAGGACAGATCGTGGCAGTTTCTTGATACAGCGTTTCTCCATAATCTTCTTATATTACGGAGGGATATAATCAAACAGCCTATGTATTGTAATAATTGGGACAAGCAGGGGCAGTTTTCCCAACGTGGTCTTAGATGCAACATCTGCCAGATAGTTAAGGATAAGAAAGATGTTTATCTATCCGCTCATGTGTTGGGTAAGGCTGGGGATTTCGATGTCAAGTCGATGACGGCGGAACAGGCTAGAGGCTTGATCTTGGATCATCAAGATATGTTACCATATCCTTTCCGGCTTGAGGGGAAGGTGGGTTGGTTGCATTTTGACAGCCTTGATACGAGGAACGGTATACATGCTGTGGTGTTTTAGGTACTTAATAGTATAGTAGTTAACTTTGCGAGTAGGGTATAAAATGAAAGACAAAGACATGATAGAGCGAGTAGGGGCTTTGTGGAATATTGCGCTTGCGTATGGTGCCTCTTGTTGGGCTTACTTCCAGCCAGTGCATCATTTATTGATTGTATTACTTATAGTATTAATAGCTAATTTTTTGGCTAGGTTAGCGCAAAGCATAAGGGGCTGGAAGCTCCGTAGAAGCCGTAGGAGGAGGTTTAGTTTCAAGAGATGGTTTAGGGAGGTCAGGTTTACTGATATTCTTAAGGAGTTCGCTTTGTCTTGTTTTATAGTAATGACATTATGTGTTATATATAAGACGTTATACCCGATCGAGGAGGAGGCTAGCATGATACTTACCGTTACCAAATATGGGGTGTATATAGCTCTTGTTGGATATGTTATGCTTTTCCTGAATACGATAGGGGATGCTTTCGCTGACGCTTATCTGGTTAAGGTGTTCAAGGCTGTATTCAAGAGAATAAACGTATTCAAGATGTTTGGCTTCTCTAAAAACATACCTGACGAGATGTTTGACGATATAAAGAAGATTGCTGATGATAAGGTTAAGGATAAGTCTTAAGGCTGTTTTTTGTTTAGGTCTGTCGCTATTCCTGTCCTCTTGTGGAAGCAGGAGGCAGGTTAGCGACACGTCTATAGATAATCGTTTGATAAGCAGGATAGAGACGATGATAGATGAGGTCATGGACCGGAAGATCGTAGAGATCAGGACATCTGATCTTAATGCTGATATTGTCATAACTGAGAGGAAATTCGATACTACGAAGGAGGTGAATCCATCCACTGGGGAGCGACCCGTGTCCTCCCAGACGGACGCTCATATCGTCATCGGCCGGCGGGATAGCACGGTGACGACCGATTCCCTTGGCGTTGATAAGACGATCACCGGTATTGAGGATATTGATAAGAAGACAGACATCAAGCATAAGGATATAGACGATAAGGAGGAATCAAGGTGGCCGATGGCTATCATCTTTATGTCGATCTTAGGTATATTGGTTGTATTATTCGTGTTGTTGAAAAGATTCGGATTGATAAAATAATAGGTGTACAAGAAACCCCATACACCTATTGGTTATCACCCCAGAAAAGAATTGCAAATATGAGGTCAGTCCCGGATTCGAACCGAGGTATATGGTTTTGCAGACCACCGACTAAACCAACTCATCCAACCGACCATGGCGCGAATATAAAATTCTGTCTTTGACCAGACAACTTCTTTGACCAGATTTTTTACTCAACTAGAAACTGCCTTGAAGAAAACACCTTATCTAGTAAATACCAGGTTAGGTAATATCTTTTTTTTTAAAGTTCATCTCTGTTTACACCAAAGGGAATGTGGCGGCTCCGTAAGGCAGGGCAGGAGGTATCCCCACACCGCCGGCCAGGAGCGGAGCGACTCGTAGCCCACCTCCCTTTTCCCCTTGGCGTATTACGCTTAAGCGTTGGAAAGAAGTAAACATATCAATGCATTAACGTCTGATGTAGGTAGTTGCTTGTCAATCAAAGATCCATTGATAACATAAGTAGGTGTCAAAAAACACACTAAACTAAATCATTGATATATATTATTATTAAGATCTTAGATTTTCAATCTACTACAGATTATTAGGTTAATGTATTTAAGTTATAAACTTTAAATGATAGCAAAGCGTTAGCTAACTCTTTTTAATTAACCAAATTATGATATAAATAAAGAAAATCTTTATAATGATATTCCTTTCTTGGAGGGGCAAAAGTTCCTTATATCACATGTCACAAAATAGACAACTGTGTTTATAAAAGAAGGTGGATAAATAAATACATCTCTTTTCTTAACTATCCATACGATAGTCTCCCTACGCAATGTCTAAGTTGGATTTCGACCATAGCGATCGCCGTAAAAAGCCGTGATCATAAACAAAAAAATGAGTACTTTCACAAGCACTCATTTTGAAATGACAAAAAATATAGTACCTTTGTACTATAAACAAAGTTAACATATGGCAAAGTTAACATTATTATTTGACCAATTCGTCTCTTCTTCCGAAAAAAAGAGGATGTCAGATGAAAATAGGGCCTTGAGGAGGGATTCCGGCAAGGTCATCCTGCCTTATTTGTTTAATGACAACGCTAATCCTTGTTGCGATAACCCTAGGATAAAGCGTCAATCATCATCCAGATCAGAGATATTAGAGAAGCCGATATCGGAGACACTGATAGGTCTTCTTATTATATGCCTTGACCCTATAAGGTTCAGGGTGTTAGGAGTACAGTACAATATCAAATGGTTTTACTATTTTGTTGATGAGATAGTGCGCTATTATATCAAGCATCAACGTCTTGGTGGCGATAATATCGCCTATCAGGTAAGGCTTGTCAGGTGGCTTCTGCTTAGTTACGTGAACGTGGCTATCGTCCATGGCTATTATGCTATGGTGAGAAAGGCGAAGAAAGAGCATCCTGATCTCTTCGTGCATAGCAATAAGGCTAGGTATTATTATTGGGATAGGTGTCCTTTAGACTACCACAAGCTAGAGGACGAGCAAAATATAAACAACCCGACCTATAAGGCTCATGAGTGTAACAGGAAGCGCTCGGAGGACATCAAGCGTGTTATTTATGATTCGATGGATTCGATCAGGAAACGCGACCTTAAGGATTTCGTGTCCTCCAAGAATAACGGAGTTAGTATTTCTTTTAAGGAAAAGGTTCAGAACAAGGTCAGGAAGAAGGGCTTTGGTAATGTCAGCATCAAGACCATAGAGAGGGCTATAAAGAGCTATTTAGATGAACGTGGTGTCACTTTCTCTGAGTTCGTCGATGGGGTGAAGGAGTTGGATAGGAAGATAAAGGAAGTCAAGTCCGCTTTTGGCAAGGTTAAAAGGATTAAGATCTTTGGCGTCAAGGCTTATGATTATGTGTCTGGAGATGAGATAGTTGATGAGTTTGGTATGGCTGCGTTGTCTGATGAGGTGTGGATTCCTGATAATAGCACACCGTTCCTTGACGATTATATTGAATTGCAGTATTTGTCTAACAATTTTAATTTCTAATATTATGGTTAATATAAAATCACATGACTTTTATACGGTGTTTGATGATAAGAAGCAACTTTTTAAAGTATCATCATTATTTGATTCTTTAGATGAATCTGAAGATATAGTCAAAGATTTGATGGATTCTGGCACATTCATGTATGTTGTTGACGAACGACTGTCTATGATATGGGTGGATATATTTATGATGATAGAGCTTCTTGGGGAATATGATGGTGGGGATGTTAAGGATTTGGCTATTAAATGCTCTTCTCTCTATTTGAGAGATAAGGTGATGCGTTTAATTGTCGATTATGTCAATTGCGATTCTGATGATTATGATGATAGCGTTGATCCTATATTGAGTTATTGTAGCAATCTTATTCATAGTGGTGATGGGAATATTGATTATCTGCCATTGTCCGACATGGTAAGTTTGAATGTAGGGAATTATATGTCAGATGACATGCTGAAGCTATTTGATATTGCCAAGGAAGACACTCGCATAATATCTATATTGTTTGTTTTGTTAAGTAGACCGTATGTTGACGATTATGGTTTTTTTACTCTTACTGATTTGCTTTCTATGATGATTGACAAAGGTTTTATTGGTGATCGTGATGATATAGTGAATGCCTTAGGGTTTATCTTAAAGTAGATTTATTGTATTGGTATGACCCTATTTTGTATCTTTGCTTAAAAGTAGTAAAGATGAATCAGATAAATATCATACCGAAGATAATTCATGATAAGTTTGCCGCAAGGATTATCATGGATGATTATGATATAGAGAAACCTATCGTTATTACTGTCGTGGCTAGACGTAACGATGGTGAGTATAACACCCAGATATTGACATACCCGACATCTGGCGTTGATTATGAGGGTAATGTAAGGGTGGTGTTTTTCGATGTCGCTAGGTCTCATGTTTGCCAGATAACATCGGTATTTATCAACGGTCATGAGGTCAAGACATATTATACCGATATCCCGGATCTTGATATGCAGGCTCGTTATGACGATAGCTTGTGCCGGTACGATAAGAAGGTTAATATGAATGATATTAGGCTGTCGTTTCAGGTGCTAGAGACACGTGATCCAAAGGTATTGCAGGTACTGGATGAGTCCGAGTGGGGGCTGCTGGAGGATAGGAAGGCGATCATCGAGATCACTACCCCTGGGATGTCCGACCCCGTTACGTTGTTTCTTGGCAAGAATCAGGTCAATACCTTTACCAGCCTAACACTAGGTCTCAATTGTTTTAATTACGATGATTGTAATGTCAAGTATCTTGATCTTCCAGACGGTATATATGATATTAAGATCATAGGTAGCCCTTCCGCTTACAATTTCAGTCGCAAGTATCTTAAGACGGATCTTATACGCAGACGTCTCGACCGGCTATGGATCAAGACTGATGTCTTATGCGAGGACAAGGATAAGGGTCTTATAGACAAGATACAGGAGATGGAGACACTTATGGCCGTAGCCGAGGCGAATGTCAGGTTGGATAACATAAGGGCCGCCCATGAGATTATTGATCGTGTCGGAGAGCTTCTTGAGATGGCTACCAATTGCGTGGATTGTTAAACATAAAAATATTTAGTCGTGGGTTGTAATACTTGTAAGGAAAAGGCGTTAAGGGCCGAGAGAGAAAGGATTGAGAGAAGTATGATGAATCATTCTTCTTCTACCGCTGTTAGCGATATGGAGTACGCTTCTAGAAGCACCGCTGGTTGTATGGTTATGCAAGATCCGTTGCAGACCATGGAACGTGACGTGGTTAGTATATATAAGCAAGTTCGTACCAAGGGTGATGGCGTTGGTGTATCTTATCTTAATATGCAGAAAAAGATCCGTGAGTGGATCAAGAATCTGCCGTATGGATGCCCGCCTGACGAGGAGGTACAGGAAATGAGAAAGGAGATTCTGAATGGGCGCTCAAAGCATATCAAACCTTGATAGGATAGATCTATGTAAGGTCGTAGACGAATGGCTGTCCTGCCAATGGGGTAGATATATGAGATACCATAGGTATAGGATCGGGAATAAGCCCGATATATCCTATTGGGGCAAGATAATTCGTCTGCAAAGGTCATTATGTGATAATGATTGCGGGTTATGCCCGGATGAGGTAAGATTGTTAAAGGAACGTATTAACAAATTGTTGGCATGAGAAAGTATAATTGTTCACATATAACTCCGTCCACTTGCGTACCTTACGAGGGTGATCTACCAGAGTGGTCAAAGCATAAGGACTCTGATGAGTGTGTTATGATCTCTGATGTGATAGAGGAGATATATGACGAGCTTACCCGTATTAGGGAGGCTATAGATGTCCGGGATCTTGGTGAGTCTTGCGTGAAGGTAAGTGGCGATAAGACCGTAGCGAAAGTTCTTTATGCTATTGAGGATAAGATTTGCAATGGATGATAAGCCAATGGAGAAAAATCGACATTGGTGATAATCAGATGTATAGATATTGATTTATGATGTATTGCTAGATGTTAAGCTACTGTAAATCAAGTATTCAATTTGTAAGGAGTCTTCTAAATAAGTAGGTTAGATAGATACTCTTGCAAGTTGTAAAATATCTTTATGTGTTAGATATAAAAAATAGCCAATTGATTTGTCATAGACGATTCGATTGGCTATTTTTGTATGTCCATCATATCTCACGATGTAATGGACATAGGTTATTTATTATGAGTGCAAATATAATTATTTCCAATGATTCTATGAATAATAGTAGTAGGATTTTGGCGTCTAAATCCAACGAAAACGGATTATCTACAATATTTAGCTACAATGGTAATGATATAACTTTCAAAACAGAGAACGGTATCACTTATGTGAATGCTACCGAAATGGCGAAGCCGTTTAAAAAGAGACCAAATGATTATTTATCGTTATCTTCTGTAAATGAGTTAATTAATGCCATTACCAGAAAATATGGTAATGCTGATTTTCAGCCTGTTACGATTATCAGGGGTACGGTTAATCCTGGCACATGGATGTGTGAGGATCTGGCTTTGGATTTCGCTCAGTGGCTTAGCGTTGATTTTAGGTTATGGTGTTTGGACAGAATTAAAGAGCTTCTCACTACAGGCAAATGCGTGATTCCTGATTTTAATGATCCTCCCGCCGCTGCTGAGGCTTGGGCTAAGGAATATCGTGGCAGGGTAGCCGCCGAGAAGCTGGCGTTAGAGGAGAGGGCCAAAGCCGAGGAGATGGCTAAGGTTCTTGAGTCGAAGAAAGAGGATATAAAATTTTCAGAGTCGTTTATCATGTCTGGAGAGTCAGATTTGCTGGTAAGGGATTTAGCCAAGAAGCTTGAGCAGAATGATATAATTATAAGCGATAAATGTTTACGAGATTTTCTTGTTAAGATAAAGATAATAGTCAAAAGGGTTAAGGTTAATGGAGATTGGGAGATTACGGCTAATGCTGTAAGGAAAGGGTTTGCTCATTATCGTGATAAGAATATATGTACGGAATCCGGAAAGGTTGTATATGCAAGGACTATCTATATAACAGGAAAGGGTTACCGGTATATATTGTCATCTATAAACGGTAGTAAGAAAAGCGATTTCATATTATGTGGAGGCATGTTCAGGGATTATGGCGTTTTTGCCGGATCGGAGTCATTTAGTCATTGGGATAATTAATTCCATTTTTGCCCAAAAACTGATAATCAGGTAACTGTATATTTGCATTTACGGTTATGTGTCTCATATCGGTAAAATATCTATATTTGCGACAAAGTGAATCACAATGATATACGGTAACAAAGAAATAGTTCGGACGTTCACCAGAAACAACCCGCCTGCCGGGTACGTGGGCGGTTCTGTTGACTACCGGGTCCCGGCCAACGTCTATTTTGGCGATACGCAGGAGGAGGCTGACAACAAGGCTGAGGATGATATCAAAGCCAACGGTCAGGACTACGCCAATACATATGCCGACATAATACCGGCTGTATGGTATAATGATCAGGTATGCGATGAGTTTATCAAGAACAATTGCGTAAGCGGTAAGGGATCCAAGGAGCAGGTATGTATAGAGGAAGGTAGGTTTGTCTCTTACGTATCCAAGAAAGATGCCAATGATAAGGCTAGGGTGGAGCTTGGACGGATCGGGCAGGGGGAGGCCAACTCCGTCGGGGCTTGCTGCGAGGACTGGGCCTCACAGCCTCTTCGTGGCTTGTTTTACAAGAACGATTGTGAGGCTGGCACATCAGGCAAGGGAGGTATTGTATATGAATTACCAGCCGGAGCCGTCATATCCGATATATCCCAGATAGACGCCGATACGTTAGCTTATAGGAAGTTTATGAAAGAAGGTCAGGAGAAGGCTAATGCCGAGGGTAGTTGCTCACCTGTATTCTATAATACTATGATCGGTGATTGGTTCGAGAAGATATGTCCATTCGGATATAAGTCCGGTAAAGTATATTACTCTATCAAAGCCAACAGGTTTAGGTCATGGATATCGGTTGAGGATGCCAACGCCAAGGCTCGTGAGGTCTTGATGGTAGAGGGGCAGGAACATGCTGACCTTAATCTTGAGTGCGAGAAATGGATTGAGAATATCGATCAAGAAGATCAGTGTTATTGGTGATAATACCTTTTTTTGTTTTTCCATAATTTATAGATTAGTGCTTGGAGGGGATCGTGTATCTCCTCCATTTTTTTGTATATATATCAATGGTATTAAGTTTATATACTGTGATTCACTTGTTTGTATGTTGAATATATTTTATATTTGCATACCTATCTATTCATCTCGAACCGATAGGTATTATGTTTAATTTAAAATATTGTTCAAAGTTATGAAAAGTCGGGTTGAAATCAAATCTTCTGATAGGAGATTGATGGGCGTTGTTATACCTGCGCTCAGTGATAATGGTTTTGTTAACATCACTTTAGCTATGAAAGTCTTGTCTGATGATAGGCTTAAAAAGGGGCTGTCTCCCAAGAAGCTTAATGATATTATTAAGTATGATGGCTTTCAGGAGAAATGTAGGGAAATAATTAGTAGACTAGAAAACAGGGATTTATGTAAGCGGATAAATATCAGCCTACAAAACAAGACCCTAAATCTTAGTGATTTAAACAAAATGGGGTTGGCATGCCGAAAGGGTAAGGGGGATGGCCAAATGTGGTATATGAATCCATATCTTTTTCTCGTGGTGGCTATGGAGATGAGTCCTGAAGTTTGTGCCGATGTCGTAATGTGGTTTGTTGATAATGTTGTAGGGACAAGAAATGCAGCTGGTGACGCTTATATAGAGATGTGCAGTAGTGTATCTTCACTTATAAGTGATAAAAGTAATTTAAAGGAGTTGTTATCAAGGATAGCCAAGGGTATAAATTTCGTCGTGTTTGGCGTGCATGAGGAAGGGATAAGGAATAGAGCTTCTTTTGAAGAATTGGATATGATAGTATCAATAGAAAGGAATATATCTTATGCTATTAAGGCTGGATATATAAAAGATTACAATGGTGTTATAAATGATTTGGGAAGGCAATGGAAAGAAAGATGGGGTAATCCTGTTCTTAAATTGAAGTCTTGATTTTATTTCGTTGTTATAATTCGCAGATATAGGGGATACGAATGTCGTATTCCCTATATTGTTTAATGGAGTGTGTTATCTTGTTATTAAATCAAATCTGTATCTTTGTTGAAAACAATAACATTATTAATATGTGTAGTACAAATGGTTGTTGCCATGATCATTCAAGGGAACGTCCCGAAGAGTGTTGTCATGGCGTTAAGATAGACAGGTTTCTTAACAAATGCCCTAACGATCCTTGTGATCCTTGCGATCGGGATTGTCAGGACGAACCTTGTGTTGGTTATGGATGTCCTATAACCTTGTATGATAAATGCGTCTTGTACTCAGGCGATGAGTTGGTGGTGGATGGTATAGAGAAAGGTACTGATATCTCTGTCGTTATAGACTCATTGAGGCGTATTATAGCGTCTAGGGATAAGCAGATAGATTTATACCATCGTGAGGTTCTGGATTTGAAGAGGATTATAAACGAGCTTGTCAACGCCGGTGGTAGCGGCGGGGATAGCGGAACTGAAGAGGAGGTTTGGTGATATGAATGGCTGCAACAAAAAACAATACAGACCTACTGTAGATGACACGAAAGTACCGTGCTCTACGTACATGAGTACCGATTGTATTTACCCCGGTGATAAGGTACGTGTGGAATCATTGGGATTATCCCCTAATTGCGATATGTCCGATACCCTTAACGCTATGATAAAGGCTATACGGGATAGGGATGCCGAGATACTTGAATTAAGAAGAATGATCAATAAATTGATTTGATATGAGAAATAATTGTAATCCATGTAAGCCGGAATATAGACCGGGGGACGAGTGCAGTATCTACAGTTCCCAGATCATATATGACGGTCAGTCGTTCCCTGAGGCGGATATCAGGAACGGTGATAGCATGAATAGCGTAATCGAGTCTCTGGTAAGGAAGCTGGTTGCCGTATCTGGCGCCACGGCGTCCATCCAGCGTGACTCGTTCAAGGGCGTTCAAGCTGTCAGATTAAGATACGAGCCGTTGAACGTGCTCAGCGTTACCTATTGTGGTACTATCGTCCCTAATGACGGATATGTCGTTTCTGGCAGGTCCGTTAAGTTTAAGAAGAAATATTGCATGGGTGATGAGTTCACTGATGTTAATATCGTATATACTACATTGAATAGTAATATTTTAAATACCTCATGTTATGGCTAAAAGAGTGTACGATACGGTCTTGGCTTCCGAGTGTGACGGCTGGGTATGTGGTGAGACCCTCAAGAAGGGATCTCTTCCCGTAGACAGGTTAGAGCTTGACTCTTTTTCAGAGGCTGTCAGGGAGCTTATAGAACGGTTTTTCGAGGAGGGATGGTTGCCGGACATGATCTGCGATCTTGGTTGTGGTGGCGCCAGCGTATTTGAGATTAAGCCTACTAACTTCGAGTATCCTCCTGAGGGTGGAGAGAAGATCCTTGAGATTATTGTCGGCAAGAGTGATAAATGGACTATAACGCAAGCGGATTGATATGGCTAGTAATTTAAAAGATATTCTTGCCAAGATCGAGCAAGGCTCCTCATGGGTGTCCTACGACAAGATTTCCGGTACCGGCCCCGACAAGGTGGCTATTAAGGTAGAGCCGGGATGGATGGGTAGGTTGCCTAGGGAGACTTACGTAGCGGTCGAGAAAGGCAAGGTTACGAAGCTCGCTACCATAACCCAGAAGGGCATGGAGCGGGTAAGCGTGGATCCGACCAATATCATGTTCGATATGGAGGGCGGGACGGCGGTCATCAACGCCAAGCTTAACTCCGCCTCGGTCAAGGCCTCCTGCCTTACCCTTGGTGGCTCGGTGAGCAAGTCTTATATAGTCTCCATGAACGTGAACGGTTTATCCATGAAAGTCCCGGAAGAGGATAGCAGATATATAGTGTATGCCGATCCTGAGGATCCCGGAGCCACTGATTTGTATGAGGCTAGCTTTGTCATAGCTATGCCTAAGAATATGGATAACGAACAGCATCATGAGATGTTTGTCTTGAACGGTAAGGTTGTTAATATCAATCAACAGCCTAATGATATACCTTATATCATACTTGATCATGACTTCGATAACGTGACTAGCGAGAACGGTCAGGTTGTCATCGATATCAAGTCCAATACCGAGTATGATATCGAGCTGGTATGTTGCACTTGCGGTGATGGTAGTGAGCCGGAACCGGAACCACCCTTCAACGTGGATCCGCAAAGGTTGACGCTTAATAAGGATGGTGATACCCAAATCGTGAGGGTAGAGGCCGGAGATGATGTTTCATGGAGAATAGAGGAGAATTGACATGATTGAATAAATTGTTTATTTCATACACAATGTTTATATTTATAGTATAAGATATTAAAATGAAATTAGTTGAAAGACATATCGTAAAAGACAACCGGTTTGAGGATATCTGCCTCAAATCCGGGTTGTTGTACAATTATGTTCTTTTCAACGTCAGGAAAGGGATATTCGATGGTAACTATCTAAAGGAATATGAGTTCTCGACCAAACTTTGTAAGGAGAATCAGATTGATTTCAGAAATTTACCTGCTGCTGTGTCCCAGCAAGTCATAGCCCAAGTCTTCTCGTCGATAAGGTCTTGGATCAGATCAAAGAAGGAATATGAAAATAATCCTTCAAAGTTTAAGTCCAAACCTAAATTGCCGAAGTACAAACGAGGCAAGAAGCAGAATATGGTAGTCTTTACGACTTCTTCTTGCAGGCTTAAGGATGATGGATGTATTCATTTTATCAAGAGTGTAATTCCACCAATCAAAACAAAAATAGGAGATAGCAAATTATGTCAGGTTAGGATAGTCCCTCAAGCTACATGCTATGTGGTTGAGGTTATTTATGAGAAGAAGGAACAGGATATTAATCTTGATAAGGATAATGTTCTTTCGATTGATTTGGGATTGAATAATTTATGTACATGTATAAGCAATGTAGGTATCAATCCTTTCATTGTAAACGGAAAGATTATAAAATCCTTCAATCGGTGGTATAATAAGAAGGGAGCTAGATTGATGTCATATATTGGCGATAAGGGAACTTCAAAGAGATTAAGACAGTTAAACAATTACAGGAATTTTTGGATTGATGACAAGATTCACAAGGTTAGTAGATATATTGTTAACTATTGTATTGATAACAATATCGGAAGTCTTGTGATAGGTTTGAACAAAGGCTGGAAAAACGATATCAATCTCGGTAAGAAAATAAACCAGAAATTCGTTGAGATCCCATTTTCGAGACTTATAGACAAAATTTCCTACAAATGTAAATTAGTTGGAATCATCCTTCAGGTTCACGAGGAGTCCTATACTTCTAAAGTAGATCATCTGGCTTTTGAAAAGTTAGGTAAGCATGATGTTTATCTTGGCAAAAGAAAGAAACGTGGATTATTCCAAAGCTCTATCGGAAAGCTTATTAACGCTGATATCAATGGAGCTATTGGAATTGGAAGAAAAGTATTCGGTGATTCTTACGTCAGTAGGATAATCGATAGTGGGTTAGCGTTTAACCCGGTTAGAGTAAACATTTTGTGATATAAATATTAATCTAATTAATAAGATGAATAATTTTAATAACGTGGCAAGGGAAATAGATAAGAATTGCGTTGAGGGTAATTGCTTTGCCATTAACGACAAGAGCCATGGGGTAGGCGATAATAAGCTTAATATCGTATACAAGGCTAATTATACCGGTCAGATCTGTACGGCTAAGTTCCGTATAACGTCAAAGGACGGTAATATTGTCAAGGAGTATATGATAGCTCAGGACGCCAAGCCCGTTTATTATAATATCAAGATGGTTCAGCCGTTCACCAAGGACGACTGTCTGGCCAACCAGCATGGATCGGTGGTGTTGTATACGGTCGAGGAAAGGACTTACAAGTCGTTTATCTCGCAGGAGGACGCAGACGCCAAGGCTATGGAGGATATAGCCCTGAACGGTCAGAAATACGCCAACGAGCATGGTGAGTGTATAACCGATATCTGGTATAACGAGGAGCAGAGGAAGACGTTTATACGTAATAATTGCGATAAGTTCAGTGACGGTCAGGAATATGTTTATATCATTCCTGAGGGCAAGTACGTATCTTCCATCTCTCAGGAGGACGCCGATAGGAAGGCTCTTGAGGATATTGAGAAGAACGGTCAACAACAAGCCAATTTGGAGGGTGAGTGTAAGCCTAAGGAGAATATCTATTATGGTAAGTTTAGTAAGACCTTTACCCGTAACAATTGTGATTCCACCCAATACGGTACTGATGTGGTTGTCGATGAGACGATGGTTACAGGGGACTTCAGATCCATCGTGTCTCAGGAAGACGCTAATAGCCTAGCAAGGGCTGCTGTCGAGGCTCAAGGTCAGGATATAGCGAATATCAAGGGTAACTGTGAGAAGATACCGGTATTTACTGGATCGTACTCCAAGGTATTCCAGAGAACCAACTGCCCTGAGGGTTCTACTCCTGTTGACTTCACTGTGGACGAGAAGATGTGTTCTGGATATCCGTTCACTTCTACGGTATCGCAGGATGCCGCCAACAAGCTGGCGCAGGACGCTGTCGAGGCGCAAGGTCAGGCTATCACCAACGAGCGTGGCGACTGTCAGACTAACGTCTACTATAACGTAAGGATGGAGAAGACAGTCACTAGAAACAATTGCGATGAGTTCCATATCGGTCAACCTTATACTTATGTTGTAGCCGCTGGTAAGTACTTCTCTATTATCTCTCAGGAGGATGCTGACAATAAGGCTAAGGCCGATCTTGAGGCTAACGCCCAGCAACAAGCCAACCTAGAAGGTGAGTGTAAGGAGAAGACGATCTACTACGGTAGGTATAATAAGGAGTTCACTCGTAACAACTGTGATGAGACTCAATACGGTACTAAGGTTGTCGTGGATGAGACTATGGTGACAGGGGATTTCAGGTCTACCGTATCTCAGGAAGACGCCAACGACAAGGCCAAGGCCGCTGTCGAGGCTCAAGGTCAGGATGTGGCTAACGTAAAAGGTAAGTGCGAGAAGGTGCCTGTATATACCGGTACTTATACACGTACGTTTACCCGTAACAATTGTGGTACTGGCACTGGTGGTACTTATACGGTAAATGATAGGATGGTTGACGGTTATCCGTTCACGTCTACCGTATCTCAGGAGGATGCCAATAACAAGGCTAAGGCCGCCGTTGACGCCCAAGGACAGGCCCTTGCCAATATCCACGCCCTTTGTACGTACACCGGCCGTGCTTCCTTGGAGTTCACGAGAAACAACTGTGGTGAGTGTAAGATCGGATCTAAGGTGACAATCACCCAAGATATGGTAGAAGGGCACCCATTCCAGTCTAACGACTCCCAGACCGCCGCTGACGCTATGGCCATGACCGCCGTACAGGCCCAAGGACAGGCTTTGGCTAACACCAAGGGTACTTGTTCTGACGCTACTATGTATACCGGTAAGGCTAGCTTCGAGTTCACGAAGAGTAATTGTGGCGCTAATCAGGTAGGAGATCCGTTCACCGTGACACAAGATATGGTGGAAGGTCATCCGTTCCAGTCTTGCGTATCACAGGATGAGGCTAACTTAGTCGCTATGGCCGCTGTCATGAATCAAGGTCAGAAGATCGCCGATGAGCGTGGTACTTGCCATGAGGCTCCTAAGTACACCGGTCATTATAGCGAGGCGTTCGAGAAGAACAACTGTCCGTCTGGTCTTATCCCGTCTTCGGTTACCGTGACCGAGGCTGACGTAACCGGAGGCCCGTTCTACTCATATGAGAGTCAGTACGCCGCCGATGAGCTTGCTAAGGCCGCTGTCAAGGCGCAAGGTCAGGCTATAGCCAATGATCGTGGTACTTGCGACGAACTGAAGATATATGTAGGTAATTATAGCAAGGAGTTCACTCCTAAGTGTCCTACTTGTCAGTATGCAGATCCTATCACCGTAACCCCGGATCTTATGGGTCAGTTCTTCACCTCAACCCGTTCTCAGGAAGAGGCAGACGCTTTGGCTAAGGCCTATATCGACAGAATGGGTCAGGCGTTCGTTAACAAGAACTATGATGATACGTGCCATACGAAGACCGAGCAACCGGTATGGGAGACTATAGAGACCGTATGTAAGGACTGTATCTCTCAATTACATCAACGTAATACCAATACCTGTTATACTGATCCTGATAATCAAGAGCGGTATATAGCTGGTGGTAATAATACATGTTTCTGGTTTGGTACGGCATCCAAGGCCTTTACCCGTCAATGTGCGGATGGTGGAGTTGGAAGCTCTGTTACCGTAACTCAGAATGATGTTACGGATTCAAGTCCTAGCTCTGATGGTAAGTTTAAGTCATGTGTATCCCAAGCTGACGCTAACGCCAAGGCATTGGCCGCCGTGAACTCTCAGGGTCAGGCCGTGGCTAACTCGAAGGGTACTTGTACTTGGACAGGAAGCTATACCGGACAGGTTAGGAAGAACAATTGCGCTGACGGCGGCGTGGGCGACATGGTATCCGTAAGTAGCAGCAAGCTTCCGGGACACCCGTACACCTCCACCGTTTCCTTGGCTGACGCCAACAAGAAGGCTGAGAACGCGGTTCGTGGATCTGATGGTCAGGCTTACGCCAATAAGAATGGAGGATGTACATGGACTTACGTGGCAAGCCGTGACTTCTATAAGAACAATTGCGCCGGAAGCGGGGTTGGTCAGAGAATAACGGTGACCTCTACGCAAGCCAACGGCGGTACGCCTATCACCAGCAAGGTTTCTTTGGCTGATGCCAGGAGCAAGGCAGAGCAGATCCTAGACCAGAGAGGACAGGATTACGCTAACCAGCATGGCACTTGTGTGTGGACCGGTACTGGAAGCGCTACGTTCTATAAGGATAATTGTGGTACATGTAAACATGGTGTCGCTCTATCCGTTCCTTATAGTGCCTTAGGATTGTCAGCGTTGACATCTACCGTATCTCAGGCGGATGCCGACAGCAAGGTTCAAAACGCTTTCAAGAATGATACGGCGACTAAGACCGCCGCTCAGGCTTACGCTAACAAGAATGGTGATTGCGCCGATGACGATGATACCCCATCTTATGATGATTGGAATTATTATTGTAGTGGATGCGATTATCGTAGGAGTAGGAATCAGACCAATCCTTGTTCTTCAGCCTCAGATCAAGATGAGTTGGTTGAGTCCGATTCAAGATCTTGTGGATGCGGATGTGATAATACATACCGTATGGATAATAGCAGGTGTAATAATGGTAATAGCGAGGAGCATTATTCTAGCGAGTGTGATCCTACGGGATATTGGCAGAATGGCGGTGAGCATTGTTGTAATCCATATGACTACACTATCTATACCAATGAGGTATGTAAGGGATGTTCGGGCGAATGTGGTGATGTATGCGCTCCTAGTAGCCCTATGAAGGTTGTTTCTGCCGGAGAATATTGCAGGAGCACGGCTCAAGATGCGTCTAGCGCCGCTTATGATGCTTATTCTAGCGCTAAGGAGGCTCTTCAGATTCTTGTTAATGCTAAGACATGCCCTTCTAAGGTTGGCAATGATGACCGATGGGGAAATGTCAAGGCTACGAACTGTCCTAGCAACTGTACTCCTAAGACTATCAGTTATAAGCAAATCGCTGGTAAATATGAGGCTTGTACCAAGGACGAGGCAAATAGGATAGCCGACAATAACCTACAATCCGATGGTATCTCTTACGCTAATGGCTTGGCGCAGGCCGATAGATGCGATTGCGTGGAGCCAACAAAGACGTGGAGCGCCAACGCTATGCTGAGCGGTGATCCTTGTAATGGTCTGTCTGGTTCTACATCTGCATTAAGGTGCTCCTATGAAGTGTCTTACAATAATCAATGTGGATCATCTAAATCAATAACTGTAACTGTTACTGGTAGGAATGATCTTGGACAAACCGTTACGGCTGGAAGTACTACCGTAAGTATACCTACTGGGTCTGGTAAAAAAACCGGTGTCATAGGTTTTGATTCGGGAGTACAATGTGGGTCTATAAGGGTTTCTGGAGGAGGATCTGGGAACTGTTAAGATTCTGATGTATAACAAAAAAGGAGAGGCTAATAAGTCTCTCCTTTTTATTAAAAACCATAACAGCAGTGATTGTCAACAATTACCTGAATCATGACCAGAGATTGTTACATCTCCACATACCACTTCTCGGCTAAAATATACACTTCCACTCTTGGTTCCGGATCCTGCGGGAATTGTAAAGCTAGCGCTATTGACCTGCTCTTCTCCGTTTTGTGTATATCCTATACCACTCACAGAACCAGATATAGATCTACCACATTGATTATTATACGTAATCGTAAATCCTCTTGATGTGACAAGTTGTTCATGGCTCATGCAATCATTATTCATAGATACCGACCATGACCACGTCTTTGTTGGCTCCACGCAATCGCATCTATCGGCCTGCGCCAAGCCATTAGCGTAAGAGATACCGTCTGAATCGATGTGAGTTTAGCTTATTCAATGCGCATTGTTTATCTATTAATTAAAATCATTAATATTGTATCGTTAATATTAATACATTAAGTTATGGCTTGCAATAAGAAAAAGAAAATGGCTAATGGAGGCAAGGTCTCCGAGAAAAAGAAACCTCAACTGAAATGTGGAGGCAAGGTTAAGAAAAAGAAGTATTGACATACTCCCATCACTAAAGCAAATGGGATTCTTGGATACAAACGCAAGAAACCCCGATATTACTATCGCTGGAATTACTCTTGCTCTCCAATTCGGAAATGCCCTTCCGAAGTATATTACGGGCCGCAAGAACATCACGGTCGTTGATAGACTCGCATTTTGGACAACACCATGTGCGATCTCTCAACGACAAGTTTTTATTAACAAACCCGCATTCACAAGTCTTTGAGGAAGGATACCATTTGTCAATCTTATGTACTATCACTCCATACTTTGAAGCGATATACGTAAGTTTGTTAATAAAAGAAGAATGACTGAGATCAGAAACTTTCTTTCCCCACAAACGTTTCATTCCTTCAATGTTTAGATCTTCAATGAAAATATAATCATATCGCTTGCACAATTCATGAGCTAATTTCCATTGAAAATCAGATCGAAAATCGTTTATTTTACGATACGCTTGTTGAAGTTCAAACAGTCTTCTTTTTCTATTATTGGATCCTTTCTTCGCATTAGAAAACTTTCTATTTAGTTTTCTGATCTTGTTTTGATATTGCTTGAAGAATAATGGAGACCCAATTTTGTTACCATCACTTTTAGTTAGGTAAGTTTTCAGACCAAAATCCAATCCTACAGATGCACCATCATATGTCTTTCTGTAAGAGTTTGCAGGATTGTAATCTGTAACTATAATCAAACTAAAACGATAGCAGGTTTCTCTGACTATTCTTATTTGTTTAACATTACCTTCATATGCTCTACTGTATGAAAACTTAAAACGTTTCTTTCCTTTGTTGATTGTGAGAATATTACCATTTAGAGTAAACCCTCCTTGTTTAAAAACAAAAGAGTTGAAACAATCTGATCTTTTAAACTTAGGTGGTCTCTTTGATTTTCTTTTAAAGAAACGATTATAAGATTCATCAAGACGTTCAAGTATTTCTTGTGTTGTTTGAGAATGAAGAAGATTTCTTTTAATTCTTTTAGCAAAATGCTTCTTCATTTTACCAATTGAGATATATTTCCCAAACAGTTTGTAGTATCTACGTTGTAGAGCTAAAGCATGATTCCATACAAAACAACATTCACGAAGCATTTTATCAAGATACTTCGTTTTCTTGGATCTATATATATTATATTTGTAGGAAATCATTTTTTTATTTGTAATTTTGATTCAAAATTAATCAAACCAATTCATCCACCTTCTAAAGTATGGTGGTTTTGTTGATTAAATAATCATAACCGGAGGGGTATATCCCCTCCTCAGTATTTAGCATATGAAAAATTCAGAATTTGTATCTAGAATCATAAATGATATGAACTCCATCAATAAGGACGCTCATGTCAGTAGGAGATGGATATTATCCATAGGAAGACAAAAGGCAAGATCATATATAGCCCAGAAGTATGCTGATGGAACCTTGTTCGGCGAGGAATCACTGTATACTCATATCAATTGCATGGAGATGGATAGGGTTCGGAAAATTGATTGTTGTTTTGATGAGTTTAAACTATGCAGGATACTTATGAGATCCAAGAAAAGATTGCCCGATATGATATATACCCGTATAGGTCCGGCTATCATCAAAGTATCAAATATCATGGATGATATTATATTTACCTCCATATCGTTAAGAAAATACGCTAACAACAAGGAACGTAAATACGGGAATATAGATCAATACTATTATTATGTCAATGATGGATATATCTATATACCAGATATTAACATAGAGGCTATAAATGTTGATCTTATAACTCTCGACAGAAAAGCGGCGTTAGAGCTAGGGGGATGTGGAGCTGAAAAAGATAAGCCATGTACATCTCAATGGGATTATGATTTCATATGCCCAGACAAACTTCTTGAATATGTGGTTTCCGAAACATTAAGGGAAACTGTAACCAAATTGCAGATCCCTACGGATGAGAACCCGGATATGGATATTAATAAGAAAACACAAAAAATTCAATAACATGAATCTAATAAGATCAATAATCAATTTCTTTGGTTTCAATGACGCCATAGTTGACGGTATAGGCGAAAGAGGGATGAGAGACAGCTCTATCATAAGATATAATGAGGTGCATGATATGTATGACAAGATTATAAAAGATCTGGGAGATATGTCGGCTTACGTATCCAAGGGTTATATCTATGATAAGATAAAGGAAAGAACGGAATTAAGTACCAGACATATTAGTAGGATATTAAATCATACTAAGAGAAAAGATCTTAGGTTTATATAAAAAGGAGAGGATAATCAACCTCTCCTTTTTGTTTTTAACAGCCTCCACCTTGACTTGGATTAGATACATACATGCTTGTAGCATTGCTAACACAATCACTTCCGCCTGATATCGTTCCCGATCCGGATGGTATGGTGACTGTTTTAGTGGTAGAGAAATATTCTGCATCTCCAGATGGTTCAGATCTAGTATAATACACATCAAATGATGCTGTTTTAGATTTACCACATGGATTATCATAGCTTACGGATATACTTAAGCATTGTCCATTAAAACTTCCGCTAGCGTAAGCGCTCCATGTTTCGAGGCAATCGCATCTATCGGCCTGCGCCAAGCCATTAGCGTAAGAGATACCATCGGATTGTAGGTTATTGTCGGCTATCCTATTTGCCTCATCCTTGGTGCAGGCGGTGTATTTTTGTGTATAAATTTCTTGTATTAGGATGAAATCGTTATATTTGTGATATGAAAACAAAGTCATTTAAAATACTTGATCAATACTTTCTTCGATTCTATAGATCTATTATGTCTAAGAACGGGAAAAGGAGGAAGCATACGATCGTGGATAAGAATGATATCCTTGAGTGCCAGTCGTTGATCTGGAAAGTCATACGTGATAGGTATCTGGAGGATGAGGGAGGGGTTTATATAAACAACATCGGTTATCTATGTCATAAGATTAATCCTAACCGCAAGATATATCTGAATAAACTTACCGGTACTATTAATAGGCGTGGGACGGGTGGATATTCTTACGTCCATACGTGTATGGATTTTATGCCTAGGAATAAGTATTTTCATCTATATATCTCTCCGGCCTTGAATAAGGAATGTAGGTTGGCTATGGAATCAGGTAGGAGATATAAGTTCTTGTATCGGGAGGTTGAGTCGGAGAGTAAGGTATTTGGAGTTAAATGGGTTTATAAGCTGTAGAAGTTTTTGTGATCCAGTTAGCCCGTGAGGGTAGACTGGATTTTTTTTGTATCACGGATTCAAATACATATCTTTGTGCAAAAGACTTAAATATGACTATAAAAGGGCTATTGGCCGAGATCAAGGCCGATTTACATAAATACGATGATAGCGGGGCTATAGATACCTCGTCTGTTTATAGGTGGGCTGAGATCGCCTTGAAAAGGTTCGGGGGTGTTATAGCGGTCATGTCAGAGGCGGTTGTCAAGACCAGTAATAAACAGGCGGTATTGCCTTCCGATTTTTTCGACATGCTTGACGCCTATAGGTGTGAGCCTCTTATCTGTGAGATTCCTGGCGGCGACAAGGCTAAGGCTGACCTCCAACACGAGATCGGCTGGGTCGAGCGCACCGAGCGCGGTTTCCGTTGGAACTCCTGCACCGAGTGCTGTAAGGAGGAGTTTGAGAAGACGATCACGGAGAAGCTATATATCGGGTCTCACGAGGTTCGCTTCCATTACCATCACCCCGTAAGGCTGTCTATAGGTCGTGGGTTGAGACGTGATTGCGCCTCCGACAAGTATCGGGATAAATATGCTTGGGATAATTATGATATAACTATATCTGGCAATACTATGTATACTGGGTTTGATGGATTTATTTACATCATATATCGTGCTACACCCAAGGATGATGACGGTCTCCCGTATATACCTGAAACGGCGTTAGGTTATCTTGAGGATTATGTCGAGACGTATATCAAGATGAAGATCTTCGAGAACGCCGCCGTTAACGGTTTGATACAAGGGGCTGGTGATGCTTATAAACTATACGCCCAGCAGGAGCCGGGTAAGTTCGCTAGGGCCATGAAAGAGCTTAAGATGTCGATGATTACCTTGAATGATTACCGGGAGCTGGCTGAGGATAATAGGAGGAGGATGCTGTCTTATGAGCGTATGTGGCCCAACGCTTTTGATAAGTATATTAAACTGGTTTAACAAAATACGATGATATGGCTGATTGGATACATTTAGATAAGACAAGTGGTACCGGACCTGCTGAGGTTAGGGTTACCGCTGATATCAATGAGACTGGGGAGATACGTCAGGCTACGTACAAGGTTATAAAAGAAGGCACCAAGGAGGAGAAGACGTTCGTGTGCAGGCAGGAGTCGGTCCCGGTGGTTATTATCCCGGAGTTCGACTACCTAGTGCTTAGGTATATCTGGGCTGACGAGGACGGCATTGACTTTGACACGGCTACCGGTTTCGATAACACCGGCCTCCCGGATGTTGACGGCAAGCTGGTTGGTTGGAGTAAACAGTATCAGACCACGCAGGAACGGGTAGGTGATTATCTTATCCATGGCGGTGATAACATGGAATCAGGTAATGAGGCTGCCTTGATCCAGATGGGACCGTTGTTGGATGGTGATAATTACGATAAATTACCTCTTGAGATCAGGTGTAGTATATACGGTAACTGGTATGGTGGTCGTGAGAAAGGTAATGTCACTATCAGGTTCACGGCATATAAGGGCGGTTCTATGGAGAAACGTGGATATGATTTTGTCAATATCGGAGGCGAGGAGGTTTATACCGGTGACGCTCCCACTAACGTATCCGCCCATGGTGAGGATAATTGGCAAAATATAAAGACCTTGTATTCTAAGGTAGGCACGATGATCTATAACAAGGAATCTCGTGACTGTATTGTAAGAATAGGTGAATAGATTTTTCTTCATAATATAAACACATCGGCTCTCTTGTTCGTGAGGATAGGAGAGTTTTTTTATTTTTTTAATCCTTCACTTATGACATATTTGATCTTTTATTGCGTGGGAATAATCTAGCTTTGCCGAAAACTAGGATCATGATAACTTTAAATGATGTAAATAACGAACTCCATGTCCGGTTATATATACTGGAGGTACTTAAGGATTATATAAGAGATGATGATTTCGATGGTCTTGTAGATAAGGCGTTGGATTTTGTCATGGAAGGCGTTTCTATGCCTAAGGCTCCGACCAAGGATACCACCATGAGTGACATATCAAAGAGCGTTTTGGCCTTGGTAGCGGGTGCTGGATTAGATGAGAGGTTAAGCAAAAGCTCTTTAGAGTTAGCTTACGATAGGTGTAAGATGAGGTACGTATTCGATCCTCGAAATCGGGATATACACGGTGTGATCGTAGGTTATTCCAATGACTTTAATAGTCTGGTAGCTGTGTGTGATGAGGGATCGAAGAAAGGAGTGGGCAAAGGATCTACTGATTTTGTGGATGTCAATGAGAGATACGTGACTAACGGTTTCTTTTACATATCTGTAGAGGATGCCGATAAGCAATCGAACTACATGGGTGGAAATTCGTAATTATTATGTTTTTGTGCTTTACCACGAGACGTTTTAAGTGTTTAGTCTTCCTCCTGACTTGTGAAAGTTAGGAGGATTTTTTTTATATTCGCGTGATTTGAATGTTTTAGCATAATACGTACAGTTTTTGTTAAGATCCGGCGTGTAAGTGATTATCCGCCGGATTTGTTATCTTTGCGAAAAACATAACATCGTGCAGAACAATTCTAACATAGCGGTTCCCGACTCCGGGATGAACAGGGATAAGCATCCACAGGATCTATCCCCGTCTGAATATAGTTTCGCCTTGAACGCTACCATAGAGGGTGACGATGGAAGCCAGCTAAAGATCCAGAACGAGCCTAGTACCCTTTTATGTAAGCGATTCGATGGCTATAAGGTTATTGGGTATAAGAATGATATAGCTGGTGATAACACTTATTTCTTTCTATCTAATCCGGATGATAATACGTCTAAGATCACGTTCATGCGGTCATTGGATTATATCAAGACCGTGGAGGATCAATTGGCTGGATCGGGAAAGGACATCCATCGTATCCTTGGCGAGAGGCTTGAGGAGTCGGATGGTCGTTTTGATGAGATATGTGATTTGATGGAGATCCTGATAGAGGACTGGGTTGATGATCCTTGTCTTAACTTCTCCATCCATCACCCGATATTCGACATAGAGATCAAGGACGAGAAATGCGGGAAGGTGATATACTGGACCGATGGATATAATCCCCAGCGATATGTTATGGTCGATAAGGCTCTTAATCCGGATGATGATGGTGATTTTTGGTATCATTACCATGGGTATAAGACATGTGGGGATGACAAGCCAATAGAGAGGTGTAGGCTGGCCTGCGAGAAGCTGCTGGTGTTCCCGTTGCTGACGGCCCCGTGCGTGGAGCCTGAGGTCGTGGAGTTCGGGGGAAGCCTGCGTGCCGGGACCTACCAGTTCTGCGTGGCGTTGTGCGATGAGTTCGGGATAGAGAAGACCGGATATTGCTCATTGACCAACCCAATCATGTTATTCGATCGCCAAGATATGGTTATCCGTGATGGTTTATGGGGTAAGTCAACCAATATGGGTATCCGCCTTACTGTATCCAATATAGACAAGCAGGTATCTCATTATAAGATAGGTGTTATACAGAACACGGTTGGGTTTAATGGTGAGCAAAGCCCGGTTCTTGAGTATTTCATAGAAGGTATACATCCGATAACGGAAAGGACTATCTATTATCTTACGGATCAATATAGCGAGCGTACGACCATGGAGAAGTTATCCAAGGAAATACCGGTATATAAGACAGCCAGAGGCATGACGTCTGTCGGGAATCGTCTTCTTCAATACGGATTGACCGTGGAGAATGAATGGAATCTTCAACCGGTCGTTAATTTCTTGGGTCATTTCGTTAAATGGCAGACATCGATAGCCACGGAGAATCTGTATAAAGACGGTGTGGCTTGCTCTAAATACGCCTCTTTCATGCGTGACGAGGTATATCCGTTGGGTATAAGATTCTTTACCAATACAGGATACAGGACGGCTAGATTCCCGCTTATCCCTCGTCCGGCCACAAGGGAGGAGATGGGGGTTATCGTTGATGAGGACGGTAACTCTGACGACCTGTCGGCTGCGTCGGTGCTGGAGAACAACCCGCAGTGCGCCGGGAACAGCCGCCGTCATCTTTGGCAGTTTAAGAATACGGCAAAGATCATAAACGACCCGTCTTGGGGATTTGATGATTTTGGAGGAGAATGCAAGAATCAGCTAGATGTCAAGCAACTCAGATATGTAGAGCAGGAATATGCCACGGTAGGAGAGACCCAATTCGTTATCAATACGATGGGGGAAGATGTTACGGTAGATGATGCTATTGATTATATCGCTGATAATATAGAGAACCTGTGTGATATCATAGAATCTAATGTAGGTATTACTGACGAGTTATGCGCTGCTATATCATTGCCAGAGGATCAAGACGGTATAAAGGCTCCCGATTTCCCTAGTGGATGTGATGATATCGAGAGGATAGAGACCAGGACTATATTGGATAAAAACTCTTTGGTGGATTCTAGGATTGATTTTACGTATAAGCTGGCTAGTGATTACGTGGAGACCGAACCTACGACATTAATACAAAGTAACGCCGAGTCACAAAGGAAATTCTCTGTATTGTGTGATTTCGATAATTACTCCAGTGGAGGTAAGAATATCATAGATCTGGTTCAGGAATGGTTGGATGGTCAGGATGAGGATAAATTCCCGTCTGATATAGACTCCTCCGCCTTGGTCTTGTGTCAGGATATGTCTAATGTTCGGCAGTTATATGATGAGGGTATATGTACTAATGGGTGTTCGGTAGGTGATCCTCACGTGAATCCTACTATTAACGATGTTCAACTTCCTACATTCCAAGGGGGTAGGTCATTGGGTAAGTGCACATATTTGTATCAATATCCCGGATGGGAAGGAAAGAAGCATACGGAGACGATGCTTGATCAGTTAATGGATACGATGGAGGCTTATTTTCCCCAATATGAGAGTCAGTTTGGTATCGAGAACGCCATGTGTCTTTTTGGCGATGGTGATAATTCTAAGTTTAATACCGGTATAACTACTGACTGGGAAGGTCGTGTGTCTGTGCAGAATGATATTGACGCCAAGACCAATTGGTTCGGTAGAAGCAACTTGACTTATTTCAAGTTCTATCCACATGTATCCTCATACGCCAGATGGGTGGAGTTGGATTACGAGAAATACATAAGTGGTTTATCCGATCCTGATAACGGTATTATGTATATAGAGATGATGGGTAACTATAATTATCCGATCGGCGACTCATCATCATACAATAAGGTTCGTATAACGTTTTTCTCGGACAAGGAAGGTACCGTGGCTCCTAATCCTTTGGCTAATGATGCCAAGAAAGGTGTTATAGTGAATTACGTGGATCATAAGATATTTATGATGCCAAAGTACTTGTTCTGGAATGATGACAAGACTACTTTCCATAAGATATATGTTTGCATCGAGCCTGCGGTATGCGTGTTCTTCACCGGTTTCGCCATGAGGAAGGACATGAAGGAGCTTGCCGGATTCTATACGGCCGGCACCGCCATCTTCCCCGCCCCGTTCTGTTTTGGCATTCGGCCACTGGAGGTGAAATACGTGTTCTTCTTCACGAAAGAATTGAAATTAAGGAGATTTGTTACCTATGAGGCGAAGTGTGTCTCATGTGGGGATAAACCCGCTGACTGCGCTCCCAGACCATATCAGTATGGTGATTTCGGATATTGGGAGTCTACCAATAAGTACCCGGCTAATTTTGAGTTGTATGATTCAAGTAAGATCGGGATATCATCGGGAGGATCAAAGAGGAAGGACATAATAGATTCTTTGACGAAATACTATGGGTCTCCTAAATCAGTTGGGGGTAAGTCTTATTTCACCGGTAATGGGGATAACGCTGAGTACCCCAATACGTCAACCACGTTTTGTCAGAGACCTATACGTCATTACAAGTTCCCGGATAACTCTGTCGCTCCTTTCATGGGTAATCCGTCTCAACTGACCGGTCAATATGGAGTTGACTCCTATATTTATCCTATGGGGGTGATGCTTGATGACGATATCGTTAATGAGTTTTTGGATATAGCGGTAGAGAACGGTCTTATAGATAAGGCTAGAAGGGATTCTATAATAGGATATGAGTTGTATAGGGGCGATAGGACGTTGGATAAGAGCGTTATCGGAACCGGTCTGGCTTATGATATGTTTAAGTACGATGATCCCGACGGATCGGCTAACCTTTATCCTAATTACCCTTACAACGATTTGTCTGATGATATGTATATCTATAAGGATATTAATCGTGAGAAATTTATAACGCATCCGTTTAACAGGAAGGGTAATATCTGGTATTCATTCTTAAGTCCTGATATTGCCTTTAACAAGCCTGACGCTCCCACCGAGTGCCTTGTTGATGGTTATCAATTAGGTAAATCCTCCGGTATATTCAGGGAGGTGGAGGATCACCCTAAATGGACGATATTAGGGAGTAAGGCTTACAGTATGGCAACGTCATTGGCTACGGTGGAGGCTATGGCTAATTTAATATCCGCTATAGCTGAGTATACATATCAGTCGGCTTCACAGCAATATGTCGGTGGAGGCGTGTTCTTTTTAGCCAACCCTGTCGGCATAGCGCTGACGGCTATCCGTCTGGCTACAGGTATCGCCAAGGCCACAGCCCAGTCCGTGGTGGATATAGGCAAGTATAGGTATCAGTGGTTAACGGCATTGATAGATAGGGGACCTAGACGGAACTATGCTTATTACTATACTTCTGTCGCTCATTATAATTTATTTTACCAAAAAATAGGGGAGTCAGAGTTACGTGGATTGTCAACGGCTAAATATATCAAGAGCGGGTTATATCCGGTAACAGATATCTCTTCGCAAGGGGAGACCGTAGGCGGTAAGCCTATTATCATAAACAACCTCGATCGTGAGCATTCATTGTTCATGTCATTTGGTATGGATAAGTATATGCTTGAATATCCGGAGTTGGTTTCAAGTTACGATACCAGCCGTATTCAGGATGAGTGTAATATTCGTAACGATGAGGTGGCTGGTATGACGCCTCATTTTATGACACGTGAATCTTTCGTATCCTGCCCCTATATGAGGATAAAGAAATATTCTCCGGCTCAATACGGGCAGATAGAGGATATCAGGTGGGTATCGTTAGGTGGTTGCGGGTTGATGGATGAGGATAAGCGTAACCCTGTTTTTGGAGGTGATGTGTTTATATCAAGGTTCTCGCTTAAGAGGAAGATGCCTATGTTTTACTTGACTCAGTTTGGTCAGGGAGACATGATACCATTCCCTTATTACGATTATCGGAACATCGGGTATCCCCGTTATTTCGTTAATTACGATACCGGGGAGGATTATCTTAACAAGACCGATACGGATACCGGATCGCTATACTCTTTCCCTAGCCGGAAGAGCGCTTATGAGATGGTTTGCAAGACCGGAGATATGTATCTTAGCGGTCGTTTCTTCCTATACTTCTATGGCATACCTCAGTTTCTTGTGGAGTCTGAGATCAATTGCAATTTCCGTATAGCCGGGCCTGAGCCTTACGAGGGGTTCTATCCGGAGGTAGGGGATTATATATCATGGACTCAGGAGCGTAATGTCCCTATATCAAGGGATAATGTGTTTAAGATAAGTCCTGTGTATAAGAATCGTTTTACGCTAGGCGGAAGGTCATTACCAGAGACGTATGATAGCAATTTTTGGGACTGCGCCTACCAAAGACCCAACGGCGTCATATGGAGCACCGCCGACGTGTCGGAGAACGGCATGACCGATCCTTGGCTGTCGTACAAGCCTATGGATTACCATGAGTTCAAGACCTCGTTCGGAAAGCTTATAAGCATGAAGGGAATAGAGTCGGATCAAATACTAGCTCGCTTCGAGAATCAGGTAGGACTATATAACGCTATAGACGTGCTGGCAGAAAGAATATCCCCGGAGAATAGCGAGCTAGGGACAGGTGGGCTTTTCGCCTCTCGTGGCATTGAGTATAATAATACGACGTTAGGATATTCCGGGACCCAGAGTCGGGATATGATCAGTTGCGAGTTTGGGCATTTTTGGGTCGATTTAAGGCGTGGTCAGGTGTTTAAGGTAGATTCTAATGGTAGGAATCTTACGGAGGTCACACCGGGGCTTAGAAACTGGTTTAAGGAGCATCTTCAGATGAAGATCATCCGTAGCCGGATATATAACGCTGATACGGACGCTGAGTTGTCTTATTATGATATTGATAACAAGTTTTTTGGTATAGGGTTGTCCATGGGTTGGGATAATAGGTTTAAGAGGGTTCTGATAACCAAGAAAGATTATATACCGGTAGGGAATCCGAGCGAGTACCAATTCCGTGGCGGCCGGTTCTACAGGAACGGACAGGCGGTGGAGTTGCAGGACACCAGCCATTTCACGGACGTCTCGTTCACCGTTGGGTATAACTGCCTGAAGGGTGAGTGGAAATCATATTTATCCTACACCCCTGATTATTATATCGAGCACCAGCATTATTTCCAGTCCGGAAAGAACTACTCAAGTGAAAGTCAGGAGATAGGTTTATGGTCTCATGGTTTGACCAACCAATCGTATCAAGTATTTTATGGTAAGCTATATCCGTTTGTTATAGAGGTTCCGGTACGTGAGCAGTACGTGAATAAGATCCTCACCAACTACCAATATCGGATGGATGCCAGAAGATATCAGGATGAGGTTAATTACCAAATTCTTAGGACTACTGGATTTAATAAGGCATGGTTTTATAATGATACCAACAACAGCGGTGAGCTTCGGATGGTTATCGCCGACAAGAACGATATGAGCCAGCGGTTAAGGTATCCTGTAACCAATGACGATAGCCGTGAGATACTGGTGACGGAGGTTGATCAGAAGATAAATATAAATGACTATTTTAACGAGGTCAAAGACGATACGAACAATCTTCCGATATGGGTTAAGGATGTGAATGACATTGACCGTAAGATCGACCCCAGGGCTGTCGATTATCATCGGAGGTGGCGGGATCGTCTTCGTGGCGATTGGTTCTTGGCTAGGTTCGTGAATGACATTGAGAGCCGGTTCAAGATGATAGTACGTTGGTTTAGCAACGATGAGAAAGTTTATTGAGGTGATTATATACCTTTAAATATTTGATGTTATGGCAGCAGGGAAAACTAGCAGTAAAAAGAAGGGCAAATGCCCGAAATCAGGATGTATCAAGAAAGTAGGGAGTGATTGGCGAGTGGTCAGTAACAAGACCGGTAAATTATGGCCGGCTAAGTACAAGTCTAAGGAGAAAGCTAAAGGAGCCTTGGCTGCTTATCACATGCATTAGCGTATAAACGGGTACATGATTTATTATGTGCCCGTTTCGTGTTTTTAGGCTTGTGATATTATGGTTATCTTTGTGAAAAACGTAATATATGTCTAAGAAGAATAAACCGGAGGAAATCCCATCGTGGATAAGGGATTTATATAAGGAGGATCTTGATCGTGTCGTAAGAGGCGAGCGTCCTATGTATTTCAGGGGTATGGATGATAGTCCTTTGAGAAACGTGTCCCCGGAGTTTGATGTCCTTAGCGGAGGAGCCGCAGTTAAAGGTATGAATGGGATAAGAGGTACGTTGTCCCCGTTGAATAACGGTATGGGTAATTATAATTTCAGCCTCAGGGGTATAAATAAGAAGATAGGTGAGCTGGTTGACGAGGCGGGATTATATCTACCTGAGAAATTAAGGCCTGTATATCGGACTGTGGTGGATGCTATGTCGAGTTCCAAGGATAAGGGGTTGGGTCATATCACGCAGCCGTTGGCCAACGCCCTGTACCCGGCGGACGAGCGGCGGAATCGGCGTCTGGAAGGGGAACATCCCGTTGGTTATGTGGATGCCATAGACGGCATATGGCCCATGGAGAAATATGGGCTATGGGGAGAGAAAATTGAGCGGAAAGCCGAAGGAGGTCCTACTGGTAATGATCCTATGTATGTAAGACAAGATGTATCTGATAGAGCTTCGTATTTAAAAGACATCATAGGTAACGCCATAAGAAGGAGGTTGTACGAGAATGTCACCCCTGATGTGGTAGCCTCAAATGCTAGCCTTCCTGACAAGGTCAATGAGTTTATATATGGCAGAAACGGGAAGGCTAACGTTGATGAATATAGCGATCAACTATGGGCGAGATTTTTATCTCAACCTAATAATCTAGATGGCAATAATAAGGAGATACGGATTCCTGATAATGTCATTACTGATATTGAGAAGATGTTCAATCGTGACACTAAGGATGAGATAAAGAGGTTAGATAAGAAAATACATGATACGGAGCAAGAAATATATGGCTCTGATAAGCCGGCTACAGATGATGCTTATGGTAGGCTGAAGCTTTTGAAAAAGTCTAGAGAATGGGTAGATGTTTTTGAGAAGAATCGTAATTCGGTAAGATCTGGAAAGCCTACGGTTTTTTCTGAATATGATTTTTATCCTGAGGCCGCTGGTGATCTTACCCCGTTATCAGGGTTTGGCAATTTTACAATTTATAGGCGTCCGGATGGGAGGTTAGGTGTTTACGACGTGTATGATTTTTATAGCGATGATCAAGAGTTTCCTGTCAATATAGCTACCAAGACGCTGGATGCTATAGGTAATAAGTTTGATGAGAGAGGTTCGTTTAAGGATTATAGTCCTCTCATGGAAAGCGGCAAAGACGCCCTTATCCGTAACGCTATTATGTCTAAGAATAAGTTAGAGAATAAGGAAGATGGAGGACCGGTTGATACAAGGCGAGATTATGGGTCTGGTAAATATGTTATTGATCCAAACAGATCAGAGGATAATAAGATGGCTGTGTATGATGAGATATGGGATTATCTTACCGATAAGAAGGGGATACCACAAACACAAGCTATCGGTATCCTGTCGAACATCGCCGCCGAGTCCGGAGGGGACACCGAAGCCCTAGGAGCCGCCGGTGATTTTGGCATCCAACAATGGCTTGGCCCGAGGAAGAAGGAGCTACAGCGCAGGTATGGGAAGAAACCGACATTAACCCAACAACTGGATTATCTCGTGGATGAGTATCAAGGCAAGGTTCCGGGGTTAGGTTGGAACTATATCAATCAAGGCAAGTTCTTTGACAAGGACGCTCAAGGTAATGTATATAATTACTATATGTATTCTAAATCGGATTTCGATAACGCCGTCAACTACAAGGACGCTACCGTGGCATGGAATCAAGGATACGGTAGGCCTCTTGGATCGACCTTAAGAAATGAGAAGAGATTTGAGTTCGCTGATATGTTCGCTAATAGGTATGGTGTCCCGGAGAATGAGCCAATGAGATACGAGTTCGGACAGCGGGATTCGGGCACGGGGGACGGAGGTCAGCAGCCCGTACCTGAGACGGTAGCCCCTGCCGATCCTTCTTTGGCTTCCCGCTCTTCCATGGATAGCTGGTGGGAGAAGGAAGGCCAAGACCTGTTATATAAGATGCTAGCTCAATCCGGCGCTAACAAGAAAGCTATAGAGGACATCGCCAATAATATTAAGAATGATCCTCAATCGGAGGCGCAGATAGCGGAGGCCGAGCGTATGCGTAAGGAACAGGCGAAAAGGCAGTTGGTGCTTAATATGATACCGAGGTTAAGTCTTAACATAAAAGGTATGAGTAGAACTCGAAATTAATACTACATTTGTGAAATTATTAAATGTTTTAGATATGAAAAGATTGTTGTTTTTATTTGCTATGTTATTGACGCCGTTCGCTTTGATGGCGCAAGAGGTAATCCCATCAGAAGGGGCTATTACTATTGATCTGACTACCTTTACCGGCATCATGGCTTTTGTCACGATGTCAGCTACCCAACTAGCCAAGGTAGTGCCGTATATTGACACCCATAAGTGGGCTAAAGTCCTATCCGCCGTAGTCATAGGTATGCTGGTTTGTATATTAGCGTGGCTACTAAAGGTGTCTCCATTGCTTATAGGGAGTGAATGGTGGGAGGCTCTATTATATGGAGTGGCTGTAGGTCTCAGTTCTGCCGGTTTCTATGATTTGGTTAAGGCTATAGGATCATTATTCATAAAAAAGAATTTAATTCTGTACATAATAATAGCATTTGCTGAGAGACTCATCGTTGTGAAATGATGAGTCTCTGTTTTTTAAATTATCTTTGTGTCAGAACGAAATTAATTAGACATGAGCAAATACGTAATCAAGAGGAAGATACCTAAATATCAAGAGGCCGGGGAAGTCGGGTCGTATATGCTTGGTAATATGGACGGTATACAAGGGTTAGGTATAGAACCTTTGGTGAATACCAACCAAGGATTACCCGCGCCGGTCAATCCGCTAGGGATATATTCTTTGGATACTCCAGATCAGTTGAGGACTAAATATGCTAATGCTTTTGATCAGGATAATGTGTTTCCGGCTAGCTTCAAGGGTAGTTTGCAACGTATAGCTGAGAATTATCAGGACAATGGTATTACGCTTAATAACATAACTGTTAACGATGTTGATAAGTCTAAGACCGGTTCAGGCGAGACGGATGTTTTTGATTTTACCACCATCCCTTACTATGGCGCTGATGATATAGGGTCTAGATTCACTCAGATGGGTCGTGGTATAGGGCGTATGAGAAGCGAGGGATATGGTGATTTATCCACTGGGGCTAAAACAGCTAATACGATAACCACCATAGCCTCAGGAATTAGTGGTATCATGGGGTTGGCTCGTAACGTGGTTTCTGGGATAGCGTCAGAGAAAGGTACTCGTACCAATATCAGGTTAGCTCAGGAGCGTGAGGCCAGACAAAGAAGGCAATCCCAGATGCAGTACAAGGATGGTGGGGGTGTTTATCTAGGACCTAATAATAGGTTCGATAGCGGAAGCCTTACCGGTGAGTACCTATATCCGTTACCTAAGTCGATGGAAGATCAAGCCAACGTGGAGGTCGAGAAGGGCGAGTACGTGGAGCAGCCCGGAGAGGCGCCGATGGAGGCCATGGGGCAGAAGCATGCCGATGGGGGAACGCCTGTTTCTTTGGAGCAGGGTACGGAGGTTATTACCGATGACACCATCATAGAGCCGGATTTCGCCAAATACATCAGGGATACGTATGGGATTAAGGCTACGCCTAAGGATACGTACGCCACGTTAATGGATAGGTATAAGGCTAAGATCGGTCTTAAATCGGCTTACGATGACCAGAAGAAGGCTTTGGATAAGTTGAAGAAAAACGATAAGATAGATGATGAGAATACAAGGCGTTTAAACGCCTCCGTATTGTCAAAGGCTATAAATGATAGCAACGATATCGTTAATGGATTAGAGGGAAGATTTACGGACTTCGCTAACGTCATATACAAGGAGCAGGAAGACCGGAAGATGAAGAAGGATGAGGATACGTATTTCGCTAAGGGTGGTGAGATAGATAACATCATATCCAGATCTATGAAAGAATACGGTCTTACGGAGGAGGATATAGCTGAGGCTAAGAAAGAGCTGCTTAAGAAAGTAGCTGGTATTCGCCAGAAGATGGAGATAGGAGGCACGTCTTTGTTCGGTCGTAAATTAACTTTCCGCCCGATCGAGAATAGGTTCAACAATGATCCTAACTATTTCGGTTATCAACGCCAAGGAACTGATGGCTCTTATGGAGGTATTAATACGGATGAGAGGTTGAATTATTATAAGACATTCAATCCGGTCGCTTACGATGCTTATATGGGAGCTTCAGAGGGCGCTAGGGCTAGGGCATTGCAAGACGCTATCTACGGTCAGACAAGTAGCTGGATGGGCTTGGCTACGGCTGAGAACCCGATCATCGCCAACGCCGAGGCGCTTCGGGATTACACGACGCTCGTTTCCTTTGGCGGTGAGGATAGTCAAGGTAATTACCCGGAAGACAAGAAAGCCGCATATCATGATAGGGTGAGAGACAATAAATTAGGTTTGTTTACCACATCTCGCCCTATGATCGGTCTAGACGTTGTTACAGAGGAACAGCATAAGGCTCTTAACGATGCTGGTATCACCCATTTTAGCCAACTATTCTCTGACAAGAACAAGGATGTCGTTAATAAGATACTTGGGGAGGATATGCTTAAGATGCAGGCATTGAGATCCATGAAAGGAATGGAAGGTCTTGATTTTATACTTGACCCTCATAAGGTGGCTCCCGGTCCTATGGATATAGGTGATGTGGAGGAACCTGATGTTAAACTGGATATGCCTGAGCTGATTGACCCCAATACACTCCCTAAGACCAATACAAATGCCGGTAAGTCGAACAGCGGCAATGGAGGCAGGAATATAGTAGGTGGTGGTCTTGACTTTCCTGAGGTGTTCAGGATGACTCCGGGAGCCGTGACAACGGAAGGTCTGGAAAGACATTACGCTCCTACCGTGGACCCGGTGTTGAGATCGGCTGATCAGTATATGGTTGAGGCTAATCGTGCTTTCCAATCACAATTGGATCAGATGGGTAATGTCCCGGATTCCCAGAGAGGGGCTTTATCATCCAATTTACAGGCTATCATGAGTTCCAATATAGGCAGATACATTAATGAGGTAGAACAAGGGAACGTGGCTCAAAGGACTTGGGCTGATAATGTAAACGCCCGTACTTGGGCTGATACGTATGATAAGAATATAGCCCAACGTCAAGCTTACCAGCAACGGATATTGCAGGGATTGGCTATAAATGACGAGAACTGGGCTAGGTATTTCGATAGCGTAAATGACGAGATCCAGCAGAAGTGGAATACGGCTACGACCATGAATACATTAAGGTCTATATTCGGGGATGTCAAGATCGGCCCTAATGGACAGTTGATCGCTGATCCTCAAGGAGATATATTGAGTTATAGGAGATTATATCCTGCTCAGGAAGTAACTAAAGGCAAGAAAGGATAAAGGATGGCTTCACAATATAGTATATTAAGGAATTACGGCAAGTACGTATCACCCTACAACATGGATGTCATGATGCAGGGGATGGGGTACATGCAGCAGAAGATAGATACCAATCGGCAGGCTATAAACGAGTATGCTGATTATATTATCAATTCTGACATTATAAAACCTCAGGACAGGGAATATCTTCAGAACAGGTTAAATGGATTGATACAGGACGTGAATAACGTGTATCGTAAATCTAATTTGGCTTCCGACGGTATAGCCAGAAGCATACAGGCTCGTCTTGGAGAAGCTCTGGATACCCGTGTGTTGAATGCTATTGCCGGTACTAGGGAGATCCGGGCTTTTAGCGAGAAGATGGAGGATATGAAGCTGAACAATCCCAAGATGTATAGTCCTATAAACGAGGCTGAGGCTTTCGCCGATGCCGTGGCTTGGATGAATGACGGTCAGGTAGGAACACGTCTTAATCCTATACATTATACTCCTTATACGGATTATCACGCTGAGGTTGATGAGAAGATGAAGAACTTTATCTCCCTTAACAAAGGTAAGAAGGTTCAGATACCTGTTACTGACGCTGACGGGAACAGGACGGGCGAGATGCGTGAGATGTATATAGATGAGATGAGTTACGCTCAGGTCAGGGATATAGCTATGGCATCCATATCCGAGAACGGCAAGGCTCAGATGCAACTAGAGGGTAGGTATATGGCTAGGACGAATCCTGACCTATTCAATGTCCAGAGTACCTCTGATTTCCTTAAAGGGTATATTGATGATTTTAGTGCCAAGGAAGAATCTATACGAGCAAAGCTAAAGGGCGTTGGCAATGATAAGGTCAAAAAGGCTAGGTTGGAGTCAGAGCTGGCGGATATCACCAAGCAGAAAAATGATTTCGTGGAGGAGGCTGAGGGCGTTATCGGTAGCAACTACAGCCCGGAGCGGGCCGGCATGTTCATGGTACGACAGCAGTTCCTTCGTGGCGTCGGGCTGAGATGGTCTTATAATAACTCATACGAGACGTTGGGTGTTGATGATTATTATTTCAAGGCTAATCAGCAGATGATGGAGAGAGCTAAGTTTAATGAGACAAAAAGGCATAATCTAGCCATGGAGAAAGCAGCGTTGATGAGAGCCAGCAAATCGGGTAAGTCGGAGAATGGAGGTGGCGGAGGTGATGACACGACCGGGCCTACCGTGGTTACCAAGAGCGCAAACCTTGACGATGTGAGCATAAGCGATGAGTTCATGAACGGGTTCATAGCCAACGAGAAGGCGGTGACTACCGGCATGGGTAATTTCGTTAAGTCATTATCAGATGACGCTAGAAGGAAGATCGACGCATGGGCGTCTGATCCTGAGAATAGTAACGTGGTCAAGGATATGGATAACGATCAGGTTGTCATGGCTTATTTCAAGGCCAATGGAGGGTCAAGGAACGAGTTGCTTGATTACAATGGTCAGGATAGTTATTTGAAGCTTCTTGGGTTAAATAACCAAAGGAATAAGTATAGCAAGATCAATGAAGGATTTAATAAGGCAGAGAACGCTGTCTTGGATGGTGTTGATGCTATAATTGAGAAGGAAGCTAAGTCTTTTGATGGATCGGGGATTGATGTTAGTTACGGATACGGGACTTTCAATCTTGGGGATATTATTAATGATGGTGATAAGTCTTTTGGTATACCTGGTATAATGGATGGTATAAGTGATATAACACTAAATGATTGGGCTAAATTATCGGCATATAGCTCTATTCTTAGTAATAGTGTTAAAATGACCGATCTTATTCATGCGGCCACTCCTGGTGCCCATAACCCTATTGTTTTAGGGGATGTCAATTCTGGAGAGGCGGCTGTATTGGTGAATAGGATAAATGATTTGATGGGTACGTCATTGACATTGGATGATATTAATTTATTATCTCTTATTCCTATGGATGTTTCTGGTGACGGTAATATGATAAAGGTGCTGACTGATGGGCTGTCTGATGGCAATAAAAGGAATGTGGCCGTAGCTAAGGCCATGTATGACGAAATGCAGAAAGAACAATACGATGTGTTTAGGCACAAATGGAGTCGTGGCGATCTGGGAAGGTTGGCTGATGACGCCAAGCGAGCCGGCGAGGATTACTTGAGACAATATCGTCATGAGTACGCCGAGCGTGAGTATATCTTCTCCGGTGATTATCCGTCTAAAAGTCAAGAAGAGAAAGATTATATAAAGGTTAGTGACCTATTTACCCGTGGTGGCGGTTTTATTCCTAAGGATAAGGATAATGCCAATACGAAGATAACGTTTACCATATCCCCTATAGGTGATGGTAATTATCAGATCATTGGCAATAATGGAGGTGATGGTCGATCTGTTGTTGAGGTAAGCGAGGCTGATCTGGCTGCGAATGGACTTACTTTCTACAAAGAGGATGTAAGCATCCCGTCCGAGACCTATGATTCCGGTGTCGTACCCATATCTTTCGCCAGCTCAAGCAACAACGCTTATGGGAAGATGGCTAAGTCATTGTTGGTAGCTCCATTCGCTTACGCTAGCGGGGCCAAGGACACGGTAATGCCTTATATAGATATGTTTACGAATATAAATGACGGTAATATCAGGAAGAATCAGATGATGATCGCTACCGACGTGTTGTTCGATAACGCTTCTATGTACGAGTTAAGGGCTTCCGGATATAAGTATAATAATGGTTCTTCTGGGATAAATGTTGATATATATAGCAAAGGAGGGGCTAGAGAGGGTAATACCCCGTTGTATTCAATTGATCTGGATGGCGTTAACTATGCTGATGAGGTAGCAAGGAAGATCGACTTCTGCCCGCAGTATTATTTGGTCATGGCATGGCAACAGATACTTAGCAAGGAGAATGAGGTGTATTGGAGGAGCGAGGGAAGATCTACTACTGATGATTTCGAGAGCTTCATCTCGCCCATAGCTGATATGATTGATCAGGAGATAAGAAACAGGAATAACGGAAATAGTGGAAATAATGGAAACAATGGAAATCTATAATAATACCTCTAACGGAAAGGATCTTGCCGAGAAGTACAGATATCCTACCATGAACGTAGATAATATAAAGGCTATTGGCACAGATTCATATAGTATACCGGATCGTGACTTACCTCCGGTATTGGACCCGTATTCCGCATCCGAGAGATCAAAGTCCCAGATACCGTCATTATCAGAGAGGATCAAGAATACGGTAAAGACTAATTATTATGATAATATGAAGCATATGTCCCCTTTGGGATATATGGCGTCTGATCAGAGCTATAAGGGTAGGTTTAATCTTACTGGACCGGAGATATCGTTAGAGGATTCAAGGTATCGATTAAGTAGTGGAACGTGGATACCCAAATACGAGTCCTATATACCCGGTGTAGATAATGATACACGTCTATCAAAAACCCAGAGTAGGGCTGAGAAGTGGATGAGAGGATTGGGTAAACTTGCCGGAAAAACCGCCTTATACGGATTAGGAGGCGTTATCCAGCCTTTTTATGGTATTTATGCCGGAGTATCCAAAGGTAATTTCAATGCTGTTTTTGATAATGATTTTACGAGATGGTTAGATGATCAGGATAAGAAGATGGATTATGGTCTTGCTCATTATTACAATCGTGAGGAGCGGGATATGAATTTCCTTCAAAGCATGACCACGGCTAATTTCTGGTCTAACGATTTTTTATCCGGTCTTGCTTTTACCGCTGGAGCCATGTTATCGTCAGCCGTATATTCCGGCGCTGGATTGATGAACTTAGCTCGTACGGGAGCTAGGGCAGGCGTGGCTTTGGCTAGGATAGGCAAAGCGGCTTCGGATACCAAGAAAGCGTTCGGCGTTTACCTTAGGGCCGCCCGTACTGGACAGAGGATAGGCAAGGGGCTGGACACCCTCGCTTTCCTTGGTACATCTACCTCGTGGGAGGCATCTGTCGAAGCTAGAAGCATGCTGATGGAGGCTGAGGAGAATTTCAGGCAGTCTTACCGTAACGCTTATGGAAGGGAAGTCCCATATGAGGAGCTTATGAAGTTCAGGGCTGACAATGCCAATGCCGCTAATGCTGTATTCGCCGCTAACGTCGGCATATTGTCATTATCCAATATAGCTATGTTCGGTGATATGTTCGGCATGGATCTTGGTGTGGATAAGTTCATAAAACGCAATATATTTGGCGTAGGCGCCGAGAGGATGGATAACGGGACATTGAGGGCCATAACGCCTAAGAAATGGCAGAAAATAGCCGGGAATACGTTCAATATCATCAAACGTCCGGTATCTGAGGGTCTGTATGAGGAAGGTCTTCAGGGAGTGGCTAGTAAATCCGCCGAGGATTGGGTAGAATCAAGATACAATCCTATGGCTATCCGGCAGAATATAGGCTATATGGAGGCTATAAAGAACGGGTTCAAGGAGACTTACGGATCTAATCAGGGATGGAAGGAAATCGGCATCGGTATGATTATCGGATCGGTTATGGGAGGAAAAAGTCTTGGAGGTATAAGGGAATGGAGCCAAGACATGTCCCGTAACAAGGGGATGGTGGAGGCCTACAACACCAATGCCGGCGCCTTGACTATCGCCGCTATCCATGCTATTCGTGGCAGTATGGCTCTTAACGCTCAATTATCAGGCTTAAGTACGGATAATAACGCTGACGATATACCTAATTCTAGAATCGTAGATAAGACTTTTAGTGATGCCGTATTCAACCGTCTTCGTTATGATCAGGAAATGGGGATGTTAGATGATACTAAGGAGAATTTCAAGACAGTCATCGAGTCTATACCTAATAGCGTTATAGCCTCCGATATGAATATGACAGATGAGCAGGTAAATGAGTATAAGTCCAACCTTATCAGTGAATTCAATAAGAAGGTTGATAATTTTACTATGGCCAGCAGATTTGCCGACTCCCTTACCGATGGTATATCCAATAGGTCGTTTAACGCCTATATCTCCAATATGGCTTATAACGGTCTTGAGGCTAAGGATAATCTGGACGATATCGCCAATCAGTTAAGAAGGATATACAATACGGATATAGGCCCCGCTCTTGATATATATTCTCGTCTTAATCCTGATTCGAGCAGGGATCTTGAAGAACTCAGGAAGCTTACGGATGATATACAGAGGATGGAGAAGAATATCTTGAGGCTTCAACAAAGTGTCGCGTCGAAGGACGCTCTTGAATCTGATAAGGCTAAGTTGGTCAAGGAGAATGATAGGCTTCTTAAATTAACAGAGGATAGGATCGCATTGGAGAGGAAATTAACTACGTTAATTAACTCAGAGGCTGATATATCTAAGTTGTTCTTAAATAGAAATGATTCAAGGATCAGTGCCGCTGATCTTATGGCGGCTTATGATACTATAGCTGATTTTGAGAACGTCGTATCTATCCGTGGGGTTGATAATTATAAGGAGGCTATGGCATTGCTTAGTGAGTATCGTCATAATCTTGTGGCTTATAAGAATATAAACGAGTCTCTTCGTCGTATGCGTGACAGAAGATTCATCCGGGCGCAGGAGCGCGGGTTCATGAAGATATTATCGAACGTATGGGGTAAGACTTATGAGGAGGATGATAGCAAGTATGATTTCAGGAATACTGATAATCCTGATGCCAATGATCTTTACGCCAACGACCAAGCTATAGACAAGGCTTACCAAGATGGTCTTATAGGGGAGGATGAGGCATTTATGTTCAAGACATATAATCATATGATAGCCAGATCTATGGAGAACGAGATTAAGACCGATGAAGGTAATATAGTCGAGAGGGTTCCTGATGATGAGGATATCATAAATCCTTCTGACGATAGAATCAATAATATAGCTATAAAGATATGGAACGGTAATGAGGATGTCTTATCTCCTAGGGAGAGACAGATATATGATAATAACAAGCCTCGTGTCGATAGTCTAGTTAACGGGTTTGGGGATAATCCTATTTCAAGGATCAATAAGGCTAGATCGATAATAGATAGATTGAAGATCCATGATAATATTTATGATAATATCAAGGACGCTGTTGATGATATTGTAGATATGAATATCAATGGTCTTGATCAGGATCAGATCAAAGAAGCTATAAAGACTTATAATGATCTTATGAATGAGGCTGACAATGGCAATGAGATTGATCAGGATAAGCTTAATGAGGCTATTGATATTATCAATAATTATTCCGATGGGCCTCTTCTTCAATTCGTGGAATGGATGAGGTTGTATGATAACGGAAGTATAGCTGTCAAGGATTACGATAAATCCATACCTATGGGTGATGTCCTCACAGAGAGCGAACCCGGGACATCCACCGGCAGGACGGAAGTTAACGCCGCCCAGAATCCGGTGGTGTTGATGGCTCAGAAGAGAGAGATCGGTGGGGTTATGTATTATGAAGTTGGCGGAATGAGACTTGACAGGTTTATGGACAGTCTTGGGCTTAAAAGATCTGATGCCACTGATACTGATAATGGAAGGGTGATGGATTTCACCAACGGAACCGACATATTTACTGTTATAGAGTCAGATAACCACTCAAGATGGATGATTAGCGAGGATGACGCTCAGGCTTTCGAGAACGCTACCGGTGTCATATTGGGGCGGCAAACCGCCTTGTCGACCTCCAACTGGTTCATGGTGTATCGCAAGGGGCAGGATGGGTCTATTGTTCCTTATTACACGGGTGATACGTTTGGGTCTAACAACGAGTCGGTGAATCAGGAAGCAGCGGCTAGCCTTCGCAAGGGTGATATGGTAAGGTTTAAGATGGATATGTCAGATCCATACACCAAGGGACTGTATGATAAATACAATAGTCTTAACGCCGTTGATCCTAATTCTGATGAGACTAAGTCGGCTTACAGAGAGCTGGTTGATAATATGGTTATTAAGATCGTGGATAGCGATGGCAATTTCGTCTCGGTACTGAAAGCCAATGACCCGGATTCAAAAGGAAGTAACGCTGATTTAAGGAGTAGGGCCTTTGAGTTATATAGGGATAATATAGGATCTGTTACTGGCGAGATTGATATACCGTTCGTAGGTACAGTTACCAGTGTTTTGCCGGGAAGACCTAATTTTAGCGTAAGTGATGATAATGGTACGTTGATGGTATCCGAGAATGATTTTACCAACGAGACGGTTGGTAAAGTCGAGAGCGTAGGATATATAGAGAATGGGGAGGTTACGATGAGGGATGATATTAAGTATAATATATTCCCGTTCTGTACGGCTATCGTCAGGGACAAGTATGGTGACTATAAAGATTCACGTATCCCGGTCGTAGCTATAAAGACAGGAAATGGAAGAAATTACCTGTACCCCGTAAGATTGAAAAATCAGGATATATCGTCATTCTCATCCATGATCGGATCGATGGCTGATAGGATTACGGAGGGTCTAGGCGGAGGCGTAAGTATTGATGATATAATGGATCTTAATAACGCTATAGCCAGATCAGGGTTGGATAATAAGACATATATGATTCCGCTGGCGGGAGACGTGGATGTTATCAAGAACCGGCTTAAAGCTGTCAAGGAAGCGGCTAGCAGGATGCCTATGACCGCTGACGTAAGAGGATGGATAGGTGATTCCAGAACTAAGGAGGATATTTTGATGAATGATGTTACGATCAACATTGATCTTAACAACGATCCTTTCATAGCTCCTAAGTTTAGGATGAGTATCAAGGAGAACAAGGTATCCAAGGAGGAGACGGAAGTCTCGTTCCCTAACCTGCCGGATCTGCCATCGGAGTTCGCCTCGCCTACGAAGGCGGCCGAGGACAAGTCTTTGGTTTCCGACGGTAACGTAGTATCCGGAGAAAATGAGGCGGAAAATCCTTGCTAAATAAAATATCTTGACTTATCTTTGCGGCGTCAGTCCATCACCTGACGAGTAAGATATTTAAAAGTTGGTCCCTGTCGGGTGTGTGATGGCCCCGGTGGGGACTCTTTATATTATGCAACTAGATTCTTTTTTACATCGGAAGATCATGCAAGACCTACGCATCCAGCGAGTAAAGGTCTTGATGATGCTATACACCAGTAACTATTTTGTCAAGGTCAGACAAAAGCAGTTGCTTGATCATACATACTCATTAAGCAGGGATCAGGCTTTTGATTATATGACTGAGTTCAATAAAAGACTTAGTGATAAGGTTGGTATAAAATGTACGATGGATATCCTTTTACCTACCGATGATGATAATGCTAACATCATAATCGAGCACAATGGTATTATCAAGAAGTTGATGAAGGAAGCCGAGAAGCTGGAACTTGATACTGATGCTATCAAAGTCATGATGCGTGATCTTCTTGATGAGTTGAAGGATGATATTGATCTTAATATCCTGATATTTGACGTAACCCAGTTACTTATAAAATATAATCTATTTAGGTTGGATGCTATAACCGAGCAGGAGTTCAAGAACTCTTTTGTCAGGATGGATAGTAGGAATATGGAGATAAAGAAACTAACTTTATCTGATATCAAGAAGGTGGTGGAGATGATAGAGGATAGGTATAGCTACGCTTTATATATGACAGAGGAATATGGCTGATTACATTTTTTGTAAAAATATCTCTTGTTTGTTTGTAGTTTCAAAATAAGGTCTTATATTTGCGGTGTCTATCCGTTGCTAGACCAGAAGAAGATATTAATATCGCTTAGGCGTAGGCGATAAATGAGAGCTATCAGTGGAGTAACGGACGCTGGTGGCTCTCGTTGTTTTATATTATGAACAAAGATCATATTTTGGGGTTGTATAATGATTTAAGTCATTTTTGCCAAACAGGGAAATTGAAACAAGCTGATTATTCAGGTTATTCTAGAGAGTTAGAGATTATTGTTAAAAATTTTTCGAGCGATTGTGATCGTTCAAAAAACGACAATGTGTTTATTGTTAAGGATTGCAGAATAACTTTGAATGATAGCGATTACAGCAATTTCCTTTATATGGCGCTAATAACGTTATTCGGTAGAAGTGATTTTGATCTTGATTATGCCTTGAAGTTATATAATTATTTTATACTTGCAGCCATAGAACGACAAGATGAACTATATGATGCGGGTTATGATGAGTATATAATTGATAGAATGTGTTTAGATCATGTTTTTAATGGTGTTGTATATAATATCATTATATCAAATACAAATAAGGATGTTGATGATATTCATTTGACTATATCTAATGATCTGAAAGTAAATAACGCTATACCTATGTTGATGTCCAAGATAAGACCATATTCGACAGAATATGATTTTTATGGTTTGTATGATTCTATAATAGGATATACTTATTTTCTAAAAAATAAAAAGAACTATGGATTAAGAAATAGTGGACTGTTGCGTACCTATATAGGAGTAGATATTAGTAATGGTCTTGTAAAAATTGGTAAGTCTAAGGATTTATACACTAGGGAGAGTTGTTTAAGGGTGAGTAATATCTATTTTTATATGATTGCATATGTAGATATGGATATAGAGCGTGAGCTGCATATTAAATATAGTGTATATAATGTTGATAGAGAGTGGTTTCATTTGAATAAAAAGCAGGTTAAGGAAATTATAAGCAAATATAATTTTAGAATTATAGAATCAAATGTTAAATATATTGACAATATATATGATATTTGATGAATAATGAATTTCATTTTTTTGTTATTTAGGATTGAGCTTTTGCCTGTTCGTGAGGATCGGCAAAAAGATTTGCACTTTTCGGAGAAACATAAGGTTTGTTATTATGTTGTTATTTTGGTGTCCCGTCCGCTCGTGAGAGTAGGCGGGATTTTATATCTTTGTGTCAAAACGATTTAGTAATGGGTAGATCTTGTTATGTTATAAAAAATAAGGAGGGTAGGGTAGATAATGTCCTTGCCCCGAACGACCAACCATCCGGATTATACCAAAGGGCGATGGAGGTGCTGGGCGACCAGAAACAGGCCTTGTCGGTCTGGGGTACGGCCTACTCCCCCGACTTCGTGTCTTTCTTTGGCGATTGGATGTCCATGTCATCAGAATATGATTTGGATAGTAACGGGGAACCTAGGTATGATGATGTTATGTCATTTATCAAGCGAAAGAACTATTTCGCTGGCAATTTCATGGCCGATGAGGTTAAGGATATCAATAACACCCTTACTTCCTTGGGGGTTGATAATATCAATGATCTTAATGATATGATTGTATCTAATTTCCTCTCAGGCGGTGATATATTCCTCAATAGATACAATCTTGATAGGTCCGGGATGTATGACGCTGATGAGATTGATAATATCATGACCAACAGATCAGCGTATGAGCGGGTAAGGGATATGATGAGGAGGATTGTCGATTTTATGTCTGACGGGGATCTTAATGAGAAGGATATGTATTTCCTATCTTCCGAGTCAGGTCTTGGTGATGATTATATGATATATGAGGATACATATGACTCGTTAGGAAAGAGAAGGGGCTTGAATCCAATAGAGGTAAGGGATACGATCATGAGGGCGGTAGGCGGTATCAGCGACCGCCGGGAGTTCGATCAGGCTTTCGCCTCCATCCCATACCCTTCCTTGGCACTCCGGTATCAGGAGGATCAGGATTACGCAGATCGGATGTATGACACGTATCGTAATATGACCCGTATGGAGGTTCGGAGTCAGGACGGAAATACGATTACCGACTCGTACTTCAATAGTACCACACCGTATATCAGTATGCCTAAGGATATGAAGGGTCTAAGGGATAAGGTTGGGGAGATAATCGATATGGATGATTTTAAGGACATCAAGGACGTTGCCGGACGTCTGCATGACATAGCCATGGATCTTGCCGACATGGGTGTGGATATAAGCGAGGCGATCAGCGATGAGATGATTATATCCAGACCGGAGGATATCCGTGATCTTATGGCGTCGCTGGATGTCATGTTGTCTTCCATACAGGTCGGCAATTCGGTATACGATAGCTTTATCTCCGATCTTGATAGGATAACAGGAAAAGGGAACCCGATATACGAGGTTCAGGATACTTATTCTACTGGGGATAGGATGGTGTATGTAAGGTCCGGGAATACATCCCCTTCCGATATGTATGATAGGAGCATGTTGTATATGGGTAGGAATACGTACCATAACACGGCTCCGATAACCGACACCGATCAGGCCTATGAGATGTTGGCCGATATCGGGATAGAGCGGCCCTCGTACTTGCCGGCTGGCGTGGTTCCCGCAGGGGCTTCCCGTTCCGATATTGGCGTGGTCAAGGATAACATAAAGAAGCTGGTTATGTCCAACATCTCATCCTTGAATACCGAGAACATGATCCTTACCAGATTGATATACCAGCATCCCGTAACCCCTAAGATGGATGATGTCGATATTGATCGGGAGTTCAGGAGATACGAGGCTAGGCAGGGAAAGGATCGGGATTTTATCAAATCCTGTACCTCGTTGAGGAAGATCCAGATCAAGGAAAGGTTAAAAAAATCGGATTTATATAATAATGTCTTACGTTTCCTTGATTTTAATGGATTTTATAATGTATCTTTGAACCACCATGACAGAGGTACGTTAAAAAGCATGGAGATGTCGTTGCCGGAAGGTCAGGTAAGGGATCTTCTGTTTGACGTGGCTATCGAGTCCGGTGACAGTAGCATGAGAAACCTTTTCTATCTGGATGGTCAGGATAGGATGATGGATGTCGGGTTTTACAGGTATCTGTACCAAAGGAATCCGGGCCTGCTCCGGGAGGTCAACGGCGGCGTCGAGGCGAGACCGGACGGTTCGTTCTTGGCTCGTGGGAGGTATGATGATTTCGTGTCATTCCAATCCGGTTTATATGAGAAGGTAGGTGAGACGGTTGATGGTGCGATATACAGGTTCGTTGATGATCTTATATACTCCGATCCATCATCATATCAAGAAAACATGGTACGAAGGATGGGTGACGTTACGGTAAGGAGTGACGATAACCGCCTGTCAAGGATAGAGGATGATCCCTCATCCAGTAAGATAGTTAATGAATACACTGCTAATACAAATAAGTTGATGCGAGATTTTTCGTGTAGTTAATCTCTCTTTGACGTCGTGAGACGTTTTCTTTCGAGCATTGAAACATTGAATTTATGGATTTGCATGAATCCGGGTCGTAGTGATACGTTCCGGATTTTTTGTCTTGTATCGGTTCTTATTAATCCCATTTACAAGACATTAAGTACTTTGATGATGACACATATCACGATCTTAGGGCTGTTAATTTTTGAACTTTGTAACGCCCGCCATCAGGTGGGGTTATTATTAATTCAAAAATAAATAGACATGGGTACAAGTGGAGACAAAATCGTTTTGTTAGACGGTATGGGTTCCGGTAGTGGAAGCGCCACTAACGGTTTATTATCTATGATTCCGGGTATGTTCGCCAATTTGATAGGCGGAAATAAGATGGATCCGAACTTGGTAGCGGCTTTGATGAACGGTCGTAACAACCAAGACGGTTTCGGCGGGGCTAACGGTTGGTGGTTGTGGATCATCGTCCTGTTCTGGTTATGGGGTGGCCGTGGCTTTGGCAATGGTTTTGGCAATGGTAATGAGTGTTGCGCTAATGGTCTTCCAGCTCAATTGAATAACGACTATGGTCGTGAGTTACTGATGCAGGCTATCCAAGGTAACAGAAGCGCTATCGATCAGATCGCTAACGCCTTGAACTGTACTACCACTCAATTGCAAAGCGCTATCTGTAACGTACAAGGCGCTATCGATAAGGTAGCTGGTCAGGTAGGTATGACCTCTCAGGCTGTTATTAACGCCGTACAGCAACAAGGTTGTGAGATCGGTAATCAAATTAGCTCTTGCTGCTGCAATTTGAGTTCTTTGATCAACCAAAGCACTTGCCAGACTCAGCAGATGATCAACAATCAAGGTTATGAGAATCGTCTTGAGACATTGAATCAGACTAACACGTTACAAAACACTATTAATCAAGGATTGACGAACAATCGTGAGCAAGCCACGAGTCGGTTCAATATCTTGAGCGCTAAGATTGATGCTCAAACAACCTTGATTAATGATAAATTCTGTCAATTGGAAATGCGTGAGATGCAGAATACGATCAATCAGTTGCGTGATGAAAGGTCGGCTTACCAAGCCTCCGCGTTGACTCAGCAACAGACTCAGAATTTGATCAACCAGTTGAGACCTACCCCTGTGCCGGCTTATCCTTCATGCTCTCCTTACCAGACTTATGGATGGGGTCAGGCATTTTATGGAGGTAATTGCGGATGTGGGTGCAACAATGGATGCTGCAACAACGGAAACGCCGCTATTTAACTCTATAAAGGAAGGAGGCTATTATGGCTTGTGTTTCTAAAATAGGGTCTCTTTATGAGTTGGTTACGAAGAACGTGGTAGTGACTACTACCAACACCGTCTTCGGCATCAACCCAAGGATATGGCTGTCCTTGCCATGCGAGGGCCTTCTGCTGCTGAAAATCCGGCAGGTGGTTCCGACAACAGGCGAGACATTGCCAGTACAGATAGCTGTCCCAGCGAACAGCACCGTATCCACGGTAGGTGATGACACATGCTGCCCGGTAACCGGCGTGGCTGTGGTGAATTCGATCAACGTGGCTGTGACCGGAGCGGCTATGGTTAACAACACCGAACGCCTTGTTTATTTCAACAAGGTAAGGGGTGTATTGAGGCTCATGGATTGCTGTGTGCCTACAACCGCCGCATCAGCGTCGGAGACGACTGTTGATGAGGAATAGGTTAGATTGGATGTCTAATGGGAGGGTATTCCCTCCCGCTTAAAAATCGAGATATGTTTAGAGACTTAAAGAAAGGATTTCAAGTATATACGCTGGATACGTCCGATGTTCCGGTGTTCAGGATGGGGAATGTGGTTAACGTGTCCGAGCCTAGGTTCCAGCAACCCCAGATGGGTCAGATGGGGCAATATCAGCAACTACAGGATAGGGTGATAGACCTTACCGTGGAGATAAACGGGTCTTCCATGACCTATGTCGTACCGGAGAGCAGGGATGTCGCTATGTCCAATAACATAACTTTGGCCTGCTCGGTCGATCCGATCATGAACCAGCTTAACGCCGCTAAGAGAACCAGCTCCGATATTCTCGATAGTATCGATAAGCATAGGAGGACACTAGAGGCTTGTGATTCGATCCTTGAGGAAATCAATCCGGCTTTTAAGCAGACTAAGGATCAAGACCGGAAGATCAAGAATCTTGAGGAGAAAGTCGATAGGATGGGATCCTCTTTCGATGAGCTAAAAGAGTTGTTAATTAAAAAATTAGGTTAAGATGAGAGTTATAGATTTAGGCGGCGGTCACGAAGAGGACTACAATGACGAGATCTACGATCGTAGAGGCGGCCGTGGACGTAGCAGACGTTCGGATGGGACTTACATGGGTTATGGTGGTGGAATATATGACCATTATGGCAAGGAGCATGACGGCAGAATGGATGAGCTAGAACGCCGTGAGCGTGATCTTGAAAGACGCGAGAGGGAGCTGGAACGTGACGAGCGTGAGCTTGAGAAACGCGAGAGACTCCATGAACGTGAGGACGAGATGTATCGCAGGGGATGGTTCGGTGAGCGTGGCATCCGTGACGAGTTCGATGGTACCGAACCGTATATGCGCAGGGGACGCAGGAGTCGTTACTACTGAGGAGCAGACGCCGATGACCCGGATTATAAGCGGTATATAGACACCCATGGATATCACTTTTCCAAGGAGCTGGCTAGGGAAGCCGCTGACAAGATGCTTAACGCCGACGGGTCCAAGAGAAGATGGACGATGGAGGACGCTAAGCAGATGTTCGATAAATGCGGGGCCAAGAAACCTGATAACGCCACTTGGGGAGATATCCAATACCTGTTCGCTATGTTCTATAGCGACTACTTTCCTAAGGTATTGGATTGCGACCAGAAAATAGTCAAGGCTGTCTTGGCTTATCTGGAAGACCCTGACGCCCCGGAAGGGACGGCGTTCGTAAGGTATCTGGCGGTGCGGTGCTTCGTCGGTGACACAATCAAATGGAGTGATATGATTTAGTTTGATACAACGTTGGAGAACCCTGTCGGCAATAGAATACCGATAGGGTTTCTTTTTGATCGTAGCCTTATTATGATTACATTTGTTCGAGGTAGATCTTTTGTTCATAGGAAGGGTGGGCGGGAATGAAAAAAGGCATCCTCACGGACACCCTTCCCCTTTGGTTGAAAATTACTTAAAACATTATGAGTTACTACACCGCAAATATAGATAATTAAATACAAACTGCAATGGGTAAGGGGTATTATTGGATAGAGCCAGTGGATCAGACGTTAAACGATTTTCAGTTTTATAAGGCCCGTATCGTAGGCGATCCTGAATATGACGAGAGACATCATCGAGTTATATTGAGAACTGATAAGTATTTCCCTGTCGGAAGTATCTTCCATGTCTTAAAAGACCCAGAGATGTTTGTTATAGAGAGGAAGTTTAAGACATGGGGGAATAAGTATGTCGTTAAGCCTTGTGAGGGTGAATGGGAATGGGAGTCTGTCCAGAAACTTAAAGACAAGGCTATTATATTCCGTAGCGGATTCCTGCACGGGGACGGCAGTTTCTGACACTTACCCGTATCTCCCCCCCCCCTCGATTTCTTGGTATTTATGTATATAACTATATTTGAGCAAAAAATAAGTTTGATATGGAAGATTTTCAAGGTAAATACAATGGTAAGCAGATAGATCAGCTTTTGGATAAGGCTAATGATATTGATCTTACCAAATATGCTCTTAAGACGGATAATGCCCCTACCGCCACGAAATTACAGGCGGCTAGGACCATAGCGCTGTCCGGGGCTGTTACCGGTAGTGTCTCATCGGACTTCGGAGGCAACGTAACTATCTCCACGACATTGGCCAATTTTGATGCCTCTAAGATCGCATCCGGAACCATCAGCATAGATAGGTTACCTAAGGCGGCTTTGGAGAGATTGGTCGTGGTAGCTGATGATACGGCTAGATTCGCCCTTACCACCGCTACGGCTCAAAGCGGTGATACGGTAAAGGTCACGTCTACAGGTAAGATGTATCTGATAAAAGACGAGTCTAAATTGAACAGTGAGGATGGGTATGAGCCTTACACGGCCAGTCAGGCTTCCTCCGTGCCTTGGTCCGGGGTTACGGGCAAACCAAGTACCTTCACCCCTCCCACGTCCTCCGCTACCGTTCTTGGCGGTATTAAGGTAGGATATACGACTTCTGGGAAGAACTATAAGGTGCAACTGGATTCGTCCGGCAACGCTTACGTTAACGTTCCGTGGACGGATAATAACACAACGTATAATGAAGCCACGGCCGACACCTTAGGATTGGTTAAGATCGGCTATGTTTCTAATGGAAAGAACTACGCTGTGCTATTGGCTAATGGCAAGATGTACGTCAATGTCCCTTGGACTGACAGTAACACGACTTATACCCAAGCTACAAGCGATAATCTGGGTCTTGTTAAGATCGGGTATTCAGCTAACGGAAAGAATTACCCGGTAGCTCTTGACGGAAATGGTAAGATGTATGTGAATGTTCCGTGGACGGATACCAACACGACATACACCAATATGGGAGCCGCTTCTGCCTCAGCGGCGGGAAAGGCAGGTTTGGTCCCCGCACCTGCCGCCGGAGCGCAAGCCAAGTATCTTCGTGGTGATGGGACATGGCAAACTCCTCCTAACGCCACATATAGTAACATGGGAGGAGCAACGTCCTCAGCCGCAGGATCGGCGGGATTGGTACCCGCTCCGGCCGCCGGCAAGCAAGCCTCCTTCCTTCGTGGCGATGGTACGTGGGTGATTCCGACAAATACCACATACGCCAAGGCCAATACCACAACCTTAGGATTGGTGATGATCGGATATGCTGAGAATGGTAAGAATTATCCGGTAGAGCTGGATAGTAGTGGTAAGATGTATGTCAACGTGCCTTGGACGGATACTAATACAACGTATGGTGTTGTAGGAGCTAACGGGTCCACGGGGTTGGTCAAGAACGGCAGTACCGTGACAAGCGCTTCCGGCTATACCGCCTGTCCTATTGTCGGTGGTATCCCCTATTATAAGGATACGAATACTACCTACGCCAATATGAAGGCGGCTACGGACTCGGCGGCTGGTGCTGCGGGATTGGTACCGGCCCCAGCCGCTGGCAAGCAGGCATCTTTTCTTCGTGGCGATGGTACGTGGGTCGTACCTACCAATACCACATACGGATTGGCCTCTACTACAGCTAACGGCTTGTTGAGACAGCTTAATGGCAGTACATCCAGTTTCATGCGTGGAGATGGCACTTGGGCTACACCTCCTAACACGACATACGCCGTGGCCAATGAGTCTACTAACGGTTTGATGGCGGCCGCCGATAAGAAGACCATGAACAGGCTTATAGGGGTTAATACGGTCACGACATTAGCTAACCTGCCTATTAGCAAGAGAAGTATCACGGCTACGTTATCAGCCGCTACCACCCTATCCGTGCAGTCAGGGATGCAGATAGGGGAGGAGCTGATGATCAGGTGCGTCCCGTCGGCGGCCTTCACGCAGGCTATACCCAACTCCGGGGCTTATGTAAGCATGAGTGGTACTTCTATAACCACTACGGCTAACAAGCCTTTCGAGATAAATATCTGGTGTTACGCTTCAGGTAAGTATAGTATCGCCGTTAAAGAACAAGATTAATGATATAAGATATGAGCTACGTATATATAAACAGGGAAATATATCCCAATCAATTAGTTCAGGGCGATCCGCTTGATGATAATTACGCCAAGGGCTATAGTTATGATGATTACATTAACGGGAATCCCGCCCCATGGATAGAGCTTGGGGAGGAGCAATTGGCGTTCAAGGAGGCTAATCCTAAAGCTACGGTTAAGGAGATTATCGAGGCTAAATTGGATGACTCAAGGCTTCTTAATGAGGAGAAATCGGCTAAGTATGAGGAGATCAGGACTTATGAGAATAATAATCTTCATGAGTTTTTCTTGGATGACCAAAATATCTATATCCCTGAATATGATAGGCGTAACGCTTTGGCTGATGGGGCTATAGCTGGTAAGATAACGATCATGGGTCTGAAGTTTGATATGACGGAAGGCAAGATCTTGATCGGGATGATGGATAAGTATGATAATGATCTGATGTCGGCGTTAGGAGCCAAACAGAGGGAAGTAAGCTTAGCCACTACCGTAGAGCAGGTGAGGGCTATTGACGCTCAGTCCGGCTATCCAGATAAGGTAAATATCACCATGACTTATGTCCGGCAACAGGCAAAGGAGAAAGATGTCTCCGATCCTCAGAAAGTGGCTGTCAGATTCTCCAGAATGGTGGTTAATAACAAGACTATATCTTTATCCCCTAATGAGAAACTGGATGTTAAGGTTCTATTCCCTATATGGGGACAAGAAGGGGCGGAGTTCGGGTTGTCGGTGGATGCCGGATTCTGTCTCAGGGTGGTGAAGGACGATACGGATATCCTTTATGAGGTTATTCAACAACATACATTATCAAAGGAATGGGAACCCGGATTAAATACGGCTTCCTTATACAAGGTCATTGATAAGGAGCATGCCGGGACCATAGGGGATCCTATCCCGTATTTCCCTCCAATGGAGATATTCAAGGATAAATATTACATCCAGAACGCTGATGTATATAAGTGCACTAGGGATAGCGGAACTCCTCTTAGTCATAATCTAAAGGACTTAGTAGGGTTGTATGTTGAGGTTGTACAGGGCTAGTCGTATCTACCCCCCCCCTATATTTGGCTTGTGATATGATACAAGTTATTTTTGGCATAATAAAATGACATTTGTAAATATATTTAAGTATGGCATCACAAAAATTCGGTTTCGTAACCGTCGACCCGGGATCAGGATCAGGAGATCAGGCGGTTAATTTCTCCGGTGAGAAACACACCGGTCGTCTTCAACGCACTATCAACCTTACGGTCACCACGAACGGCGGGGCTAAGAAGGCGTTGGTAGTTAATCAGGCAGCGGCTGCTGAGGTGGTAAGATCAGACAGCCCTAACGCTTCCGTACAAAAGACAGGCGGTAATGTTACCATCACCGGTAAGTCTAACAGTACTAAGCTTACGTTCGCGGTCACGCCGGCTGAGGAGAACGGGCTTACGTTACAGCTCCCGGCTAACTACACGGCGGCTGGAAAGACTACGGCTAACGGAGCGGTTATCGCCGACGATCCCGGAGCCGCTGGCGAGTTCGTTTGGAGCATCACGATCTCGGACGTACCGGCCAACGTCACGATCGAGGAACTGACAGCTACATTGAAAGTAACTGCCGCTGGTGGCCAGACAGCTAACGTGACGGTAACGCAAGCCGCTGGAGACTCTACTATCGAGCTTGACAAGGAGACTATTAACTTGGATGTAGATGGTACTCAACAGACGGTTAACGTAACATCTAATGACAGCTGGACATGGGCGCAAGCTGCGACTAGAACCGTATTGAGAATGATGGGACGATAATCAGTTTCTTTTCGCTTACTCAGACCCCGATCGACTAAAGCCGGTTGGGGTTTATTTGTTTTGCTATCTTTGCAATAGAACAAAAATAATACAACTATGGCTAATGATTTGAATATTAATTGGAAGGACGGGGTAGGCGAGGTAACGGACCAGCCTCTGACCGTCAGCCCGGGGTCCGGGACCGGAAGCGCCCCCGTTTCCTTTGGCTCGGTGATGAACAACGGTCTTGATCGGACTCTTGAGCTGGAGATAACAACTCCAAAAGGTATTAAGAAGACGCTCACGGTGAATCAGGAGGGATGCCGGCAGGCTTATATTACGAGTGACGGCAAACGATGGCTGACTAGCGACAATCGGGTGTATGGGGTTTTGAAAAGCGATGCTCCGTGCGAATGCATAGGTGATTGCCCTTGATATTTTGTTTTTACGAATTTTGTAATTACATTTGTGGCGCATGTCCATCACCATGCTTTTCGTCGCTAATTTATTATAAGGGATACCGGTCTGTGATGGGATCGGCATCCCTCTGTTTTTTAATATGGAGAAGATAAACGTTTTCGATGTCCAGGTTTCTGATGGGAGACAAATCCGTTGTATGTCGTATAATAAGGTTACCTATTTTGATCTTGACGATATATGTAAGTTATGTTTTGACTCATATGACCTACATGATGTGGCTGACACTAAGGTCATGAGCGAGTTCCTGCACCGAGAGGGTGGTCGTTATTGGACTACGATAGATGGCGCAAGGCAGTTGTATCGTAGGATTGAGTGTAAGATGTGTTTTGAGGTTATAGAAAAATTAAAGGAGTTATGATATATTTTTTAAATGTGGAGGTATTTAAATTTCATCCATATAATATTGCGGATATCAATAAGGCTATAGAACGCTTTGGCATATCTGTTATAGATAGAAATGGATATTATTCCGTGGAGCGTGATAATACGCACATAATTATTAATGATGGGGATTTTATAGTCGTATCCCCTTCCGCTGAGATATCCAGCTCTTCCGGGTTACCTGTTTATGAGTTTAAGGCATACACGAATGATCGTTTTATAAGACTTATGGAGATGAATAATCAATTTAAAGTAGGATCCATGTGATCCTATTTTTGGGAAACATAATATTAAAAAGAATGGTAAAAAAGAAAATGGATAAAATAGTATATGAGTTTGATCCTAAGATATATCCTAGAAGCTTGTTCGTGATGAAAGGATGCGATCCAAAGGATGTTACAGACAGGTTTACGACAAGGGATGACTCTGAGTTCGAGATTGAGATAGAGGTGGGATCGGAGCCGTCCATGTCTACTTTCTCTATGGTGAAATTTAAGGATACCGGTAAATACGGGGAACTGGTTGTCGTGTGGATAGATGACAAGGATGTCGATATGTCTATGATCTCCCACGAGGCGTTTCATGTCTCTATGAATATTCTTAGTGAGTTAGGGATCAAGTTCCATGCTGACAATCAAGAGCCTATAGCTTATATGGTAGGGTGGTGTGCCAGATGTATATCGGATGTCGTGTCAGGGGAAGTTGGCATCTCAGACTGACATGCTGGCTACCGATTGGATGATATTATGATCATCTTCTCGCATTTGGATATTAGCCCCCGCTCTTTTGTGGGGGCTTTTTGTTTATCTTTGTCAAAAACATGAAGTTATGTCGAGTTGCGTAATTAAAAGAAATAAGGAGGGTAAGATAACCCGTGTCTTGACCCCTTCCGGAGAGGTATCCACCTTGTTCGATAAGATAGCGGGTATAGCCGCCGTAAGTGACCTTAATAAGGCCGCTGAAGCTTATATGACTATTTATAACGATAAGTTTAGGTCTAAGTTCGGGGACTGGACGAAATCCGTGCCAAGGAATAAGGAGGCGGCCAGATCCATAAGCGCCAGACTTAGCTCCAGCGAGTGGGGGCAACTTATGTCAGCCAAGGTCCTGCCCGCCATAAGCGATATGGATGCCCCGGCGTTGGCCAGAAGTCTCGGGAATAGCGACAATGTCGTGGCTTATCTTACCTCCGGAGAGGTAGGTGATGTCAATGATATGGCTGTGGTAGATACATCTACGGTACAGGAGGTGGATCTGGATTCCATAAACGAGGATAATATTGGCGATACGATACTGAAAGAGGCGTCATGGGATGATATAAGGGCTATCAGGGAGAATATAGATATTAAAGAAACAGCCCGTATGCTATGGAAGGCCGTGGAAAGCGCTTTTACCGGTCAACGACCTAATATCAGGGTGAAGGGCGGAAATATAGATGGGGAGATCATATTTTCTGGTAATGTCTTGCCGTTAAATGATATTGAAGATTATACGCCCCCATCTTCAAGATTGGTGTATGATTCCGGTGAGCCTCGCCTATTCTTTAGATCGGATGACGGCAAGATACACGACTCTTACGCCAACGCCATAAAAGGCTCGTCCGGCGGGCGGATCGAGGCCGGGTTCTTGGCCGGCAGTGTCGAGGAGAGCGACGTCCCGTCCGGCACGGCTGACATCTCCTTTGGCTCGTCCTCCATAACCCTTAACAACAGTGATTCGTTCATCCCGGTCCTTGGCATCAGCTCAGATTCTAATATAAGTACCCGTGGAGGGTTTGTCAATTACCTTATCAAGAAAGGTCTGTTGAGCGGGGAGCGTATAAGGCTAGGAGATAGGTATTATCTTACAGGGGCCGGCAACTCCGATGGTCTTAAGATCTATAACGCTATGGATGCCTTGTCTAGGCTAAGGAATAGGTTTGGAAGTCAGTCCTCCGAAATGAACGTATTGGGTTCTATAGGTTTTGATACGGAGGTAAATAACGATCTTGATCTTATCACGACATCAGGGGAGAAGGTTACGGTAAGCAGATCGGAGATCAAGGGCATGTTAAGGCAAGGTAAGTTTGAGGAGCTTAATAATAAGTATGATGGGTTCATAGAGCTAGCCTTGTCGTTGATGATGGAGGATAACGCCTTGTACGGAAGTAATGTCCGTGGGGTTATTGAGAACGAGAAGGCGGAGGATCTTCAGAACAGGACTGATATCACCAACATCTTATCCACGTTAGGTATCCGTGTGATGGGTATGTCTGAGTATATGGATAAGTATAAGATGCGTAATGGTGTCGAGCCTTCGGCTAGGGCATTGTCCGATATGGCCAATGGGGTTATCGCCTTGGCTGAGGGAGCTACGGTAGAGGATCTTAATGAGGAGGTGGCTCATTTCTTGATCGATACTTACCGTAACCAACAGGAGATTGACGAGGTTCTGGACTCTGTTGTCGGCACGCCATTATGGAATCAATTCGCCGGTCGTTACTATGAGGTGTATGGGAAGGAATACCAAGGGGAGGAACTGGATCGGATGGTGAAGCGGGAGATCCTAGGCAAGACGTTGGCCCAGCGGTTCGTACCGGGCATGGAACAGGCGGTGGAGGATCTGGCCTCGTCCGAGGACGCCCAGCTCTCCTTGTTTGGCAGGATAATCCGGGCTATAAGGAATTTCTTCTCTACCCAAAGATCAGACTTGAATAAGGTTCTTGATAGGATAAAGGAGTCGGCGTTAGCTGATGATCCAAGCGCATTTGACGTGCTTCTGTTAAAGGATAGCGACCATCTCATGTACTCATTATCGGATGTTGATGTGGCTAATAAGTTGATCAAGAACGGTAGGTCATTGGAAAGACTATATACCAGATTGCAGAGGATGAGGTCAAGCCAAAGCCAGAGGATCGGTGAGAGTATCTCCCTTCTACGTGATATAGGCGAGAAGGTAAGACAAGTCGGGGGTGAGCTAAATAAGAATAACAACCTATTATCCACCAAGAGCGTCATAGCGACCGCCAAGGCTGAGGTGGAGTATTTGGTCACTGTCGCCAGTAGCCTACGTAAGAGCGGAAAAGGATTGGATTATGAGACGATACAGGTTATCGATAACGTATATGGGGAGATAGTTCCTCTGATCAGGGACCTTCGTGGATTCGTCAATAATCAGGCGGCTGATTATTATGGCAGCAATAAGGTTGGTATGGTAGAGGATATGGATGATATATTACGTATGGCTGAGACATCCATGTCTGATATAAATGCTCTTCGAAGTGATCGTAATGAGGACTGGCTGGATGGACAGCTCAGGATGTTTAATATCCCGGAAAGATATTGGAATGGGATAAAGAAGTTGATAAATAACATCCATAAGGATATCAATGTCATGTCCAGGTTCTTTGGCACGCTGGAGCATAGTGGTAACGCTATTTTAGGTATGTTAGGCCAACGTCTAGCCAAGGCCCATAATGAAGCCCATACCGAGGGTATATCCAATATCAATAAGATGACTAGGATGATGAAAGAGCGTGGATGGGGGATAAAGGATAATGAGGATCTTATACAGAAGATAAATGGGAAGAACTCGGATTACCTTGACTCGTCCCGTGATTTCGCCAAATACGATTTACTATACAGGACCGAGCAGGCTAAGGCTATTATCGATATATATGATCTTAAGAATGTTACGGGTAAGACCGAGAAACAACTTATCGATCTTCTTCTATCCGATAGAGGCCTTAAGGTGAAGACCCGTGACGACATAGTAGGATATGACGGGGATAAGCCTATTACGAAGGAGATATATCATGTATTCAAACCTACCATCCAGAATTTTGATATCTCGGACATGACGTTCGAGGATCAGCAACGATATCTCGACGCGATAAATAGGTGGTTGGATGAGAACCGAGAGAAACCTATGGTGCAGGCTTATTACGATAAGATCGATAAAGTTAATAAGAAGGTCGAGGAAAGACTGGGTCGTAGGGTATCGCAAGCCACGTCCGATTTCATGACCCGTATCCGCAGGAGCCGGTATGTGGCTATGGATAAGTTCGTGAGGAACGGGAAGGTCGATTGGAAGGCGTTTCAATCCGATCCTATAGCTTGGAGATCTTATCTGGATATCTTACGTGATAGGGCTATAGCCAAGAGCGAGTGGTATTCCGATGGGACACCAAAGGAAGAGGGATCCGAGGCTCTGATGATGTCCGAGGAGATCAAGGCATGGGACGAGGCGTGGGCCGAGGAGTTCGGGAATACCAACGAGGGTCGTAAGGCTTCCGCCGAGTTCAAGGAGATACTTCGTGGAATAGAGCGGTCCGAGGGCGGTAAGGCGGCGTTCGAGTTCCTGCTAGCTGGCGGTCATCTTGGTTTCTCTAAGGATATGTGGGGATCCGAGGAGGGTGATTATTACGAGAATCTGGTTGATAAGATCACGGAGCAATCTGTATCATCATCAAGGATAGAGAAGGTAGAGGAGGCGATGGCGACAATAAACGAGATCAATGACCAGCTAAGGCCTTTGCTTATCCAGTACCGGGATAGCACGAGATACGGGGAATATGATTTCGATAGGTTACGTGGATCCGCCTCATTAAGAAAGATAAACGAGTTATATGATCGTCTGGCTGAGGCTAAGAGCGTTATTAACGCCGCCGCTCTCGCTGAGGCTATTGAGATGGATATGCCCGATACGGTGGAGAGTGGAGTCACGGATTCTTACCGTAACGCTTTAAGGGATGCCATGGCATACGACAAGGGTATGGATGAGATTAAATTCGCCAAGGAACATATGTCTGCCCGCTCCCGGAGTCAGGTGGATAGGATGGCCGCCAAGTTATCTCGGAAAAACCCGTCATGGACGACCGTGGAGGTATCGTTTTTGAGAAGGAAATACGGTCCTGACTTCAATAATAAGCTAGCTAACGACATAGCGATGGGTAAGACTGATAAGATCCTTGTCGAGTACGCCAGGACCCGGCTGTATCCTTATATGAGGAGATACTCTCCCAAGGGATATTCTGATTTCGTTAGGAAGATAAATAACGGTACGTATAAGGTATCCGAGTTCTTTGATGCCATAGAAAATGGTATATCAAAGGAAGAGAGCGTATCCCGTTTCGGGTTCGATATTAATATGATCGATCTGACGATCAATAACCAGTGGCTTGATGAGGCTGACGCCGAGAGTTCTTTCCGTAATCCTAATTATAATCCCGATCTGGGTTATGGATATCATACGCCTAGGTTCGATAAGTACAAGAACGAGGCTTTCTTCAAGAAATACGGTATTACCAACGAAGGGGAGGAAGCTACGATCAATAAGGATAAGTGGGAGATGAGGAAGGAGCTGCTTAACATAAGCCGTAAGGCTATGGAGGATTATGATGAGCGATTCCGGAACATCTACCAAATACCACAGATATCCAAGGGCGGCGTGGAGAGGATGGTGCAGGCCGGGGTTGACCCGAAGGCGGCCATCGGCAACGCCGTACGTGATATCGTTGGCGAGAGGGTGGATGACCCTATACATGGTCAGGGGCAAGACCTAGGAGGGATTGATGAGAACGATAACAAATATCGTATGATCCCCAAATACTATCTTAGTAAGTTGGAGAACGCCGATGACGTGTCCCATGACTTCGCCTACTCCTATTCCATGTTATCCTTACAAGCGACCTCTTACAAGTATAAGAGGGCGGCCTTGGATGATGTCATGGGATACAGGAACATGATGCTGGAGACGCAATACGACGGCGGTAAGAACCCAGAGGCCACTCACGCCTATAGAATGTTTCAGGACTGGGTTAACGCCAGTATCTATGATGTTAGGATAAATAATAAGCGGGCAGAATGGAATATAGGTAATTATAAGGTCGATCTTAATAAGCTGGCTCTTATGTTTACCAAATTCGTGTCCAAATCCAACCTAGGCTTCTCCCCGTTCGTGGCGGCTACCGGCGCCCTTACCGGACAGGCCAACTTCCTTTTGGAAGGTATGGTAGGGCAGTATATAAGCAAGGACTCCATGAAGTACGCCTATGGGGAAGCCCAGAAGCAGTTAAGTACGTACGTGTCGGAGATCGGGGATATAAACCGCACCAACAAGCTATATGTCGTTGGAGAGGCTCTAGGCGTGTTCAATGTCCGTAACCGTGTACGATCGGCAGCGTATAACAAAATCTGGAGAACCTTATTCCGGGACCTGCCGTTTAAGATGATGGAGGTTCTTAACTCCCCGTTGGATCCGCAGGTCATTATCTCGGTCATGGATGATACCCGCCTATACGAGGGTCAGTTCTGGTCATACTCCAATTTCAAGGAGATGATGATGAAAGACAGGAATATGTCCGCTAATGAGGCTAAACGTGATTGGGAGCGTTTAAGGGATTATTCTATGTGGAACATGGTAGATGTCAAGGACGGGAAGATCGTGGCTAAGAATGAGGCTAACAAGGATATTATAGACAGATACATACCTACTTTGTCCAGTAGGGTCAGGAGCATGGTGCAGATCTGCGACGGCGCCTTGAACGAGCAGAACCGGGTGGGGGCTAGCCGGAACGCTATCCTTAACATGGTTCTGCCTCATCGTGGATGGTTTATATTGGCCGTGCAGCGGGCGTATAAGAAAGCTGGGTTCAATTTCCAGACCAACCAGTTCGAGGAAGGATATATGAGAACATTATGGAGATTGGCCGGAAATGTCTATGGATCGATGTCCGAGGGCAGGATGGGGGAGGCATATGACGTGCTTAAGGAAGAGTATGATAAGCTTACCCCCTACGAGCAGATCAATATCAAGAGATCGATTATCAACATGGCGGTATTCGCTACGATGATGGCCATAGGACGGGCATTGATGGGATATAGGGAGGATAATGAGGATAGCTGGTTCGGGCAGTTCATTACCTACATCGGGTTCAGGACGATCAATGAGATCGCCTCCCAGACATCCCCGTTCATGGAGCTTAACGCCATAGACATGCTACAGGACCCGCTGGTCACCGCCCGGAAGTTAGGCGACCTCACCGATCCTCGAAACTGGGATCCGTTCGCTACCGTCCAGACCGGCGTGTATAAGGGCGAGAGCAAGCTATGGAGGCAGCTCATGAAGTTCTCGTTTGGTAAGCAATGGTATAATATCAAGACGGCTAGGGATATTAAGCAGACATCCGACTACTGGTTGATGACCAACGGCATGACGATGGGATTCTTCTTAGGAGGCAGGAATAAGGATGAGTCTGGGGAGGACGCTAATTGGTATTTTGATAGAGGAAGATAGCTGAGAGCGCTTACTGGTGATAATAGGTTCATTAAAGATATTGATTATAAAGTTTTTACCCAAAATGGTAAAAACCCTACTGAGGGAAGATCAACAATTGTATATATGATAACTGTATTTTGCATGGAATGTTTGATAACAAGGAAAGAAAGATGAGTATAAATAAATAGTTATACTATTGATGCTTAATGTAATCCAAAAATGGATTTACATAATAATAGAAGGATAGGAGATCATCACCCTATCCTTCTTTTTTTCGTTATCAGTCTTTATATTTATCCACAAAATCATCCACATCCATATACTCACACCCGAAGTTTTCCGCCGTCTTCTTATCGGAGTCGGAGAACTGTCCTTCTTTCCCGGAAGCATCCCCGATCATCAAGATAGTATCGTATACGATCTTTTCTTCCTCATCTTCATCGTTATTCATGTATTCGATGAAATCCATATACTCTTTTATCATCCCTATATTTGGTTTCCTATTGATGTTGCGTTTATTATTGCTTTCGCAGTAATAAGCACTTACGGATACATCTGTATAATCTTCCAAGGCATTTGATATGTAATCGAATTTATATTCAAACATCTCTTTGTCCACGAAGCCTTTTTCTATACCTCCCTGATTTGATATGATTAGGATGTCATCAGGAGCGTAATTTTTGATAGCCTCAAACACGTCGAGTTTTATTTTCATATCCCATATACCTTTAGGGAATGTATCCCCTGACACTGTCTCAATCAGTGTCCCGTCTAAATCTGTTATTAACAATTTACACTTTTTCATGATTCAAAATTTAAATGATATATAATTACCTATCTTATAATAAATTATTTTGTCTTAATAACACCAGCATCTTATCCCAATCCACATATCCTTTATCCGTAAGTGGAGTGCCGATATTCCTATCATCTATATAATAATCACAATACACTTTTGGTGATGATGATACTGGCTCAGGATTGTAGTTTACCGAATACAGATTGATATGATTGTATCTAAACCAGTCTACGGCATCCTGTAGATATTTACCATCTCTTACGATTTTATCCAAAGCCCCTCTTTAAAAAGAGGGGGTAGTATCATATTTCATATATTCTTTTGATTTTCAATGTATTTTATAATTGTTTGTTCGGATATATGCCCTACTGATTCTACATAAAAAGATCTTGTCCATAATGTAGGAAGTTCTCTTCTAAGAGATTCAAATTCTTTTCTTAACATGTTAGCTGTATATCCTTTCAATTGTGAAACAATATGAGATACACAATCAGAAGGAGTTGCTTTTATAAATAAATGAACATGATTCGGCATTATCTCCAGTTCTTTTATTTCCCAATTGTTTTGACTAGCTTTTTCGTATAGAAGTTCTTTTAATCTTCTTTCGATATCTCCTACGAGTTTCTTTCTTCTATATTTAGGGCACCAAATTATGTGATACTCCAAATTATAGACACTTCCTCTGTTTGTTTTCCATCTACTATCCATTTTTTGTTGATTTGTTTTGCAAAAATAGTAAATTATTATTATATTTGCGTCATAAAAATAATTAAAACATGATCTCATACAAGTACAATATATATAAATCCAAGAACACTAAGCATTTAGATAAAATGCTTAGGGAATGCGCATTTGTATGGAATCATGCCTTGAATTTACAGAAACGTTATTACAGGAGATTTGGAAAATATATTTCACTGAACAGGCTTCAAAAGCACTTTGCCAAACGAATCAAAAGAGTCCTTTTGCATTCCCAGACCGTACAGGAAATCCTTGGACGTCTTGACAATTCCTATAAAAGATTCTTTAAAAAGCTATGCAAAAGACCTCCGAAGTTCAAGAAAGCAGAGAAGTTTAACTCCTTTGTATTTAAACAGGGAGGATTTGCTTTGAATGGAAATGTTTTCACGATCAATAAGATAAACAAGCGTTTTAAGTTCTCATATTCCCGTCCTTACGATGGGAATGTAAAACAGGTCAGAGTTTTAAGGGAAACATGTAATAGATATTCCATTGTCATCGTAACAGACTCGAAATCGAATAAGACCTATGAAAAGTCACGTAATGGTGCATCTGTAGGAATCGATTTCGGACTTAAAACTTACATGACGTTAAGTGACGGGAAGTCTATTCAGTCTCCTTTGTTTTTCAATAGATATCAAAAGAAGGTAAAGAAATGTAATCGCAACCTCTCAAGATCTGAAAAGGGATCGAATAACAGGAAAAGAAGGTTGTTCGAGCTTCATCAGACAAATAGGAAAATCATGAATTTACGTAGTGATTTTCAATGGAAGTTAGCACATCAGTTGTGTAAACAATATGATTATATTTTCATTGAAGATCTAAACATTGAAGCCATGAAACGTTTGTGGGGAAAGAAAGTTTCTGATCTCAGTCATTCTTCTTTTATTAACAAACTTACGTATATCGCTTCAAAGTATGGAGTGATAGTACATAAGATTGACAAATGGTATCCTTCTTCCAAAACTTGCGAATGTGGCTGTATTAATAAAGGTCTGTTGTTACGCGACCGCACATGGGTTTGTCCCGGATGCGGTTCTATCAACGACAGGGACCTCTTAGCCTCTAAAAATATCCTTCGGAAGGGCATTTCCGAATTGGAGAGTACGGGTAATTCCAACGGTTGTAAAACCGGGGTCCCGTACACTTGTATCCAAGAATCCCAATCACTTTAGTGGTGGGAGTATGTCAACGTATATAATATCAGAAGATTCTTATCAGCCAATTCTCTCAATACTTTAGCGGCTCCGATATTGTCTCCTACATAAGGGAATGAGTCTACTACGCATGTCCCATCAAAATCTATCCCTATTATTTTCTTCATATTATATATCTTGTAATAAATACTCTTCTATTTTCTTAGCCATATCAATAAGCATCTCACATCTAAGGTCGTTAAGATCCTTACAAAACCTCATTTCCTCCTCATGCTTTTCCTTCGGCGATCTGCTATCACTTATGCTATAGCATGGTGATGAGCATACTGGAATTGGCTTCATGACCTCTATGGCTAATTTGATAGCCTTTTCTTTGATATTGCTTATATCATATTCTTTTTTCGTCCAGATCATACCGCTATTCTGGCAATCAGAAAAATGGGCATGATCCGATTCGTATATCGAACAAATTCCTTCGTTATAAAAACAGCATCCTGTACAATTACCTTCTTTTATCTCCGGAACAGCCACGTATGTTATTCCTTCGTATATTCTAACTTCTCCTTTTCTTACCTTATTCATCTTATTTATCTTATTAAATTTTTGTATCCTACTTTCTTTAACTGCTCTTCGGTAGCTTTCTTCTTTGGGAACTTCCCGTGCCATTTACCGGGCACCACGACATCACGGCCGTCTGGGGAGGTAGCTAGCCTCCCGCATTCGCTGCACAGCCCCATACCCTTGTACGGCTGTAGTTCCTTGGCATAGTCGAATTTATCGACCATATACTCGTTTGTCAACATCCAGTAACTAGACGTAGCGGTATTATCAACGCAACCGCATTTAGCGCATACAAATAAGCTCATATTTCAGTATCGTTAAATATCGTTATCCTTATCATCGTCAACCCTCTCCACCTTAATCGTCCCCATATCGCCTGAAGGTAACGTCATGTCGCTATACACGTTATTCCAGTTCTCGTCAATAGCCAATTGATGCAGTATTGATCTATATATCTGGTAGGTATTTCCGATAAGTCTCTTTCTATTGATCATATCTTTACTACCTCCATCATACCCTATATGTTCATAGTCTTCGAGATCCGGGAACAGCCTTCTTCTTATAGCCATCGAGTTGTTTGCTATAAAGCTTCTTATCCCCAGCGACTCCGTCCTGTCCATATCATCTATCAAAGTTTCCGTGGTATGCTGAAGATCCATGTCTCCGGCTGCGTATCTGCTTATGTCTTCCACGCACCGGGATATCAGCATCAGTTGTTCCCTTGTTAGGGTTATTTTGTAAAGTTGCTTGTTGTTTATAACCATCTATTTGTTCTTTATATTAATTACTTCC
>ERZ773277.34-NODE-34-length-160979-cov-39.148126_pt1 | contig 160979 bp, 134 predicted proteins | sample MGYA00511957_ERZ773277 | MGnify/ENA primary metagenome ERZ773277 (study PRJEB29015, sample SAMEA2737800) | human gut metagenome | biome: human gut; feature: human-associated habitat; material: faeces | place: China | collected 2012 ... | reverse complement strand
GATATTCGCTGAACACCGCCGCATCCCGCATCAGGAACTGATACTTGATCAGTCCATCACCGCTGCGGATTTTATCAATGCGGGTTTTAGGCAAGGAATCTACAGACATCAGAACGTACTCCTGACCGGTGCGATACAAATCCGCATTTCGCATCACATTTCCTTCCCGGAATTGCCGGATCTCTACGTGCCGAAGCTCCGAATACGGAATTTTGACGCTGCGTATAAAGAGTCCATGCCATTTGACATAGTTCTCTGTCAACGTCAATTTTCCAAAACATAGAGGCCAATAATGGGGGATAAAGTAAAAGAATGTTGCCGCAATTACAGCCGATGAAACAACTATACCCAAAAGATCAGCGAAGTTGAATCCGCCTAACGCCAAAGACTTTACTTCCATAAGTAAAAACCAAATGGGGAATAGAGCAAATACAACACATCCCAGTCTGCCTTCTGTTAACAAGAATATATGAGGGTATAATGTTTTCCGCTTCTTTCGCGCGGCGGTTTGTCTCTCCGTTGATGGCGTCATTTTTCCAGCGCGGCGAGCTTCTCGCGCCGGATGCGTCCGGCGTCCCGGCGGACGAAGTACGCGGGGATGAGGATGAACACTGCGCTCACGGCCGCGGCCAGAAACAGCTCATACGGGTAGAGATAGCTTCCGGCATAGCTTGGATATTTGGCGAGCACCTCCGCTGTCGGCTCGAGCGCGACAGCCTTGATGATGAGCGGGTCGATGATGCTCGCAAGCACCATGGGCAGCATGATGTAGATGACCATCTTCACGCTCTGTGACGCACCGGCGCGCCCGGCGGGCGTGTAGTCGCGCGACGAGGCGGTAAACAGGCCCGCCATGGCGAGGTTTCCGGCCATGATGCACGTGCCGCCGACGCACAGCAGCGGCATGGCGTGGCCGACGAACTTGATCGAATACGCGATCAGCCCGCCGAGCACCTGCATGGCGGCCACGGGGTAATAGAATTTCTCCTTGCCGAAGCGGTCCATGGCCTTGCCCGCGAGCACGGACAGCACCGCCGAGGCGAGCACGACGATGCCGATGGGCAGGATGTAGTTGTCGATGCCGAGCGTGACCTCGACGAGTGAGATCATGTACGGCTGCCACAGCTGCATGGCAAGGCCCGAGAACATCATGCCGAGAAAGCAGATGTAGATCATCTTGTTGGCGCGGATGTTCGCCGGGCGGAAAGCGTAGAGCACGTCGCGCAGGTATGTGTCGCCCTGCACGGGGCGCAGGGCGGGACTGTCGCGGAAGATGCACAGGCCGAGCACGCCGGCCGCGCTCGTCAGGCCGCCGAGCACGAGGAAAAAGCCCGTCCAGTTGCCGTGCACGGTCATGCCGTCAAAGCCCGCGAAGATGACGATGAGCGCGACGATCGGCAGGATGCTCAGCACGATGTCCACGACGCCGCGGTTCGTGACGTCGGTCACGTCCGTGACCCAGGCGGAAAAGGCCGAGTCGTTGGCCGTGCTGCCGATGGCGGACATGACGCAGTCCATGACGACGAAGAGCGTCACCGCGAGACCGACGCTGCCGCCGACCTGCCCGTTGCCGAAGAGCGCGAACGCCGCCGTCGTAATGCCCCAGAGGATGTAGCCCCAGCAGACGAAGGCGCGGCGCTTGCCCACACGGTCTGACCACGCGGCGCTGAAGATCGTCGCGAGCGCGGCAGCGATGGCGCTGGCGGCGACGGTCGCGGAGGTCGCCCAGCCGGCGGCCGTGATATTTTTCTGAATGTAGGTGGAAAAGTAGACGTTTTCGACCATCCAGGCGATCTGCCCGATGAAGCCGAACACCAGCAGACTTGTCCAGACGCGCGCGCCGAGCGGCGTCGCCTTTTTGACGACCAGAGTATCTTTCATAGCGTGCCTCCCTCTGTCCGGTGCGGACACAAAAAGGATACCATGCGCGCCGGAAAACGGCAACCCGTTTCCGGTGCTGCGGCGGCTGTGCGGGGCAGAAAAAATTTTCTCGAAAATTTTTTCTTTCTTTGCATTAAAAACGAAAGCTGGCGCATTATTACGGCAGAACGGAAACAAATTAGATTTTCGTCAGACAGAGCACGCTTTCCTCTTAAGGTTGTTTACCGGTTATTTACAACTTTACCCCACACACAAACTTTTGCTTGCTCTGCGGCGCCTGCGCGACACACACGCGTGGGCGCATTCTTTTTTAAATGCCGCGTTCCGGTCTGCGCTTTTCCGAGCAGACTGCGCCTCCCGGCGAAAAGCACCCCGCGCGCAGCCAGCGCCGCCCGATCGTGTGCCGTGGCGCGCAGCGGCACAAACGCGCCCAAGACGCGAAAAAGGCTCGCCCAATCGGGCGAGCCTTGTTCGGTGCAATGATTGCAATTCACACAGCGCGGGTGACCTTGCCGCTGCGGAGGCAGCGGGTGCATGCGTAGACGTGCTGGGGTTTGCCGTCCACGATGGCCTTGACGCGCTTCACATTGGGTTTCCAAGTGCGGTTGGAACGGCGGTGAGAGTGGCTCACCTGAATGCCGAAGCTCACGCCCTTGTCGCAAAACTGACATTTTGCCATTGGTTGAAGCACCTCCTTCTCTAATATCTGCGAGAACAGCTTTCTCATAATAGCAGAAACGATGGCCGATTGCAAGATGATTTTCACATTTTCTGCGCATTTTCTGCCGCGCGGCCGGAAAAATCCCCGCCGCGGCGCAAAAGCCGTTGCCAAATGCCGCTGTGTTCGCTACAATAGAATACGGGGGAGCAGACGCTCCGCCCGTATGATCACAGCTTCCCGCCGCCGTGCGCGGCGTTGTCAGAAAGGAGATGCGCACCATGGGCGCACCGCGTTATACCGTACCGCTGCAAAAGATCGTCACAGAGCAGGGGCTGACCGTCCTGCACGCCGCCGCCGATTATGCCACGCGCGAGATCAGCACGGCCGACGTCAACCGGCCGGGGCTGCAGCTTGCCGGCTTCTACAACTATTTTGACCCCGAGCGCCTGCAGATCATCGGCCGCGTCGAGAGCACGTATCTCGAGACGCTCACATCCGCGCAGCGGCGCGAGCGGTTTGAGACGTTCATGCGCTATAACATCATCGGCCTTGTCATCTGCCACGGCATGGACCCGTTCCCGGAGTGCCTGGAGATGGCGGAAAAGTACGACCGCAACCTCTTTCTCGTGCGCAAGGACACCTCGGAATTCATGGCCGACCTCATCGCCTCGCTCTCGAGCTATCTCGCCCCGCGCCTGACGCAGCACGGCGTGCTCGTCGAGGTGTTCGGTGAGGGCGTGCTCATCACGGGCGACAGCGGCGTCGGCAAGAGCGAGACGGCGCTCGAGCTCATCAAGCGCGGTCACCGGCTCGTCGCGGACGACGCCGTGGAGATCAAGCGCATCAACCGCACGACGCTCATGGGCTCTGCGCCCGAGATGATCCGGTATTATATGGAGCTGCGCGGCATCGGCGTGATCGACGCGCGGCAGATCTACGGCGTCGGCGCGGTCAAGCCCGAGACGCGCATAGACCTTGTCGTGCAGCTCGAGCCGTGGGAGGACGGCAGGGCCTATGACCGGCTTGGCCTGACAACAGAGTATTGCGAGATCCTCAACGTGCGCGTGCCGTGCGTGACGATCCCGGTCGGACCGGGACGCAACCTCGCCGTGATCCTCGAGCTTGCCGCGATGAACAACCGTCAGAAGGGCATGGGCTATAACGCCGCGCAGAAGCTTGCCGCCGAGCACGACCGCGGCATTGACCTCGGCATCGGATTTTGACCCGGAAAGGACAGAACGAACACTATGGCAAATTTGGATCTCATCGTCCGGGCGCTGCGTGCGCAGTGTCCGGGACTGGAGATATTGGAACACGAACCGATGCGCGCGCACTGCTCGTTTCGCATCGGCGGACCGGCGCGTGCGCTCGTGCGCCCCGCGTCCGCGGAGGAGACGGCGGCCGTGTGCCGCATCGTGCGCGAGGGCGGCGCGCAGCCGCTCATCATCGGCAACGGCACGAACCTGCTCATCACCGACGGCGCGCTCGAGCGCATCGTCGTGCAGATGGGCGACAACATGGCCGCCGTTACGCAGCCGGATGCGACGCATCTGAGCGCGGGCGCGGGCATCCCGCTGGCGCGGCTGGCGCAGGCGGCACTGGGCTGCGGTCTTGCGGGGCTGGAGTTTGCGCACGGCATCCCCGGGTCGCTGGGCGGCGCGGTGTCGATGAACGCCGGTGCTTACGGCGGCGAGATGAAGGACGTCGTCGTCTCGACGCGCTACCTTGACGGGGAACTGCGCCTGTGTGAGGCGCACGGCAGCGCGCATGACTTCGGCTACCGCCACAGCGCATTTTCCGACACGGACTGCGTCCTGCTCGGCAGCACGCTTGCGCTCACGCCGGGCGACCCGGCGGACATTCAGGCGCGTATGCGCGACCTGAGCGGGCGCCGCCGCAGCAGTCAGCCGCTCGACCTGCCGAGCGCCGGCAGCACGTTTAAGCGCCCCGTGGGGGGCTATGCCGCCGCACTCATCGATCAGGCCGGGCTCAAGGGCTACACAGTCGGCGGCGCGCAGGTGAGTGAAAAGCACGCGGGCTTTGTCGTCAACCGCGGCGGCGCCACGTTTGACGATGTGCTGCGGCTCATGGACGATGTCCGCAGCGCGGTGCTGCGCACGTCCGGCGTGGAGCTCGAGCCGGAAGTGAAGATCATCCGGGGGTGATGGGATGGAATTTCTGATCGTATCGGGGCTGTCCGGCGGCGGCAAGAGCCGCGCGGCCGACGTGCTGGAGGATCTGGATTTTTACTGTGTGGATAATATGCCCACGGCGCTGCTGACGAAGTTTGCCGAGCTCTGTCTCGCCACGCGCGGCCGGTATGAAAAGGTCGCGCTCGTGACGGATATCCGCAGTCAGGAGAGCTTTACCGAGCTCTTTGACGCGCTTGGCGAGCTTGCGGACATGGGCGTGGATTACCGCATTCTGTTCGTTGAGGCGTCGGAGAGCGCCATCGTGCGCCGCTATAAGGAGTCGCGCCGCCCGCACCCGCTGCAGGCCGAGAGCCGCTGCTCCCTGCCGGAGGCCGTGCGCCGCGAGAGCGAGCTGCTCGCCCCCGTGCGCGAGCGCGCGGACTATGTCATCAACACCACGGGCCTCACGCTCTCGATGCTGCAAAAGCGCATCTGCGAGATCTTTGTCGACGGCGGCACGCGGCGCGATATCCTCATCAACGTCGTGGCCTTCGGCTTCAAGTACGGCATCCCGATCGATGCCGATCTGGTGTTTGACGTGCGCTTTCTGCCCAACCCGTATTATGTGGAGAAGCTCCGGCCGCTCAGCGGCATGGACGATGAGGTGCAGGAATATGTCCTGCGCAGCGACGTGGCGCAGCGTTTTCTCGAAAAGCTCACCGGCATGATCGACTTTCTCCTGCCGCAGTATGCTGCCGAGGGGCGCTATGCGCTCACGATCGGCATCGGCTGCACCGGCGGCCAGCACCGCAGCGTGGCCGTGGCCAAGGCGCTGACGGATTATCTCGCCGCGCGCGACGCGAACGTCCGTCTGCGCAACCGGGACTTCCCGAGAACCTGAGCGGAGGCGCATCATGTCCTTTGCAACCGAAGTGAAAAACGAGCTGTGCCGCGTGCCGCTCAGCCGCCATTGCTGCGCCGTGGCCGAGGCCTACGGCGTGCTGCTGTACTGCCACACGTTCACGACGCGGGAGATCCGCATCGTGACGGCGTGCGACGCCTTTGCCGAGCGGCTGCCGAAGCTGTTTCGGCGCGCATTCGGCGCGCATTTTGTGCTCCCGGTCACGGAAAAGGCCGGCGGCCGCCATGTGCTGACCATCACCGACCGCGCTGCCATCGAGACGGTGTTCGCCGCCTTCGGCGCGGATCTGTCGCGCACGGTCGCGCACCACATCAACCTCGGCGTGCTGGAGAGCGACTGCTGCAGGGCGTCGTTTCTGCGGGGCGCGTTTCTCGCCGGCGGCAGCGTCACAGACCCGAGCAAAAACTACCACCTTGAGCTCATCACGGCGCACGCGAGCGTCAGCCGCGAGGCGGCCGCCCTGCTTACGGAGCTGGGCTTTGCCGCGCGCAGCATCGACCGCGGCGCCAACACCGTGCTCTATTTTAAAAAGTCCGAGGCCATCGAGGACTTCCTGACCAAGATCGGCGCACCCTGCGCCGCCATGGACATCATGTCCGCCAAGGTGGAGAAGTCCATGAACAACTCCATCAACCGCAAGGTCAACTGCGACACCGCCAACGCCGACAAGGTCGTCGCCGCGGCGCAGGAGCAGATCGATGCCATCCGCCGCATTGAGCGCGATTACGGGCTCGACGTGCTGCCGGAAAAGCTGCAGAGCGCGGCGCTGCTGCGCATTGCCAATCCCGAGGCCAGCCTTGCCGACCTCGCCATGCTCTCGTATCCGCCGGTGACGAAGAGCTGCCTGAACTACCGGCTGAAAAAACTCATGGAATTTCACATGGACGACTGAAAGGAACGCACGATGGGGTTTGCACATCTGCACGTACATAGTGAATACAGCCTGCTCGACGGTGCCTGCCGCATCGGGCCGCTCGTCGAGCGCGCCAAAGAGCTGGGCCAGACCGCGCTGGCGATCACCGACCACGGTGTCATGTACGGCGCGGTCGCTTTTTACAAGGCGGCCGTGGCTGCCGGCATCCGGCCGATCATCGGCTGCGAGGTCTATGTCGCCCCGCGCGGCATGACCGACCGCGTCCACGGTGTGGACGATGCGTATACGCACCTTGTGCTGCTCTGCCGCGACGAGACCGGTTACCACAACCTCTGCTATCTCGTGTCGGCGGCGTTCGAGCGCGGGTTTTACGGCAAGCCGCGCATCGACTGGCCGCTGCTGCGTGCGCACGCCGAGGGGCTCATCTGTCTGAGCGGCTGCGTCGCGGGCGACATTCCGCGCGCGATCCTGCGCGGCGATTATGAGGCTGCCAAGGCACGCGCCGTGGAGCTGCAGGCGCTGTTCGGCGAGGGAAACTTCTACCTCGAGCTGCAAAACCACCGCATGACCGACGAGGCGCGCGTGCGCGCGGCGCTGCTGCGCATCCACCGGGAGACGGGCATCCCGCTTGCGGCGACGAACGACGTGCACTATATCAGAAAGCAGGATGCCTACGATCAGGACGTGCTGCTGTGCATCCAGACCGGGCAGACGCTTGACAGCCCCGACCGGCTGCGCTTCCCGAACGACGAGTTCTACCTCAAGAGCGAGGCGGAGATGCGCGCACTCTTTGACGAATATCCGGACGCTGTGGAAAACACGCAGCGCATCGCGGACCGCTGTCGGTTCGATTTCACCTTCGGGCACTATCACCTGCCGCGCTTCCTGCTCCCGGAGGGGGAGACGGACTCCGACGCCTATCTCACGAAGCTGTGCGAGCGCGGCTTTACCCGCCGCTACGGCGACCGGCCGGAGGTGCACGGGCGCATGGAGTATGAGCTCGATATGATCCGGCGCATGGGCTTTGTGGACTATTTTCTCATCGTCAGCGATTTCATCGGCTACGCCAAGGGGCAGCGCATCCCGGTCGGTCCCGGGCGCGGGAGCGCGGCCGGTAGCGTCGTGTCCTACTGCCTCGGCATCACGGACGTCGACCCTGTGCAGTATAACCTCTACTTCGAGCGCTTTCTCAACCCTGAGCGCGTGAGTATGCCGGATATCGACGTGGACTTCTGCGTGCAGCGGCGCGGGGAAGTGATCGACTACGTCATCCGCAAATACGGCGCCGACCACGTGGCGCAGATCGTCACCTTCGGCACGATGGCGGCGCGCGCCGCCGTGCGCGACGTCGGCAGGGTCATGAACCTGACCTACGCCGAGACCGACGCCGTGGCCAAGGCCATCCCCGGCGGCATCAACACCACGCTCGACGAGGCGCTGCAGCAGTCGAAGCCTCTGCGCGCGATGTATGACGGCGACGAGCGGCTGCACCGGCTCATCGACACCGCCCGCGCCATCGAGGGCATGCCGCGCCACGCGTCAACGCACGCGGCGGGCGTGGTCATCACCGAGCAGCCGGTGTACGCCTATGTGCCGCTGGCAAGCAATGACGGCGCGCTCGTGTGCCAGTATCAGATGACGACGCTCGAGGAGCTCGGTCTGCTGAAGATGGACTTTCTCGGTCTGCGCAACCTCACCGTGCTCGAGGACGCGGCGCGCCGCGTGCGCCGCCGCGTGCCGGATTTTCAGGTCGAGCGCATCCCGCTCGACGATAAGAAGACGTTTGATATGCTCGCCGCCGGGCGCACCGTCGGCGTGTTCCAGCTCGAGAGCGCGGGCATTACCTCCGTGTGCATGGGTCTGCGTCCGCGCAGCATCGAGGACATCACCGCCGTCATCGCGCTCTATCGCCCGGGCCCGATGGAGAGCATCCCGCGCTTTCTCGCCTGCTCGGCGCATCCGGAGCGCATCACCTATCAGCACCCGCTGCTCGAGCCGATCCTCGCCGTGACCTACGGCTGCATCGTCTATCAGGAGCAGGTCATCGAGATCTTCCGGCAGCTGGCCGGGTTCTCGCTCGGTCAGGCGGATATGATCCGCCGCGCCATGTCAAAGAAAAAAGAGGCCATCATCACGGCCGAGCGCGCCGCCTTCGTGCACGGCGACCCGGCGCGGAGCATTCCCGGCGCGGTGGCCAACGGCGTGCCCGAGCAGACCGCCAACGCGATCTATGACGAGATCCTCGCCTTTGCAAGCTATGCCTTCAACAAGGCGCACGCGGTGTCCTATGCCATCGTGTCCTACCGCACGGCGTACATGAAGCGCAATTACCCGCACGAATACATGGCGGCGCTGCTGACCTCCGTGCTCGATAACACGCCGAAGGTCACGGAGTACATCGCCGAGTGCCGCGAGCTGGGCATCCGCCTGCTGCCGCCGGACATCAACGCGTCCGACGCCGACTTCACCGTGGAAAACGGCGACCTGCGCTTTGGCCTCGTGGCCATCAAGGGCGTGGGGCGCGGACTCATTCAGGCGCTCATGCGCGAGCGGGAGATCGGCGGACCGTTCACGGCGTTTGACGAATTCTGCCGCCGCATGAACGGACACGATCTCAACCGCCGCGCCGCCGAGAGCCTCATCCGCGCCGGCTGCTTTGACCGCATGGGCTATAAGCGCAAGGCGCTCATGCAGTCGGTCGACCGCGTGCTGGGCGGTGCCGCGAGCGAGAGCCGCATGAACCTCACCGGCCAGATGAACCTCTTCAGCACGCCGGATGACGGGGGAGAGCCCGCCGACACGGCACAGCTCGTGCTGCCGGACGTGGAGGAGTTCACCCGCGCCGAGCTCATGGCCATGGAGCGCGAGACCACCGGTCTCTATCTCACCGGCCACCCGATGGATGCGTACCGCGCCCTTGCGCAGCAGGCGAAAGCCGCGCCCATGGGTGACATTCTGGCGAGCTTTCACGCGCCGGATGCCGCCCCGCACCGCTACCGTGACGGGCAGCGCGTGGTCATCGCCGGCATCTGTACCGCCAGCCGCGAGCGTGCCACGCGCAAAAACACGCGCATGGCCTACCTCCAGCTCGAGGACGACAGCGGCAGTATGGAGGTCATCGTCTTTTCGCCTGCGCTTGATGCCTGCCGCGACCTGCTCGCGCAGGAGACGCCCGCGCTGTTCGTTTCGGGGCGCATCTCGACGCGCGACGAATCCGACCCTCAGCTCGTGGCGGATCAGGTCCTGCCGCTCAGCGAGCAGGGACTTGAGACACTGCGCATGCCGCCGCGCCGCGACCCGCCGCCCCGGCTCGAGGCACCGCCGCGGCACCGGCTCTGGGTGCGGCTGCCGGATAAGGAGCACCCGGCCGTCAGGCGCATCGAGCTGATCCTGCAAATGTTCCCCGGCGACGAGCAGCTCGTGCTCGTCTTTGAGGACACAGGCAAGCGCGCCGCTGCGCGCTGCTGCGTGCATCCTGCGCTCGTCGAGGAGCTGCGATCCCTCGCGGGGCAGGGAAACGTCGCCGTCACGGAGGAGAAAACGCGTTGACGCGGCGGGCATTATATGGTATACTAGTCGCTAATTTATTTCCCGCCCCGGATAGGCACCGGGCGGGGAGACAACTCAGGAGTGTGATGATCCGCAATGGACGCTGGCCCTAAGCAGGATTTATGGAATCTTTTGCCTGTTATCATCGTGCTGCTCCTTGGTGCGGCCTATTTCGCCATCATGGAGACAGCCTTTTCATCCGCGAGCCGCATCTGGCTCAAAGCCGCCGCTGACCACGGCAACCGCCGCGCCGGTCAGGCGCTGTACGTGCTCGATCACTTCGATCAGGCGATCACGACGCTGCTGATCGGCACGAACATCCTGCACCTGACGATCGCGACGATCGTGACCGTGGCCGTGCAGCGGGTGTGGGGCATGTGGGCGGTCACCGCCGCGACGCTGGTCACGACCGTGGTCGTGTTCTTCGCCGGGGAGATGCTGCCGAAAAGCATCGCCAAGAAATACGCAGAGCGTCTGGCCATGGCCACGGCGCGTTCGCTGCGGTTTTTCATGGTGCTCTTTCATCCCCTGTCCGTGCTGCTCACCGCCATCGGCAACGCTGCCGCCCGCTGCATCCGCGGCGAGCCTGCCGTGACCGTGACGGAGGATGAGCTGGCCGATATCATCGAGAATATGACCGACGACGGAGAGTTGACCGCCGAGCGCGGCGAGCTCATGAGCTCGGCACTCTCGTTTGCCGAGGTGCCGGTCGAGAGCGTCATCACGGCGCGTGTCGATGTCGCCGCCGTGGACGTCGACGACCCGCCGGAGGAGATCCTCGCCTACGTGCGCGAGCAGCGCCACAGCCGCCTGCCCGTGTACGCCGACAGCGTGGACAATGTCATCGGCATCCTGCAGATCCGCAAATACATCAAGGCCTGCATCAAAGCCGGCGGCAAGGCCGTGGACATCCGTCCGCTGCTCGACGAGCCGGTGTTTGTGCACCAGAGCACGCTCATCGCCGAGGTGCTGCCCGAGCTCAGCCGCCGCAAGGCAAATCTCGCCATCGTCACCGATAACTACGGCGGCACGCTCGGCATCGTCACCGTGGAGGACATCGTTGAGGAGCTCGTCGGCGAGATCTGGGACGAGGACGACGTCGTTGAGGAGTCGTTCGTGCCGCTCGGCGGCGGCCGCTATGAGGTCGATGCCGAGATGACCGTCGGCGAGGTGTTCGACCGCCTCGACTACACCGATCCCGAGGACGACGAGGAGCTGCGCTACAAGCTGCTCGGCGAGTGGACATACGAGCAGTTTTCCTACATCCCGCGCGAGCGGGAGGGCTTCCGCTATCACCGGCTCGACGTGCGCATCTCCGATATGCGCCAAAAGCGCATCGTCAAGCTCACCGTGCGCCTGCTGCCGGAGGAGCCGGACGAGGCTGCGCCCGCTGAGGCCGCCCCGGAGAAAGGGGGCGAGCCGGTATGAGCATCGTGTGGTATTTTGTTGCGCTCGTTGTGCTGATCGCGCTCAGCGCGTTCTTCTCCGCGTCGGAGATGTCCTATTCGTCGGCCAACCGTCTGCGGCTGGAAAACGCCGCCGAGGACGGCAGCCGCCGCGCCAAGGCAGCCGTCGGCATCCTCGACCACTACGACCGTGCCCTGAGCGCCATTCTCATCGGCAACAATCTGGTCAACATCGCCTCGTCGTCGCTCGGCTCCGTGATCGTGATCCTGCTCGCGGGCGAACAGTGGACGTGGGTGTCCACGGTCGTGCTGACACTGCTGGTCATCATTTTCGGCGAGACGATGCCGAAGATCGTCGCCAAGCAAAACGCCAACGGCATCGCCCTGCGCAACGCCTATGTCATCCGCGCGCTGTCGATCGTGCTCTATCCCGTGATCTGGCTTGTGGTCGGTCTCGTGCACCTGATCACGCGCCCGCTGCGCGGCGACACCGGTGACGGCGATCCGGAGGAGGCTGCCTCGCAGGAGCTGCAGTCGATCATCGAGACTGCCGAGGACGAGGACGTGCTCGACGAGGACCGCAGCGAGCTGCTGCGCTCCGCGCTCGACTTTTCCGATATCAGCGCGAGCGAGGCCATGACCGCCCGCGTCGACATGGTCGCCATCGACATCGACGACGACTGGGACGAGATCCTGCGCGTCATCGACGAATCGACGTATTCCCGCCTGCCGGTCTACTCCGACAGTGTGGACAACATCATCGGATTTTTGTACCTCAACCGCTTTTTCAAGGCCATGATGGACGGCCGGCCGGAGGATCTGCGTGCGCAGCTCATCCCGCCGTGCTTCGTCTACAAGACCACGCGCCTGCCCGATGTGCTGGCAAAGCTCCGCCGCGAGCAGAAGCACCTCGCCGTCGTGACGGATGAATACGGCGGCACGCTCGGCGTCATCACGATGGAGGACGTGCTCGAGGAGCTCGTCGGTGACATCTGGGACGAGACCGACGAGGTCGAGCGTGAGGTCGTTGCGCGCTCCGACGGCGGATATGAGCTCGACGGCGACATGACGATCTCGGACTTTCTTGAGCTGCTCGGCTGGAATGAGGACGCTCTGGACGACGCCGACAGCGCCACCGTCGGCGGCTGGACGCTCGAGCGCTTCGGCACGTTCCCGAAGCCGGGCGACAGCTTCCGGTACGAAAATCTTACCGTTACAGTTCTGGCCATGGACGGCCGCCGCGTCGAGCGTGTGCTCGTGCAGCCCGATCCGGCTGCCGACAAGGACGAATGAGCGCATACAACCCTGAGTCCGGTCTGTGCAAAAACTGCACAGACCGGACCTTTTTCTGTATGGAAAAGGTATCTTGTACACGATGAGGGAAAATCTGCCCAAAAGGCGCAAGATGTGGCGATTTGTATCACAATTTCACTAATGCGTGAAAGATTTTGCACACCGAGCGCGCCGAAGTTTCATTTTTTGCTTGATATTTACGCTTTGGACAGGTATAATGAACGCATATTGAATCTTCTGAAGAGGAAAATTTCAAAAAGGAGAGAATACAACTATGAAGTCCAACAAAATCGTGGCTCTGGCTCTGGCTCTCGTCATGGTGTTTGCGCTGTGCGCCTGCGGCGGCGGCGACACCAACAAAAAAGACGATTCCGGATCCACGGCCAAGGTCGACACCAGCACCGTCTCCGTCGGCGCAGTCGTCATCGCGCGTGACGATGTTCCGACCGACCAGATCTATGCGTTCGTGTCCACCATCTTCAATAACCTCGACGCCATCGCCGCTCAGCACGGCAAGGGCGCAGAGCTGAACCTCGAGGCTGCCGCCTCGGTCAAGGGCGTGCCGTATCACCCCGGCGCTGCCAAGTATTTTGAGGAGAAGGGCCTCAAGGTTGACGCGGTCAAGGACGGCGCCGGCACCGGCACCGCCGCTGCGCTCAGCTTCGGCACCGGCGGCGACACCGGCACGTACTACGGCTTCGGCAGCGTGCTGGCCAACTACGTCTCCACCAACTCCGACTGCAAGGTCACGGCGCTCACCTCCGGCGGCTCTCAGGCCAACGTTGAGGACCTGACCAACGGCAACGTCCAGATCGCCTTCGTGCAGAGCGACGTTATGAACTATGCCTACAACGGCCAGCGCCTGTTCGAGAGCCCGGTCACCGGCTTCTCCGTCGTTGCCCAGCTGTATCAGGAGCAGGTGCAGATCGTCACTACCAACCCTGACATCAAGACCGTTGCCGACCTCGCCGGCAAGAAGGTCTCCATCGGCGCAGCCGGCTCCGGCGTGTACTTCAACGCCATTGACGTGCTCAACGCCTATGACCTCAAGGAGAGCGATATCTCCGCCGTGTACCAGAGCTTCGGCGACAGCGCCGAGAGCCTGAAGGACGGCAAGATCGACGCCGCGTTCATCGTCGCCGGTGCGCCCACCACGGCCATCACCGACCTCGCCACCGCAGGTAATGTCTACCTTGTCAGTCTCGACGACAGCCACGTGCAGTCCCTGCTGTCCGCTTCCCCGTACTACACCGCCGCCACCATCAAGGCCGGCACCTATTGATGCCTGACCCGGTGATGCGCCGCATCCCGTAAATGTTCGCTACGGCGTCAGTACCCCTGACGCCGTAGTTTTTCCATTCTACCCGGAACGGAGGTTTCCCCCTATATGTCTGACACCAAAAAGACCGCAGCTGCTGCGGAAGCCGCTTCTCTGCAGGAGGATATGGACGCCGTCATGCGCAAGTATGACCGCGAGTCTGCAACCCGCATCTGGGCGGGCAAGCCCAAGATCGTCATTTCCGTCGTCATGGCGCTGTTCTCGGTCTACTGCATCTGGTCGACCCTGTTCAGCACCGCCGCGCTCGAGGTGCGCCTGACGGCATTCCTCGGCCTGATCATCATCATGGGCTATCTGACCTATCCCGCCAGCAAGAAGCACGTGCACGTCAATCGCCTGCCGTGGTATGACATCGTCATCATGGTCATCGGTGCGGCTGCGTTTTTCTACTACTGCTTTAACTACGATACGCTCATCAAGACGCTCACCAGCGCCGCCAAGATGACGCCGTTTCTCATCGCTGTCGGTGTGGCCGGCATTCTGACGCTTGCCGAGCTCTGCCGCCGCTGTGTCGGCGTACCGATCCTTGTGGTCGTCGGCGCGCTGCTCGTATACACGTTCGTGAGTATGCTCAAGGGCGGCCAGACGTTTGATCAGGTGCTCGGCCGCGTGATCTACACGCTCTTTTTCGGCACGTCCGGCGTGCTGAGCACGCCCGTGCAGGTGTGTGCGAAGTTTATCGCGGTGTTCATCATCTTCGGCGCATTTCTGGAGCGCACCGGAATCTCGAGCTTCTTCATTGATCTCGCCAATGCCATTGCCGGCTGGACCTCCGGCGGCCCGGCCAAGGTCGCGGTCATCTCGTCTGCATTGTGCGGCATGGTGTCCGGCTCTTCCGTCGGCAACACCGTCACTACGGGCTCGGTCACGATCCCGATGATGAAGCGCACCGGCTACAAGCCCGAATTCGCCGGCGCGGTCGAGGCGGCGGCCTCCACCGGCGGCCAGATCATGCCGCCCATCATGGGCGCGGCCGCGTTCCTGATGGCCGAATACATGAATGTCACCTACGGTCAGGTCACCCTCTGGGCGATCCTGCCTGCCGTGCTGTACTTCGGCGGCATCTTCATCTCCGTGCATCTGGAGGCCAAGAAGCTCGGCCTGCGCGGTATCCCGCGCTCGGAGCTGCCCCGCTTCAAGTACCTCATGCGCAATGTCTATCTGCTGCTGCCGCTCGTGTTCTTGATCTGGGTGGTCACGGCGAACATCCGCTCGCTGCAGTATGCGGCCTCCATCGCCATCCTCATCTCCATCGCCGTGAGCCTTGTCGGTACGATCCGCGACGCTGCGGCCGAGGCAAAGGAGACCAAGACCGGCAGCGCCGCTGGAATCGCCGTCAAAAAGACCGGCCTGATGATCCTCGAGGCGCTCGAGGCCGGCGGCAAGGGCAGCATCACGGTCGCCGTGGCCTGCTCCATGGCCGGCATGATCGCGGGCTGCATCACCGTCACGGGTCTGGCGTCCAAGCTCATCAGCGGCGTCGTCGCTCTGAGCAGCAAAATCCCGAACCCGACGCTCTCGCTGCTGCTGGCGCTGTTTTTGACCATGCTCTGCTGCATCGTGCTCGGCATGGGCGTGCCCACGACTGCGAACTACTGCATCATGGCCTCGACCTGCGCGCCGATCCTCATCACGCTCGGCATTCCGAAGATCGCGGCGCACTTCTTCGTGTTCTACTTCGGCATCGTCGCCGACATCACGCCGCCGGTCGCGCTGGCTGCCTATGCCGGCTCAGCCATCGCCAAGTCCGACCCCATGAAGACAGGTATCAATGCGACAAAGCTCGCCATTGCGGCGTTCATCGTGCCGTACATGTTTGCGATGAACCCGTCCATGCTGCTCATGGATCAGGGCGTGCTCGCCGCAGTTCAGGTCATCATCTCGTCCTGCCTCGGCATCTTCGGTATCGCCGCCGCGCTCGAGGGCTATGTCGTCACACGCGCACCTTGGTGGCAGCGTATCCTGCTTGCCGCAGGCGGCCTGTGCCTGATCGACCCCAGGCTTATGACCGACCTTGTCGGTATCGCGGCGATCGTGATCGTCGTTGTGCTGCAGATCGTTTTTCGCAAGCGCAGCGCAGCTGCCGCAGCATAAAAAATCCGGAACCTTTTTCGCAGGAGCACGTCAGATATTTCTGGCGTGCTTCTTTTTGCACGCCGTGCGCCGCGCCGCGCAGGGCTTTACACGTGCCGGCCGATGGCGTATACTATCTCTATACAAGACGCGGAAAGGAGCAATCTGCATGAAACGAAGCATTGCGGTGCTCATATTGGCACTGGCGCTGGCGCTGACTGCCTGCGGCGGCCAGAAGGCGGCAGATGCACAGGCCGAGGCGAAGGACATCACGCTCTGCCCGACGTATGACAACGGTAAGGGCGGGTATTTTTCCATCACGCTGCCCGCCAGCTGGGGCGATCATTACGTGACCGAGTGCGGCGCGAACGACGGCGGCTATTACGTCGGCTTTTACGAAAAGACCGATCATGACAACGGGCTCGGCGGCTTTTTGTTCATGCTCGAGGTTTTTCCCACCGATTATGACTATACCGAGCTGCCGGAGTATCAGGCCATCTGCGGCCTGACGGTCGACGGGGCGAACTACAACCTCATTGCCGAGCTGCCGACCGATGTGCAGTTCGCCAACGAAAATGCGGATCTCTACCGCAGCATGTCCAACGATTTTTCGACCATCCTCAAGAGCCTGACGTTCTCCAAGGGTGTCACGCGCACGGAGGTCACCGCGCCGGTGCCGCAGTCTGAGAGCGACACGTGAGCAAACAATGAAAACGCCGTCTCCCTGTCGGGAGACGGCGTTTTTTTGCATTTTGGCGCGGTTTTGCCGTCCGGCACACATATTTTTCCGAAAAACGGGCAAACTTTGTCATGTGTGAGGTTCTGATGCAAGGCCTCACATGCGTCACAAAACGGCGGCCATTCCGCCGAGGAGGATGCCGAGATTATCCGACCAGATGTCCGGAAACTGACTGAGCGGCAGGGGGTTTTCGCCGCTGCCCGCCTCGATCGTGAAGCCGGGGCGGCGGAAGTCCTGAATGAACCAGTCCTTGTAGCCCGCGTGGCCGGCCGCATAAGGCGTCGCGGCGACGGCATAGCCGCTCACGGCGGCAAAGCGCTCGGCGATGGCCTTGCTGCCCGGCACGTCATAGCCGTCGTACTGCCAGTAGATCACGCGCCCCTGCGTGTGGTACGACAGGGTGAGCTGTGGGTCGAGCGCGCGCGTGAAGCCATACATGGCGAGACTCTCCGGCGCTGTCAGCGGCGCCGGACCGACATAGTCGCGTGGTCCGGGGCGCGTGTAGCCCGCGGCGAATTTGATCTCGCGCGCGGTGCTCCATCCGGCGGGGTACTGGAGGTTGAGGTCGATGCCGCGGATGTTCGCCTTCCAGCCGGACGGGAAGGGGATCGCGGGGTAATTTTGCGCGAGCGTGCGCGCGGCATCGGTGCGCTCGCGGCTGAGTGCGCCGGTCACAAGGTCGATGCCATCCGGGTCGACCGCCGGAGCGAGCACGAGCGTGACCTGCCGCAGCAGCGCGCGGATGTCCTGTCCGCCAAGCTCACCGCCGTCGCCAAGCCGGGCGCAGAGCTGCTCGCAGAACGTGAGCAGCAGAGGCGTCGTGATCCACTCGTTGGCGTGGTGCGCGGCGTTGTAAAACACGCATTTTTCGCCGCTGCCGAGCGTCAGATACCACAGCGGCTTTCCGAGCACGCTGCGCCCAAATTCCCCGATCGCAAGCGCAGGATAGCGCGCAGCCAGCCCGCGCACCACATAGCCGATGAGCGCCGAGGAGTACGGGATGCGCACCGGCGTGACCGGAAACGGCAGCGGCACGGTCACCGTCCGGCCGATCGGCAGACGCTCCGGGTCAAGGTAGGGGTTGGCCAGCCGAATGGCCTCCACGCTCGTGCCGTACTGCTGCGCGAGGGCGGAGAATGTGTCGCCCGCGCGCACGGTGCGCAAAACGAAGCCCGTGTAATACGGCAGCAGCGCACGGTGCGTCTGTGCGCCCGCGATGCCGTCCGGCACGAGGGCATTCGCCGCCTGAAACGCGCGCACGGCCGCTGCGGTCTGTGCGCCGAAGATACCGTCGAGCGCGCCCGGCATCTGTCCCGCGCGTTCAAGCGCGAGCTGCAGCAGTGCCACGAGTGCGCCGCGGTCGCCTGCTTTCAGGGTCTGTGTCATGAAAATTCCTCCGATGCATCGAATTACCAAAGCTGGTTCCGTACATCGTATGCGCGCCGCCGCAGGCATTTGCGCCCGCACAGGCAAACGAGCAAGAATGTTCCGCCGCTATTTTGTCCGAAAGCCGGCATACTGATACTGCACGCAAAAAAGGGGGGATTTTTTGCAGACAAAACCAAGGAGACTGTGCCGCACGGCCCTGCTCGCGCTTGCGTTTGCGCTTTGCATGGGCGTGGCTGTACAGGCGGCGTCACTTGTGCCGCTCGGTCAGGCGGTCGGCATCCAGATGACCACGGCAGGCGTGCTCGTGGCGGATCTGGCCGAGGTGGACACGCCCGACGGTACGTGCACGCCCGCAAAGGACGCGGGGCTGCGCCCCGGCGACGTGATCTGCCGCATGGACGGGCGGGAGATCGTGTCATCGGCGGACTTTCTGGCGGCGCTCGATGCAGCGGGGGACACCGTGAGCGTAACCGTCCGGCGCGGCGGTGCCGAGATCACGGCTGCGGTCACGTCCGCCGTCATGCCCGACGGCACGCGGCAGCTCGGGCTCTGGCTGCGCGACGGTGTGACCGGCGTCGGCACGCTCACGTACTACGATCCGGCCACGGGGCGCTATGGCGCGCTCGGCCACGGCATCGCGGACGAGACGAGCGGCGCGCTCATGCCGCTGCGCGACGGCAGCGTGCTCTCGGCCGTCGTTGCGGATGTGCGTCCGGGCGGGCATGGCACGGCCGGTGAGCTGGTCGGCAGCTTCGATGCCGATGACCGCATCGGTGCGATCGAGCGCAACGGCCTGTTCGGTATCTTCGGCACGCTCGACGCGCCGCCGGACGGCAGGCCTGTCGAGACCGCGCCCGCAAGCGACGTCAAGACCGGCAGCGCGACCATCCTGTCCACGGTCGCGGGCGACACCGTGCAGGCGTACACCGTGAACATCACGCGGGTCTATCACGACGGGGCAAGCACACGCTTTGCCATCACCGTCACAGACCCCGCGCTGCTCTCGGCGACCGGCGGCATCGTGCAGGGCATGAGCGGCAGCCCCATCCTGCAGGACGGCAGACTCATCGGCGCGGTGACGCACGTGCTGCTCTCCGACCCCGCCAAGGGCTACGGCGTGAGCATTGACGATATGCTCGCGGCGGCGCAGGCACAGGCAGCGTAAGCAGCAGGAGCGGGCGAGCGTGCGCGGGTGTTACCCGCGCACGCTTTGAGACTGTCAAAAAGTATTACTTTTTGACAAGGGGGTATGCGGCCTGACTGCAGCGCACGCGCTGTCCGCCAGAGGCGGCCGGCGCGCACGTTTGCAGGCCGAGAAGTATTTTCTTCGCCGCACATGTCGCCGAAGAAAATGATTGGACTTTCTTTGCGCCTGCGGGCGCAAACTCTACGAGGTTCTTTGACAAGCTGGAGCGTGCGCGGGTGTTCCCCGCGCACGCTTTGCATCTGTCAAGAAGCCGGAAAAAAGCCAGCCGCGGCGACGCCGTGGCTGGCTTGTTTGCTGTTTATGTGCGCTGCGCGGACGGTATGTCCTTGCGCTCAGCGCTTTTTCTTGTTGCCGAAGATGCCGCTGCGCGGTTCGCTCACGGCCTCATTCATCGACTCGGCGTAGGCGTGCAGACGCTCCTTCTGCTCGGCCGTCATATTCTTCGGTACGGTGACTGTGATCGTGACGAACTGATCGCCGCGGCCGCCCTTGCTCTGCAGGTACGGGATGCCCTTGCCGCGCAGACGGAACACGCTGCCCGGCTGCGTCCCCTCGGGGATGGTGAGCTTGACGCGGCCGTCGATGGTCGGCACTTCGATCTCTGCGCCGAGCGCCGCCTGTGCAAACGTGACCGGCATCTCCATGAGCACGGAGTTGCCGTCGCGCTCGAAGAACGGGTGCGGCTTGACAAAGACCGTGATGAGCAGGTCGCCCGCCGGTCCGCCGTCGAGTCCGGCATTGCCCTTGCCGCGCAGATTCAGCGTCTGCCCGTCGTCGATGCCGGCCGGGATCTTGACCTTGATGGTCTGATTCTTGCGCACGGCACCGCGTCCGCCGCAGCGCGGGCACGGCTGGTGGATGATCTTGCCGCGGCCGCCGCACTTTTTGCACACGCCGCTCGTCTGCACCATGCCGAAGGGGGTGCGCTGCGTGGTGCGCACGCTGCCGGTGCCCTTGCAGTCCGGGCAGACCTCCGGCGTCGTGCCGGGGGCGCAGCCGGTGCCCTTGCAGTCCGGGCACTGCTCGACACGGCCGACGTTGATCTCCTTCTCGCAGCCGAACGCCGCCTCTTCAAAGGTGATGTTCAGGCGCACGCGCAGGTTTTCGCCGCGGCGCGGGCCGCTGCGCTGGGTCTGGCCGCCGCCGAAGCCGCCGCTGAAAATGTCGCCGAAGCCGCCGCCGAAAATGTCACCGAAGATATCGCCGAAGCCGCCGAAACCGCCAAACCCGGCGCCGCCGGGGCCGCCGGCGGACGGGTCAAACGCCGCATGGCCGAACTGGTCATACTTCGCGCGCTTGTCGGGATCGGACAGCACCTCGTAGGCCTCGTTGACTTCCTTGAAGCGCTCCTCGCATTCCTTGTCGCCCGGATGCAGATCCGGGTGGTTGGCTTTGGCCAGCTTGCGGTAGGCTTTTTTGATCTCGTCCTCGGATGCGCCTTTTTCGACACCGAGCACTTCATAATAATCTCGTTTTTCAGCCATACATGAACCTCAACTGTCTATGGATTCCCCCGCGCGGGGGGGCAGAAAGCTCCAAATGCGGGCGCGCTTTTTGTGGCGCGCCCGCGTTGCTTAGCCCGTAGTCGGGGGCGGGGTGTTTACTTCTTGTCGTCGTCAACGACGGTGTAGTCCGCGTCGTAGTACTGCTGGCCGTTGTCGCCGCCGTTGCCGCAGTCGCCCTGGCAGTTCGGGTCACAGCCCGGGTTCGCGCCCGGCTGGCCGCCCTGCGGGTTGGCCTGCTGGTACATCTTCTCGCTGAGCTTGTAGAACACCTGCGTCAGCGCCTCGGTCGCGGCCTTGATGGCTGCGGTGTCGCTGCCCTTGAGGGTCTCCTTGAGCTCGTTGAGCTTGCTCTCGACCTCAGCCTTCTCAGCCGCGTCGACCTTGTCGCCCAGCTCCTCGAGCGTGCGCTCGGTCTGGTAGACCATCTGGTCGCCCTGGTTGCGGGTGTCGATCTCTTCCTTGCGCTTGGCGTCCTCTGCAGCGTACTGCTCTGCCTCGTGCACGGCCTTCTCCACGTCCTCCTTGGACATGTTGGTCGAGGAGGTGATGGTGATGTGCTGCTCCTTGCCGGTGCCGAGATCCTTGGCCGAGACGTTCACGATGCCGTTGGCGTCAATGTCGAAGGTGACCTCGATCTGCGGCACGCCGCGGCGCGCCGGAGCGATGCCGTCGAGCTGGAAGCGGCCGAGGCTCTTGTTGTAAGCGGCCATCTCGCGCTCGCCCTGCAGGACGTTGACCTCAACGGAGGTCTGGTTGTCGGCTGCGGTGGAGAACACCTGACTCTTCTTGGTCGGGATGGTGGTGTTGCGCTCAATGAGCTTGGTGAACACGCCGCCGAGGGTCTCAATGCCGAGGGACAGCGGAGTCACGTCGAGCAGGACAACGCCGGAGACGTCGCCGCCGAGCACGCCGCCCTGAATGGCAGCACCGTCGGCCACGCACTCATCGGGGTTGATGCCCTTGAAGCCTTCCTTGCCGGTGAGCTTCTTGACCATTTCCTGCACGGCCGGGACACGGCTGGAACCGCCGACGAGCAGCACCTTCGTCAGGTCGGACGCGGTGATGCCGGCGTCGCTCATGGCCTGACGCACCGGGCCTGCGGTCTTTTCGACGAGGTGGGCGGTGAGCTCATTGAACTTGGCGCGCGTGAGCGTCACGTCGAGGTGCTTCGGGCCGGTGGCGTCTGCCGTGATGTACGGCAGGTTGATGTTCGTGCTCGTCACGCCGGACAGCTCGATCTTCGCCTTCTCGGCCGCTTCCTTCAGACGCTGCATGGCCACGCGGTCGCCCGAGAGGTCAATGCCGTCGCTCTTCTTGAACTCCTCAACGAGGTAGTTGGTGATGCACTGGTCGAAGTCGTCGCCGCCGAGGCGGTTGTTGCCGGCCGTGGCCAGCACTTCGATGACACCGTCGCCGATCTCCAGCACGGAGACGTCGAACGTGCCGCCGCCGAGGTCGTAGACCATGATCTTCTGGTCGGTCTCCTTATCGAGGCCGTAGGCCAGCGCGGCCGCCGTCGGCTCGTTGATGATACGCTTGACGTCGAGGCCGGCGATCTTGCCAGCGTCCTTGGTCGCCTGACGCTGTGCGTCGGTGAAGTAAGCCGGCACGGTGATGACGGCCTCGGTCACGGGCTCGCCCAGATAGGCTTCCGCATCGGCTTTGAGCTTCTGCAGGATCATCGCGCTGATCTCCTGCGGGGTGTACTTCTTGCCGTCGATGGTGACTTTATAATCCGAGCCCATCTCGCGCTTGATCGAGCTGATCGTGCGGTCCGGGTTCGTGACGGCCTGACGCTTTGCTACCTGACCGACCATACGCTCGCCGGTCTTGGAAAACGCGACGACGGACGGGGTGGTGCGATGACCTTCCGCGTTGGGGATGACGGTCGCTTCGCCGCCCTCCATGACGGAGACACAGCTGTTGGTGGTGCCAAGGTCGATACCGATAATTTTACTCATAGTGAATTCCTCCTGTATTGAAAGCAGATTGTGTATACGATTTATATTGGAATCAGTTTGCGACCTTCACGACGGAATACCGCAGCACGCGGTCTCCGATGCAAAAGCCCTTTTCAAACTCTTCCACGACAACGCCCTCGCCGTAGGCATCATCTTCGATGTGCATGACGGCGTTGTGGCGGTTGGCGTCAAACGGTTTGCCGACGGCTTCGATCTCCGACACGCCGAGCTGATTGAGCGCGGTGTTGTACTGGTTCATGATCCCCTCGAGACCCTTGCGGGCGGGGTCATCGTCCGGGGTCTGCGCCAGGGCGCGCGACAGACTGTCGTACACCGGCAGGAACTTTTTGAGCGTGTCGCAGCGGACGTCCGCGTAGATCGCTTCGCGCTCGCGGGTGCTGCGGCGGCGGTAGTTGTCATATTCGGCGAGCAGGCGGAGGTATTTGTCCTTTTCCGCCGCGAGATCGGCCTCGATCTCTTTTTTCGTCTCTTTCTTTTCCTTGGACTCTTTGGGTTCCTTGGAGGCTTTGGGCTCTTTTTCCTTGCCTTCCTTCTGCGCGGTCTTCTTGTCCGCCTTTTCTTCGGCGTCCGGCGTGACCGGTTCGGTCTTTATGTCGTCGACGACCGGCTCCGCTTCCGGAGCGGTCTGCTTCGGGTCATTTGTTTTCGTGCTCATCTGAATCGTCTCCCTTAATGATCAACTTGTTATCCAGCCCGGGGGGCGGAAGCGTGCCGCCGCCGAGCAGCTTGGACAGGCCGGCCGCAATGAAGCTGAGCTTCGCGGCGACCTTGGAATAGTCCATACGTGTCGGACCGACCACACCGATCAGTCCGCGCATATTTTCGCCCGCGTCATACGTCGCGAGCACGACGCTGCTGTCGCGCAGCTCCTCTGCCACGTTCTCCGGGCCGATGAGCACGCGCACCTCGTTGTCGCCGCCGAGCTGCTCCATCGGGATCTCGAGCAGGTTGCTGCCGTCGGACAGATAGCTCATGAGGCGGTGCGCCTTGTCGGGGTCGCGGAACTCCGGCTGGTGCAGCAGCTGCGACTCGCCGACGAGATACGTCTGCGCGGCGCCGGCGCCGGTGAGCGCCTCGATCGCGAAGGCCGCGATCACGGCCGTGATGCCGAGGTTATCCTGCGCGGCGCGCTCCACGGAGCTGATGAGCGTCGGCGTGATGTCCGGCTCACGGATGCCCGTGAAGTGGGCGTTGAAGACGGCGGCGAGCTTCTGGATCATGCTCTGCTCGGCCGAGACCGGCAGGTGCACGAGCTTATTTTTCACCGTGTCGTCGCTCAGCAGCAGCACGATGATGAAGCTGTTGGCGTCGAGATAAATGAGGTCAAAGCGCCGGATCGTCACGCCGGCACTCGCCGTGAGCGTCACGGCGGGGTAATTGGTCAGCTGCGAGGCCAGACGGCTCGCGTCCGTCATGAGCTCGCCGCGCTGGTGGCGTCCCGTCAGGCTCTGGGTGATGGCCTGTGTCTCCTCGGCGGTGAGGTCCTTGTGCTCCATGAGCTCGTTGACATACATCCGGTAGCCGAGCGGCGTCGGTACGCGTCCGGCCGATGTGTGCGGCTGCTCGAGATAGCCCATAGAGACCAGCTCCGCAAGCTCGTTGCGGATCGTGGCCGAGGAACAGCCGAGATCGGCGCTCGCGGCGATGGCCTTCGAGCCGACCGGCTCCGCCGTGCGGATGTATTCCTCAATGACCGCGGCAAGTATTTTCTTTTTGCGGCTGCTGATATCCATAGGCCCCTCCGCTGGCACTCGGAGCCCCTGAGTGTTGGCACTCCTAACCTTCGAGTGCTAATTTACACCCGGGCGGGCGGAAAGTCAAGGGCTTTCTCTATATTATTGATAGAAAGTTCATATTTATTTTCCCGGCTGCACGCGGCGGCAAAAACGCCCGGTTTTCCGGCGCAAAAACCGGGCGCGGCGGGGTTGCCCGCCGCGCCCGGAAAGCGCTGATATTTCATGATTTCTGCCGCGGTGCGCGGCGTTGGGGGAGGATCAGTTCAGAAAGTCGCGCAGCTTCTTGCTGCGGCTGGGGTGGCGCAGCTTGCGCAGGGCCTTGGCCTCAATCTGGCGGATGCGCTCACGCGTGACGTTGAACTCCTTGCCGACCTCCTCAAGCGTGCGGGTGCGGCCGTCGACGATGCCGAAGCGCAGCTCGAGCACCTTTTTCTCGCGCGGGGTGAGCGTGTCGAGCACCTCCATGAGCTGCTCCTTGAGCAGCGAGAAGCTTGCCGCCTCGCTCGGCTCGGACGCGTCCTCGTCGGGGATGAAGTCGCCGAGGTGGGAGTCCTCCTCCTCGCCGATCGGCGTCTCGAGCGACACCGGCTCCTGCGCGATCTTGAGGATGTCGCGCACCTTGTCGACGGGCATGTTCATCTCCGCCGCGATCTCCTCGGCGCTCGGGTCGTGGCCGAGCTCCTGCAGGAGCTGACGGCTGACGCGGATGACCTTGTTGATCGTCTCGACCATGTGCACGGGAATGCGGATCGTGCGCGCCTGGTCGGCGATGGCGCGGGTGATGGCCTGACGGATCCACCAGGTGGCGTAGGTGGAGAACTTGTAGCCCTTCGTGTAGTCGAACTTCTCAACGGCCTTGATCAGGCCGAGGTTACCCTCCTGAATGAGGTCGAGAAACAGCATGCCGCGCCCGACGTAGCGCTTGGCGATCGACACGACCAGACGCAGGTTTGCCTCGGCCATGCGGCGCTTGGCCTCCTCGTCGCCCTCGGCCATGCGCTTGGCCAGATCCTGCTCCTCCTCGGGGGTGAGCAGCGGTACCTTGCCGATCTCCTTGAGGTACATGCGCACCGGGTCATCGGTCGAGAATGTGTCGGCCATGGCCTCGGTCTCGTTCATTTCCTCCTCGGTGACTTCCTCGATCTCCTCGAGCTCCTCAAGCTCGGGCAGCGCGTCCTCGTCCACGGGGAGCAGCGCATCGTCGCCGAGCACGTCGATGCCAAGACTCTCGAGCCGGTCGTAAAACTTCTCGGTCTCCTCGCTCGAGAGGTTCATGTCCTCGAGCGCCATGAGATCCTTGCTCGAGAGCTTTCCGGCCTTTTTGCCGCGCTCGACGAGCTCGTTGAGCTTTTCCTCCGTGGTTTTTTCCGCCTCGGGCTTGTCCGCTGCTGCGGTCTTGTCCGCGGCGGGTGCGGCCTTGGTTTTGACTTTCGCCTGCTTTTCGTCGTCGGCCGCGAGCAGCGTGTCGGCCATGGCCTTGAGTTCCGCCGGGGAGAGATTATTCATGTCTTTCTGTTCCATCTTTACCACCATACCCTTTATGTTCTTTGAGTTTGTTTGCAAATGCCAGCAGATCCGCCTCCGACACCGCAGCGCCGGCGGAGGACTGGGTCTGAAGAATGCTTATGTAATCATCGAGCGCACGCGCGCCGTTGGAAAGCTCCGCCGGCTGCTGGATGATGCCCGTGAGCAGCGCCAGCTCGTCCGGCGTCAGCTCGCCCGAGAGCGCCGCGATCTGCACCGTGCCCGTGCCGCCGTGGGCGAGCAGGACGGTGTAAATGTGCCGCAGCTCCGGCGAGGAAAACTGCGCCGCGTCCGGCACGTTCGCCCGGCCATAAAACAGGCCTGGGTCGAGATACAGGAGCCGGATGATGCCCTGCTCGGCGGCTGCCGAGCGCGGATCGTCAAAGCGGATGCTCCGGCCGGGGGGCTGCATCGCTGTCGCGGGGCGCAGCAGGTCGCGTTCCTGTTCCTTACGCGCGCGGCTGAGCCGCCGCTTGCGCTGGCGCTGCACCTCGTCGGTCACGACCGCGGCGGGCATGCCCGCCGTCTCCGCGACGCGCATGGCGTACACCTCGCGCTCGACGCTGCCGGGCAGCTCCGCGACGATGCCCGCCGCCTCCTTGACGAAGGCCACGCGCTGTTCGTCGACCTTGAGGTCATACTTGCGCTGCACGGCGCCGAGCCGGTAATCGATGTGGTTTTCCGACTGCTCGAGCAGGTTTCGAAACGCGTCCGCGCCGAAGGTCTTGATGTATTCGTCCGGGTCCTTTGCGCCCTGCATCTGCAGCACGCGCACGCGTACCTCCAGCTTTTCGAGGATGCCGATCGCGCGCTGCGACGCCTTCTGTCCCGCGCCGTCGTTGTCGTAGGCGATGACGATCTCGCCCGTGTAGCGCGACAGCAGCCGCGCCTGCTCCGGCGTGAGCGACGTGCCGAGCGAGGCGACCGCGCTGTCGAAGCCCGCCTGATGCAGACTTGCCACGTCGATGTTGCCCTCTGCCAGTATGATATACCCGCACTTTGACTTTTTAGCCAAATTGAGCGCGAACAAATTGTGGCTCTTGCTGAAAACAATGGTTTCCGGGCTGTTCATGTACTTCGGTTCCCCGTCGCCGAGGATGCGCCCGGAGAAGCCGATGACGTTGCCGCGCACGTCAATGACCGGGAACATGAGCCGGTTGCGGAACGTGTCGTACACGCCGCCGGATTTCCCGTGGCGCACGAGCCCGCCGTCAAAGAGCTCATGCTCAGAGTAGCCGAGCGCCTTCATCGCGCGCACGAGGCTGTCCCACGTGTCGGGCGCAAAGCCGAGCCCGAAGCGCGTCACGGTCTGCGCCGTGAGCTGCCGGCGGGTGAGATAGTCGCGCGCGATCTGCCCGGCGGGGGTCTTGAGCTGCGCGTGGAAAAAGCGCGCCGCGTCGCGGTTGAGCATGAGCAGCCGCTGGCGCTTTTTTGCGCCGGGGTCATCCGCCTGCTCGGGCAGCTGCATACCGGCGCGGTTGGCCAGAAACGCCACCGCCTCCGGGAACGAGAGATTCTCGATCTCCATGATGAAGCTGATGACGCTGCCGCCCTTGCCGCAGCCGAAGCAGTGGTAGATCTGCTTATCGGGCGAGACGGAAAACGACGGCGTCTTTTCACTGTGAAACGGGCAGAGCCCGAAGAGGTTCGACCCGCTCTTTTTCGTCAGGCGCACGTAGCTGCCCACGACATCGACGATGTCGTTGCGCTCGGCGAGCTCCTGCAGAAAGGATTCCGGAAAGGCCACGTGCGTCACCTACTTTCTGTGGTTTCCGTTGGATGTACTTCCTTATTTGATCGTCCACGCAGCGGGGATGAAGAGTTCGCTGTACACCTCCAGCGCGTAGCTGTCGGTCATGCCGGACACATAGTCGCATACCGCGCGCTGCGGCCCCTCGTCGTCCGCGATGGATTGATAGACCGCAGGCAGCTCGTCGATGTGGTTGACATAATGTTCCCAGATGCTGCCGAGGATGTTCTGCACCTTGCGCTCCTCGCCCTTGGCGATGGGATTGTAGTACACGCCCTGATACATGAAGTCGGTGAACACATCCACGGCCTCCTGCATCTCCGGCGACATCTTCAGCGCGCCGTCGCCGCTGTGGGCGATGATGTCTGTGAGGATGGAGTTGATGCGCACGCTGTTGCGCTCGCCCACGCGCTCGCGCACGATGGCGGGAACGTCCTCCGGCTGCACGATGCCGCCGCGCATGGCGTCGTCAAGGTCGTGGTTGATGTAGGCCACGCGGTCGGCCAGGCGCACCACGTCGGCCTCGAGCGTGCCGCGCGGCTGACCGGTCGTGTGGTTGAGGATGCCGATGCGCGTCTCATTGCAGAGGTTCAGGCCGCGTCCGTCGCGCTCGATGCGGTCGACGACGCGCAGACTCTGCTCATAGTGGCGAAAGCCGGTGCCGGTGTAGATCGCGTTGAGCGCGCGCTCTCCGGCGTGGCCGAAGGGCGTGTGGCCGAGGTCGTGCCCGAGGCTGATGGCCTCGGTGAGATCCTCGTTGAGCTCGAGCGCGCGGGCGATCGTGCGCGCGAGACGCGCGACCTCGAGCGTGTGCGTCAGGCGTGTGCGGTAGTGGTCGCCCTCTGGGCGCAGAAACACCTGCGTCTTGTGCTTGAGGCGGCGGAACGATTTCGAGTGCGTGATGCGGTCGACGTCGCGCTGAAAGCACGTGCGCATCTCACACGGCGCCTCCGGTGCCGGACGCCCGGTGGACTGCGTGCTCAGCAGACCGTGCGGCCCGATGAGCAGCGCCTCGGCGGCCTCACGTTTTTCTCTCGGACAGAGCACAGGGATCCCTCCGTTTCCACAAAAAAATCAGAAAATGCGGCCGGATCGCCTTGCGCCATTTCCGGCTGCAATACTCTTATACGACATTGCTGTGCATTTCCCTCTTTTTTTTGAAAAAAAGCAGAAAAATCGCCCCGCATCCGAATATGCGGGGCGATTGTGTGCTTTGCGTGCGCGGAGATCTCAGGCGGCCTTTGCGGTCTTGGCTGCGCGCCATGCCTCAAACCTGGCGCGCATATGGTCATTGAGGCGGCAGAACGCCTTCATCACCGGCCACGACAGCAGACCGAACACGATGAGGATGAGCGCGCTCTGCAGATCGAGCTTCTGCAGGTTAAACAGCGTCGGGAAGCCGAAATACGCGATCACGAACAGCACGCCGAGCACGACGATCATCACCTTGCGGATGGTGTTGTACGGCTGACACGTGCGGTGCACCATCATGAGACCGACGATGCCCATGACGCCGGTGCAGATCGTGATCATGGCCGTGTCATCAAGGTGGAAGGCGATATAAAACAGCAGGATGCCCACGACCATTGCCAGATCCGTCATCGCGGCCGGCAGCGCGCGGAAGAGCACGTTGCGCAAAAATTTTCCCTTGACGAGGCTCTCGTTCGGCTCCATGGCCAGAATGAACGACGGGATGCCGATCGTGATGGCGCTCACGAGCGTGAGCTGTGCGGGGCTGAACGGGTAGGGCAGCGTGGCAAAGAGCGTGAAAAACGCGAGGAAGAACGAGAAAATGTTCTTGACCAGATACAGCGACGCGCTGCGCTCGATGTTGTTGATGACGCGGCGGCCCTCCGCCACGACCGACGGCATGGAGGCGAAGTTGGAGTCGAGCAGCACGATGTGCGACACCTGACACGCCACGTCGCTGCCGGAGGCCATGGCGATCGAGCAGTCGGCCTCCTTGAGCGCGAGCACGTCGTTGACGCCGTCGCCCGTCATGGCCACGGTGTGCCCCTCGGCCTTGAGCGCCTGCACGAGGCTGCGCTTCTGCGCCGGGGTCACGCGGCCGAAGACCGTGTACCTGCCCGCCGCTTCGCGGATGGCCTCCTCGGTCGTGAGCGTGCGCGCGTCGACGAAGCGGTCGGCGTTTTCGATGCCGGCGCGCTTGGCCACCTCGGACACGGTGCGCGCATTGTCGCCGGAGATGACCTTCACGGCAACGCCCTGCGCGGCAAAGTAGCCGAAGGTCTCCGGCGCCTCGGCGCGGATCTTGTTCGAGAGCAGGATCAGCGCGATCGGCAGCAGACCGGCGTCCAGCGTCTCATCCGAGAGCGCGCCGTCATACATGCCCAGCAGCAGCACGCGGCAGCCCTTGGCGGAGTAGCCCTCGATCTGCTCCTGATAGGGGTTTTCCCGTCCGGCGAGCAGCACATCCGGCGCACCGAGCAGATACGTCTCCTCGGCGTGGAACGACACGCCGCCGTATTTCTTTGCCGACGAGAACGGCAGTGTCGCCGTCGCGTCCTGCGTCTTTTCGCCGGTGAAATAGCGCCGCAGCGCCGCCATGGTGTCGTTGTCCGCCTGCATGGCGTAGACGTAGTCTGCCATGATCATGCGGATGTCGTCGAGCGTGAAGCGGTCGTCGCACAGGGGACAGACGTCCTCGACGATCATCTTGTTTTCCGTCACGGTGCCGGTCTTGTCCACACACAGCGTGTCCACGCGCGCGAGCGTCTCGATGCAGCCGAGCTCGTGCACGAGGGTCTTGCGCTGGGCCAGACGCACCACGCCTGCCACGAGCGCAAGGCTCGTCAGCAGATACAGTCCCTCGGGGATCATGCCGATGATGGAGCCGACCGTGCTCGTCACGGCGATAGGGGCGGCACGGTCAAGCCACACGAACTCCTTAATGAACATCACCACGCCGAGCGGGATGACGAGGATGCCGATCCACTTGACGAGGTTTTGCAGCGCGCGCATCATCTCCGACTGCTGCGGCTTTTTGGCGCGCTTGGCCTCCTGCGTCAGGCGCGAGACATAGGAATCCGCGCCGACGTCGGTCAGCTGTGCGCGGCACATGCCGCTGACGACGAAGCTGCCCGAGAGGAGCTTGTCGCCGGGGTTTTTCCTGATCTCGTCCGACTCGCCCGTGATGAGCGCCTCGTTGACGTAGCAGCTATCCTGCGCGACCACGGCATCGGCATAGATCTGGTTGCCGGCGGCAAAGACGACGATGTCATCGCGCACGAGCTGCGCCGTGTCCACGGTCACGCGCTTGCCGTCGCGCACGGCGACGGCCTTTGGGGAGGTGAGGATGCTCAGCTTGTCGAGCGTTTTCTTCGAGCGCAGCTCCTGCACGATGCCGATGGCGGTGTTGACGATGATGACGCCCATGAACGTCAGGTTCAGCCACTGCTGCACTGCGATCACACACAGCGCCAGCAGGAAAAACAGCATGTTGAAGTAGGTAAAGATATTGCTCAGGACGATCTGCTTGACCGTCTTGCCCGGCGGGTCAACGGGTGCATTCGTCCAGCCGGCGTCCGTGCGCTCGCGCACCTGCGCGCTCGTGAGTCCCTGCTCCGGAGCGGGGTGAACGACCGGAATGTCGCGCCGCGCCGGCGTCTCGGGCTCGGGCGCGCGTTTGTCTTTTATTTTTTCGATCAGCTTGGCCAAAGGTCTGCCTCCAAAATGAGTATACCGAATATTATAGCGGCATTCGCTGCGGAAAAGAACAACAGTTTGTGAATAATAGCTTAAAATTGGTGAAAAATTTCGGCACTCTGCACGGTGTGCAGCAGCAGCAGCGCGGTCGTCACGCTGCCGATGCCGCCGGGAACGGGCGTGCAGGCGGCGACGGTCCCGGCCGCCTCCGCCGCCACGTCGCCAAGCAGCGTGCCGTCGGGCAGCGCGGTCACGCCCGCATCGAGCACGATCTGCCCCGGATGCACGCAGTCAGGCGTGATGAGCCCCGGTGCGCCCGCTGCGGCGAGCAAAATGTCGGCCTCGCGGCAGTGCGCGGCGAGGTCGGGCGTTTTCCGGTGGCAGAGCGTCACGGTCGCGTCCGCGCGCGTGAGCAGCAGCGCCGCCGGTCGTCCGATGACGAGACTGCGGCCGACGACGGTCACGCGCCGGCCCGCTGGGTCAAAGCCGTATGCGCGCAGCAGGTGCAGGCAAGCCTCGGCCGTGCAGGGGGCAAAGCCCGCCGCGCCCGTCAGCAGTGCGCCGAGCGATGCCGTCGTCATGCCGTCGACATCCTTGCGTGGGTCGAGCGCGTCGAGCAGGTGCTGCGCGCGCAGCGCCTTCGGCAGCGGCCGCAGCAGCAGCACGCCGTGCACGGTGTCGTCCGCGCTCAGGGCGCGCAGCGTGCCGGTCAGGGCGTCCGCCGTGCAGTCTGCCGGCAGCTCGACCGGGCGCACGGCCACGCCGCACCCGTCTGCCGAGCGCGCGATGCTGCGCAGGTAGGCACGGTCATCCGGCTGCGCGCCCACGGATACCGCCGCGAGACACGGCTGCGTGCCGAGCGCGGCTGCCTTTTCGCGCACCTGCGCATAGATCTCCTTTGCGACCGGCGCGCCGGTCAGACGTGTTGCCATCGCTCAGCCCTCCCCGCGCAGCGCGGCAAACACCGCGTCCGCGGTCTGTTCGCAGCTTTGTACCACGGTCGCGCGCAGATGCTCGGCGCGCGCCTCCGTCGCGGCGCGCTCGTCCGGCGCGAGCAGACCGGTGTTGACGAACACGTTCATGGCCGCAGCCTCCGCCGCGGCGCGGCACAAAGCGGCAGCGCAGCCGACGTCCGAGCGCAGGAGGGGACTTGCCGTCTCGAGCGCTGCGGTCAGCAGCAGCGCGGTCTGTGCGCAGTGCTCCAGCATTGCCAGCGGCGCGAGACAGGCCGTCTGCGCTGCCGCCGCGAGCTTCGCTGCGCGGTCAGGGTCGGTTTTGGGGATGGCGTAGGCCTTTTGCAGCGGCAAAAAGCCCGCTGCGTCCGCCTCGATGAGCGCGAGCAGCGTCGTGCGCTGCGTCTCACAGGCGTCGATGAGCGTTTTGAGCGCGTCGCTGCGCTCGGCATAGCGGGGGTTTGCCGCCGTGACGTTTGCGGCCATCGCGGTCAGGCTTGCCGCCAGTGCCCCGGTGAGCGCGGCAGCGCCTCCGCCGCCCGGTGCGGGCTGCGCGGAGGCAAGCTGTGCGGTGAAATCGGAAAGGGTCAGATTCATATCAAAATACCTCCTGATCGGGGTGAAAGATCGCTTTTGCGCCGCTCACAGACCGGCGTCTGCGAGGGGGACGGCACGCTCCGTCTCACCGACGGGGCGCACGGCGCAGCGACCGGCCGTCAGGTCGCGCACCTGCGCGGCAAAGGCTTCGCCGGCTTCTTCCGGCAGCAGGGCGCAGAGCGTCACGGCGGCGGCATACTGCGTCTCCTGCACGACGCCGCCGAGCGCGGCAACGGCTGCGCGCACCGGCTCGTAGAGCGCGTAGGGCATGCTGACCTCGCACGCAAGCCAGCGGCGCACCACGGAGATCCCGGCGTCTGCGAGCGCATCGGCAGCGGCGGCGGTATATGCCCGCAGCAGACCGCCCGTGCCGAGCAGCACGCCGCCGAAATAGCGTGTGACGACGCAGACGACATTCGTCACGCCTGCGCGGCGGAACACCTCCAGCATCGGGATGCCGGCCGTGCCCTGCGGCTCGCCGTCGTCGGAGTAGCGCTCCGTGCCGTCGCGCAGCAGGTAGCACCAGCAGTTATGCCGCGCGTCGTGGTACTGCTTTTTGCAGGCGGCGATGATCTCGCGCGCCTCGTCCTCGGAGCTTACCGGCTGCACGAGACCGAGAAAGCGCGAGCGCTTTTCCACGTATTCCGACGCGCCGTTGCCTGTTGGGATGCGGTAGCTGTCCATGCTCAGACCTCCTCGCTCTGGATGACGAACGGCTCGAGCCGCGGCCACTGCTCCGGGTGGATGATCACCTCGAGCGCGATGCCGTCGTCGCGGTAGTCGGTGCGCAGCACGGCACAGTCGCGGTGCAGCGTCTCAAGCAGCGCGCCCTGCGCATACGGCAGCAGCAGCGTCACGTGGTGGTCGGCGCGTCCGAGGATCGCGCGCACGCGCTCGGTCAGCTCCGCCGCGCCCTCGCCGCTGCGCGCGGAGATGCACACGACGTCCTCACCGTGCGGCAGGATGCCGAGATAGGCGTCGCACTTATTGAACACGCGGATGCACGGCGTATGCGCCGCGCCGAGCTGGTCGATGAGCCGGTCGACGACGTCGGCCTGCGTCTCCCACTCGGGGTTGGAGAGGTCGATCACGTGCAGCAGCACGTCGGCATACGTCAGCTCCTCGAGTGTTGCCTTGAACGCCTCGACCAGGTGCGTCGGCAGCTTGCGGATAAAGCCGACCGTGTCCGAGAGCAGCACCTCCTGCGCGGCGTCGACGCGCCAGCGGCGGGTGGTCGTGTCGAGCGTGTCGAACAGGCGGTCGTTGGCCTGGATGTCCGACCCCGTCAGGCAGTTGAGCAGGGTGGACTTTCCGGCGTTCGTATAGCCGACCAGCGCGACGACGGGCATGGCGTTTTTCTCACGGCGGCGGCGCTGGGTGCGGCGCACCTTGCGCACGTCCTCAAGCTCTTGCTGCAGCTTCTGGATCTTGCGGCGGATGTGGCGGCGGTCGGTCTCAAGCTGCGTCTCGCCGGGGCCGCGCGTGCCGATCGGCGATGAGCCGCCGGACGCCGTCTGGCGCACGAGGTGCGTCCACATACCGGTCAGGCGCGGCAGCAGGTACTGGTACTGCGCCAGCTCCACCTGCAGCTGTCCCTCGCGCGTCTGCGCGCGCTGGGCGAAGATATCGAGGATCAGACCCGAGCGGTCGAGTACGCGCACGCCGAGCTCCTCCTCGAGCACGCGCATCTGTGACGGGGAGAGCTCGTTGTCAAACACTGCGAGGTCGCAGTCGTTGGCAAGGATCAGCTCGCGCAGCTCCGCCACCTTGCCCTCGCCGAGGAAGGTGCGCGGGTCGGGTGTGGGCTTGCTTTGCAGCAGCGTTGCCACAGGCTGTCCGCCGGCGGTCTCTACGAGCGCGGCAAGCTCGGCGAGAGAGACCTCCGTCGAGCGCTCACGCTCCTCCATGCACGCCGCGGCGAGACCGGCCAGCGCGGCGCGTTCGATTTTCTGTTCGGTAGATTGCATAGGGGTCATCCTTCTGATGTGAAAATATTTTGTGTCAGGCTGCGCTCATGACGGGGGCAGCGGCTCGCCGCCCGCGGCGGGCGTCGGCGCCGGTGCGGCGAAGCGCTGCACGCCCCAGATGCCGACGAGAATGGCGGCCGAGGCCACGGCGCTGATCCAGCCGAACGGCTCGTGCAAAATGAGCACGCCGGTGAGCACGGACACGACGGTCGAGAGATTAATGAGCACTGCGGTGCGTGCGACGGGCAGCACCTCGAGTGCGCGGTTGAGCGCGATGTAGGACAGCACCGAGGCCACCACGCTCAAAAACAGGATCGCCAGCACGAAGGGCGCGTGCGTCATGGGCTGCACGACGGCACGCAGATCGTTCCGGTGCTCGAGCAGGGACAGCACGCCGAACGCCGCCGCGCCCATCAGGCACGTGACGTATGTGCGCTCAAAGGCCGAAAAGCTGTCGGAGCAGGCGCGGCAGGCGACCATATAGGCCGCACCGGCAAAGACCGTGCCGAGCAGGACAAGAAAGCCGAGAAAACTCCCCGCGCCGATGCCGGAGGCGTAGACGGCCAGTACGATCACGCCCGCGACGGACAGCACCGAAAACAGCACCTGCTGCCGCGTGGCCTTTTCGTGCAGGAACACCGCTCCGTAGATGAGCGAGCACAGCGGAATGAGCGCGATCATGACGCCGGAAAACGACGTGCTCGTGAGCTTGAGACCGTACTGCTCACAGGGGAAGTAGAGCACGGGCTCAAACAGTCCCGCCAGCAGCACCGGCCGGAGATCGCGTCCACGCAGGTGCACATGAAAGCGCCCCGTCAGGCACAGCAGATTCATCAGCACGAATGCCAGCGCAAAGCGCCAGAACAGCAGCACGAACGGCGTGCCGTAATTTTGCGCGACGCGCGAGGCGAGAAACGTAAAGCCCCAGATGAAGTATGTGAACGCGGCGAGCCAGAACGCGGCCGTCGGCGAGGGGGTGCGGTGCATGGGTGTTATCCTTCTTTCTCGGTGGTAAAGGTGAGGTTCGTGCCGTCGGAGCGGCAGACGACCGTGCCGTTGAGGTCCGTGCGGTAGACGGTCACGTCCGCATCGCGCAGACGGCTGAGCGTATCGTCGTGCGGGTGGCCGTATTCGTTCCCCGCGCCGCAGCTGATGACGGCGTACTTGGGCTGCGCCTCATACAGCAGACGGTAGCCCGTGGAGGTGCGGCTGCCGTGGTGGCCGGCCTTGATGACGTCACAGCGGACGTTTTCACCCGCGTCGAGCACATCCGTCTCGCTCTGGTACTCGGCGTCGCCCGTGAAAAGAAAGGCGTTGCTGCCGTAGTCCACGCGCAGAATGAGGCTCTGGTCGTTGACGTCGCTGTAGTGCTTTTGCGGGCCGAGCACGGTCACGGTCGCGCCGCCGAGGGCGAACGTGTCGCCGACGCCCGGCACGGTGATGGTGAGATTCGCCGTCTCCGCCGCGCGCATGACGCGCTGGAACGCGCCGTTGCTGCTCGAGGTGACGGAGCTGTAGAACGTGTGCACCGGGAAGGTCGCAATGACGGCCTTCATGCCGCCGCAGTGGTCGGCGTGTGCGTGCGTGCACACGAGGTAGTCGATGCTTTTGACGCCCTGCTGCCTGAGGTAGGTCGTGATATGGTTTGCCTGCTCGCCGATGCCGGCGTCGATGAGCATGGTCTGCCCGTCGCACTGCAGCAATGTGCAGTCGCCCTGACCGACGTCGAGATACGTCACGGTCAGGCCGCTGCCGGGCACGGGTGTGGCGGCGGCGCCGGGGTCGTTTCCGCCGTCACGGCCGGCGCCGAACCACATGGAAAGCCCCGCGATGACGAGCGCGAGCAGGATGGTGATCAGATGGTTTTGGGCCTGCGAGCTGCGGCCGCGTTTCGGTTGGGACATGGGACACATCTCCTGTAAAAAGCGTGCGGGGCGTATTTCCCCGCCAGAGCGTGAAAGACGAAAAAAGCAAAAAAGTCTGTGTAAGCAAATACACAGACATTTTCTCATATCACAGCCCAAAATGCAACCCCGCGGCCGCCCGGATCAGGGGACGGCCGCGGGGATTTTCAGACCATTTTTATCCGTTTTTGCGCCAGAGCTCGACTGCGCGGATGCGCGCCTTTGCGCGTGCGCGTGCGGCCTCGGGCGTGGAGATGTTCATCTCCATGCCGCGCGCCTCGAGATCCGATTCGGCGCGGTGTAGTGCGGCCTCGGCTCGGGCAAGGTCGATGTCCGGTGCGCGCTCGGCCGTGCGGGCGAGCACGGTCACGTTCCCGGCGGCGACATTCACCGTGCCGGGGCTCACGGCACAGTAATGCTCCTTGCCGGCGGCCGTGTAGCGCACGACGCCGCACATGAGCGCGCCGAGCAGCGGCGCATGGCCGGGCAGGATGCCGACCTCGCCGTCGGCGAGCGGCAGCGTGACCTGTACTGCCGGCGTGTCCACGACGGCGCCGCCGGCCGTGATGATCTCCAGATGCAGTGTGTCCGTCATGGCGTGCCTCACTTGAGCGCGTCGCGCTTGCGCAGCACGTCGTCGATCGAGCCGCAGAACAAAAACGCCTGCTCGGGGATGTCGTCGCACTCGCCGCCGAGGATGGCCTCAAAGCCGCGGATGGTCTCCGAGAGCGGGACGTACTTTCCGGCCATGCCGGTGAAGTTTTCCGCCACGTGGAACGGCTGCGACAAGAAGCGCTGGATGCGCCGCGCACGGTTGACGGCGGCTTTGTCCTCCACGCTCAGCTCGTCCATGCCGAGCACGGCGATGATGTCCTGCAGGTCCTTATACTTCTGCAGCACGCGCTGCACGGCGCGCGCGGTGTCATAGTGGCGGCGGCCGAGAATGTCCGGCTCAAGGATGCGCGAGGTCGAGCCGAGCGGGTCGACGGCCGGGTAGATGCCGAGCTCGGAGATGGCGCGGTCGAGCACGGTCGTGGCGTCGAGGTGGGCAAACGTCGTGGCGGGGGCGGGGTCGGTCAGGTCGTCGGCGGGGACGTAGATCGCCTGCACGGACGTGACCGAGCCGTTGCGCGTGGACGTGATGCGCTCCTGAAGCTTGCCCATCTCGGTCGCAAGCGTGGGCTGATAGCCGACGGCGGAGGGCATCCGTCCGAGCAGCGCCGATACCTCGCTGCCCGCCTGCGTGAAGCGGAAGATGTTGTCGATGAACAGCAGCACGTCCTGTCCGGACTCGTCGCGGAAGTTTTCCGCGATCGTCAGACCCGACAGCGGCACGCGCAGACGCGCTCCGGGCGGCTCGTTCATCTGGCCGAAGACGAGCGCGGTCTTGTTGATGACGCCGGACTCGTTCATTTCGTTCCAGAGGTCGTTGCCCTCGCGCGAGCGCTCGCCCACGCCGGCAAAGACCGAGTAGCCGCCGTGCTCGTAGGCGATGTTGCGGATGAGCTCCATGATAAGCACGGTCTTGCCCACGCCCGCGCCGCCGAACAGACCGATCTTGCCGCCCTTGGCGTAGGGCGCGAGCAGGTCGACGACCTTGATGCCGGTCTCGAGCAGCTCGGTCGCGGGGGCAATATCCGTGAAGGCCGGGGCCTCACGGTGGATGGGCAGATATTCCGCGGCGTTGACGGGGCCTTTGCCGTCGATCGGCTCACCGATGACATTGAACATGCGGCCGAGCGTCGCCTCGCCGACGGGCATTTTCACGCTCGTGCCGGTGTCGACGGCACGGCAACCGCGCTGCAGTCCGTCGGTGGAAAAGAGCGAGATGCAGCGCACCGTATTGTCGCCGAGCTGCTGCACCGCCTCCATGACGATGCGCCGCTCGCCGGTGTGCACCTCGATGGCGTTGTTGATCTCCGGCAGCTTTCCGGCCGGGAACTGCACGTCCACCACCGGGCCGATGACCCTTTTGACGATACCGTTTTCCATACGTTCTCCCTTCGTGGGACGCGGCGCTGCCGCCGCGGTGTTAATCAGATCCTTGTGATTGCTTGAGTGCGGCGCTGCCGCCGACGATCTCGGAGATCTCGGTCGTGATGGCGGCCTGACGCGCACGGTTGAAGTCCAGATTCAGCTCCTCGATGAGCTCCGCCGTCGAGTCTGTGGCGGCGGTCATCGCGGTCATGCGCGCGGCGTGCTCGCCCACGCGCGCCTCGAGCATCACGGCGTAGACCGTGTTGTTCAGGTACAGCTCGAGGACGTTATCGAGCACGGTCTGCGCGTCCGGCACGAACAGATAGTTGTTGTTCGCGGCGGGGGCGTCGGCCTCCGGTGCGGCGGGCAGCAGCTGCCGGTGCACCGGGGTCTGGTGCAGCACGGAGTCGAAGCGCTGGTAGACGAGGTGGATCTCGTCCGCCTCACCGGTGCGGTAGAGGTTTTTGAGCGTCTCGGCGATCTCGAGCGCCTCAGCCATGGTGGGCGTGTCGCTCAGCCCGGCGCAGATCTCCCGCACGGGCAGATCCGTTCCGGCGAGGACATCGCGTCCCCAGCGGCCGCACACGATCACGGAGCAGGGGCGCGTCTCGGCGTGCACGAGCTGCTCCAGATGGCGCAGCAGCACCTGATTGTATGCCCCGCACAGGCCGCGGTTGCCCCAGAACACCACGTAGCACACGTGCCCGATGCGGCGCCGGGGCGTGAGATACGGGTGCTCAAAGGTAACGTCATCGGCGAGCAGGGCGTTGAGCACCTCCTGCCCCTTGTCGGCAAACAGGCGCACGCCCGCAAGGCTCGTCTGCGTCTTGCGCAGCTTGGACACGGCGATCATTTTCATCGTGCGGGTGATCTGCTGCGTGCTGTTCACGCTGCGGATGCGCGCGCGGATCTTATGCAGATTTGTCAAGGGGCGTTCCTCCTCTCTGCCGGCGGCGGGGATGGTGCATCATAGATTCTTGAGCGTCTCGTCGGCAAGCGTGCGCAGCCGCTCGAGCGCCTCGGGCGGAAGCTTCTTGCCGCTGTGCACGAGGGCGTGCAGCTCCGGATACGTGCGGTGGATGCGCGCAAGCAGCGCGTCTGCGTAGTGCGGCACATCCTCGACGGCGATCGAGTCGGTATATCCCTCGCCGGCGGCGAAGAGCACCGCGACCTGATCGGCCGCGTCCATGGGCGCGTACTGCGGCTGCTTCAGGAGCTCGGTCATGCGGCTGCCGCGTGCGAGCGTGTCGCGTGTGGCCTTGTCCAGATCCGAGCCGAACTGCGCGAACGACGCAAGCTCGCGGTACTGCGCCAGATCCATGCGCAGACGGCCGGCGACCTGCTTCATCGCGCCGAGCTGCGCCGCACCGCCGACACGCGACACGGACAGGCCCACGTTGATGGCCGGGCGCACACCGGCGTGGAACAGATCCGTCTCGAGGAAGATCTGTCCGTCGGTGATGGAGATGACGTTCGTCGGGATGTAGGCCGAGATATCGCCCGCCTGCGTCTCAATGATGGGCAGGGCGGTCATGCTGCCGCCGCCGGCTTCCTCGCTCAGGCGCGCGGCGCGCTCGAGCAGACGCGAGTGCAGATAAAACACGTCGCCGGGGTAGGCCTCGCGTCCGGGCGGACGCTGCAGCAGCAGGGAGATCTCACGGTAAGCCACGGCCTGCTTCGACAGGTCGTCGTAGACGATGAGCACGTCGCGCCCGCGGTACATGAAGTACTCACCGATGGCGGCGCCTGCATAGGGCGCGATGTAGAGCATGGGCGCGGTCTCCGACGCGTGCGCGCACACGACGGTGGTGTAGGCCATGGCGCCGCGGTCGCGCAGCTTGCGCACGACGCCTGCGACGGTCGATTCCTTCTGGCCGATGGCGACGTAGATGCACAGCACGCCGGTGTCCTTCTGGTTGAGGATGGCGTCGATGGCGATGGCGGTCTTGCCGGTCTGGCGGTCGCCGATGATGAGCTCGCGCTGACCGCGGCCGATCGGTACGAGCGCGTCGATGGCCTTGATGCCGGTCTGCAGCGGGACGCTCACGCCCTTGCGCGCGATGACGCCGGGCGCGGGGCTCTCGATGGCGCGGCGCTCCGTCGTGCGGATCGGGCCGTGACCGTCGATCGGGCGGCCGAGCGCATCGACCACGCGGCCGATCATCTCATCGCCCACGGGCACGGACATGATCTGTCCCGTGCGGCGCACGCGGTCGCCCTCCTGCAGGTGTCCGTAAGGACCGAGCAGGACGACGCCGATGTCCTCGCGGCCGAGGTCCATGACCATGCCGCGCAGCGTACCGTCAAACGCCAGCAGCTCGCCGGCCATGACGTCGGCCATGCCGCGCACGCGGCAGATGCCGTCGGACAGGCTCGTGACGATGCCGGTCTGGAACACGTCGATGGCGACGTGCGTGTCCGCGAGCCGGTCGCGGATGCACGCGGCGAGATCGGGGTTTTCGTCCGTGGTGTGCAGGGCGCTGTTGGCCGCGTCCTGCTCGAGCAGGTCGAGCGCGTGGCGCAGCGTGCCGTCATAGTGCGTGTCGCCGATGCGCAGGCACACGCCGCCGATCAGCTCCGGGCGCACCGTCGTCATGCACGTGACGTGACCGTAGGCGCGCGTGAGTGTGTCCTTGAGCGCGTCGAGCGCGGCGGCGGGCAGCGGCTCGGCCGCCTCGACCTCCACGGTCAGCGTGCCGGTCTCGGCGAGGGCGAGCGCGTCGCTCGGCTGGGTGGTCAGATGTGCACCGATGTTGGCGACAAAATCGTCCACGAGCGCGGCGCGTGCGGGTGCGAAGGCGTCCTGCGCCAGCACTCCGGCGGTCGCCGCCGTGATGCGGCCGATGGCCGCGTCGCTCACGCGGTCCTCCATGTCGCTGCGCAGCTGCGCCTCGGTCTGCGCTACGCCGCGGCGAACGGCCTCGGCCTCGCGCGCGGTCTCGGCGTCGGCAGCGGCGGTGTTGGCCTCGGCCTGCGCCTTTGCCTCGGCAAGCTGGGCGTGTGCCTCAGCGTCGGCAGCCTGCTTCGCCTCGGCGATGTCCTCGGCGGTGTGGCGTGCCTGATCCTGCGCGTCCGCCGCGCGGCCGAGCGCGTCGGCAATGCGGTCGCGGCGCTCCTGAAAGAGCTTGCGGATCTGCTTGCGCGTGAAGAAAATCAGCGCCAGCGCCAGCAGCAGGAAGTTGAAGACGGGGCCGATGGCTCTCAGAAATTCCACGGTGTCGCCGCCCCCTTTCGATTCATTTCATTCATGGTTCAGCCCTCATGCGTGGGGGCGACCCACTGGCGGATCTGTGCGGCGCTGCGCTCGGCGGTGTCGCTGCCGAGCAGGCCGCCGGTCAGAGCCGTGACGAGCTCGGGCAGCTTCGCGTCCACGGCGGCGGCAGCAGCGGTCTCTTCGCTGCGCACGCGTGCGCGCACGTCGCGCGTGGCCTGTGCGGTCTCCTGATGCGCGGCCTGCAGCGTCTGGGCGCGCTTGCGCTCGGACGCGCTCTTGGCCTCTGCCAGCAGCGCATCCGCTGCGGCGGACTGCCGGCGCTGCGCATCGCTGCGCGCCTGTGCGGCCGCATCGAGCTGCTGCTGGGCGGTGCGCCCGGCGCTGATCCCGTCCTGAATGCGCGCATCACGCGCGGCCATGAACGACACCAGCGGGTCAAACAGCAGCTTCTTCAAAACCACCAGCAGCACGAAAAAGCAGATCACCGTCCAGATGAGTTCGGAGATGTTGATGCTCAAAGCGTGTGCCTCCCTTATTCCGTGCTTCTCAGCCGATCTTACCGATCAGCAGAAACGCGATCAGCAGGCCGTAGATCGTCAGCGATTCGAGCAGACCCATGGCGATGATCATGTTCGAGCGGATCGTACCGGCCACTTCCGGCTGGCGCGCGATGGCGTCCATGGCGTGGGCGGCGGTCAGACCCTGACCGATGGCGGGGCCGATGGTGCTGATGGCGATGGCGAGCGCGGCGGCGATCGCAATGATTCCGGTTGACATAACTCGTTCCTCCTAATTTTTCTTGGGTGTCTGAAAAGATTGTTCTTACGGGTTTCGGTGCGGGGGGTGTGTTACTCCTCGATGGCTTCCTCGATATAGATCGACAGCAGCATCGTGAACACAATGGCCTGGATCAGGCAGAACAGCAGGCTCAGCACCTGCATGAGCAGCGGCAGCACGAGCGGGAAGAGATTGCCGAGCTCGTGCGTGACCATCTCCTCACCGTAGAGGTTGCCGTACAGACGCAGTGCGAGAGAAAACGGGCGCACGATCTGCTCGATGAGGTTGAGCGGCAGCATGAGCAGGAAGGGCTTGATGAAGCTCTTGAGATAGCCGCCCAGACCGCGGCGCTGGATGCCGACGGTGTGCGTCATGCAAAAGGCGATGATGGCCAGACCCGCCGTGACGGACAGCGTGGCCGTCGGCACGGTGAACACTTGCCCCGCGCCGGGCAGCAGCCCGATGTAGTTGGACACGACGATGAAGATGAAAAACGTTGCCATCATCGGGAAGTAGCGCCGGGCGTTGGCCGGACCCATGATGCCGCCGTAAAAGCCCTGCAGCTTTTCCACGGCCATCTCGGCCGCGTTTTGCAGCGGTCCGGGCACGTCGCGCAGCCTGCGTGTCGCCAGCCACGATACCAGCGCCAGCACGGCCACGATGACCCACATGGTCACGACCGCGCCGGTGACCTCCAGCGGTCCGATGGAAAACAGTACGTTCGTCTCACCCATTTGTGTCGTCCCTCCGTTCGTCCGCCGGGGTATCCTCCGGCTTGTGTTCCTGTGCGGCGTCCGGCAGTTCCTGTGCGTCCGTGATCTCCACGCACTCGGCGGGGATGGTATCGTCCATCCTGCGCGCGAGGATCCATACGCCGGCGATGCTGCCGCCCGACAGGCCGACGGCCGTGCCGATGAGCGTGCCGGCCAGCGGCAGCGGCACGACGCCGCGCAGCAGATAGACCAGTACGAGCGCCGCGAGATTGATGACCTGCCGCAGGCCGCTCGTGCCCATGACGGATGTGGTGCTCTGCCTGGCGCGCAGCAGACTGCGGCGCGTCAGCAGGGTGTTGCCGGCGGCGACGAGCAGGCCGAAAGCCAGTCCGGCCGCGCCGCCGAGCAGATATTGTCCGGTCGACATGTTCTGTCCCTCCCGTTTGTGCAGCCCCGGTTGCCGGGGGAAAGCTTTTTTAGCGGAAAATTAGCGGATACTTAACAATATTCTACTATATCATGACGGCGAAAAGATGCCAATACCCAATTCCGGCTTTCGAATAATTTCGTTGAATTCTACAAATAGAAAAAGCGTTCTGCGGCCGCTCGCCCGCTTCACAAAGCGGGAAAAATAGTATATACTGAGGGGCAGAAAAAAGCCGCGGCATCCGGCATCCCACAGGAAGCCTGCGGCGAAAAATCTTCCGAAAAGAGGGATACAGTATGAAATACATTCTCGTCATCGGCGACGGCATGGCCGACCATCCGCTCGACACGCTCGCCGGCCGCACGCCGCTCGAGGCGTCGAAAAAGGACGCGATCGACGACCTTGCGCGCCACGGCGTGCTTGGCAGCGTGCGCAACGTGCCCGACGGCTTTGCCCCCGGCAGCGACACGGCCATCATGTCCATCTTCGGCTGCTCGCCGCGCAAGTACTTTTTCGGCCGCGCCCCGCTTGAGGCGGCGGCCTCCGGTATCCGGCTCGCCCCCGGCGATGCGTGCTATCGCTGCAACATGGTCACGTATGCCGATGAGGACGTGCCGTTCGAGCACAAGCACATCATCTCCCACAGCGCGGGCAGCATCGAGGGCCGCGAGTCGGACGAGCTCGTGACGGCGCTCTTTGCGCACCCGGATTTCCGCCCGCTGGCCGAGCAGGCCGGCATGGTCGTGCACAAGGGCTCGTCGTTCCGCCACCTTGCGGTGCAGAGCCATGTGGACATCAAGGGCATCCGGCTCGCCCCGCCGCATGACCACCTCGGCGAGGAGATCGGCCCCATCCTGCCCACCGGCTGCCCGAATGCGGACGTGCTGCGTGAGCTCATGCGCCGCGCGTTCGATATCCTCGATCAGCACCCGATCAACGTCGCGCGCCGTGCCGCCGGAAAGCTGCCGGCCAACGGCGTCTGGTTCTGGGCGGAGGGCACGGCGGCCGCGCTGCCGAACTTCCCGGAGCACTACGGCTCGGACGGCGGCGTCGTCTCGGCCGTGCCGCTGTGCCACGGCATCGGCATCCTGACCGGACTGGAGGCCGTCACCGTCCCGACCGCGACCGGCGAGTGGGACACCGACTATGCTGCCAAGGTCGCTGCCGCGCTCGACGTGCTCAAGCGGCACGACTTCGTGGCGCTGCACCTTGAGGGTCCGGATGAGGCCACGCACAACCACGACCTTGCGCATAAGATCTACTCCATCGAGCGCCTGAGCGCCGATGTCGTCGCCCCCGTGACCGAGGCGCTGCGCGCCGCGGGCGAGGACTTCCGTCTGCTGCTGCTGTCGGATCACACGACGTATATGGCCAACGGCGCGCACGGCGCCGACCCCGTGCCGTTCGTGCTGTATGACAGCCGCGTGTCCGAGGGCTCCGGTCTGCCGTATTCCGAGGCCAACGGCGCCAAGGGTCCGTATGTGGACGACGGCGCGCAGCTCATGGACCTGCTCTTCGAACTGAAAAAGCTGTGACCGGCACGACGATGGAGCCCGCGTGGGCAAAGCTGAACCTGTCGCTGGACGTGCTCGGTACGCGCCCCGACGGGTTTCACGACCTGCGCATGATCATGCAGAGCGTGGATCTGCACGACGATGTGACCGTTACGCTCGACGACACCGGCGTCTGCCGCGCCGAGACCAACCGCAGCTATCTGCCTTGCGGGGCGGACAATGTGGCCGTGCGCGCGGCGCAGGTGTTTCTCGAGCGCGCGGGCCTCGCCTGCGGCGTGCACATCCGGCTGTACAAGCGTATCCCCGTGTGCGCGGGGCTGGGCGGCGGCTCGTCGGATGCGGCGGCCGTGCTGCGCGCGCTCAACCGGCTGACCGGCGCGGGTTTTACCCGCACGGAGCTCGAGGAGCTGGGCGCGCTGGTCGGCTCGGATGTGCCGTACTGCGTCGCGGGCGGCACGATGCTGGCCGAGGGACGCGGCGAGCGGCTCACGCCCGTCACGCCCATGCCGCGTCTGCCGGTCGTGATCTGCAAGCCGGATTTTCCGATCTCAACGCCGGAGCTGTTTCGCCGCGTGGACGTGCGCACCTCGCGCTGCCGTCCGGACACGGAGGGTATCTGCGCCGCGCTTGCTGACGGCGATATGCCGAAGCTTGCCCGCCGGATGTACAACGTCTTTGAGGACGTGCTCACCCGCCGCGAGGGTGAGATCGCGGCCATCAAGAGCCGCCTGCTCGACGGCGGCGCGCTCGGCGCGGTCATGAGCGGCACGGGCTCGGCCGTGTTCGGCCTTTTTGCCGATGCCGACAGCGCGGCATATGCCAAGCGCCGGCTCGCGCGCGACTATGCCGAGTGCTTTCTGACCGAGACCATCGACCGCCTTGAGGTCTGAGGATTAAAAGCGAACAAAACTGCCGATACTGAGCACAGATGCCCGGTACCGGCAGTTTTTCATCTCAGAAAGGCGGACATACGATGCATACCCATTCTCTCTCCATTCATCCCGATTCCGGCCGTACCCTGCGGCCGTGGGAGCTGGCGCTGCTGCTGGCCGTGTGCGTGACGCTGCTGACCGGCACGTGGGCGCAGGCGCGCAGCGCGCTGCTGGCGTCGCGGCTCGTGCGGCTGCACGTGATCGCGGTCTCGGACGACGACACCGAGCAGGCCGTGAAGCTGCAGGTGCGCGATGCGGTGCTGGCCTATCTCGAGCCGCAGCTTGCCGACGTGACGGATATGGACACGGCGCGGCTGCGTATCGCGGACGATCTCGACGGAATCGCCCGCGCGGCGCAGACGGCAGCGGGGGAGCGGCCGGTGCGGGTCTCCCTCGGCACCGAGCACTACCCGACGCGCGACTACGGCACGTTTGCGCTCCCGGCGGGGGTGTATACGTCCCTGCGCGTGACGCTCGGCGCGGGCGCGGGGCACAACTGGTGGTGCGTCATTTTCCCGCCGCTGTGCGCGCAGGCGGCAGGGCTCTCGGAGCGAGCGGTGCAGGCGCTCTCGGACGACGATGTGCGCCTCGTCACGGAGTCCGGCGGCGGCTATGTCGTGCGCTTCCAGCTGCTGGAGCTGTGGGACGCGCTCGTGCAGCGTCTGAGCTGACGGCGCGGCGGAAAATTGAAAGCGCCCCCGCGGGAAACTCCCCGCGGGGGCGCTTGCCATTGGGTCACACAAGCTGCTTCCGGCGCAGCAGCCGGCAGACAAGCGCGGCAAGCCCCAGGCCGAGCGCGAACGAGAAGCCCAGCGCGCCCAGTGTGGCGGCGGCGCTGAACAGACTGATCGACATCTCATGCACCGAGCCGATGTCCACGATGATCTCGCACACGAGCCACAGCCCGGCACTGATACCCGCAGCCGTCCAGAAATCGCGCCGGCGCTGCAGGGCGCACCGGACGCCGATGCCGGCGGCGAGCAGGAGCAGATACAGAACGATCCGCCCGGTGATGCCGCCGGTCACAAAGATCCCCATCATTTTCAGAAGCGCAAACGGTTCCATACGATACCTCCTGTTACAGGTTATGTGCGTGCAATCGGATTTATTAGGTGAAATAGGTGTGCTGGTAATAGATTTCTTGAGAGACTGTTCCACCAAAATTTACAGCAGGATAACAATATGCGATATACCGATAGTAACGGTCAGTTCCAATGGAGTCATAGCGTTCATATTTGTGTTGTTCATATGATACGGACTTTGATGTTGGGTTTCCGGCATTTGCTGCTCGAAGAACACTCTTAGAAACCTCTGCCATCAGAGTGGCGAATTTGCTAGGTATTCCAAAGCATGTAGCCAAGAGTGCGCATAGCGCAGTTATTGTGTAACTGACGATTTTTTTTGACAACTCTACGTTGGCGTTGCTTGTCTTTCCTAAATATTTTGTGTAGTCAGCAACAGATCCCATTCTGGAACGGGAGTATTCAGTATTTGACATTCTTCGTGGTGAAACAATCGCACCGTAATCAATACCGTTTATCAAAACAGTACCATCTGCCAACTTTGTAATTTGGTCGCTGAGATTGCCTTCTGTAATATCAACGACAACGGAGCCGTCTGGTAGCTTTGTAACTTTGTACTTATCGGTTGTGTCATCTGTAATAGAATAGCGATATGTAATCATACTATTCTCGTCGATGTCTGCAATTTCAATTTTGTTATTTTCAATTCCCAAAAATGAAAGGTCATTCAAATCTTCTTCAACATCAAGAGCGAGCAGAGAGACGTAGTCACTGGAAAAACCGCATTTTTCCAGCAAAAGTGCACCTTCGCTTTTGGATTGCTCAATGTCATGAAATGCAAGTGTGTTCAAGGGGGCAATTCCGATTAATAATGAAATAGCGCAAAAAAAGCTGATAATTTTTTTCATACTTACCTCCTCTTGGTTTAAATTGGCTTTCATTTTACTCTCTAAAGTATTACACTTTGATATCGGTTTATATCCTCATCCTCATCACCTCAGCCTTATTTTAGCAGAATGATTCGGAAAATGGAATAGCATTTATAATATTTGTAAATTGCGCCAAAACACGATTCGGGATTCTGTTCAGAACTTACAAATTCTGTTTCCCGGTTCTCGGGGGGGCTGTCACAAAAATTGTCCCCGGCGCAGGAAAACGCAGAAAAGCCTTCTCCCAACGGAGAAGGCTTTAGGGAGAAGGCTTTTCTGCATTTGCAGGATTCAGCGCCGCGCGCTCAGTAGCTGTACACGCCGCCGCCGATAAATTCGCGCAGCATGCTCTCGGGCGCGAGCAGGGCAGGGTCGATCGTCTCGAAGCGCTCGAGCGCGGGCAGGATGCTGCGGATCTCCGCATAGCGCTCCGCGCCCTCGGGCACGGCCTCGAGCAGCGGCTCGGCGAAGTTTTTCAGGATCGACACCTCGCACGGGAACGACGAGTCGAACATCAGGTTCGCGCGCTCCTTGAACGGGGAGATGAAGCGCTTTTCGCCGCGGCGGACGTTTGCCCACATGTCCAGCGTCGCGGCGGCGGGCGTGCCGCGGAAGTTGCTGTCGCGCACGAGGCGGCGCAGCAGACGCATCCACGTGCCCTTGAACACCTCGTTCCCGTCGTCGTCGACGACGACGGAGCGCGCGCTGATATACAGCCGGAACGCATCCGGGCAGTAGGCGGCGATCTCATCATTGAGCGCGTGGATGCCCTCGCAGACGACGACCTCGTCCTTGCCGAGGCGCATGGGGCGGCCGATGGGGCCGGACTGCACGCGCGTGACGAAATTATACCGCGGCAGGTGAATCTCCTCGCCGCGGGCGAGCGCGTTGAGGTGCTTGCCGAGCAGGTCCATGTCCAGACACGCGGGGGACTCAAGATCGAGATCGCCCTCCGGCGTGCGCGGTGCGGTGCGCAGGTCGACGGTGCGGAAATAGTCGTCCATGGCGAGGCTCTGACTGCCGACGCCGAGCTTGCACAGCGCCTCCGCGATCTTCATGGCCGTGGTGGTCTTGCCGCTGCCGGACGGGCCGGAGAGCAGCACGATCGGACAGGTGTGCGCATTTTCGGCGATGGCGCGCGCTGCGCGCTCGATCTTGGCGGCATAGGCCGCGTCGCTCGCGTCGACAAATTCCTTGGGATCAGCCTGAATGCGGCGGTTGATCTCCTGAAGATGATAGCTCATTGGAAAAACGCCTCCAGTTCTGCCTTGGCCGCACAGATGCGGTCGATATTGGCGATGTATTCCGTGGGATACTTGGGGTCGATGTGCCGCTCGAGCCTGCCGCCGTTGGGGCGCACGAGCTTTGTCGACGCGCCGCCGCCCATGGCAAGGATGCTGCACAGCTCCTCCATGATGCAGATGTTGTAGAGATTCTCCTGACCCGGCCGCGTCCAGCCGACGTTTTCAAAGCCGCCGGACATGAACTTCTGCCGGTAGAGGTAGTACGGTGCGTAGCCCGCCCTGGGCAGCACGGTACCGGCAAAGTCAAGCATCTCGCCGACGGCTGCTCCGTCGGGGATGGGCGCATCCTGCGCCATCAGGTTCGAGCCGCGCTTGCGCGAGAGCGTGTGCACGGTGATGTTCTCGGGCGCGAGTGCGAGCACCTGCTCGAGCGTGGCGCGAAAGCCGTCCGGCGTGTCGCCGGGAAGCCCCGCGATCAGGTCCATGTTCACGGCGAAGCCGCCGGTCTCGCGCACGAGGCGCAGCGCGTCGTAAATATCCTGCGCGGTGTGGCGGCGGCCGATCGTGTCGAGCACGCGGTCATCGAGCGTCTGGGGGTTGACGCTGATGCGGTCGACCCGGTGCGCGCGCAGCACGTGCAGCTTGTCGGCGGTGATCGTATCGGGGCGGCCGGCCTCGACGGTGAACTCCCGCAGTGCGCTCAGGTCGAATGCCGCGGCCAGCTGCGTGCACAGCGCGTCGAGCTGGCGCGCCGAGAGCGTGGTCGGCGTGCCGCCGCCGATGTAGAGCGACACGACGTGCAGCCCCGCCCTGCGCACGGCCTCGGCGGTCGCGGCGATCTCACGGGCGAGCGCCTGCAGAAATTCCGGCACGAGCGCCATGCTCTTTTCCACCGACTGGCTCACAAAGCTGCAGTAGGCGCAGCGCGTCGGGCAAAACGGGATGCCCACATACAGGCACACATCCTTGCTGCCGAGTGATTCCATGGCGCGCAGCGTGGCGTGCGCGGTGCGCACGACGAGGTCGGCGCGCGCGGGGGAGACGTCATACTGCCGCTCAAACTGGCGCGCGGCCTGCGCGTCGTTGAGTCCCTGCGCGAGCAGGGGAGTCATGAGCTTTCCGGGGCGCACGCCCGTGAGCATGCCCCACGGCCGGCGCGGCAGCCCGATGCCCATGGCGGCGCGGTAAAACGCGCGCTTGACCGCGCCCTGCAGCCGGCGGTCGGTCTCGGCAGGGTCGGTCAGCTCGCCGTTGGGCACGCTCGTGCGGCCGTTGGCCGTCTGCCCGTGGTAGACGAGCACGCACGTCACGGTCGTCACCTTTGTGCCGGACATGAGCCGCAGCTCTGCGCGGTCGCCGGTCGGCCGCCCGTCCGGATACTCCGGGCGTTCGTCGGGAAACAGCGTCAGGAGCATCTGCTCCGCCGCGTAGCGGTAGTCATGTCCGATCAGATAGAGATTCATGGTTCTTCTTCTTTCTGTGTCCTGCCGGATGGTCAGGTGCGGTCTTTTGCTTTGTTCTTGAGTGCCTTGGCCTTCGCCTTGACGGCCTTGGTCAGCTCCTTGCGGCGCTGTGCGTGCTCATGCACACGCGTAAAGGCGCGGCCGTTGGTCTGGCCGGAGCGCAGCGCCGGGAACGCCTGCGCGATACGCTCGTGCACGATGTTGCGGTGGCTGAGGATCTCCTCGCGGCGCTGCAGCAGCTCACTGCGGCGCGCCAGCAGCTCGCTGCGGCGCTCGATCGAGGCCTCGGCGCGCTTTTGCGCAAGCTCCGTGCTCTTTTCCTTCATACCGGTGTAAACCTCCATGCCGCGGTCCTTCGCGTCTGAGGTGCGAATATAGATCTCCTCGCCGATCTCGTCGGAGATGGCCGTGAGCGAATCCTCGATGGCCTGCAGGGCGCGCAGCTTCTTGGGCAGCTTGCGGATCTCCATGGCGGTGATGATGTTGTCCGCGATCCACAGTGCGCTGAATGTGCCGAGCAGCACCCAGCCGAGCTTTTTCGGGATGAGGTCGACGGCCTTGGCCACGAGCGGCTGGAACACGTCGACCACGAACACGCACGCCAGTCCCCACAGCACCGAGAACTCAAGGCACACGTAGCCCTTGATGTTCAGCGGACGCTTGGAGTAGTCCCACCACTTGTCGTGGAACACCTTTTCCAGCACCCAGCCGGTGAGGTATTCGATGGCGCTCGTAAACAGCACGCTACCGCCGAACAGCAGCCAGAGGCTGCTCTTGAGCGGCCCGAGCACGAGCAGCACGCTCATGACGCCGAAGCCGTAGATCGAGCAGATGGGGCCGTTGACGAAGCCGCGGTTGACAAACTTGCCGTGCGCGACGGCGGCGAAGGCCACCTCGGAGCACCAGCCGAGAAAACCGTAAATGTAGAAGTACCAGAGGATCTGGAACCAGGAATAGGGCACAAGCATGAAAAAAACTCCTCTCATGAATGCCTGTGGGCGGGGAACCCGGATTCATTTCATATTTGTCTATATTAACATAGCTATGCGGACTTTTCCAGTCTTTTCGGCGCGGATGGGAACAAAAAGCGCAAAGTGGTAACTGCGGCGCACAAATTATGCGCGCAGCAGACTGCTGGCCTTTTGTCAGAAAGGAATCCTTTTTGACGGGCACAAAAATGCGGAGCGCACGAGGGTGCGCTCCGCATAAAAAACCGGGGTGATTTACTTGATCGTCAGCAGCAGCTCGCCGGCCTTGACCGACTGGCCGCCCTTGACAAAGACTTCGTCGACCGTGCCGTCCATGCGGGCGACGACGCTCGTCTCCATCTTCATGGCCTCGATCACGGCGAGCACGTCGTTGACCTTGACCTGGTCGCCGGGTTTGACGTTGACCTTCGACACCATGCCCGGGATGGACGCGCCGGCCTGGCTCTTGTCGTTCGGGTCGGCCATGACGACGGTCTTGGCCGAATCGGTCGCGGTCGGGTCGGGCACGGAGACCTCGCGGCGCATACCGTTGAGCTCAAACTGCACGTTGCGCGTGCCGTCGTCGTTGCGGTCGCCGAGGCCGATGTACTTGATCATAAGGGTCTTGCCGTCTTCGATGTTGATCTTGTTCATCTCGCCGATGGCCATGCCGTTGAAGAACACGTGGCTGCCCATGCGCATGATGTAGCCGTACTCCTTGCGGTGGCGGATGTACTCCTCATAGACCTTCGGATACATGGCAAACGAGATGAGCGAGCGCGGCTCCTCATAGTTCGGGTAGAACTTGCGGATCTCGCTGCGCAGCTGATCCCAGTCCACGGGCGGCAGCAGGTCGCCGGGGCGGCCGTTGATGGCCTTCTCTCCCTTGAGCACGACGCGCTGCAGATCCTTCGGGAAGCCGCAGGGCGGCTGGCCCATCATGCCCTTGAAGTAGCTCACGACGCTGTCGGGGAAGGCGAGGTGCTCGCCCTTTTCGACGATGTTCTCGGGCGTGAGGTCGTTTTGCACCATGAAGATCGCGAGGTCGCCGACCATCTTGGACGACGGCGTGACCTTGATGATGTCGCCGAGCATGAGGTTGACGGTGCGGTACATCTCCTTGACCTCCGCGAAGCGGTGGCCGAGGCCGAGTGACTCGACCTGCGGCTGCAGGTTCGTGTACTGGCCGCCGGGGATCTCATAGCGGTAGATATCGGTGACGGGGACCTTGAGGCCCTTGTCGAAGCTCTCGTAGCGCAGGCGCACGTCGGCCCAGTAATCGGCCAGCTCCTGCAGGCGTTGCGGGTCGAAGCCGGTGTCGCGCTCCTGACCGCGCAGGGACTCGACGAGCGCGTTCATCGACGGCTGGCTCGTGAGGTTGGCCAGCGGTCCGATGGCGGTGTCGACCACGTCCACGCCGGCCTCGGCCGCCATGAGGTAGGTCGCGATCTGGTTGTCGGTGGTGTTGTGCGTGTGCAGGTGGATGGGGATGCCGATCTCCTGCTTGAGGGTGCTGACGAGCTTCTTGGCGGCATACGGCTTGAGCAGGCCGGACATATCCTTGATGGCCAGCATATGCGCGCCGCGGCGCTCGAGCTCCTTGGCGAAGTCGACATAGTACTGCAGCGTGTAGCGGTCGCGCGTCGGGTCGAGAATGTCGCCGGTGTAGCACACGGTGCCCTCGAGGAACTTGCCCTGACGCAGCACTTCGTCCATGGCGGTCTCCATGTTCGGCATCCAGTTGAGCGAGTCGAACACGCGGAACACGTCGATGCCCTCACGGGCAGACTCGGCGATGAAGGCACGCACAAGGTTGTCCGGATAGCTCGCGTAGCCGACGAGGTTCGAGCCGCGCAGCAGCATCTGGAACGGGATGTTCGGGATCTTCTCACGCAGCATCTCCAGACGCTCCCACGGGGACTCATGCAGGAAGCGGTAGGCGGTGTCAAACGTCGCGCCGCCCCACATCTCGAGCGAGAAGCAGTCGGCGAGGATATCGGCCGTGCCGTCGGCGCCCTTGACCATGTCGCGGGTGCGCAGGCGGGTGCTCAGCAGCGACTGGTGCGCATCGCGCATCGTCGTGTCGGTGATGAGCAGCTTTTTCTGGCCGAGGACCCATTCTTTCACGGCCTCGGGGCCGTCGGTGTCGAGCAGGAGCTTGAGTCCGTCCTGCTTCGTGACCTCACGCTGTGCCTTCGGGAAGCGCGGCGTGTCGTACTGGTGGCGCTTGGCGTCGGGATTGTTGACCTGAATGTTGGCGATGTATTTGAGCACGCGGGTCGCGCGGTCGCGCGATTCGGTGAACTCGAACAGCTCCGGCGTCTCGTCGATGAACTTCGTGTGGCACTTGCCGGCGACGAAGGTCGGGTGCGTGAGGATGTTCGTCACAAACGGGATGTTCGTCTTGACGCCGCGCACGTGCTCTTCATTGATGGCGCGGGTGGCCTTACGGCAGACGGCGGGGAAGGTGCAGTCCCAGCTTGTGACCTTGACGAGCAGGGAGTCGTAGTACGGCGAGATGACCGAGCCCGTGCCGACGTTGCCGCCGTCGAGACGCACGCCGAAGCCGCCGCCGGAGCGGTAGGCCTCGATCTTGCCGTTGTCGGGCGCGAAGTTGTTGGCCGGGTCCTCGGTGGTCACGCGGCACTGGATGGCGTAGCCGTTGACCTTGAGGTTGTTCTGGTCGCCGAGACCGATCTCCGGGTGGCTGATCGGCTGCCCCTCGGCGATGAGGATCTGCGCACGCACGAGGTCGATGCTCGTGACCATCTCGGTGACGGTGTGCTCGACCTGAATGCGGGGGTTCATCTCGATGAAATAGTGGTTGCCGTCGCGGTCGACGAGGAACTCCACCGTGCCGGCGTTGACATAGCCGACGGCCTCGGCGATCTTCACGGCGTCGGCGTGCAGCTGCTCGCGGATGCTCTCGGGCACGCTCCACGCGGGCGCAAATTCCACGACCTTCTGGTAGCGGCGCTGCAGCGAGCAGTCGCGCTCGCCGAGGTGGCGCACGTTGCCGTACTGGTCGGCAAGGATCTGCACCTCGATGTGCTTGGGCTGCACGAGATATTTCTCGATGAAGATGTCGTCATTGCCGAAGGCCTTGCGTGCCTCGCTCTTGACGAGCTCGAACGCGGGGATAACGTCCTCGGGCATTTCGCACAGGCGCATGCCGCGGCCGCCGCCGCCGGCCGCCGCCTTGAGGATGACGGGGAAGCCGAAGCTGATGGCCTTCTCCAGCGCCTCCTGCCCGTCGCGCAGAGGCTCGGAGCAGCCGGGGATGACCGGCACGCCGCACTCCATGGCGATCTGCTTGGCCGAGAGCTTGTCGCCCATCTTGCCGAGCACGTCGCTCGGCGGCCCGATGAACGTGATGCCGGCCGCTTCGCAGGCGCGGGCAAAGTCCGCATTCTCGGACAGGAAGCCGTAGCCCGGGTGGATGGCGTCGACGCCGCGGCGCTTGGCCAGATCGATGATCTCGGGAATGTCGAGATACGCACCCAGAGGGCTCTTGTTCTCGCCGACGAGATATGCCTCGTCGGCACGGGTACGGAACATGCTCAGTTCGTCTTCCTTGGAGTACATGGCCACGGTGTGGATGCCGAGGTCATAGCACGCGCGGAAGATACGCACCGCGATCTCGCCGCGGTTGGCAGCAAGGACCTTGTTGAAAACTTTTTCTGACACGGTCGTGTCTCCTTTCTGACTGCGGCGGGCCGCAGAGATGGGCGGCAGCAGTAAAAAAACGCGCTTCGCTGCGATGCCAATGCTGGAATTATATCATATATCAGTAACAATAGAAATAAAATTTTTGATTTTCGACGAGTTTAAAATCTAACAAATGCACGCACAGGTAATTTATACGCAATTCTTTTCTCGGCGCGCAGAATGTGATACAATAACGGGCGAAAATTCAGGAAAGCTGGAATGAATTTGGAAAATACTTGTTATATCGTCGGCGCAGCCAGTCTTGAGGGCGTGCGCCTGAGCCCGTGCGCGGGCGACTATATCATTGCGGCTGACGGCGGCTACCGCTCGCTGCGTGCGCGCGGCATCGAGCCAGACTTCGTCATGGGTGACTTTGACTCGCTCGGCTACCGGCCGGAGCACCCGAACGTGGAGACGCACCCGGTCATGAAGGACGACACCGACCTCGGTCTCGCCGTGCGCTGGGCGCTTGCACATGGCTACCGGCGGCTCGTGATGGCGGGGGCGCTCGGCGGCCGCATCGACCAGACGATCGCGAGCTTTCAGACGCTGCGCGGTCTCACGGACGCGGGCGCACAGGGCTGGCTCATCGGCTGCGGCTGGGTGGTCACGGCGGTGCAAAACGGCACGCTGACCTTTCCCGCCGGCATGGAGGGTACGGTCTCGGTGTTCAGCAGCGGCGACGCTGCGCGCGGCGTTACGCTGCGCGGCCTGCTCTACGAGGTCACGGATGCGGCGCTCACCTGCGCCATGCCGCTCGGTGTGAGCAATTCCTTCACCGGTGCGGCGGCCACGGTGCGCGTCACGGACGGCACGGTCTTTGTCCTCTGGCAGGGCGACGCGCTGCCGGAAGGGCTGGAGGTGTGCCATGGAGCGGATTGATCTGCATGTGCACACGCTCGCGTCCGACGGCTCGGACGCACCGGAGACCGTCGTGCGCAAGGCGGCGGCAGCCGGGCTGCGCGCCGTGGCGATCACGGATCACGACACGTTTGCCGGACTGCCCAAGGCGCTTGCGGCGGGGACGGCGTGCGGCATCGAGGTCGTGCCGGGCGTGGAGCTGTCCACCGTGTGGGGCGGCGAGGAGGTGCACCTGCTCGGCTACTACATGGACACGGACAACGCCGCGCTGCGCGCGCTCATGACCCGCGCGACCGACGAGCGAAACGCCCGCAACGAGACCATGGTGCAGCGCCTGCACGACGCGGGCTACCCCATCACGATGGCGGAGCTGCATGCGGCCTTTCCGGGGCAGACGGTGCTCGGCCGGCCGCACATCGCGGCGCTGCTCGTGCAGCGCGGCTGCATCCCCACGGTGTCCGACGGGATGCGCGGTCTGCTCGGCCGGGGCAAGCGCTTTTATATCCCGCGCTACAACATTCCGCTGGAGGATTCCGTCCGCGCGCTGCGCGCGGCGGGCGGCGTGCCGGTCGTGGCGCATCTGTTCAAGTACCGCTTTGACGACGCGCAGCGTACTGCTCTGCTCGCCGCGGCGGCGGATGCCGGGGCGCTCGGGCTCGAGGTGCGCTACACGACCTATACACCCGAGCAGACGGCGGCGGCGCAGGCGCTGGCCGGGCACTTCGGTCTCGTGCCGACCGGCGGGTCGGACTATCACGGCCTGCGCAAGCCGGACATCGCCCTCGGCACGGGGCGCGGCGAGCTGTGCGTGCCGTATGCCTATCTCGCGGGCGTCAAGGCTCTCGCCGCGCCCGGCCGCGTGTGAGCGCCGGGCGGCTTTACACCTGATTCTGATTCCATGGAGGCGATCGAATGAAGACCTGTCTGCGCCCCTACGAGGGCACACAGCCGTACATCTTCGTCAGCTACGCGCACAAGAACGACGCGGCCGTGCTCGAGATCATCGGCACGCTGCAATCGCGCGGCTTTCGCGTCTGGTATGACGAGGGCATCGAGGCCGGCAGCGAGTGGCCGGAGAGCATTGCGTCGCACCTCGAGCGCACGCAGCTCGTGCTGGCGTTTTTGTCCCCGGCGTATCTGCAGTCCGACAACTGCCGCAAGGAGATGCACTATGCCCTGACGAAGAAAAAGCCGGTCATCAATGTCTATCTCGAGCAGACGGAGCTGTCGCCGGGCATGGAGATGCAGATCGGCAACCTCTTCGCGCTCATGAAGTATACTTACCCGAGCGAGGAATATTTCTACGACAAGCTCTTTTCGGCCGAGCTGCTCGATGCGGACAAATTCGCGGGCGAAGCGCCGGAGCTGCCGCCCGAAGCGCCCGCCGAGCCGCCGCGGGCAAAAAAGGGCAAAGAGAAAAAGCCGCGCGCCGAAAAGCAGCGCCGGGAAAGACCAGCCAAAGCGCCGAAGCCGGAGCGCGCGAAGAAAAAGCGCGGCATCGCGGCGGCGATCATCGCGGTCGTGCTCGCCGGCTGCCTGATCGCGGCGGGCATCGTCGGTCACTTCACGGGGCTGACCTATCGCTTCACGGCCAAGACCGTCGCGGTGCAGACGCTGCCGGACGACACGGTGGCCGCATTCCAGAACCCCCTGCTTGAGCGGGCCGCGCGCGAATATGCCGGAAAGCCCGAGGGCGAGCTCACGGTCGCAGACCTCAAAGGGCTCACGGCACTGTATGTCTGCGGCGACCGGTACTGGTTTTCCGCCCCGCAGCAGGGCGTGGATACGGCGGCCGCCGGCGTCGAGACGGCGGAGGTCGTCGACCCGTCCGGACAGAGCGTCACCGTGCAGCGCGGGGACATCCGCGAGCTGTCCGACCTCGCGTATTTTCCGAGCCTGCGCGAGCTCTCGCTTGAATTTCAGTCGCTGACCACGCTCGGCAGCCTGCCCGCCTGCGGTGTGGAGGTGTTCGACGTCAGCGCCAACCGGCTCACGAGTCTGGCGGGCATCGAGCAGCTGCCGAAGCTCACGGCGCTGCTGGCCGACGGCAACGCCGTCACGGATCTGACGGGGCTCGGCCGCTGTCTGAATGTGCGCACGCTGCACCTCAACGGCGCAAACGTGTCGGACCTGTCCGAGCTGCGCGCGCTGACAAAGCTGCAGGACATCACACTCTCGCACTGCACGCGCCGCGAGCTGCTGATCCCGCTGCACAAATCCTCGCTCACACGCGTCACGCTTGTGGACTGCGACCTGCGGGGCGATTTCTTCCACAGCTTTGACCGTGAGCGGGCGATCACGTCGCTCACGCTTATCCGCTGCGAGCTGGACAGCACATCCGGTCTGGAGGATTTCACCGGGCTCACGGAGCTGACGCTGTGCGGCGTTTCCGGCGCGCTCGACTGGTCGACGCTCGGCAGCCTGCCGCTGCAGACCGTCACGACCGACGCCATGCAGGCCGACGCCGTCCGCGCCTCCGGAACGACGGCCACCGTCACGGTCACGGACTGAGCGCCGCTTTCCCCGCACAAAACGGAAAACACCCCTGCCGGAACGGACAAACCGGCAGGGGTGTTTCCATAGGAGAAATGGAGTTGGAAAAAGGTATTATCATGTTGCTTGGAGAGAATTTGCGTGGTTGTCGGCGCACTGCAAAAATCGTGTGCGGTCACGAAAAATTGCACTTGCTATCTGACAGTGCCCATTATATAATGCCGTTATAGATAAGTAAAGCAAATAATTCTGATAGTTAAATTAGAGTTTCTTATCCGTGAGGAGTGCTTATGAACCGGTATATCGCATTTTTGAAGGTCTTTGAGCGCAACAGCTTTTCCGACGCGGCGCGCGATCTCGGCTACACGCAGTCGGCCGTGAGCCAGATGATCAAGTCGCTGGAGGAGGAGCTGGGGGTGACGCTGCTGGTGCGTTCGCGCTCGGGCGTGGCGCTCACCTATGAGGGACGGCACCTGCTGCCGTACATCCGCGACACGGTCAACGCCTACCGCATGCTCCAGTCGCAGGCGGCGGGCTTCAGCGGTCTGGAACAGGGCACGATCCGCCTCGGCACGTTCACAAGCGTGTCGAGCTACCTGCTGCCGCCGGCCATGGAGCGCTTTCGCCGCCTGCACAGCGGCATCCGCTTTGAGCTCTATCAGGGACTGTATTATGAAATTGAGGACTGGGTGCGCGAGGGCGTGGTCGACTTCGGCTTCACGGATATGCTGCGCACGACCCCGTTCCCGTGCGAGCCGATCTATCAGGACACCATGCTTGCCGTGCTGCCCGAGGGACATCCGCTGGGCGAGAACATCTTCATTCAGGTCGATGAGCTCGCGGCTGAGCCCTTCATTCTTCTGGAGGAGGGGCGCGGCGGCGGCTGCATCCGCGACCTGCTCACGCGCCACCCGCAGATCAACGTCCAGTACCGCGTGGCCGACGACTACACGATCCTGAACCTGGTCGAGAATAACCTCGGCGTGTCCATCCTGCCGGAGGCGGTGCTGCGCCGCAGCGGCCGGCGTGTCATCGCGCGCCGCCTCTCGCCGGAGCTGCAGCGTACCGTCGGCGTCGTCTATAAGCAGAAGACCGGCCTGTCCACCGCCGGGCAGATGTTTCTCAGTGAGCTCAAGGCGTCCATCCCAACGGCGCATGGCTGAATTTTTTACGCGCGTGTGTTTACACGGCTGCCTGGTTGTGCTATCTTAAACGGTGCATTTTGATCAAACCGTGTCCGATGGATGATACCTTATTTAAATAAGGCGGCGCGGCGGAAAGGAGCGGACGGATATGAGTCTGACGGGCGCTGTTGTCAACGCGCTGGCCATTGCGGGCGGCGGGGCGATCGGCCTGCTGTTTCGGCGGGACATCCCCGAGCGGGTGAGTAAAACGGTCATGGTCGGCCTCGGGCTGTGCGTGCTGTATATCGGCATTTCGGGTGCGAGTGCGTGCCGGAGCATCCTGATTGTCATCGTGTCCATGACGCTCGGCGCGGCGGTCGGTGCGCTGCTGAACATCGACGGCTCGATCCACCGCCTCGGCACCTGGGTCGAGGCGCACGTTCACCGGCATGAGGGCGGCCCGTCGCTGGCCGAGGGGTTCGTCACGGCGAGCCTCCTGTGCTGCATCGGCGCGATGGCGGTCAACGGCTCGCTCGATGCCGGCATCCGCGGCGACAACAGCATCCTGTTCACCAAGTCGATGATCGACCTCGTCTTCTGCGCCATGATGGCCACGACGCTCGGCGCGGGCGTGATGCTCGCGGGTGCGGCGGTGCTCGTGGTCGAGGGGACGCTCACGCTGTTGGCCGGGGCGATCGCGCCGCTGCTCTCGGAGGCGGCGGTCGCAGACCTCACGTGCGCGGGTTCCCTGCTCGTGGCGGCCATCGGCCTCAACCAGACCGGCGCCACGAAGATCAAGGTGGCGGACTATCTGCCGGCGCTGCTGTTCGTGCCGGTCATCCGCTGGCTCGTGGGGCTGCCGGTCTGGCAGCAGCTCGCCGCATTGTTCTGAGGGATACTATTTATAAATAGGAAAACGGCGCTTGCGGCAGCTTCCTGATTTGTATATTCTGGCGTTGCATATGGGAGAAAAACCGCGTGGAAAGGCTTGCCTTTTCAGCGCTTATATGTTACAATCCTCTTTCCCGCGGGAAGAAAGGGTGTGGCACATGGATTTCTGGCTCAACCAGGCGCTGGGTCTGCTCGGCAGCCTGATCGTGTTTGTCTCGGTGCAATTCAATAACCGCCGCGTCATCCTCGCGGCGCAGGCGGCCGCCTGCCTGATGTGGATCGTGCACTACGGGCTGCTCGGCGCGATGACCGCCGCGACCATCAACATTCTGTCGTTCGCGCGCAGCGTCGTGTTTTACTTCAACGACCGCAAGTGGGCCAAGAGCCGCGCGTGGCTGTGGGCGTTTCTGGCGCTGTACGTCGTCAACACCGTCCTCACATGGGACGGACCGAGAAGCCTGCTGCCCGGCATCGCCATGAGCATGACGACCATCGCGCTCTGGACGCGCGATATGCGCCGCACGCGCCTGCTCTATCTGACCAATTCGCCGTTCTGGTTCACGTATGACATCCTTGCGCGCTCGTATTCGTGCATGGTCATCGAGGCTATCGCCTTCGTGTCCTACGTTGTGGCCGTGTGGCGGTTTGACATCAAAAAGCAGCCGCAGACATGATCGCGCATGCCAAAAAGCGTTTTGGCACGCGCTCAAACGAGACCCACTGCGTCGGGCTCTCGTTTGAAGGGACTGCGGCTCGCTGCATCGCACGAGCTGTGCACCGTCGGCGCACAACTCGCACGTTTGCGAGCCGAAATGTATTTTCTCCGCCGTACACGCCGCCGGAGAAAATGATTGGAATTTTTTGCGTCTGCGGACGCAAACTCTGCGAGCCTTTTGTAACGGCCTGCAAAAACTCCCCGCCCGAAGGCGGGGAGTTGCTGCGTTAAGAGCTCTTCTCACTGGAAAGTTTTCATTTTTTAGGTAGCTTTCTAACTGCTGATTGCATGACACTTTTGCAAATCCTTTTTTGCCCATCTTGATTGCCGTTTAAGCCGCACATTACAAACCTGGTGAGTTCGTCCGGAGAAAATGCCCCTGTATCTGTTTCTTTAGAAAAGGTTTCTTTCATATAGGCTTGAAGTTGCCGGGAATCAAACTCGCATGCATCGCTCATGCTGATTATTTCATCGGCGATGAAGGGATATATTTCGGCATCCATATAAAGCTTGTCGGCGGCACTGTCCACCTTCTTTAAGTAGGAATAACATTTTAGTGCGGAGATTCCTGCCTCAAAATTGGCTCTATAATAAATGTACCGCATATACATATTCAGTGCATCTATATGACGGTTTTCTTCTTCCAGGAATAGCGCCATTGTATGAAGCAATTTGCAATAGTCGCTGAATTCTCCTTTCCTTATCCCTTTGCTGTAGCCATCTAACGATCTGCGATTCAATTCTCCCCAAATTATATCTCTTATGTTACCGCCGGGATGGCCGGAGAATAGTTTGGCGTATGTATTTATGTCAAGCCCTATGTCCTCTAAGGAATATGCATGACGCTCCAAATAGAAGCTGATGTATGGGTTTTCAGCGAGAAAGGTCTTGCCCTTTTCGGTTACTGTCCAGTATCTTTCGGTTATGATTCTATCCAGATCGGCTTCCGGTACATTTTCGGCAATTCGGTCACAAAGGTCAGCTTTTTTTCCACTCACTTTCAAATCAAACTGTGACGCGATTGTTTTTAGCTCTGCAATTTTTAACCGAGGCAAGGTTTCTGCCGCGGTTGTAGACCTGATATAGCTTTCCTTTTCCAGTTTATCAAGTTTTTCGTTTGGAAAGCCTATGCCAAACTGGTATCTTAAATAATCGGGATATTTTTTCTCACCAACTTTAAATTGCTCGGCCACTGATAACAATACCAAATTCTGAATGTTTGATGATATGCTTTTTTGGGGAGTCTCGACATTGTGATTCGAATGTATTTGAACAGTAACCTCAGCCATCGATTTTTCACTTTTAATTCCGAATATTGATTTCAGAAAGCTCATTGTATCCTCCTACGTTTTAAGTGATTATGCCGACCTCTGTGTTCTATAAAATCTCAACAAAATTTTAGCTGCTGTTTGAATGAAAAGCAAGCGTTTTTCTATGGATGTCGAGAATCCCAGCTATAATTCTCAGGAACATTCGCTAATCGAAGAACGTAAAAAGCGCGTTTCGGAGTTTTGCCGAGACGCGCTTTTCCGGTATGAAATCTCAAAGGACTTATTTGCTGTTTTTATTATGCCGATGCCGATTCTGGGCGGGGAGTTTTTCTGCCTTTTTAGGCCCTCGATGGATTTGCTTTTACCACGTCAGCGCATCGTCAAAGTCCACGAGGTCGGGGCGCACCGGCTCCTCGCCCATGACGGTCTGCATGTAGAGATTGACCTGACGGCGCATGTCGCGCTTGGAGATCGTGCGCGAATCGAGCAGATCCTGCGCGACCCAGAGCATATGCACGCCGCGCGCGGCCGCCTGCTCCTCAAACACGCCGCGCAGACCGTCCATGCCCTTGCAGGAGATCTGGTCATACATGAGCACCATGTCGGCATTGTACTGCTTGCAGACGACCCACAGCTCGTCGAGCACGTTTGCGTAGCCGCCCTTGGTGTGCTTGCGCATGGTGGTGCGCTGGTAGCTGCGCGCGAGATCGGCCAGCGCCCGGTCGGGGTCTTCGGTGTCGATGATGATGTCGGAGATGAGCGACTCCATGCTTGCCACGACGTTGATGCCCCAGCAGTTTTCCGCCCAGACGGAGAAGTCGGGGTAGAAGTTCGCCGGGCACGACCACTCGACGCAGCGGTGGCGCATTGCGGGCGCGCAGGGCTTTTTCTGCCGGTAGCCGCGCATCATGATGCGGTTGACGCGGCGGTCGGTGTCGAGAAAGCGCGGGTCCATGCCGCCCGAGAGGTGATAGAAAAACATACGGTAGATCCAAAACGTCTCGCCAGTCATCTGCGGATAGGGCGTGCGGTTGACCTCCCACTTTTGCAGCTCGTACTCCGTCTCGCGGTTGTAGATCTTCATGGCCTTGAAGAACGCATCCCAGTCGAAGGTCTCGCCGGTCTGCTCCTCGATGAAGCGGATGAGTCCGCGCAGCTCCTCGACGGCGTAGTCCTGCACCGCGTCCTCGTTGTAGCGGATGGGCACGCCGTAATAGTACGTCGGGAGGTTGAAATACCGGTCCTGATACGAGGTCGTGGCGACGCTGCCGTCGCACGGCATGTTGCAGGCGACAAAGCACGTGCCGAGCTTGGGATACTCGTCGCGCAGGGCGCAGCCGGCCTCGGCCGAGGGCAGGGGGCAGACGTCGGCCGGGATGCCGAAATTTTCGGCCGCGTCGAGATATGGCGGGGTGATCTGCTGGTTGAGGATCGAGCACAGAAACACCGGCAGCACCTGCGCCGGCAGGTAGATGAGGTTCGGGAAGCCGGCCATGATCTGTCCGGGGACGAGCTCGTCAAAGAGCACGATCTTCTTCGAGAGCTTGTTGCCGGGGTGGAAATGCTCGTCGGCCACGAACGAGATGCGCAGCAGGTCGGTGGCCTTTTTCACGATGCGGTCATATTGGGCGCGCGCCATGCGCAGCTGGTTGCCGCGCATACCGAGCGTGCCGCGGTCGACAAAGTTCGGGTAGGTCAGGTAGGTGGAAAACCACTGGTAGCGAAACAGCGCGCGCACGGCCGAAACCGGGCACTTGGCCACAAAGACGATCATGTCCTTCCAGCACTTGAGCCACATATAAAAGTCAAACGCCGTGTCGCGCACGCCGCGCAGCTCGCGGTAGCGAAACTGCCCCTTTTCCGGGTCGAAGCGGTAGGTGTAGTCATTGACGTGGCGGAGAAATTCCCGCAGGGAGCGTTTTTGTTCACCCATGGTCACTTGCCTCCTCTCTGTGTCTGGAGCTGTTTGATCTCCAGACTCTCGACGAATGCCTGCACGCGCGTGCGCAGCTGGCCGCTGCCGCCGGTGGCGTTCTGGCGGTCGACCGCGACGGACGGGATGCCGAATTCGCGCGTGACGACGTGGCTTGCCAGCGCGCGCTCATAGCCCCAGTACTCGCAGAACTTGAGCTGCTCGTACAGCACGCCCTGCGCGTGATACTCCGCGCACAGGTCGCGCACGAGCTGCCAGCGGCCGTCGACCTTCTCGCGCTGCATGAAGCGCGGGCACTGACTGGTGCTGAGGTAGTGGCGCGCGATGCTCTCGAGCACCGGCAGGTCGGGGTCAAGGTGAATTTCCTCGCGCCCCGGCGTCGAGCCGAAGCAGAAACGGTCGACCACGACGAGCGCACCCGCATCCTCGACGAGCTTGGTGAAGCCGGGGTCATCGATCTCGCTGCCGACGACGGCGATCTTCACGCGAAAGCGCGGCTTTACATCGGGCTCGCGCTGGCGCAGCTCCTCGAGCGTCTCGCGCAGCTTGTCCACGATGAGATATTTCGGGCAGCAGTAGCTCACAAGGTTCAGGATGTGGTACTCATAGCCCGTGATGCGCGGGTTTTCCTCCTTGCGGAATTGACCGATCTCGGTCAGGATGCGGCAGACCTCGTTGTGCTCGGCGACCGCCTTGCGCAGCGCATCGTCCGACACGTCCACGCCGTAGACCTCCTGCAGCGGCGTGAGCACCTTGCGCCGGAGCTGGTCGACATAGTGGCGCACGGTGTTTTCCGTGACCTTGAAGGGCATGTCGAGAAAGGTCACGAAAAACTGCTCATTGTCCACGAGCCGCAGCAGCTCGAAGTGCTCGAGCGCGCGGTTCATCTCCGAGCACGTCTCCGTGCCCATCAGGCCGGACAGGAAGTTGTAGCCGCCCTCGATGCCGCGCTCGAGCAGCGACTTGCAGTAGTCGCAGATGAAGTTCGACATGTAGTACGACGAGATGTCCAGCGACCCCGTCAGCGGTGCGCGCAGGCGCACCGAAAAGCAGTTTCCGGTGTTGAGCAGCACCTCCGGCATGTGGTAGCAGGTGTAGGCCAGCGCGTGCTTTCCCTCGGCACACGCCTGCTGTACGAGCGCGTTGTTGGCGCTCTCGAGCAGCTTTTCAAATTCGTAAAGATGCTTCAGGTCTTTCAATCTACGCTTCCCTCCATGTGAAAAAATTCGCATTTGGATGGTCACATTATACGACGATGTGTCCGATACCGCAATAGTTTTTGGACAGTTTTCTGGAAAACGTGCAAAAATTGACGCGGTGGTTTCGCGCGCACTGTGGTATAATGGGCGCAGAAAGGTTACAGGAGGTGGCGATATGAAGCCCCAGTTTGCCAATGTGTTCAACGTCTCGGTCAACGACAACCGCTCGGAGTGCTCGCTGAGCTTCTACCATATGTATGTGCAGCACAACTACACGCCTCAGCCAAAGGGACTGATCGATATGCCGGAAAAGACGGTCGATGAGGTTGCGAGCATCATGCTCACGCGTGACGGTGCGCACGCGCTCACGCGCCTGCTCATCCAGAGCTTCGGCATGCCGGAGGACAAGGCATGAGCGCGCCGCAGACGCTGCGCCCCGGGCGCTACCGCCACTTCAAGGGCAGGGAGTATGAACTGCTGTTTGTCGCCACGCATTCGGAGACGCTCGAGCCCATGGTCGTCTACCGCGCGCTCTATGGGGAGCGCGGGCTCTGGGTGCGCCCCGCCGCCATGTGGGATGAGCAGATCGAGCGCGACGGGCAGGTCGTGCGCCGCTTTACTTACATCGGGGACTGAGTTTCGGACGGAAAAAGCGCGCCGGATCGTGTGATCCGGCGCGCTCGGCGTCTGTATTTAAATAAGGTGCTGTGCGCGGCAGAGCGCTGCGTATTTGCCGTCGCGCGCGATGAGCTCGGCGGGTGTGCCCTGCTCGCAGACACGCGCGCCGTCGATCACGGCGACGCGGTCGGCACCCTGCACGGTGCTCAGCCGGTGGGCGATGATGATGCACGTGCGGCCGCGGGCGAGCGTGTCGAGCGCGTGCTGGATGCGCTGCTCGGTCACGGAGTCGAGCGCGCTCGTAGCCTCGTCGAGGATGAGGATCTGCGGGTTTTTCAGAAACAGGCGCGCGATGCTCAGCCGCTGCTTCTGTCCGCCGGAGAGCATGACGCCGCGCTCGCCGACATAGGTGTCGTAGCCGTCGGGCATGGCGCGGATCTCGCGGTCGATCTCGGCATAGCGCGCGGCCTGCTCGATCTCGGCGTCGGTGGCGTCGGGGCGGCCGTAGCGGATGTTTTCGCGGATGGTGTCGGCAAAGAGGAAGACCTCCTGCTGCAGCACGCCGACGCAGCGGCGCAGCGACGCCTGCGTCACGGTGCGCACGTCGATGCCGTCGATGCATACCGAGCCGGACGTGACATCGTAAAACCGCGGCAGCAGCTGGCACAGCGTCGTCTTGCCGCCGCCCGACGGACCGACGACGGCCAGCGTTTCACCCGGCGCAATGTGCAGATCCACGTGCGAGAGCACGGTCGCGCCCTCAGCGTAGTCGAAGCTCACGTCGTTATAATCCACCTGCCCGCGCACCGTCGGCAGGGGTCTGGCGTCCGGCGCGTCGGCAATGTCGGGCTGCACGCGCATCAGCTCCAGAAAGCGCTGGAAGCCGGCCGTGCCGTCGGTGAACACCTCCATGAAGTTGACCAGCGTGCGGATGGGGGAGATGAACGTCGTCACGTACAGCGAGAACGTGATGAGATCGATGTAGTCGATCTGGCCGCGCATGATGTACGCGCCGCCGAGCGCGATGACTACGACCTGCATGGCCGACATCGTAAACTCCATCCCGCCCTGAAACACGCCCATGGCGCGGTACCAGTCGGTCTTGCTGTGCTTGTAGCGGTCGTTGCAGGCGAGAAACTTCTCGCGCTCGACGGCCTCGTTCGTGAACGCCTTGGCTGTGCGCACGCCGGAGATGCCGGACTCGATGACGGTGTTGATTTCGGCCTGCCGGCGCTTGACGGCGACGTTTGCGTCGTTCATGCGCTTGCGCTGGCGGATCGTGATCCACAGCGACAGCGGCACGAGCAGCAGCAGCACGAGCGCAAGCTGCCAGCAGATCGGCGCCAGGATCGCGAGCGCGCCGCCGAGCGTGACCACCGCCGTGAGCAGATACTCCGGCCCGTGGTGCGCCAGCTCCGTAATGGAAAAGAGGTCGCTCGTCATGCGGCTCATGAGCACGCCCGTGCGGTTGCAGTCAAAGAAGCGGAAGCTCATCGTCTGCAGATGCTCAAAGAGCTCCTGACGCATATCCGCTTCGATGAGCACGCCGCATTGGTGGCCGATGACGGTCACGGCGTATTTGAACACGGCCTTGAGCAGGTATGCTGCCAGAAGCGCCGCCATGATGGCGAAGAATGTGCGGAACAGTCCCAGCGGCAGCAGGTGCTGCATCGCCTGCCGCGAGACATAGGGAAACGCCAGATCTGCCAGGCATGAGAGCAGCGAAAAGAGCAGATCGAGCGCAAACAGCCGCCGGTGCGGCCGGTAAAAAGTCAAAAACAGCCGCAGCGGGCGGCCGGAGCAATCACGTTGCATGGGGACATCTCTCCTTCCCGGATAGTTTATCTGTTTCGGCGGTGTGTGTCAAGCGACGGTTTTGGGATTGACCCGCCGCCGGAAACGTGATACCATAATTTCGGCCATTTTGTGCCGAGAACTGTCACTGAGGATGTGGGGATACGATGCGAAAAGCTCTCAAAACCGTTTTATGTGTCGCGCTCATTCTGGCGCTGACCGCCATCGTCGCGCTGCGCGTGCTGCCGCCGATGGATACTCCTGCGCAGTCCGCCGCCGCAACGCCCACGCCGGTCGTGCCCGCTGCGCCCACGCCCACGCCCGAGCCGGACAATGGCCTGCCGAAGGTCAACACCGGCAGCTGGGAGCTCACGCTCGTTAACGCGCAAAACCCGATCGGCGAGGCCGTACCGGAGGACTTGGCGGAGCTGGAGGGCGGCCGGTATTTTGACGGCCGCGCCGTGGACGCGCTCAAGGAATTCATCGCCGCCGCGCGTGCCGAGGGGCTGAGCGTGTGCCTGTCGAGCACGTACCGCAGCTACAGCGAGCAGTCGTACCTCTTCACCCGCAAGGTCGGGCAGTGCGGTGGTGACGAGGCCGCAGCCGCCCGCATCGTTACCCGTCCCGGCACGAGCGAGCATCAGCTCGGTCTGTGTGCCGACATCACCGACAAGTTCTATGAGGTCAAGACACGCGATCTGGAAAAGACCGCCCTCTTCCAGTGGATGTATGCCCACTGTCAGGAGTACGGTTTCATCCTGCGCTATCCCGCCGACAAGGAGAGCGTCACCGGCGTCATGTACGAGCCGTGGCACTTCCGCTATGTCGGCAAAGAGGCGGCGGCGTACATCATGGAAAACAACCTCTGCCTTGAGGAATTTCTGGATCTGTATAAATGAAGGCTTCCCGGGCGCTTCCTGCAGGAAGCGCCCGGTCATTTGTGCGTTGTGCTGCAAATCAATATGTAAAATATGTGTAAACTGTTGAAAAACCGCTTGCAATCCTGCAAATCATCTGCTAAACTGAGAGCAACTGAAAAAGAAAGGAGCGTGATAACGTTATGCGTACCAATCAAGTCCAGGACCTGGACGACCTGATCTTCTCGGATGTCAGCTGGGAACCCAGCAGCAAGTGAGAAGCCATAGAGCCGGATGACGCCACGCCAAGCGCGTGGATTTTTTATATTTAAATAAAATACGAAACCTGCCGGCCTCCGCGCGAAAAATGGTTGCAATTTTCGCAGCCGTGTGCTACGAATATAGCACAACCAAAAAGGAGGCTGATCTCTATGGCATTCATCCGCAAGCTCCCCGATGTGCCCGAGCGCCTTGAGCACCTCAAAGGCGGCGCCGGCCATCTCGAGCGCTATGCTATCCTCTCTCCGGAGGAGATGCTCGGCGCCGGTACGGTCTGCGCCCGCATGGTGCTGCAGCCCGGCTGCGAAGTCGGCGAGCATACCCACCACGGCAACTACGAAGTGTACTACTTCCTCTCCGGGCACGGCACGTACCGCAGCAACGGTGAGACGACGACCGTGGACGCCGGTACCGTGACCTTCACGGGTGACGGCGAAAGTCATTTTCTGCGCAACGACGGCGACACGCCGCTGGAGTTTCTGGCCCTCGTGCTCAATCTCCCCGCGCAGGCATAAAGAAAAGCCTTCCCCTTGGTGGGGAAGGCTTTTCCTTTAAAACCGATCAGCGGACATCCGTCGGATGTCCGCTGATCTTACATATGTGCTTACTTGCTCTTGATGTACGCGTCGATGGCAGCCGCGGCCTTCTTGCCGGCGCCCATCGCCTTGATGACGGTGGCTGCACCGGTGACGGCGTCGCCGCCGGCGAACACGCCGTCCTTCATGGTCGTCACGGTGTCGTCCTTGACGACGATGCCGCCGCGATCGCTGTACTCGAGGTCCGGCGTCGCCTTGCGCAGCAGCGGGTTGGGGGAGGTGCCCAGCGCCATGATGACGGAGTCGCAGGCCATCTCAAACTCGCTGCCCGGCACTTCGATCGGACGGCGGCGGCCCTTCTCGTCGGGCTCGCCGAGCTCCATGCGGATGCACTTGAGGCCGCGCACCCAGCCGTTGTCATCGGCAAGGATCTCGATGGGGTTGCACAGCAGGGAGAAGTTGATGCCCTCTTCCTTTGCGTGCTCGTACTCTTCCTTACGGGCGGGGATCTCCTCCTCGCCGCGGCGGTACACGACCGTCACATCCGCACCCAGACGCTTGGCGCAGCGCGCGGCGTCCATGGCGACGTTGCCGGCGCCGACAACGGCCGTCACGTGGATGGGCATGAGCGGGGTGTCGTAGCGCTCGTCATAGGCATGCATGAGGTTGATGCGGGTGAGGAACTCGTTGGCGGAGAACACGCCGCAGTAGCTCAGACCCGGGATGTTCTGGAACTTCGGCAGACCGGCGCCCGAGCCGATGAACACGGCCTCGTACTTCTCGTCGCCGAGGAGCTTGTCGGCGTCCTTGCCGAGCAGCTCGTCGATGCTCATGCACTTGCCGATGGTCGCGTCGCACACGATGTTGACGCCCATGGCTACGAGCTTGTCAATCTCCTTTTGCACGATGGCCTTCGGCAGACGGAACTCGGGAATGCCGTAAGCCAGCACGCCGCCGGCCTTGTGGAAGTGCTCATAGACGGTCACATCGTAGCCGAGCTTGGCCAGATCGCTCGCGCAGGCGAGACCGGACGGGCCGGAGCCGATGACCGCGACACGGTGGCCGTTGGTGGCGATCTTCTCGGGCATCTCGTCGGCGTTCTCGCGGTTCCAGTCGGCGACAAAGCGCTCCAGACGGCCGATGCCGACGGGCTCGCCCTTGATGCCGCGCACGCACTTGCTCTCGCACTGCTTCTCCTGCGGGCAGACACGGCCGCAGATGGCGGGCAGGGAGCTGTCCTCAAGGATCTTGTGGTAAGCGCCCTTGAAGTCCTGCTCACGGACGCAGGCGATGAACTGCGGGATCTTGACATTGACCGGGCAGCCGGACATGCAGGCCGGGCGCGGGCAATTCAGGCAGCGGTTGGCCTCATCGACCGCCATCTCGACGGTGTAGCCAAGCGCAACTTCTTCAAAGTTTTTGTTGCGGACGTTCGGATCCTGCTCCGGGATCGGATTTTTCGTGGGAGACATATTCGCCATGATTACTTCTCCTCCTTTTCGCGTGCGGCTTCCTCAGCGTCGGCCATGGCCTGCAGATTGCAGTAGTGGTGGCGGCGCTCAAACACCTTCTGCTCCTGTGCCTCATAGATCTTGGAGCGTGCGATCGCCTCGTCAAAGTCGACAAGGTGACCGTCGAACTCCGGACCGTCGACACAGGTGAACTTCATCTTGCCGTCCACGGTCAGGCGGCAGCCGCCGCACATGCCGGAGCCGTCGATCATGATGCAGTTCATATCGACCATCGTGGCCACGCCGTATTCCTTCGTGATCTGGCACACGAACTTCATCATCGGCAGCGGGCCGATGCAGATGCAGTGGTCATACTGCTTGCCCTCGGCCTTGGCCTTCTCCAGCAGCTCCTTGAGCTTGACGGTGGTGAAGCCCTTCTCGCCGTAGGTGCCGTCGTCGGTCATCATGTACAGATGATCGCAGCAGGCGCGCATCTCTTCCTCGAGCACGACGATGCCCTTGGTGCGGAAGCCGGCGATGATGTCGACATCGCAGCCGAGACGGTGCGCCTCCTTGGCCTGCGGCCATGCGATGGCGCAGCCCGAGCCGCCGCCGACGACCACGACCTTGTGCATGTTGTCGAACTCGGCGGGGTTGCCGAGCGGACCGACGACGTCTGCCACGTAGTCGCCGGCCTTCTTGCTGGCGAGCAGAGCCGTCGTGCTGCCGACGCGCTGCATGATAACCGACACGGTGCCGGCCTCGCGATCGTAAGAAGAGATCGTGATGGGCATGCGCTCGCCGAACTCGTCGACGCGGAACATCAGGAACTGACCCGGCTGTGCCTTGCGGGCGACGAGCGGGGCCTCAAACGTGACGCGGAACATATTGTCAGATAATCTCTCGTTATTCACGATTTTGAACATGAAAATCACCTCAAGGCATTATTATAGCGGAATCGAAAAAATTGCACAAGAGAGAAACGAAAAATCTAAATTTTAACAGGCAAAACGACAAAAAACTGTGAATCTGCACAAAGTATTACATATTTTTCTGAGCAGAAAAGCCAGTGCCTGCGGTGCGGAAACTGCCGCCATACAGCACTGCCTTCCTTGAAAAAGGGAGAAAAAGAGAGAAACTGCAAAAACGAAAACGCCGCCTGTACCGGCTTATCAAAAAGGCCTCGCAGAGTTTGCGCCCGCAGGCGCAAAGAAGTCCGATCATTTTCTTCGGCGACATGTGCGGCGAAGAAAATACTTCTCGGCCTGCAAACGTGCGCGCCGTCCGCCGAAAGCGGACAGCGCGTGCGCTGCAGTCAGGCCGCAACCCCCTTTGTCAAAAAGGATTCCTTTTTGACAGTCTAAAACGCCGCCTGTCCCGATCCCGGGACAGGCGGCTGGTGTTCGGTATGGAGGTCGTTCGGCGCGCTCGGGCACGCTCAGCGCTCGGAGCTTGTGGCGGCGCTGGTGCTGCCGGTCCACTGCCAGTTGGCGATCTCGGGCAGGTCGACGCCGTGCGCGGCGATGTACTGCCGGTGCTCGACGAGCTTGTCGCGCATCTGCTGCACGGTGTAGGCGCCGCGGTTGCCGAGCTGGGGCAGGCGCTTGACGACATCGATGACAAGGTGGAAGCGGTCGAGCTCATTGAGCACGCGCATGTCAAACGGCGTCGTGATCGTGCCCTCCTCGACGTAGCCGCAGACGAACAGGTTCTGGTTGTGGCGGGTGTAGGTCAGCTCGTGGATCAGCTTCGGATAGCCGTGGAAGGCGAAGATGATGGGCTTATCCTTCGTGAAGATGAGGTCGTAATCCTCGTCCGTGAGGCCGTGCGGGTGGTCGGCGTGCGGCTGGAGCTTCATGAGGTCAACTACGTTCACGACGCGCACGCGCACCTCCGGCAGCTTCTCGCGCAGGATGGTCACGGCGGCGAGGGTCTCGAGCGTCGGCGTGTCGCCACAGCAGGCCATGACGACGTCGGGCTCCGCACCCTGGTCGCTGCTGGCCCACTCCCAGATGCTCACGCCCTGCGTGCAGTGGCGCACGGCCTGCTCCATGGTCAGCCACTGCGGCCGCGGATGCTTGGAGGCCACGATGACGTTGATATAGTTCCGGCTGCGGATGCAGTGATCAAAGCAGCTCAGGAGGCAGTTTGCGTCCGGCGGCAGATAGATGCGCACGACGTCGGCCTTTTTGTTCGCCACGTGGTCGAGGAAGCCGGGATCCTGGTGCGTAAAGCCGTTGTGATCCTGCTGCCACACATTCGAGGCGAGCACATAGTTGAGCGAGGCGATGTCCTGCCGCCAGGGCAGCTGGTTGCAGACTTTCAGCCACTTGGCGTGCTGCGCGACCATGGAGTCGACGATGCGGATGAAGGCCTCGTAGCTGTTGAAAAAGCCGTGGCGGCCGGTGAGCAGGTAGCCCTCGAGCCAGCCCTCACACATATGCTCCGAGAGCATGGAGTCCATGACGCGGCCGTCGGGGTCGAGAAACTCGTCGCTGTCGGTCGCCTCGGCGACCCAGCGGCGGCCCGTGACCTCGAACACCGGACTCAGACGGTTGGAGGCCGTCTCGTCGGGGGCGAAGATGCGGAAGTTGCGCGCGTCCATGTTCTCGCGCATGATGTCGCGCACGAACGCACCGAGCACGGTCATGTCCTGCGCCTCGACGGCGCCGGGCGCCGGCACGGGCTGCTCATACGTGCGGAAGTCCGGCATGCGCAGCTCGCGCAGCAGCAGGCCGCCGTTTGCGTGGGGGTTTGCGCCCATGCGGCGCTGTCCCTTCGGCGCAAGGGCCTGCAGCTCGGGGATGAGCGTGCCGTTGCCGTCAAAGAGCTCCTCGGGGTGGTAGCTGCGCAGCCACTCCTCGAGCTGCACGAGGTGCTCGGGCTTGTCCATCGCGATCGGCACCTGGTGCGCGCGAAACGATCCCTCCACCTGCCTGCCGTCCACTTCCTTCGGGCCGGTCCAGCCCTTTGGCGCGCGGAACACGATCATCGGCCAGTAGGGGCGCGTGGTGTCGTGCGCGGTGCGCGCGTGCTGCTGGATGGCGTGGATCTCCTCGATGGCCCAGTCCATCGTCTCGGCCATTTTGGCGTGCATCTCGGCGGGGTCGTCGCCCTCGACGAAGCGCGGCTCCCACCCGCAGCCGCGGAAGAACATCTCGAGCTCCTCGTGGCTGATGCGGGAAAAGAGCGTCGGATTTGCGATCTTGAAGCCGTTGAGGTGCAGGATCGGCAGCACCGCGCCGTCCGTGATGGGGTTGACGAACTTGTTGCCGTGCCACGCGGTGGCGAGCGGGCCGGTCTCGGCCTCGCCGTCGCCGACAACACAGGCGGCGATCAGGCCGGGGTTGTCCATCACGGCGCCGAAGGCGTGCGCGAGCGAATAGCCCAGCTCGCCGCCCTCGTGGATGGAGCCCGGCGTCTCGGGCGCGACATGGCTCGGGATGCCGCCGGGGAACGAAAACTGCTTGAACAGGCGCTGCATACCGGCCGCGTCGCGCGTGATGTTCGGGTACACGTCGGTGTACGAGCCGTCGAGATAGTCCTGCGCGACCATGGCGTTGCCGCCGTGGCCGGGGCCGGAGAGATAGATCATATCGAGGTCATATTCGTTGATGACGCGGTTGAGGTGCGTGTAGATGAAGTTCTGGCCGGGCACGGTGCCCCAGTGGCCGACGATCTTCTTCTTGATGTCGCGCTCGGTCAGCCGCCGGCGCAGCAGCGGGTCGTCGAGCAGGTAGAGCTGGCAGGCGGACAGATAGTTCGCCGCGCGCCACCAGGCATCCATCTTGGCCAGCAGCTCCGGTGTGGGTGCAAACGCTTCGTTTTTCATCCTGAAAACCTCCTTATATGACATGATAGAATGTGCCGTTCGGCACGGATCATGCTTCGTTTTGCAGCGCTTTGATCACGCACTCGGCGCAGCGGAGCCCGTCCACGGCGGCGCTCGTGATGCCGCCGGCATAGCCCGCGCCCTCACCGCAGGGGTAGAGCCCCTGCACGCCGGTGCTGCACCGGTCTTCTCCGCGCACGATGCGCACGGGGCTGCTCGAGCGGGTCTCGGGCGCGGTGAGCACGGCGTCCGGGTCGTCAAAGCCGCGCAGCTTCTGACCGAAGACCGGCAGCGCCTGCGCAAGCGTCGCCGTGATGCGCGCGGGCAGCACGTCGTGCAGGTCGCACCACGTCACACCGGGGCGGTAGGTCGGCTGCACGCGGCCGGGGCCGGTGCTGGCGCGCCCGGCGAGAAAATCGCCCACGCGCTGCGCCGGGGCGTGGTAATTGCCGCCGCCGCACACATAGGCGCGCTGCTCGATGCTGCGCTGCCAGTACATTCCGCCGAGGGTGCCCTTGCCCGGAAAATCCTCCGGATGCAGCGTCACGAGCACGGCGGCGTTGGCGTTTTCCCCGTCGCGGCGGGAATTGCTCATGCCGTTGGTGCACACGCCGCCCGCCTCCGACGCGGCGGCGAACACCTCGCCGCCCGGACACATACAGAACGTGTACGCGCTCGACCCGTCCGGCAGGTGGCAGGAGAGGCTGTAGTCCGCCGCCGGCAGACGATCTGCCGCCGCGCCGTACTGCGCGGTGTTGATGTCTGACTGACGGTGCTCGATGCGCACACCCATGGAAAACGGCTTCGGCTCCATCGGTATGCCCTGTGCGTGCAGCATTTCGAATGTGTCGCGCGCGCTGTGCCCGATCGCGAGGATGACCTGCTGTGCCGGGAGCGTATAGTCTCCCTCGGGACTGTGCACGGTCAGCGCCGTGATGCGTCCGTCCTGCGTGGACAGCCCGGTCATCCGGTGGCCGAAGCGCACCTCGCCGCCGCGCACGATGACCTCGCGCCGGAGGCTTTGCACGACCTCGACGAGCACGTCCGTGCCGATGTGGGGCTTGGCGTCATAGGTAATGTGCTCCGGCGCGCCGTGCGCCGCAAACTCCGCGAGCACGAAGCCGATGCGCGCGTCGTGCGTGCCGGTGTTGAGCTTGCCGTCGGAGAACGTGCCCGCGCCGCCCTCGCCGAACTGCACGTTGCACTCCGGGTCGAACGGCCCGCCCGCGCGAAACGCGGCAATCTGCGCGCTGCGCGTCTGCGCGTCCGGCCCGCGCTCGAGCACGATGGGTCTTGCATCCGCGCGCGCAAGCAGGAGCGCGGCAAACATCCCCGCCGGGCCGAAGCCCACGATCACGGGGCGCGTCTCCGGCGGCGCGACGTGCGGGATGGGGTAGGTCTTGTCCTGCGCGATGGCGGCGCTGCGGCAGCGGCGGACGAGCCGCTGCTCGTCCCCGCGCACGGTCACGCCGACGGTATAGACATAGTGAATGTCATCCTTCCGGCGCGCATCGAGCGACTTTTTGCGGATGCGCAGCCCGGTGATGTCGCCAGTCGGAATCTTTAGCGCCTTGGCTGCCAGTGCCTTGAGCGCCGCCTCGTCCGCGCCGGGGGCAAGCTTCAGGTTCGGGATCGAGATCATCGGCAGGCCCTCCCGGCCGCGCGGCCGCTGGCCCACGCCCACTGCAGGTTGTAGCCGCCGCAGTCGCCGTCAATATCCAGCACCTCGCCGCAGGCGTACAGCCCCGGCACGAGAAGGCTCTCCATCGTCACGGGGTCGAATTCGTCCGTGCATATGCCGCCGGCCGTGACCTGCGCGCTCTCGAAGCCCTCCGTGCCGCGCACCGGCAGCGCGAAGCCCTTTGCCGCACGCACGAGCGCTTTGAGCTCGTCGTCCGTCACGTCGCCGAGCGGCCGGGCGCCGGGAATATCGGCGTAGCGCAGCAGCATCTTGCCCACGCGGTTGTGCACCGTGCCGGTCAGCACCTCTTCGCACGGGAGCGCGGGCGCGAGCTTGCGCCGCGTCTGCAAAAACGCCAGAAATTCCGGCGCGCCGTGTTCGCGCAGCAGGTCGAGCGTCACGGTCTGCCCCTCGCCGCCGCAACTGGCTGCGCGCGAGATCTCAAATACGGCGGGGCCGGACACGCCCTTTTCCGTGAACTGCACCTCGCCGGCGCTGCGCGCGAGCACCTTGCGGCCTTGCGTGAGCGTCACGCGCGCATCAGCGCGCACGCCCTTGAGTGCGCGCGGATAGGTCGGCTCGGTCGTCAGCTGCACGAGCGCGGGGTGCAGCGCCGTGCGCCGGTGGCCGAGGCTTTGCAGCAGGGTGTAGCCGTCGCGCACGCCGCCGGCCTTCGCCCCGGCGATGCCGCCGCACGCGATGATGACGCGCTCGGCGAGAAACTGCCCGCCCTCCGTCTCGACGACGAAGCCGCGCCCCTGGCGGCGCACGGTCGTCACGGCGCTGCCCGTGTGCAGGGTGATGTTCGGCTGCGCGAGCGCAAAGCGCAGCACGTCCACGACACTGTTGGCCGCGTTCGAAAGCGGATACACGCGCCCGCCCGGCTCGGTCACGGTCAGAAGACCGTGCGCGGCGAACCAGTCGAGCGCCGCTGCGGGCGGAAAGGCCGCAAGTGCGCGCTCAGCAAACTCCGGCTGCGCGCCGTGGTAGTTTTCGGGCGCGGCACCGGTGTTCGTCAGGTTGCAGCGGCCGTTTCCGGTCACGGCAAGCTTGCGCCCCACGCGCGCCTGACGCTCAAAGAGCAGGATCTTATTTTCCGGGGTTTCGGCGGCGGTCAGCGCGGCCATCATGCCGGACGCGCCCGCGCCGATGACTGCGATCGTCATGGCGATGCTCCGTTTCTGTCGTAATTTTCTTCCCTTATTAAACCACACTTTGCCCGCAAACACAAGAAAACCGCGCAGCGCGCACAGAGCGCTTGCACCCCCGCAAACGAAAAACGGAGGCAGCCGGCAGGACTGTCTCCGTTTTCATGGCGGTGTTTACTTGGACTGCACGTCGCACTCGGGCATCAGCTCGTCCGACATGACGGCCAGCACGTGTGCAAAAGTCGCCAGCTCCTCGGGCGTGAACCGCGCGCGGATGCGTCCGAGCACGGTGTCGATATAGCTCTGCATGAGACCGTTATAGCTGTAGAACTTGTCCGAGAGCTTGAGATGATACTCGCGCCGGTCGGTGTCGGAGTTCTCCTTGACGATATAGCCCTTGCGGATAAGGTTGTTGACCTTGTAGGTCGCGTTGGACTGTGAGATGCCGAGAAAGTCCGCAAATCGGCCGATCGTCGGCGCGTTGAGCTGATGAATGACCTCAACGGAAAACGCCTCCATTGCGCTCAGCGAGCCCTCACGTTCCCGCACCTGTGAAAACAGGCGGCGGAAAAACTGCAGCTTAAACTTCTCATATACACGCTGAAAATCCTGCTCCATCATCGGCCGCTCCCCCCTTGCTCCTTTTGTTGCAGCATATTTTCTCTTCTTTTTTACACCAAAGCGGCAAAAAAGTAAAGAGCCGGACGCGTAGAAATTCCCGCGTCCGGCAGAAAATAAAGCAGGATTTAACGTCTTACGGCGCTTTCGGCCCGTCGTCGGGCTTGTCCTCGCCGACGACCTCACCGGTCGTCTCAACGGCGGTGGCATCGTCCACAAAGTCGCGCACGGCGGCCTTGACGTCCTTGACAAAGACGGCGGCGTACACGACGGTGCAGAGGTTCTGCACACCGTCAACGATGAGCGACACGCCCATCATGATCGTGAGCACCTGCTTGCCGTTGAAGGGATTGAAGACCAGCAGCACGCCCAGCACGAGACACACGACCGTGCACACGAGCGTGACCCACCATGAGTGCGCGCCCATGCGCCGCGAATCGACGGCGACCTGCAGCTTGAAGACGCTGTCGACGAGCACGAGCAGACCGATCATGACCGAGAGCACATCCGTCAGTGCGGGCGCGCGCCAGAGCATGAGCGCGCCGAGGACGATGCAAAACAGCCCCACGGCAAAGTCAAAGCGGATGGCGACGCCCTCGACCTCGCGGATGAAGTAGAGCACGATCTTCATCACACCGAACACGGCCATGGCAGCGCCGAGGATGCGGCAGATCATGATCAGCGACGTCTCGGGATTGGCGACCAGGAAGATGCCGAGGAGCAAAAACATCGCGCTGAGCACGACATAGCTCCACTTGATGCGCTTAAAGATCTTCACGTGAATGCCTCCTTACAGGCCGAGCGGCTCGTCGATGAGCACGACCTCGACCTTGGCCATGTCCATCATCTGTCCCCAGAGCACGAGCAGCGCGTTGCAGCCGCGGCTCTTGCTGCGGCAGTCGACACAGCGCTCAAGCTCGTGGCACGGCTGGTCGCCGTCAAAGCGCTGCATGTTCTGCACGGCGGCGGTGTTGCGCGCACGTGACAGGGCACTGTCAAAGTCAGGGCAGAGCTTGTTCGTGCCCGCGACGATGTACACCGTCTTGCCGATGCCGTAGACCATGGCGGCGAGGCGGTTGCCGCGGCCGTCGATGTTGAGGATCTGGCCGTCGGCGGTGATGGCGTTGGCGCTGCTGAGATACACGGGTGCGGTCAGCGCGTTGTCCAGCGTGGCAAAGCCCGGCGTGCGCCAGTGCCACCAGACGGTGTTGTGTCCGGTGAGCCGGTCATACAGACCGAGCTGGTCGATAGTCTTGCTGCCGCCGATGCCGACGGTCGTGCCGTCGATCGCGCCGTCAAGATAGTCCGCCGCCTCGGCAGCCGTGGCAAAATGCTGCACGGCAAAGCCGCGGCCGGTCAGGGCGCGGATGGTCGTTTCAATGTCCATGGGACATGCCTCCATAAAATAGAATAGGGTCTGGATTTATCCTACCATTCCGCGCCGCCGCTGTCAATTTCCTTTGCGGCTTTGCGGTTGAATCCGTGCGCGCAGTTTGCTATAATGGCGGCAGAAATCTTCAGAGGGGAGACCGCTCTATGCAGCTTCTTTATGCGCTGGCAGAGCTGCGCACGCCGTTTCTGGACGTGCTGCTCGGCGCACTCACCAACTGCGGCGGCGAGCTTGTGTTCATGGCCGCTGCCATCATCGTGTTCTGGTGTGTGAGCAAGTCCTGCGGGTACTATATGCTCACGGTCGGCTTCGTCGGCACGATTGTCAACCAGTTTCTCAAGCTTGTCTTTCGCATCCCGCGCCCGTGGGTGAAGGACCCGGATTTTCAGATCGTCGAGAGCGCCCGCGCCGAGGCCACCGGCTACTCGTTCCCGAGCGGACACACGCAAAACGTCTTTGCGTCCTTCGGCTGCCTCGGCCGCTGGACGAAGCGGACGTGGCTGCGCGTGGTCTGCGCGCTGCTGATCGTGGTCACGGCGTTTTCGCGTATGTATCTCGGCGTGCACACGCCGCTGGATGTCGGCGTGTCGTTCGGCATCGGGCTCGTGCTGGTGTTCGCGCTCTACCCGCTTTTTCGGGACATTGACAGCCATCCGAACCGGCTCTACCTGCTCTTCGGCGCCATGGCGGTGCTGGGCGCTGCCTACCTGCTCTTTGCCGAGCTCTGGCCGTTTCCCGCGGATGTGGACGCGGCGAACCTCGCCTCCGGACGCAAGAACGCGTACACGCTGCTCGGCGCGGTGCTGGGCATGACGTTTGCCTACTGGCTCGACCGGAGGTATGTGCACTTTGACGTGCGTGCTGTCTGGTGGGCGCAAGTGCTCAAGACCGTGCTCGGTCTTGCCATTACGATCGGGCTGCGCGCCGCGCTCAAAGCGCCGCTGCTCGCACTGTGCGGCGGGCACAATGTTGCCAATCTCATCCGCTACGCGCTCATGGTGATCTTTGCCGCCGGTATCTGGCCGATGACCTTCGGCTGGTTCGGTCGTCTCGGGCGGAAGAAACCTGCGCCCGGCGCGTCAGATTGAATTGACTTGCAGACACAAGTGTGTTACTATTTATTACGTTATGTAAACACGCAAACACGGACATAAAGAGGTGCGTATCACATGGAAAAACACGCATTCGATCCCGCATGCTGCCTCGGTGAGCGGCTGCAGACGCTCTCGCGCGCGGAGCTGACCGCGCTGGCCGAGACGATCTGCCGCATCCTGACGGAGCGCGGGGCATACCACGGCGGCATCCGCCCGGACAACATCAGCCGTGCCGGGGACGGTACGGTCGGTCTCGGCGCGCCCGCCCGCACGGACACGAAGGACTGGACGACCGAGGAGTTGGAGTTCATGGCGCCCGAGGTTTTCTGGAGCGGCTCGCTCGATGCCTCGGCCGACGTGTATTCGCTCGGCCTGCTGCTGTATGCGGGCGTGATGGGCGGCCGTCTGCCGTTTTACCCGGATGACCGTGCGCCGCAGCCGGAGGATATGGCCGCCGCGCTGCGCCGCCGCATGAACGGCGAGGCGCTGCCTCTGGCGCGCAAGGCCGGGCGCGATCTCGCGCAGATCATCGCGCGCGCCACGCAGTGCCGGCCGGCCGACCGCTACGCCACCCCGGCGGAGCTGTGCGCCGCGCTCGAGCAGTATGATGCCGAGCAGCGCCGCAATGTGCCGACCGCGCAGGAGATGTTCAACAAGCCCGAGCAGGAGCTCAGCGAGGTCGAGCGCATGATGCTCAGCATCCTCGCCGAGGAGGCCGCCGCGCCCGTGCCGGAGGCTGAGCCGGAGACCGAACCGGAAGCGGAATCTGCGCCCGAGTCTGAACCGAAAGCGGAGCCTGAACCGGAGGAAACCCCGGCTGCCGAGCCGGAAGTAAAGCCGGAGGAAACCCCGGCTGCCGAACCGGAAGAGAAGTCTGAGGAAACCCCGGCTGCCGAGCCGGAAGAGAAGTCTGAGGAAACCCCGGCTGCCGAGCCGGAGACGAGCCCCGAAACCGAGCCCGAGCCGCAGGCTGAGCCCGAGGTCAAGCCCGAGCCGCAGCCGCTGCCAAATAAATTCCGCCCGGAAAAGCCGGCTGCCAGGCCAGAGGTCAAGCCCGCGCCGAAGCCGGAAAAGTCGCCGGTGAAAAAGCCCGAGCCCTACCGTCCCGCCCCCGCGAAGCCGAAAAAGAAAGCGCCCGACGCGCAGCGCCAGTCGCATAAGGCAGGTGTGCTGCTGACGGTGCTGATCATCTGCGCGGCGGTGCTGGCGGTGCTGCTGCTGCGTTCGCTCGGCGTGTTCGGCACGCCTGCCGCGGCGGAGACCACGCCGACACCCGCACCGACTGCCCCGGTCGAGACCGCTGTGCCGACCGAGACGCCCACGCCCACCCCGACGCCGAAGCCCGAGCCGACGTATGAAGTCGTCAAGGCGGACGTCTCCTGGGCGGACGCTGAAGCGGCGGCCGAGGCCAAGGGCGGCCACCTCGTCGTGATCGACAGCGCCGAGAAGTGGACGCGCGTCGCCCAGCTTGCCGACGAGTCCGGCCTGACCTACGTCTGGATCGGTCTGTACCGCGCCGACAGCGGCGAGCTTGCCTGGGTCAAGGACAACATCGACCCGGTCTATAACTGGGCCGCCGGTGAGCCGTCCGTGCGCGACACCAACGGCGCGGCGGAGAACTATGTGCTCATCGCACGCCGCAGCGACGGCTGGTATTATAACGACTGCATCGGTGATCCCGCCGCCAAGTACCCGCAGTTCTACGGCGGCAAGACCGGCTACATCATCGAGATCGACCCGTAATTGCATAAAAAAAGATCCCCGACCGCGGTCGGGGTCTTTTTTTGCCTGTCAGGTCTGCCAGTCTGTGACCGGCTTTCCGTCGCTGTCGGTGAATGTGCCGCAGGCGATCATGATCAGGTCGACCAGCGCGCCGATGCCGAAGCATCCGGCTGTGAGCAGCCAGAGCACGCCCGTGCCGATCTTGCCGACGTAGAAGCGGTGGATGCCGAGACCGCCGACAAAGACGCACAGCAGCAGCGCAATCAGGCGCGATTTCGGGCTGGCGTTCGGGTCAAAGCCGCGCTGGGGCTGCACCGGGCAGCCGCACTGCGGGCAGACGACGGCCTCATCGACCAGCTGCGCACCGCACTGAGCACAGTATTTCATGGTTTTTGTCCCCCTTCGAGGCAGCCGCCGCAGCGGCCGCGATTTCTGTCGTACGACAAGCGTAGTGTAGCATTTTCCGCGCCGGTTGTCAATTTCCCGACGATATATATCCGAGCACGCAAGGCAAAAAAGAGGAAGCCGAGTGACCGGCTTCCTCTTCTCGTTTTGCGTTATGCTTCGGGGCTGAACTGGTCCTTGCCGACGCCGCACAGCGGGCAGACCCAATCTTCGGGGACGGCTTCCCAGGGTGTGCCGGGGGCGACGCCGTTGTCGGGATCGCCGGCTGCGGGGTCGTAGACGTAGCCGCAGATGTCACAGACGTATTTCATGGCTGTGCCTCCTGTTTTGGCAAATTACTTGCCGAAGTAGCGGTTCAGCAGACCCTCGAAGGCCTTGCCGTGGCGGGCTTCGTCGCGCGCCATCTCGTGCACGGTGTCATGGATCGCGTCGAGGTTATACTGCTTGGCGAGCTTGGCCAGCTCGAACTTGCCGGCAGTCGCGCCGTTCTCGGCGTCGACACGCATCTCAAGATTCTTCTTCGTGCTGTCGGTGATGACCTCACCGAGGAGCTCGGCGAACTTCGCAGCGTGCTCGGCTTCCTCGTGCGCGGCCTTCTCCCAGTACAGGCCGATCTCGGGGTAGCCCTCGCGGTGCGCAACGCGCGCCATGGCCAGATACATACCGACCTCGGAGCACTCGCCCTCGAAGTTGGCTCTCAGACCGTCGACGATCTCCTTCTGCACGTCGGCCGGAACGTCCGCGCCGAACGCCTTGCCCACGCCGACAACGTGCTCGGCAGCCCAGGACTTCTCAGCCTTCTGCTCGATGAACTTGGAGCCGTCGACATGGCACACCGGGCACTCGACCGGCGGCTGCTCGCCTTCGTAAACGTAACCACAGACACTGCAAACCCATTTTTTCATTGTAAGTTCCTCCTAAAGTTTTTTGATTTCGATCGTTGATTTATTCGGAAGCGGCTTCCTTTGCCGCTTGCTGACAAGCTTTGCACAGCCCCGTGAACGTGATGCTGCAGCCAAGCACCTGCGCGTCTGTCACGCTCTGGGCGAGCGCGCACAGCTGCGGCTCGGGCGCGCCGGGCAGCGGCACGTCGATGACGCGGCCGCACTGCACGCAGTGCAGGTGGGCGTGGGGCTCTGTGCGGGCGTCGAACCGCTCCTGCCCGCGGAACACGCCGACGCTCATCGCGTCGCCCTGTTTGGAAAACAGGCTCAGGTTCCGGTACACCGTGCCGAGGCTCAGGTCGGGATAGTCCGGCTTGAGCTGCTGATACAGCTCCTGCGCGGTGGGGTGGGCGGTCGTCGCGGCGAGGGCTTCGAGGATGACCTGCCGCTTTTTGCTGTTTTTGCGGATGGGCATCGAAGCACCTCCTTCAATATTAGTAACAGGAATTATTACTGATATTAAGATAGCACAGCGATCCGCATTTGTAAAGCACTTTTTGCGAATGATTCTCAAGATTGTGCAGATTGCTGTGTTTTCTGCGCCGTGTTTTGGCGTTTGTGCGCAATTTGTGCGCGGTGCAGTGCGGGAGATGCGCAAAAAGGCCGGCCGCGCGGACACCGCGCGGCCGGAAGGAAGAAGACTTGCGCATACGCGCAGGGGGAGGGGCGGGAACACAGCCGCAGCCAATCCCAAGCAAAGCTTTCTCCTCAAGGAAAAGGCTGGGGTGCGCTTCGGACGCACGGTGCGCCGCTTCACCGGCGGCAGACGTTTCCCGTGATGCCGCACAGCGCCTGCGCGCACTCCATGTCCCACTTGCCGGAGCGGGCGATGTCGTCGATCGAGAGGACACCCGCGAGCTTGCCGCCCTCGGTTACAGGCAGCCTGCGCACCTGCGCGGCGCGCATGGCGGTCATCGCGGTGCGCACGTCGGCATCGGCCTCGATCGTCACGGGGTCGCGCGACATGATGCCGCGCACGGTCGCAGTCTGCGGATCATCGCCGGCGGAAACACAGCGCACGACGATGTCGCGGTCGGTGAGCATACCGGCGAGCGTTCCGTCGTCCTCGCACACCGGCAGCGCGCCGATGCTGCGCTGGCGCATCAGCCGCGCCGCGGCGACGACCGGCTCGTCCGGATGCGTCACGGCGGCTGCTGCGGTCATGTAATTGCGGACCTGCATCCTCAACACCCCCTTTGGACGGAAGCACCGTCTGCGGAGATTCTCACCCGACGGGGATGTTTTTATACCTATTATAATATGTCGCACGCTGTCGCATCCGGTCACTGCACGAGTGCCGCGAGCGCTGTGCCCGCGCTCTCACCGAACAGCCGCACGGCGCGCACGGCCTCCTGAAGCGTGTTGCCGCTGCTGCCGACCTCGATGATGAGCGAGCCGCGCGTGAGATGCTGGTTATAGCGCTCGTTCACAAGCGTGATCGGCCGCATGAGCGTCGGGTGCGCCTGTACGGCTGCATCCTGCAGGTACACCGCCAGACGCAGGTTTTCCTCCCAGTGCGGGTGATAGAGCCCTGATGCGTTCGTGCCCACAAGCAGCATCACCTGCGCGCACGCGGCGTCCGGGAGCTCTGCCACGGTCTTGTAGACCACGCTGTCGGAGCACAGCGCGTCGCGGTGCAGATCGATGACGATGCGCAGACTCGGGTATTGGCTCAGATACTCCTGCACGGCTGCGCCCGAGCGGCTGTACGAACCCGTGTAGCTCGGATAGTCGTAGATCGTCCGGTCGTGCAGTACCTCAAGCCCCGCGTTCGTGAGCGTGTCGGCGAGCACGTCGCCCACGTGCACAATATTATAATTGGTGTCCTCGGTGCGGCAGGTGTCGCTCGCGGCATAGAGATCGTGTCCCGCCGGGGTGAAGGCCTCGCTCGCGTGCGTGTGCATGATGAGGATCTGCGGCTCGCCCGCCGGCAGTACAGTGGTCGGCCCCTGCTGCAGCAGGGCGGCGACGCTTACGGGGATGTCCGTCTCGTTCTTGACCGTCAGCCCGCCGGCGATGCTCGTCGCCACGATGGGCAGCCCGTCGGCGGTTGCGGTCGGGGCGGTTTCCACGTCGTCGTCCGCGGTGGGGACGGGGGTCACCTCCGGTGCGGGTGAGGCGGCGCTGAGCGCTGCTGCTGCCTCCGGTGTGGGGGAGGCGTCCACCGGTGGAGCACCGAGCTCCATGCGCACCGAAGCCAGCAGCAGCTGCTCTGGGTCGAACCAGCGCTGCAGCCGGTCCCTGAGCGGCGCGCCGCCCGCCGCAGCCGACGCGATCTGCAAACCGAACACGGCCAGCCCCACACAGGCCAATTTTTGCCGCAGTGTCATATCTGCCCACCTCCAAACGCATTCTCCACAATATATATGGTTTTTGGGCTGGAATTATGTCACCGTATCTGCTATACTGTGAGCGGCAAAAATACAAAGGAGGCGTCGCTATGACGATCACATACCGGCCGAAAGGCGTCTGCTCGCGCTTGATGCAGGTGGAGGTTGAAGACGGAATTATCCGCAAAGTTGAGGTGAAAGGGGGGTGCAGCGGCAACCTGCAGGGCATTTCGCGGCTCTTGGTGGGGATGCCGGTACAGCAGGCCATCGAACGCTTGGAGGGCGTGCGCTGCGGACTGAAGCCGACATCCTGCCCGGATCAGCTTGCACAGGCACTGAAACAGGCGCTGTAAGGCGAGAAAAAGATTTACATAATTCTTTCAAATAATTAAAATGGTTGACATAATGCAAGTTTGCAAGAAAATTTTGCGAACTTGCATCTTTTCTTTTTGGTCAGAATGCGTCGAAACGTCGGATTTGGTCAAAGTAAACAACACAATTTCTTGTGTCGAACAACGTAAATGTATACTGTATTTTGTTATTTCAGCATTTTATTGTGGATTTTATTCAGAACTTAAAAAGCTGCTTTGTGCAATTTGCCGATTGCGAACGACTCGGAAAATGAATATAATTATCCATAACGGGGCAAGGCGTCGTGTGCAAAACGCGCCTTAGGGTGCGTGGATTGAAATCCTCTGTGCCCGCCGGACCCGAAAAAGTTACAGCAAAGGAGGCTGCACGTCATGAAACAAATCAAGAGAGCCGGACAGTCCGTCAGATCGGGTCTGTCGCTGATGTGCATCGTCTGCCTGCTTTGCGGCTTATTGTGCGGATTTTTCTGGCTCGCCGGTGAGAGTCCGGTGCTGGCCGCCGGGCTGGACGGGGATGCCCTGTCGGCCAGAGCGGTCCTGAGCGGGGATGCGTCCCTGTCTGCGCCCGAGCGCGATGAGAAGCTGGCGGTGCAGGCCGCCGCGCAGGCAACGTCGCCTGTCGTGCGTACGCTTGCCGTCGGCATGGACGCTGCGGACTATACCGAGACGGTCACCTGCGACTACACGCCCGTGTACATCGATGACAGCTTCGGCGGTTACTGCTATGTGATCGACGGTGAGGCCTGGCTTTCGGCGGATGCGTTTGCCGAGATGCTCGGTCTTGAGAGTGCGGTCGTCACCGACGGCGACACCCAGACCGTCACGGTCAACGGTGCGGACATCACGGCGACCTACGGCGCTGTGAGCTACACGGCCAACGGCCGCTGCTTCTACGCGCCCGATGGGGTGTACGCCCTTGACGGCAAGGTGGTGCTGCCGCTGGCAGATCTGGAGAAGATCTTCGGCGTCACGGCCACGTTCAGCGCGGACAATACCAGCCTGCGCGTCAACGCGTCCGGGCAGCAGCTGCTCGAGAGCGGCGAGAGCTTTTACGGCGCGCGTGACGTCTACTGGCTCAGCCACATCATCAACGCTGAGGCCGGCAATCAGCCCATGGATGGGCAGATCGCGGTCGGCAACGTCGTGCTCAACCGCGTGGCGGACGAGCGCTTCCCCAACAGCGTCAAGGAGGTCGTGTTCGACCGGCGCAGCGGCGTGGCGCAGTTTTCGCCCACGGCGGACGGCAGCATCGGTCTCACGCCGGATGAGGATGCCGTGCTCGCGGCAAAGCTCGCCTTTGAGGGGTACAATACGGTCGGTGAGAGTATGTATTTCATCAACCCCGCGGCCTGCAACTCCGCGTGGTTCAACCGCTGCCTGACCTATACGACCACGATCGGCGACCACGTTTTTTACGCATAATAGCTGCACAGACAGCATGACCGCCCGCGCGGAGATCCGCGCGGGCGGTTTAAGACTGTCGAAAAACCCGGAGGGTTTTCCGACAAAGGGGTTGCAGTCTGCTGCGCGCAGAATTTGTGTGCCTGTGGCACACAAATTCCACACTTGCAGCCTGAGCAGTATTTTCTCTCACGCACATGTCGCGAGAGAAAATGATTTCACTTTTTTTGCCGCCTGCGGGCGGCAAACTCTGCGAGGCTTTTTTGACACGCTGCAGCCGCTCGCACGGAGATCCGCGCGGGCGGTTTTTATATGGCGCTGCGTGCGCCCTGCCCGGGGCTGGACGCACGCGCGGGAATGTGGTAAGATGTCGGCAACAGATACATTCGGAGGCGCACATGGAAAAACTGCTCCGCGCGGGCTTTGCCGCGCTGGGTCTGCCGCTCGACGAGACGGCGCTGACCCGCTTTGAGACATACTACGAGCTGCTTGACGAGCGCAGCAAGGTCATGAACCTGACGGCCATCCACGGCGAGAGGGATGTGGCGCAGCTGCACTTTCTCGACTCGGTGGCGCTGCTGACGGTCGAGCCGCTCGCCGGAAAGGCGGTCATTGATGTCGGCACGGGCGCGGGCTTTCCCGGTCTGCCGCTGAAGATCGCGCAGCCGGACATTTCGCTCACGCTGCTCGACAGTCTGGATAAGCGCGTGCGCTTTCTCGGCGATGTCTGCGCCGCGACCGGGCTCACGGATGTGACGTGCCTGCACGCGCGCGCGGAAGAAGCGCCGGAGCTGCGCGGTCAGTTCGACGCGGCGGTCTCGCGCGCGGTCGCGCGGCTGTACCTGCTGTGCGAGCTTTGCCTGCCGTTTGTGCGCACGGGCGGCGTGTTTCTGGCCATGAAAGGACCGGACTGTGCCGAGGAGCTTGACGAGGCGCGCAGCGCCATCCGGAAGCTCGGCGGCACATATGAGCGCACGGTGACCTATACCGTGCCTGGTACGGACGTGACGCACAGTGTTGTCGTCATCCGCAAGACGGCGGCCACGCCGCCAAAGTATCCCCGCCGCTGGGCGAAGATGCAAAAGGAGCATTTATAAGCTGAAGCGCCCGACGCAGTTAGCGTCGGGCGCTTAGACTGTCAAAAAGCACTACTTTTTTGACAACCGAAGAAAATGATCAGACTTTCTTTGCGCCTGCGGGCGCAAACTCTACGAGGTCCTTTGGACAAGCTGAGGGGCGGACGCCATGCGGCGTCCGCCCCCTTGTTTTATTCAGCAAACCCTGCGGGCGTCTGCTCAACCCAGCACTTCGTTCAGCACCGCCAGCAGCGCATCGACCTGCGCATCGGTCGTCGCCCACGAGGTCACGAAGCGCACAGCCTGATGCGTTTCGTCCACGCGGGTGTTCGTGTGAAACGCCACCCGCTCCTGCAGCCGCGCGATCTGATCGTCCGGCAGGATGGGGAAGATCTGGTTCGTCGGCGAGGGCACAAACATCGGCACGCCGAGATTCGAGAGCGCGGCCGCGATGCGCTGCGCCTGTGTGTTTGCGTGGCGTCCCATGTCGAGCCAGAGGTCCTGCTCCAGCGCGGCGGCAAACTGCACGCCGAGCAGACGGCCCTTTGCCAGCATCGCGCCGCTGCGCTTCATCGCGCGGCGAAAGCCCGGCTTGAGCGCGTCGTTGACAATGACCATCGCCTCGCCGAAGAGCAGTCCGTTTTTCGTGCCGCCGATGTAAAACGCATCGCACAGCTGCGGCAGATCCTCCGGGCGCAGGTCGTTGCCCGCGGCCGTGAGCGCCTGCGCAAGGCGCGCACCGTCGAGATACAGGTACAGCCCATGCGCATCGCACGCAGCGCGCAGCGCGGTCAGCTCTGCCTTCGTGTAGACTGTGCCGAGCTCCGTCGCGTCGGATATGTATGCCATGCGCGGCAGCACCATGTGCTCGTCGTAGATGCCCGGCTGGGCGCAGTGCTGCGCGGCGGCGTCCGCAATGGCGGCGGGGGTGAGCTTGCCGTCTGCGCCGGGCACGGCGATCACCTTGTGGCCGGTGGCCTCGATCGCGCCGGTCTCGTGCACGTTGACGTGACCGGTGTCGGCTGCGACCATGGCCTCCCACGGGAGCAGGAACGCGGTCGCGGCGAGCAGGTTCGTCTGCGTGCCGCCGACGAGAAAATGCACGTCGGCATCCGGACAGGCAAAGCGGGCGCGGATGGCGTCGGCCGCACGGCGGCAGTCGTCGTCGAGCCCGTAGCCGGGGGTGGCGCTGAGATTCGTGTCGCACAGGGCGCGCAGCACGTTCGGGTGTGCGCCCTCGGAATAGTCATTCTGGAAGCGGAGCATGGTGGATTTCCTTTCGTCTGTGTGGGATTCGGCACGCTGCGCGTGCCGCCGCGGTTATGATAAGCCCGGCGGGAGAGGTTGTCAATGGATTGCGCCGCGCATTTTTGAAGCCTTTCCCTCATGGAGAAGGTGGCGCGGCCTTTCTACCTCATCCGCCTCGGATAAGATCCGGCTTTTTTCTTGCCCTTTTGGGCAAGAAAAAAGCCGGCAGCTTTCGCTGCCGGCCAGCCCGCCAATGCCGTGTGAGCCCAGTTACAACCTGCACAAGAAGGCAGGTGGGTCGCCTCTCTGCTGTTTCTTTGCTTCCAACGTCCAACCGGCATCTTTCAGCCGGCCGGGAGGCCTGCAATCCGCAGCGGAAGTTCTGGCATCCCTTATGAGAGATGTGGGTTTAAATGGACTCTGAGCACAAACCGTGCTCCACGCACACAGCAGGACTTACTCCCATGCTATGCACTGTGCAGAAAGTTATTCCTCCGCGTCCACCGTCTCGTCCTCGTCTTCGTCGGCGAAGACTTCCTGCATATAATAATCATACACCTTGTCCAGCTCGTCATCGTCGTCGATGGAGCCGAAGAGCTCCTCGCCGTTTTCTTCGATGATCTTGAGCAGGACGATGCCGAAATCGGGGTCGTCCTCGTCCATGTCGGCGGGGAGCGCCGCGAGATAACTCTGTCCGTCTAGCTCAAACTCGTCGAGCACTTCCAGCTCGAACTCGTTGCCGTCCTCGTCCTCGATCGTCAGATAATCACTGCCGAATGCTTCACTCATCGGGGTATCCTCCAGTCGTGATCTTTTTCTGATTTCAGTGTACCCTATTCGGCGGCTAAAATCAAGTCTTTTTACGAGCCGAGATCCTCCAGCAGCAGCAAAAGCTGCTCCTGACTGCCGACGGTGATGCCGCCGCGCAGCAGCTCGCGGTCGGTACGGCGCAGTCCGGCGGTCTCGATGCCGGTCACCTGCAGGGGCTTGCGGTCGCCGCCGGGGGCAAATACGCTCACATACCCCTCATAATCGCGCAGAACAAATTCCGCCTGCGCACCGTCATACGAGGTGACCGGTGCGTCCGGCTGCTGCAGGGAAGAGATCGCCGCGCCTGCGGCGAAGGGCGACACGGCGCACAGCGCCGTCACGACCGTCAGTGCCAGCGTTCGTTTCATATGCCACGCTCCTTTCACCGGAAAGTTTGCCCAATATGTGCGCAAACCATACGCGCCGGACAAAAATGCGCGAAGGGCTATCCGGTGTTGACAGAGTGTGCTATAATATCATTTAACCGTTTTTATGCGCTGGACTTTGACCGGGTCTCTGACCCGCTGTTTCCCCCGCTTACATGTATTCTCAGGGAGGTGGCCATTGCCTATGGCAAAACGACCGAAACCGGCATCCGCCCCACGCGCGGCACAGGCTGCGGACGCGACCGTCAGCGTCGCGGGCACGATCCTGCGCGTGATCGGCACGATCTTTTTGATCCTGCTCGTCACGGGGCTTTTGTTTTTGTGCATCTTCGCGTACTACGTGAAAAACTGCCTGTCCACGGATCTGGACGTGCAGCTCTCGGACTTTACGGTCTCACTCTCGAGCTCGATCCTGTATGAGGACGCCGACGGCAACTGGCAGAACCTTACGAATCTCTCGAGTACGGAAAACCGCGTCTGGGTCGACTATGCCGACATCCCCAAGGATATGGAGCATGCGGCCGTCGCCATTGAGGACAAGCGCTTTTATAAGCACAAGGGCGTGGACTGGTACCGCACGACAGGGGCGTTTATCAACATGTTCCTGTCGATGAAAAACGACTTCGGCGGCTCGACCATCACGCAGCAGCTCATCAAAAACCTCACCAAGCAGGACGATATCACCGTGCAGCGCAAGCTGCTTGAGATCTTCCAGGCACTCGAATTCGAGAAGTCCTATGATAAGGAAGAGATCATGGAGTGGTACCTCAACATCGTCTACTTCGGCGAGGGCTGCAACGGCGTCTACACCGCCGCCGAGACCTACTTCGGCAAGGAGCCGAAGGACCTCACGCTCGCCGAGTGCGCGAGCATCGTCGGCATCACGAACAACCCCTCGAAGTACGACCCCTTCATCAGCCGCGAGAACAATAAAACCCGGCAGGAGACCATTCTCAAGCAGATGTATGAGCAGGGCTGGATCAACAAGGAGCAGTACGACGAGGCCGTGGCGCAGGAGCTCGTGTTCGTGCGCAGCGAATCCGATGAGCGCACCCAGACCATCTACAGCTACTATGCCGAGGCCGTCATCAACGACGTGCTCAACGACCTCGTCGAGCAAAAGGGCGTCAGCCGCGACACGGCGCGCACGCTGCTCTATTCCGGCGGCTATCAGGTCTATTCCTGCTATGATCCGAGCATCCAGCAGGCGATCGACGACGTCTATACCAACCTCGACAACATGCCGCAGCGCCCGTCGGCCTCCGGCCAGCAGTTCGAGTCCGCCATCGTCATCATGGATCCCTACACCGGTGAGATCAAGGGCCTGTCCGGCGGTACGGGCGAAAAGACCATCAACTTCGGCACAAACCGCGCCACGCAGTCCAAGCGTCCGCCCGGATCGTCCATCAAGCCGATCGCGACCTACGGTCCCGCGATGGAGCTCGGCCTCATCACACAGTATACGCAGGTCAACGATGCGGCGGACATCAAGCTGACCGGCACGAGCTGGTACCCGAAAAACTCCGGCGGCGGCAACTACGGTGTCATCACCATCCGCGAGGCGCTGCAGCGCTCACTCAACACCGTTTCGGCGCAGATCCTTGACAAGCTCACGCCGCGCGCATCGTATGAGTTTCTCAAGGATAAGCTCGGCGTTACGAGCCTTGCCGAGTCCGACTGCGACTACGCGCCGCTCGCCCTCGGCCAGCTCACCAACGGCATCACCGTGCGCGAGATGACGCAGGCGTACTCCGCCTTCGTCAACGACGGCGTGTTCACCTATGGCCGCACGTATTCCTACGTCAAGGATTCCAGCGGCGAGATCGTGCTCGAAAACCCCGCGCGCACGATCGTGGCCCTCAAGGCCAATACCGCGTGGAACATGGCCGATATGCTCTGCAATGCCGTCAACAGCGGCACGGGCAGCGAGGCCCGCCTGAGCGGTATGCCTGTCGGCGGCAAGACCGGTACGACCACAAACAACTGCGACCGCTGGTTTGTCGGCTTCACGCCGTACTATGTGGCCGCCGTCTGGACCGGCTACGATATGCCCGAGTATATGAACTTCTCCGGCAACCCCGCCGCCCAGATCTGGAAGCTGGTCATGGAGCCGATCCATAAGGATCTGGCGACCAAGAGCTTCCCGACGCCGAATGTCGGTACGCCGACCGGCATCTTCGGAGACTTCTCCAAGACACAGAACACGGGCGACACGGAATAAACGCAGTGTTCCCCCGCAGCCGGGTCGTGCTTTCCCGGCCCGGTCTGCGCGGTGTTGACAAAATGATTGAAATGTGTTACAATTCGAAAACAGTGGTATCGGAGGTGTATCTCATTGGCAGCAAAAACGAATGAACTGTGCTACAAAGGCCATCCGCTGCGCCGCAAGGACAACCTGCTCTATTACGGCAGCATGGCTGACAAGTACATTATCATGATGCAGATCCTCGACACGAAGAAGGTCAAAGATCTCGACGTGGCGACGCGGGTCTCCGTGCAGCTCCAGCTGACGGATCCGGATCTGAAGTCCCGCGACCGTGTGGTCAAAAAGACAGAAAAGGACGGGCTGTACAACGCCATGGACGTGGCGGCTGTGTGGCTGGACCGCGCGCTTGCGAATAACTAAGTAAAGGATGATTCTATGGCGAAACGATTTCTGAAAACAACTGTTGTCTCCGTGATTTTCGCGCTCACGCTGGCCGTTTCGGCCTCCGCGGCGACTGCCGGCGGCGCGACCACGACGACGGCCGTGAACTTTCGAACGGGCGCCGGTACGAATTACGGCATTATCTCGACGCTCCCGGCCGGCACCCATGTTGTGGTGTCCGAGCGGTCCAGCGGCAATTGGGCCACGGTGGTCTACAACGGCACCGTCGGCTACATATCTTCCGATTACCTCAAACGCGCCAATGACATGGATGCCAGCTTCGGCACCGGTACGATCGATGGCAGCTATGTGCGCATGCGCTCCGGCGCGAGCACGAGCAGCTCCATTCTCGGCACCTACAATTCCGGCACCACGATGACCGTTACCGGCGTCAGCGGCGCATGGTACAAGGTCAATTATAACGGCACGGACGGCTATGTCCACTCGGACTATGTCTCGCTTTCGGGCGTGACGAGCAGCGGCGGCAGCGCGTCCGGCTCCAACGGCTCGGTCAAGGGCAGCGATGTGCGTATGCGCTCCGGCCCGGGCACGAACTACTCCATCCTCGGCACCTACCAGAATGGCACGGCGCTGACCGTGACCGGCACGGAAAACGGCTGGTCGAAGGTCACTATCGGCGGCACGAGCGGCTACATCCGCTCGGACTACGTCTCCGGCGGCGCGGACAGCAAGACCGGCTACATCAAGGGCACGGGTGTGCGTATGCGCTCCGGCGCGAGCACGACCAGCTCCATCCTCGGCGTGTATAACACCGGCACCGAGATGACGATCACCGGCGAGAGCGGCAACTGGTACAAGGTCAGCCACGCCGGTAAGGACGGCTATGTCAGCAAGGACTACATGACCACGACCAAGCCCAGCAGCGGCGGCTCGACGAGCCAGACCGGCTACATCAAGGGCAACGATGTGCGTCTGCGTTCCGGCGCCGGCACGAGCTACTCCATCCTCGGCACGTATAACAACGGCACGCCGCTGACGATCACCGGTACGAGCGGCGACTGGACGGCCGTCACCATTAACGGCGTCAAGGGCTATGTCAACAGTGCGTACGTCTCCACCACGAAGACGGAGGGCGGCAACGGCGGCGGAAGCACGCCGAGCGCTTCCATCGGCGAGACGATCGTTGCCACGGCCAAGCAGTACATGGGCGCGCCGTATGTCTACGGCGGCATGAGCCCGTCCGGCTTTGACTGCTCCGGCTTTGTCAACTACGTGTACAAGCTCTGCGGCTACTCCATGAGCCGTGTGGCCAGCAGCATCTACAACAACAACGGTACCTACGTCGAGAAGGCGAACCTCCAGATCGGCGACCTGGTGTTCTTTGCGAGCAACAGCTCCAGCATCGGCCACGTCGGTATCTACATCGGCAACGGCCAGTTCATCCACAGCAGCTCCGGCGCAGGCTGCGTCGTCATCAGCGACCTGAGCTCGAGCTACTACCTGAAAAACTACGTGGGCGCAAAGCGCATCGCAGGCTAACAGGACGCAATTTGTCCCCCGGCAGCACCGGGGGACATTTTTTATCTTGCGGCAGAATGTATACCATGGTATATTGAGGAAAACAACGTGTGTGGGAAAGGGCAGGTGAAGCCAATGCAGTGTACCTACTGCGGACGAGACATTCCGGACGATGCGGTCTGGTGCCCCTACTGCGGGGCGGAGCAGACGCCGCCGGACGAGACCACGCCGCCGGATGGCTGGCAGGACGAAAATATCCCGGTCGACGACTGGGATGACGAGGCAGATCCGCCGCCCGACAACACGTGGGTCGACGACCCGCCCGTGCCCGGCTGGGAGGATGATGCGCCCTATGCGCCCACGCGGGATGCGGACGTGCCGCGCAGCAAGGCACTGCTCATTGCGATCTTTGCCGCGCTCGGCGTGGCGCTGATCGTGCTGCTCATCGCGCTCAACGTCAAGCCCAAGCCGAAGGCCCCTGCCGCCGCCGTGACGCCGGTCGTGACAGCCACAGCGCAGCCCTCCGCCGCGCCGACGCAGACCCCAATCCCGATGCCGACGCCCACGCCAAAGCCGGCCGACGGCGGCTATATCCTGCCGGACAGCGCCACGCGCCGGCTCACGCAGGCAGATGTGGCGGGCCTCACGTGGGAGCAGTGCTGCCTTGCGCGCAACGAGATCTACGCGCGCCACGGCCGCATCTTCCAGACGCCGCAGATCGCGGCATACTTTGCGGCGCAGAGCTGGTATCACGGTACGGTGCCGGGCGCATCGTTCGACAACAACATGCTCTCGCCGATCGAGCACGCAAATATTGATTTCCTCGCCGGCTACGAAAACGCCACGTGGGGACATCCGTACATCTATTCCTGAGAGAAAAATCTCCGCAGCCGAAGCTGCGGAGATTTTTTTCGGTGATTCGCTTACGTCTTGGCGACGGCTGCGCGCAGGGCGTCAACGCGGTCGGTGTCCTCCCAGCGGACGCCGAGCTCCTCGCGGCCCATGTGGCCGTAGGCGGCGAGCTGGCGATAGATCGGGCGGGACAGCTCGAGGTCGCGGATGATGGCCGTCGGGCGCAGGTCAAACACCTGCTGCACGGCTGCGGCGATCTGCGCATCCGGCACGGTGCCCGTGCCCTGCGTGTCGACGAACACGCTCACGGGCTCGGCTACGCCGATGGCGTAGGCCAGCTGCACGAGGCAGCGCTTGGCGAGTCCGGCGGCAACGATGTTCTTGGCCACGTAGCGCGCGGCGTAGGCGGCGCTGCGGTCGACCTTCGTCGGGTCCTTGCCGGAGAACGCGCCGCCGCCGTGCGGAGCGCTGCCGCCGTAGGTGTCGACGATGATCTTGCGGCCGGTCAGACCGGAGTCCGCCTGCGGGCCGCCGACGACGAAGCGGCCGGTGGGGTTGATGAGATAGCGGGTCTGCTCGTCGAGCAGCTTGGCCGGGATGGTCGGACGGATGACGAGCTCGATCATGTCCGCGCGCAGCTTGGCCATGTCGACCTCCGGCGCGTGCTGCGTGCTGAGCACGACGGTGTGCACGCGCACGGGGTGATTCTGCTCGTCGTACTCGATGGTGACCTGCGTCTTGCCGTCGGGGCGCAGATAGTCCACCAGCTCCTGCTTGCGCACGGCGGTCAGGCGCTTGGCGAGCTTGTGCGCGAGCGAGATCGGCAGCGGCATGAGTTCCGGTGTCTCGTCGCAGGCGTAGCCGAACATCATGCCCTGATCGCCAGCGCCGTTATCGAGCGCATCTTCGCCGGTCTGCTTGCTCTCGAGCGAGTGGTCGACGCCGAGGGCAATGTCGGCGCTCTGCTCGTCGATGTTCGTGATGACGGCGCAGGTCTCGCAGTCAAAGCCGTACTTGGCGCGGTCATAGCCGATCTCGCGCACGGTCTGGCGCACGACCTTCGGGATGTCGACGTAGCACTCGGTCGTGATCTCGCCCATGACGTTCACGACGCCGGTCGTGACCGTGCACTCGCAGGCGACGCGGCCGTTCGGATCCTGCGCCAGGATCGCGTCGAGGATCGCGTCAGAGACCTGATCGCAGATCTTGTCGGGATGTCCCTCGGTCACGGATTCGGATGTAAAAAGATGATGAGCCATAGCAAATTTCCTCACTTTCTGATACGCCGGGCAAAAGAAACAAGCGCTCCGACAGCCGACGGAGCGCTTGGAAAAGGCGAAGATCCTCATCTTTCGATTTGCACCGCCGGATTTGGCACCTTGCAGGAATCTGCAGGTTGTCGGGCTTCACAGGGCCGGTCCCTCCGCCACTCTTGATAAGGCTGTTAAATTGTAAGGCACATTATACGCGCTTTTTCGCGCTTGTCAAGTCCCAAAGTTTGAATTCCGTCAGTTGTTTTTCAGCCAGTTCCACAGCCGCCGCCACCATGGCAGCTTTTTCTGTGGCTGAGACGGGGCGGAGGCTGCGGGCTTTTGCACGGTGCGCCCGGCGAAATATGTGTGCAGATACGTCTGGCTCACGAATGCCTCGCCCGTCGGCTTGGGGCGCAGATACGAGCCGTCCGGCTGCATGATCCACGCCTGTCGGTTGTCGCGCCGCATGGCGCTGAGCACCTCGAGCACCTCTGCGCGCGCGTTCGGGTCGGTCACGGCGGTGAAGGCTTCGATCCGGCGCACGGTGTTGCGCTCGAGCAGATCGCCGGAGCCGATGAACACCTCCTGCGCTTCCCCGCGGCCAAAGACGAAAATGCGCTCGTGCTCGAGATACCGTCCGATGATGCTGCGCACCGAGATATGCTCCGTGCGTCCGGGCATGCCCGGACGCAGACAGCAGATGCCGCGCACGAACAGCTCCACCTCCGTGCCCGCCGCGCTCGCGCGCACGAGCTGCGCCATGATGTCCGCGTCGTTCATGGCGTTGACCTTGATGCCGATGTAGCCCGCTGCACCGAGGCGGATCTGCGCTTCGATGTGCGCCATGAGCTGCGGCTTGTAGCCCTCCGGCGCGAGCCAGAGCGATTCCGTCTCACCGACGGTCTCGCCGCGCGCGAGCCGGTCGAACGTTTTCGCCGCGTCGCGCCCGATGGCCGGATCGCTCGTCAGGAGCATGAGGTCGGTGTATTGCTCGGCGGTCTTTTCGTTGTAGTTGCCGGTGCCGACCTGCGTGTAATAGCAGATGCCGCCGGGGCAGCGCCGCGTGATGAGGCAGAGCTTCGTGTGCACCTTGTACTGCGTCAGGCCGTAGAGGATGTCGCACCCGGCATCCTCGAGCATGCGCGAGTAGTCGATGTTGCTCTGCTCGTCAAAGCGGGCGCGCAGCTCGAGCAGGCACTGCACCTGCTTGCCGTGCTCGGCGGCATAGGCCAGCGCTGCCGCGATGCGGCTGCTGCCGGCGAGCCGGTAGAGCGTGATCTTGATCGACACGACGTCCGGGTCGTCCGCCGCCTCGTACAGCAGGTCCACAAACGGGTTCACGCTCTGATACGGCAGCGCGAGCAGCAGGTCGTGCCGCGCGAGGTAGGCGAAGTAGTCGCCCTTTTGCAGCGCAACGTTCCTGGCCGGCGGAAGCTCGGGACGCGTCAGCCCCGTGAGGTCGAATTCCCCCGGCATCGTGAGCGCGAACGACAGATCCGCCGGTGCGCTCGTGCAAAACAGCTGCCGCTTCGGAAGTCCGAGCAGCGTGCGTGCCGTCTCGCGCATCTCGTCCGTGACCTTGCCCTGCAGCTGTGCGCGCACCGGCTCGAGCCGTCTCCGGCGGCGCAGCAGGCGCTCCATCGCGGCGCGCAGATCCGCATCGCACCCGTCCATGATGTCGCGCACGGAGATGTCGGCGCTGCGCGTCACGCGCAATATGGCCGTCTCACGCACGCGCCGCTCACCAAAGACCAGCGGTGCAAAGTGCGCCACCAGCGGCGCCGTGAGTGCGAGCTTCTGTACCCCGTCGATCGTCAGGCGGAAGAATTTCGGCAGCTGCGTCGTCGGGATCAGTCCCGCGCCGCCGCGCTTGCCCGCGAAGCGCACGAGCACGTACTGCTCGCGGTTGCGCAAAAACGGCAGCGGGTGCTCCGCGTCGAGCACCTGCGGGCTCAGCAGCGGGCGCAGCGCGTCAAAGCGCCGCCGCAGCAGCACCTCGTCTGCCTCGTCGAGCCGGTCGAAGTCGAGGATCTCGACGCGCTGCTTTGCCAGCGCCGCCGTCACCTTGCGCCAGAGCGACTCAAAGTCCTTTTGCTGCCGTGCCGTTTCCGCGTAGATCGCGCGCAGCTGCTCGCGCGGCGTGAGCCCCGTGATGGCCTCCGTGTGCCACGGCTGCAGCAGCGCCCGGTCGAGCAGACCGCCGACGCGCACCATATAAAACTCATCCAGATTCGAGCAGTAGATCGACAGAAACTTCAGCCGCTCATAGACCGGCAGCGTCTCGTCGGCCGCCTCCGCCAGCACGCGGCGGTTGAACTGCAGCCAGCTCAGCTCACGGTTGAGAAAGAGGTCTGCATAGGCGGGGTCGGGCCGCCGGTCGGAAAACAGCGCGCGGCTGTCGCTCTGCGCGGCCATCTGGCGCAGCGCCTGCGCGCCCGGCAGCTCAGTGCCGTGTTTGCGGGGCATACGGTCGCCTCCTTGGGTGGGCAATTTCATGTATATCATATTATTATACCCGAACGGACGATGCTTGGCAATCCCCGCGCGGCAGACCGAAAACGCTGCGAAAGTGCGCCGGGCGTTTGCCCGCGCCCGAGCAGGGAATAGATGCGCGGTATTGCGCAAAAAGGTTGCAAAACCGGAGCGGGACTGCTATAATTTTGGCATAGAAAACCCGTAGGAATTTCTGGAGGTAATATACATGGATTCATTCCGCGTGCTCGAGATCAAAAAGAGCGTTTTTGAAAACAACGACCGGGAGGCCGACCTGCTGCGCGAAGAGCTCAAGCAGAATCATACCTTCCTGCTCAACCTCATGTCCTCGCCCGGCAGCGGCAAGACCACGACCCTCATGGCGACCATCAACGCCCTGAAGGACGATCTGCGCATCGGCGTCATGGAGGCCGACATCGACTCGGACGTCGATGCGGCGACCATCTCCACCAGCGGCGCAAAGGTCATCCAGCTGCACACCGGCGGTATGTGCCACCTCGACGCGGGCATGACGCGCCAGGGCCTCGAGGGGCTTGGCACGGAGAACATCGACCTTGCCATCCTCGAAAATGTCGGCAACCTTGTCTGCCCGGCGGAGTTTGACACCGGCGCCGTGAAAAACGCCATGATCCTCTCCGTGCCGGAGGGTGACGACAAGCCGCTGAAGTACCCGCTCATGTTCTCGATCTGCGACGTGCTGCTCGTCAACAAGATCGACGTCGCGCCGTACTTCAACTTCAGCCTCGAAAAGTGCATCGAGCGCGTCAAGAAGCTCAACCCAAACATTCAGGTATTCCCGATCTCCGCGCTCAAGGGCGAGGGCATCGAGCCGTGGGCCGACTGGCTGCGCGAGCAGACGAAGGCTTGGAACGCATAAATACCCGCAGATATGAGCAGGGGCGCTCCCACGGGGGCGCCCCTGCTCAGCTTGTCAAAGAACCTCGTAGAGTTTGCGCCCGCAGGCGCAAAGAAAGTCCAATCATTTTCTTCGGCGACATGTGCGGCGAAGAAAATACTGCTCGGCCTGCAAACGTGCGCGCCGTCTGCCTTGGGCGGACGGCGCGTGCGCTGCGGTCAGGCCGCAAACCTCTTTGTCAAAAAGTATTACTTTTTGACAGTCTCAACAGGGACGCTCCTGAGGGAGCGTCCCTGTTTTTTTATGATGTTTCGTCCCAGCACACCGACCGCACGTATTTGAAAAACCGCGCGCAGTCGTGGTAAAAATAAAACACCCTGCCCGGCGTCAGGTCGAGCCGGTAGCCGCTGGCGGCATAGTCGAAGCTGCGCATGGCCAGCTCGACCTTTGCCTCCACGGCGGCGCTTTGCGTCTCGAAATCAGACGGCCCGTGCTCAAACACGAGGTACTCCCCGTCGGGCACGTCCATGAGCTGCATCTGCGCCGGGACCGGGCCGGCGTAGTCCGCCGGCAGGCGCACGCCGTAGGCCTCCGCCAGCGGGATGCCCCAGCTGCATATGCGCCCCGTCGGCTCGTTGATCCAGGCCATGAGCTGCCCGCTGCCTGCATCCTTGTTTTTTCCGCCCGTGTCGTCGAGCTTGCCCGGGATGCTCGCGAGCAGGGCACAGATCGTCTCGCGGTCTTGCCCGGGAATATCGCTCTGCCGCTGCCAGAAGTCCCGGTAGCCGATGCTTTCATAGTTGCGGATGTGCAGGAACTTATGCGGCGGGATGTGCACGAAATAGGTTTTGACCGCACCTGCATTTTGCGTCTCCCTCGGGCTGCCTGTGCCTTCCGTCAGGTAGCAGTCAAACGGCCGCAGGATGGTCCGGAGCACGACGGGGCCAGGCGCGGTCCGGTAGGCACTGGGGCTTACGCCGTAGGCTTTTTTGAACGCGCGCGTGAAGGCCTCGTTGGAGGAAAAACCGTACTGCACGGCAATGTCGAGAATACCCATGTCGGTGTCGCGCACGTCGCGCAGGGCAAACGCCAGCCGCCGCAGCCGCAGGTAGTTCCGGAGCGTCATGCCGGCAAGCTCCCGGAACTTGCGCGACGTGTAGTATTCGGAGTAGCCGAGCTTTTGCGCCAGTGCGCGCAGGGTCAGTGCCTCATCCTGCTGTGCGCGGATGCAGGCGTCGATGAGTGCGATGATGTCCTGAATGTTCCGGTGCCACTGTGCCATGCTGTTTGCCTCCTGAGAGCTCGATACGTCGATCTTACCGCAAACGCGCCGCCGCTGCTTGATTTCTAATGTGCTTTTCACGGGTGCTTCTGCGCCCAGGTGCGCACGAAGGCGGCGAAGGTGCGCACGAGCGGCTTGTCCTCCGATTCCGGAGGGATGGCCATGGCGATCGTGCGCTGCGCCGGCGGATCGAGCGGGCGCACGACGACGTTGTGGTTGTCCGAGCGCAGCACGAGTTCGTGCGCGATGCAGATGCCCAGCCCGCTCTCGACCATGGAAATCATGGCGTAGTCGTCCGCCGTCTGGAAGCGGATGTCGGGGTGCACGTGCGCGGCGTCGAGCACGCGCAGCGCGTCGCGGTTCGTGCTGTCGACAAGGCTTACGACCGGCTCCGTGCCGAAGGCCGCGATCGGCACGGCATCCTGCGCTGCGAGCGGATGTCCCGCCGGCAGCACGGCCAGCAGCCGGTCACTGCACACGGGCACGATCTCGCCCGGCAGCTCGCTCGGCAGCGACACGAAGCCCATGTCCACCGTGCCGCTGCGCACATAGGCGTCGACCTCGGCATACGCCCCGTCGAACAGGCGAAAGCGCGCCTCCGGGTGCTGCGCCTGAAATTCCTTGATCATCGGCGGCAGCCAGTTGACCGCGACGCTCTTGAACGTTGCGATGCGGATCGTGCCGCCGGTGCGCTCACGCACCTCCTGAATGCGGTGCTGCAGGTGCGCGTCCGCTGCGCAGACCTGCTCCACGGCCGGCAGCAGTGCCTTGCCCGCGGGCGTCAGATGCACGCCGCCGCGGTTGCGCACCAGCAGCGGAAAGCCGCAGTCGCGCTCGAGCCCCGCCAGAAGCTGCGTCAGCGCCGACTGGGACACGCCCAGCTCCCGCGCCGCCGCCGACACGCTCGCGCACGCGACCGTTTTTAGAAATGCCTCGTATTGCCGCAGTGTCACACACGGCACCTCCCTGTCCGAAATACTCCTGATAAAATAAGATTATCTTATATTATAGACGCGGATTCCGAAAAGTCAAGTGCGGGATCTGCCTCTGCCTTTGCTGGGAAAATGCCGGTTTCTCCTGAAAATATGAAGAAATTGTTGACACGGCAGAGAAACTGGCGTATCATACATTCATATTGTTTTTCCGGAGACTATATAAGGTTTCCTAATGAAAGGGGTAAATTCGTATGGGTACTGCTTCGAGCGGTGAATGGATCGCCATTCTGCTTTACTTTGCGCTGGTCATCGGCGTTGGTGTGTATTTCTTCTTCCGGGATCGCAAGGTAGAGGGTGAAAAAGAGTATTTCCTCGGTGGCCGCAGCATGGGCGGCTGGGTCGCAGCGCTGTCTGCCGGTGCGTCGGATATGAGTGCTTGGGTGCTCATGGGCCTGCCCGGCTCGATCTATCTGTACGGCATCGGTAAGGTGTGGATCGCCGTCGGTCTGGTCATCGGCACGATCTGCGCGTGGGTGTTTGTCGCGCCGCGCCTGCGCCGGTATTCCATCCGCGCGAACGATTCGATCACGATTCCGCAGTTTCTCACCAATCGCTTCCAGTCGAAGAACAAGGGCCTGCAGATCATCTCGGCGATCGTGTTCGTCGTGGTCTACTGCATTTACAGCGCCTCGAGCATCTCGGCCTGCGGCACGCTGTTCAACACCGTCACGGGCATGAGCGCCAAGACGGCCATGATCATCGCCACGGCCATCATCCTCGTGTACGTGTTTCTCGGCGGCTTCAACGCCGTGTGCTGGACGGACTTCTTCCAGGGCATGCTCATGCTTGCCGCGCTCATGCTCACGCCGATCCTCGCGCTGTTCGTCATGAAGGGTGCAGACTTTGTCGCGCCGGTCATGGCCGTTCCGGAAAACTACTATAATGCGCTCTCCGGCGGCGGCTTCAATTGGAAGAGCGTGTCGGACATCCTCTCCGGTCTCGGCTGGGGCCTGGGCTACTTCGGCATGCCGCACATCCTTGTGCGCTATCTGTCCATCAAGTCCGAGCATGAGATGCGCAAGAGCCAGATCATCGGCTGCAGCTGGATCGTGCTCATTCTGGCCATGTCCGCCGTCGTCGGCCTGATCGGCCGCCAGTTCCTCGGCGAGATCGACAACGAGAACCTCGTCTTTGTGCACATGGTGCGCCGCCTGTTCCCGGCGTTCATCTCCGGCGTGCTCCTCTCGGCCATTCTGGCCGCGGCCATGAGCACGGCCGACTCCCAGCTGCTCGCGAGCAGCAGCGCCTTCGCCTCCGATATCTATAAGCCGGTCATCCGCAAGGACGCCACCGACCATGAGATGCAGTGGGCGGGCCGCATCATCGTCATCCTCATCTCCGTCGTCGCGTACTTCATCGCGGCCGACCCGAACTGCGGCGGCATCATGGCGCTCGTCGAGTGTGCATGGGCGGGCTTTGGCTCTGCGTTCGGCCCGGTCATCCTGCTCTCGCTCTACTGGCGCCGCCTGACCTACTCCGGCGCGATCGCGGGCGTGTGCGTTGGCTTCGTGGTCGATGCCGTGTGGTATGCGTTCCTGTCCTCGAGCACCGGCCTGTATGAGATCATCCCCGGCTTCCTGTGCGGCCTGCTTGCGGCGGTCATCGTGTCGCTGTGCAGCAAGGCCCCGTCGAAGGAGGTCACGGATCTGTTCGACCGCGCCTTCGAGCCCACGGACTGAAGCATCAACAGATGAAAATATGTGAAAAACTCGCCCCTTCAGAGGGACGAGTTTTTCACATTTTCTGCAAAATATCCGCGCTGTGCTTGACAGCGGGGCAGGGAGCCTGTATGATCGAATGGTAATAGGGAACGGTGTTAGTCAAAATGCAGCCCATCCGCTGCTGCCGGAGAAACGGAGCGATATTCTATGGATTTCTTTGAACAGATCGCGCGCGAACAGGTGCGCGCCATGATCCTCAACAACGCACGCCGCGAGGATCTCAGTCAGGTGTTTTCACAGGGCGAGATGCGTCTGCTCGGCTGCCTGCACGCCGGGGCGGACGGCCGCACGGCGGGGGAGCTGAGCATGCTGCTCGAGCTGAGCACGGCGCGCATCGCGGCCATGCTCAACAATCTTGAGCGCAAGGGCGCGATCACCCGCGCACGTGACAAGGCGGACCGCCGCCGTGTCGTTGTGCGTCTGACCGTGCAGGGGCGCGAGGAGGTGCAGACGTCGTATGACGCCGCGGTCGTGTGCCTTGCGGAGGTGTATCGCCGCATGGGGGAGGACGACACCCGTGAGCTGCTGCGCCTGAGCGACCGCGCGGGCGAGATCGCCCAGCAGATCTATGAGGAGCGGAAGGGGGACGTGCCATGCGGGTGATGAAATACCTGCGCGGACACATCCCGTCCGTTGTGGTGATCGTGCTGCTGCTCGTGGTACAGTCGTTTTGCGAGCTGTCGCTGCCGGCGTACACGAGCCGCATCGTGGACACCGGCATTCAGGGCGGCGGCATCGAATCGGCCACGCCGCTCGTGCTTACCGATAAGACCATGGACGGTGTGCGCCTGTTTCTGTCGGACGATGACGCGCAGACGGTCAGCGATGCCTACACGTATGACAACGGCATCTGGACACTGGGCGACACGGCGCGGCAGCCGGAGCTGGAGCCTGTTTTCATCCGGCCGCTGGTCATGTATGCGCGCCTGTCGGAGCAGGGGGCGAACACCGTGCTTGCCCTGCGCCGGCAGATGCAGGGCGGACTCATCACGCGCGAGGAGATCCTCGCGCGCGGCGAGGAGGCGCTGAGCGGCATGGGCGTGCTCACCGACAGCGTTCTGCGCAGCGCGGCCATGCAGTTTCTCAAGACGGAGTACGCCGTCGCGGGACTGAACGTCAACCACATCCGAACGAGCTATCTGCTGCGCACCGGCGGGCGGATGCTCCTGCTCACGCTCGGTATGATCGCGGCGGCAGTGCTCTGCAGCTATGTCGGCGCGAAGATGTCGGCCGCCATCGGGCGCGACCTGCGCGCGCAGGTGTTCCGGAAGGTGCTGTCGTTCTCCTCCGCCGAGATGGACAAGTTCTCCACGGCTTCGCTCATCACGCGCAGCACGAACGATGTCACGCAGATCCAGGCGGTGTGCGTGATGCTCGTGCGCATTGTGCTCTATGCGCCGATCATCGGGCTCGGCGGTGTCGTCATGGTCGCGCGCACAAAGACCGGGCTCGGCTGGGTCATCGCGCTGGCTGTCGCGGCGATGCTGCTGCTTGTGGGCGTGCTGATGAAGATCGCCATGCCGCAGTTTCGCGCCATGCAGCAGCGCGTGGACGATGTCAACCTCGTCAGCCGCGAGATCCTGACCGGCCTGCCGGTCATCCGCGCCTTCCACCGCGAGCGGCATGAGCAGGAGCGCTTCGATACCGCGAGCGCCGCGCTCATGAACACGCAGCTGTTCGTCAACCGCACCATGGCGTTCATGGGCCCGGTCATGACGCTCATCATGTACGGCGTCACGGTCATGATCGAGTGGTTCGGCGCCAAGAGCATCAACGCCGGGCATATGCAGATCGGCGACATGATCGCCTTTTCGAGCTATGCGTCGATGATCATCATGGCCTTTATGATGATCACGATCGTCGCGGTGATGCTGCCGCGTGCAGAGGTCTCGGCGGCGCGCGTGGATGAGATCCTGCGCACACGAGCGAGCGTGCGCGCCCCACGGAGCGCCGAGCCCGCGCCCACGGACGCCACCATCACATTCGACCATGTGTCGTTTCGCTATCCCGGCGCGGAGGACGATGTGCTGCACGACGTGAGCTTCACGGCGCGCCCCGGTCAGGTCACGGCCATTGTCGGCTCGACCGGCTGCGGCAAGTCAACGCTTTTGAACCTCATCCCGCGCTTTTACGACGCGACCGGCGGCACAGTCAGCATCGGCGGCGTGAATGTGCGCCGTATGCAGCCGGCGGCGCTGCGCGCCATGCTCGGCTATGTGCCGCAAAAGGGCGTGCTCTTCACGGGCGATATCCTCTCAAACCTCGAGTTCGCCGGCGATGTCTCGGAGGCGGACGCCATCCGCGCCGCCGCCACCGCGCAGGCCGAGGACTTCATCTGGTCGCGGCCGCAGCATTTCCTCACGCCGGTGGCACAGGGCGGGTCGAACGTCTCCGGCGGGCAGCGGCAGCGCCTGTCGATCGCGCGCGCCATCGCCAAGCACCCGCAGGTGTATCTGTTTGACGACAGCTTTTCCGCGCTCGACTATCAGACCGACGCCGCACTGCGGCAGGCTCTGGCCAGACAGACGCACGACGCGACGGTGCTCATCGTGGCGCAGCGCCTGAGCACGATCCTGCACGCGGATCAGATCCTTGTGCTCGACGGCGGGCGCATCGTCGGCTGCGGCACACACAGCGATCTGCTGCGCAACTGCGAAACCTACCGCGAGATCGCGCTCAGCCAGCTCAGCGCCGCGGAACTCGGACAGGAGGGCTGACCATGGCGGGACACAGACACGGGCCGGGCCGCATCCCGGAAAAACCGAAAAATTTCAAGGGTACGCTGCGAAAGCTCCTGCGCTGCCTCGGGGCGTATCGCTTCGCGCTGGCGCTTGTGCTCGTGCTCGCGCTGGCAAGCACGGCCTTCGGTATCGTCGGGCCGAAGATCCTCTCGACGGCGACGACAGAGCTGGCCACCGGCCTCGGGCGCAAGCTCTCGGGCCTCGGCGGCATCGACTTCGGCAAGATCGGCAAAATTCTGCTGACGGTGCTTGCACTCTACCTTGTCAGCGCTGCGTGCAGCTTTTTCCAGTCGTGGATCCTCGCGGGCGTCACGCAAAAGCTTGCCTACCGCCTGCGCGGGGAGATCAGCGCGAAGATCCACCGGATGCCCATGCGCTACTTTGAGCGCGGCACCGTCGGCGATGTGCTCTCGCGCATCACGAACGACGTCGACACCATGTCCTCCGGCATGGCGCAGTCGGTCACGCAGTTGGTCACGAATGTTACGCTGCTCATCGGCGTGCTGGTCATGATGCTGCGCATCAGCTGGCTCATGACGCTCATCGCGCTCATCGTCCTGCCGGTCACGGGCGTGCTCACGAGCCGAATCGTCAAGCGCAGCCAGCGCTATTTTGTCGCGCAGCAGAAAAACCTTGGCACGATCAACGGCAAGATCGAGGAGACCTATGCCGGGCATAATGTCGTGTGTGCGTTCAACCGCGAGGCGGCGACGCAAAAGGAGTTTGACGCCATCAATGTGCGGCTCTATCGCTCGGCGTGGAAGAGTCAGTTTCTGTCCGGGCTCATGATGCCGGTGACGACGTTTGTCAGCAAGCTCGGCTACGTGTGCGTGGTCGTGCTCGGCGGGTCGCTCGCCGCACGCGGCACGATCACGATCGGCGACATTCAGGCGTTCATCAGCTATATGGCGAGCTTTACGCAGCCGATCACGCAGCTGGCACAGATCAGCACGCAGCTGCAGACCATGGCGGCCGCGGCCGAGCGCGTGTTCGACTTCCTTGCCGAGCCCGAGGAGCCGGCCGATCCCGCGCTGCCCGCACCGGCGGAGCACATCCGCGGCGATGTGTCGTTCCGCCACGTGCGCTTCGGCTATGACCCCGAGCAGCCGGTCATCCGCGACTGGAGCTGCGACGTGCCCGCCGGCAGAACGGTCGCCATCGTCGGGCCGACCGGTGCCGGCAAGACCACGATGGTCAAGCTGCTCATGCGCTTTTACGATGTGGATGCCGGCGCGATCCTCGTCGACGGGCGCGACGTGCGCGACTATGCGCGCGGCGACCTGCGCCGTGCCTTCGGCATGGTGCTGCAGGACACGTGGCTGTTTAAGGGCACGATCCTGGAAAACATCCGCTACGGTCGCCCGGACGCGACGGATGCCGAGGTCATTGCGGCCGCGAAGGCCGCGCGCGCCGATGCCTTCATCCGCACACTGCCCGGCGGCTATCAGATGGAGCTCAACGAGGACGCGACGAACGTCTCGCAGGGGCAAAAGCAGCTGCTGACCATTGCGCGCGCCGTGCTGGCGAACGCCCCCATCCTCATCCTCGACGAGGCGACGAGCTCGGTCGACACCCGCACCGAGCAGCTCATTCAGGAGGCGATGGATCACCTCATGCGCGGGCGCACGAGCTTTGTCATTGCACACCGCCTGAGCACCATCCGCAATGCCGATTGCATTCTGGTCATGCGCGGCGGCAGCATCGTCGAGCAGGGCACGCACGCGGAGCTGCTCGCGCGCGGCGGGGTTTACGCGGCGCTCTATAACAGCCAGTTCGAGGACGTGGTCGCGTAAGGCGAGGCTCGAAACCGATATTATGACAACCAAAACCGTGCAGAAGCATCTGCTCCTGCACGGTTTTCTTTATCGTGTCAACGAATTATGTAAACAAAAACCGCAAATATAGAGTTATGGTAACTGCTTTATGGTAACAAAATATGCATAAAAGAACTTGAAACACAAGCAAAAGCTATTCAGAGCTATGCACTTATGTAAACTGAATTATGTGAATAACAGCGAGATTCACGTTTTCACATGATGGTGATATTATGAAAACTATATTATGACAACCGACACATGATAAAAACGATTGCTGTTTCAGAAAAAGCAAGAATCAGCATACGAATTATGTCAATGCAGTTATGTGAACAAAATGCGCAAAAGAAAGCCCCGCGCGAAGCGATTGCTTCGCGCGGGGCTACACATTCGGTGCGGACATAGGCAGGCGCGTGTGTCATCGGCGTCCCGGAGCGCTTCGCGCGGGGCTGTGTTTTCGGCCTGCGCGCCGACAGCCTTATGCGTACTCGACCTTGATGGTGTTCGTGTTGCCGCTGCGGCCGTTGATGATGCCGCCGGTGATAATGACCTTGTCGCCCTTTTCGAGCTGCATGACGGCACGGCTGACCTTCAGCGCATGGTAAAACAGCACGTCGGTGCTCTCGTACACCTCGCTCATGACGGGCGTGATGCCCCACGAGAGGGCGAGCTTGCGGTAGGCGCGCTCATTCGTGGTCAGACCGATGATGTCCGTCGGGCCGCGGAAGCGCGAGATCAGCCGCGCGGTGCGCCCCGTGATGGAGCAGACGGTGATGACCTTTGCGCCGATGTCGATGGCCATGCCGCAGGTGGCGTGGCTGATGGCATCGAGCGTGTCATGGATCTCAAACTGCGTCTTGGGGAAGCGCTTGGCATAGTTGATGTGCGCCTCAGTGTACTCGGCGATACGCGCCATGGCGCTCAGCGCCTCGATGGGGTGCTCGCCGGCTGCCGTCTCGCCGGAGAGCATGATGGCGCTTGTGCCGTCATAGACGGCGTTGGCGACGTCTGCAATCTCGGCGCGGGTGGGGCGGATGTTGTGCGTCATGCTCTCGAGCATTTCGGTCGCGGTGATGACGCGCTTGCCGAGCAGACGGCATTTGCCGATGAGCTCCTTCTGGATGCTCGGCAGCTCCTCATACGGCACCTCGACGCCCATGTCGCCGCGGGCGATCATGATGCCGGTGCACTCGGTGAAGATGTCCTCGATGTTGTCGATGCCGGGCTGATTCTCGATCTTGGCGATGACGCTGATGTCCTCGCCGCCGTTGGCGCGCAGAAAGCCGTTGAGATCGACCAGATCCTGCCTGCGCGACACGAAGGACGCGGCCACGAAGTCCACGTCGTTTTCGATGCCGAAGAGCAGGTCGCGCTTGTCCTGCTCGCTCAGGAAGTCCTGCTTGAGCACCTTGTTCGGGAAGCTCATGCTCTTGCGGTCGGACAGCACGCCGCCGGCGGTGACGCGGCAGATGACGTCGGTGTCGGTCGTGGCGGTGACGGTCAGGGCGATGAGTCCGTCGTTGACGAGCACGGTGTCGCCCGGCTCAAGATCCTTGGCGAGGCCGGAATAGCTCACGGACACGCGCTCATTGCTGCCGGTGACCGGCTCGGTCGTGAAGGTGAAGGTGTCGCCGATATCCAGCGTGATCTTGCCGCCCTCAAACGTGCCGATGCGGTACTCGGGGCCCTTCGTGTCGAGCATGATGGCGATGGGCAGACCGAGCTCGGTGCGCAGCTTTTTGATGCGGTCGATGCGCACCTGATGCTCGGCGTGCGTGCCGTGGGAAAAGTTCAGGCGCGCGACGTTCATACCGGCGAGCATCATGGCGCGCAGCATCTCCTCACTGTCGCAGGCGGGACCGATGGTGCAGACGATCTTCGTTTTTCTCATATCAGACTCCCTCTCTCCGGACGAATGGATTACTTTTTCTTCTTGCCGAACCAGCGGCGCTCTTTGCGCTCGGTTTTTTCGGGCTCGTCGACGTTGATGTTCCGGGCGGCCTCGGAAATGGCGTCAGCGTCAAAGTCCAGACCGAGCTCGGTGGCTGCGGCGCGCATCTGGTCGATGAATTCCGTCTGCGCCTGCAGCGTCTGGAGCATTTCGCGCGTGAGCGCAAGACCGCTGCCGACGCCGGGATCGATGATGATGCCGGTGTCATTCGAGGAGAGCACGAGGGACGTGTAGTCCTTCACGCCGAGTTCGACGCTGCCCATGTTGCGCCACCGGACGAGCCGTGCACGGTCGGTGAATGCGCAGAAGAACGTGCGCCCGTCGTTCGTGCGCACCTTGCCGAACTGCAGGTGCTGCTGCCCGTCGTTCGCGGCGTCTGCGCCATCGGGACGCTGGGCGGGGAAGTAGAGCGGCGCTGCGGCCAGCGTCGCGGTCAGGCGCTGATAATTCTCCTGCGAGTTGTTGATCTTGCACGCATCGAGCGCATCGCGCAGCTCGTCGGACAGCGCCGCACGCATGGCCTGCTCGGGCGTGCGCTCGTTGAGCACGATCTGGAAATCCGGGTAGGTGACGCGCAGCATATCCAGCGCCGCGCTCAGCCCCTGCACGTCCTCGTCGGGCGTGTCGTTCGCGGCCACGACGAACAGGCGCGGGTGGTGCGTGGCGCTGCGCTCAACGATGCCGGACATGTAGAGCTCCTCAAGCTTTGTCTGGATGCACAGGGCGATGCAGTTGGGGTGCTCGCTCGTGGCGCCGACGGCCATGGCATAGGTCTCGTCGCTGTTCGGCGCGGGCACCTGCGCGACCTCGAGGATGTGCGGGCGGCCGAGCGCATAGGCGGCCTCGGCCTTGTGCTGCTCGCGCTCTTCGTCGGTCATGGCGTCGATGTTGGCGGGCTCGGTGTAGGCATTGGCCGCCAGCAGCTCGGCGATGGCCTTGCGCCGGATGTCCTGAATGCCGAGCAGCTGGATGGCGCGCGTGCGGTCGGCTGCGACATGGTCGTACAGATCGTTAAAGTTACTCATATCTTTCCCTTCCCGGGGCACGGACTGCCCCTTGTTTTTCATTGCCGTTATTATAACACACCCTTCGGGAAATGGAAAGTGTCGATTCGCGGCGCCGGTCGGCGGCAGATTGCACAAACATTACCACACGGGGCGGAAAAATTTCTTGCCGCGATTTGCCGGTTTCTCTTTGCAAGCGGCAAAAATGTTGGTATAATGATTTTGTATGAAAACATGGATATTTGCGCCTGTGCGCAGGACGCGGAATTTTTCAAAAAGAGAGGTAGTTACGACATGATTCCACACGGCAAAGAGATCAAGGTGTTCACCGGCTCATCCAACCCCGAACTGGCGGACATGATCTGCAAGAATCTTGGCATCTCCCTGGGCAAGAGCACGGTCACGGCGTTTGCCGACGGCGAGTGCTCCATCTCCATCAACGAGCCCGTCCGCGGCGTGGACGTGTTCATCGTGCAGAGCACCTGCAAGCCGGTCAACGACAGCCTCATGGAGCTGCTGGTCATGATCGACGCGATGAAGCGCGCCTCCGCCGGCCGTATCACCGCCGTCATCCCGTATTTCGGCTATGCCCGTCAGGACCGTAAGGCCAAGGCGCGCGATCCGATCTCGGCCAAGCTCGTGGCGAACCTGCTGACCATCGCCGGTGCTGACCGCGTGCTGACCATGGACCTGCACGCAGCGCAGATCCAGGGCTTCTTTGACATCCCGGTCGACAACCTCTACGGCGCGCCGCTGTTCGCCAGCCACTATCTGCGCCGCTTCGGCTACGGCCGCGAGGATCTGGTCGTCGTCTCGCCGGATGTCGGCAGCGTTGCGCGTGCGCGCTCGTTCGCCATGAAGATGGGCCTGGGCCTGGCCATCGTGGACAAGCGCCGCGAGAAGGCCAACTGCTCCGAGGTCATGAACATCATCGGCAACGTCGAGGGCAAGACCTGCCTGCTGCTCGATGACATGGTCGACACGGCCGGCAGCCTGTGCGGCGCGGCAAAGGCCATCGTCGAGGTCGGCGGCGCGAAGGAAGTGTTCGCCTGCGCGTCCCACGGCGTGCTTTCCGGCCCGGCCATCGATCGCATCAACGACAGCGTCATCGACGAGCTGCTCCTGCTCGACACCATTCCGTATCCGAAGGACAAGCCGGCCTGCGACAAGATCCACTACCTGCCGGTCGCGCCGGTGTTCGCCGAGGCCATCAACCGCATCTATGAGGAGATGAGCATCTCCTCGCTGTTCGAGTGATGTTCTTTTCCGATCACGGCGGTGTGCAGTGGCTGGTCGTGTTTCTCGGTAATCCCGGCCTGAAGTACCGCAATACGCGGCACAACGCGGGCTTTCTCGCGGCGGACGCCGTAGAGAGGGACTGCGGCGTGCACATCGACCGGCTGCGCTTTCATGCGCTCACGGCGCAGGCGGAGCTCGGCGGGCAGAAGGTGCTGCTCATGAAGCCGCAGACGTATATGAACAACTCCGGCGAGGCCGTGGCACCGGCGGCGAAGTTTTATAAAGTGCCGCCGGAGCATATTCTGGTCGTGTCGGACGAGATCCACCTGCAGCCGGGCCGCCTGCGCATCCGCACCAAGGGCTCGGCCGGCGGCCACAACGGTCTCAAGAGCATCATTGCCGGCCTCGGCACGGATGTGTTTCCGCGCATCCGTATCGGCGTCGGTGTGCCCCCGCACCCGGACTATGATATGCCCGACTGGGTGCTCGGCACGCTGCACGGCGACGATCAGATCGCCGTGAACGATGCGGCCGCCCGCGCGGCGGAGGCCTGCGCGGTCTACATCCGCGACGGGGCGGATCGCGCCATGAGCCGCTTTAACTGAACACTTGTCAGGGGTTTCCCACGTCCACCGGAACCGCCGCAGCCGACCGTGGGGCATTTGCCGCCCGCCGGCGCGCGGCCGGTCACGGCGCGGGAAGCCCTTTGCTTTTTCTGCAATCTGAGTTGAGAAATAAGGAGGCGTGCATTCCTTGAAAAAACACTGCATTGCCATGCTGCTTGCCGGCGGGCAGGGCTCGCGGCTGTACGCGCTCACGGCGAAGGTCGCCAAGCCCAGCATCCCGTTCGGCGGCAAGTACCGCATCATCGACTTCCCGCTGTCCAACTGCGCCAACTCCGGCATCGACACCGTCGGCGTGCTCACGCAGTACCAGCCGCTGCTGCTCAACCGCTACATCGGCAGCGGTCAGGCGTGGGATCTGGACAGCATCGACGGCGGCGTGTACATCCTGCCCCCGTATCAGAGCGCGGGGGAGCGCGGGTCGTGGTTTTCCGGCACGGCCAACGCCATCTATCAGAACATGGACTTCATCGAGATGTATGACCCCGACTGCGTGCTCATCCTCTCGGGCGACCATGTGTACAAAATGGACTATGACAAGATGCTGCGTGCGCACGAGCAGGCGGGCGCTGCCTGCACGATCTCGGTCATTCAGGTGTCGATGGAGGAGGCCTCGCGCTTCGGCATCATGAACGTCGGGCCCAACGGCTTTATCGACGAGTTCGAGGAAAAGCCCGCACGGCCGAAAAGCGACCTCGCCAGCATGGGCATCTATATCTTCGACTGGAAGGTGCTGCGCAAGTATCTGACCGAGGATGAGGCGGATCCGGACTCCGACAAGGACTTCGGCAAAAACATCATCCCCAAGATGCTCGCCGCCGGGGAAAAGCTCCTGCCGTACCAGTTCGAGGGCTACTGGCGCGACGTCGGCACGATCGTCAGCCTCTGGGACGCGAACATGGACATGCTCTCGCCCACACTCATCAATCTCTATGATCCGCAGTGGCCCATCCGCGCCAGGAGCCCCATCCGCCCGCCGCACAGCATCGGCCGGCAGGCGGAGGTCGTGCACTCGATCATCACCGAGGGCTGCACGATCGAGGGCCATGTGGAAAACTCCGTGCTCTCGAGCTCCGTCACTGTCGGCGCGGGCGCGCGCGTGCACTACAGCATCCTGCACCCCGGCGTTGTCATTGAGCCGGGCGCCGTGGTGGAGTATGCCATCATCGGCGAGGGCACGGTCGTGGGCGCGGGCGCGCACATCGGCGCGCAGCCCGACGGGACGGACGACTGGGGCGTTGCCACGGTCGGACCGGACACGGCAGTGCCCGCCGGCGCAACGGTGCCGGCAGGGGCCATGATCTATGACGGAGCGGAGGTGCACGTATGAGTGAAGTTCATGGTATCGTTTATGCGTATCGCAGCTCGGCGCGGCTCGGCGATCTGACGCGCTGGCGCACGAATGCATCCCTGCCGTTCTGCGGGCGCTACCGGCTGATCGACTTTGCGCTCTCGTCGCTCTCGAACGCGGGCGTGCACAGCGTCGGCGTCATCATGCAGCGGGACTATCAGTCCCTGCTCGACCATCTCGGCAGCGGCAAGGCGTGGGATCTGTCGCGCCGCAGCGGGGGTCTGCATCTGCTGCCGCCGTTCGGCGCCAACACCCGCGGCGACTATGCCGGCACGGCGGAGGCGCTCAACGCGGTCATCTCCTATGTGCGCGCCATTCCGGAGCCGGAGATCGTGCTCATGCCGGCGGACGTCGTGTGCAATCTCGACCTCGCCGCCGCCATCGCGCAGCATGAGGCGGGCGGCTGCGGCATCACGGCCGTCTGCCGGGACGGGGACGTCACGGGTGAGCACCACCGCTTCCTTACGGATGCGCACGGCCGCGTCACGAAGCTCATCACGAGCGCCGCGCCCGATGCGGGGCTCACCTCCATGGAGGCCTACATCGTCGACAAGGACGTGCTGCTCGCCATGCTCGATCTCTGCGCGCAGGAAAACCGCGCCTTCTTCCACCGCGACGCTCTGTTTTCCTATCTCGCGCGCGGCGGCACGATGGACGTGTTCCTGCACCGGGGCTACGCCGTGCGTGTGGACACGGTCGCGGACTATTTTTCTGCCAGTATGGATATGCTGGAACCGTTGTCGCGCGCGTCGCTCTTCCCGGCTGAGCGGCCGGTGCGCACGAAGGAGCGCGCGGATGTCAGCACCTATTACGGCGAGCACGCACATGTGGAAAACTGCCTCGTGGCCGACGGCTGCTTCATCGAGGGCGCGGTCACGGACTGCATCCTGTTCCCCGGCGTGCGTGTCGCGCGCGGCGCGCAGCTGAGCCGCTGCATCGTCATGCAGGACACCCACATCGCCGCCGACGCGATCCTGCGCAACGTCATCGCGGACAAAAATGTCCGCATCGGCCCCGCCGTCACGCTCACCGGCTGTGAGGCGCTGCCGATCGTCATCCCCAAGGGCAGCGAGCTCTGACCCTTCGCACGAACCAAGTAAAGGAAGAATCGTTATATGCCAATGACCAATCAGATTTCCCGCGACGAGCTGCGCAGCGCGATTGCCGACAAGCTCTGCGCACACTTCGGCGTCACGGCCGAGACCGCGACCGACGAGCAGGTCTTTCAGGCCGCGGCCATCGTCATCCGCGAGATCCTCTCGCGCCTGCACACGTTCGACAGCCGCACCGCGCCCGAGCGCGAGGTGCACTACCTGTCGATGGAGTTTCTCATGGGGCGCTCGCTGATGAAGGACGCCTTCAACCTCGGCATCGGCGACGCGCTCACCGGCGCGCTCGAGGATCTCGGCCGCAGCGCTGCCGATATTTTTGAGACCGAGCCGGACGCAGGCCTCGGCAACGGCGGTCTCGGCCGCCTTGCCGCATGCTACATGGACAGCCTTGCCACGGAGGGCATCCCCGCCACGGGCTACTCGCTGTGCTACGAGCTGGGCATTTTCCGGCAGCGTATCGTCGACGGCCGTCAGACCGAGGTCGCGGACAACTGGTGCACCGCCGCATCGAGCTGGCTCGTGCCGTGCCATGAGGACACGGTCGAGGTGCGCTTCGGCGGCCGCGTCGAGCCGCACTGGGACGCCTACGGCCACTACCACGGCGAGCTGCGCGGCTATGAGAGCGTGCTGGCCGTGCCGCGCGATATGCTCATCGCCCCGTATGGCGACGGGCGCGTCAACACGCTCCGCCTCTGGGAGGCGCACAGCCCGAACGATCTGGACATGTACCTCTTTGCCGCCGGCAGCTATGTCCAGAGTCTGGAGCAGCGCACGATGGCCGAGGTCATCACGAAGGTACTCTACCCGGCGGACGACCACATCGAGGGCAAGACCCTGCGCATCCGCCAGCAGTATTTCTTCGTCTCGGCGACAGCGCAGAGTATCCTGCGCGCCCACCGCGCGCGCTACGGCACGGTGCGCAACTTTGCCGAGCACCACGTCATCCAGATCAACGACACGCACCCGACGCTCATCATTCCCGAGCTCATGCGCCTGCTGCTCGATGAGGACGGTCTCGGCTGGGACGAGGCGTGGGCGATCGTCACCGCCTGCGTCAATTATACCAACCACACCGTCATGTCCGAGGCGCTCGAGACGTGGCCGCAGGGGCTCATTCAGAGCCAGCTGCCGCGCGTGTGGGAGATCATCTGCGAGATCAACCGCCGCTGGTGCGACGACCTGCGCGCCCGCTTTGGCGATGATGCGCGCGTGGGGCGCAACCTCATCATCGCCGACGGCAGCGTGCACATGGCAAACCTCTGCCTCGCCGCGTGCAAGACCATTAACGGGGTCTCCGCCCTGCACGGGGAGATCCTGCGCCGCGATCTCTTCCGCGATATCTGCGCGCTCGATCCGAGCCGCTTTACCTATGTCACCAACGGCATTGACCACCGCCGGTGGCTTGCCCAGTGCAATCCCGGCCTGCACGCGCTCGTGTGCGATGTGCTCGGCAGTGATCGCTATCTCCTGCACCCCGAGGAGCTCGCGGGTCTTGAGCGCGCGGCGGGTGATCCCGCCGTGCTTGCGCGGCTCGAGGAGATCAAGGCGCTCAACAAGCAGCGGCTGGCCGCGTGGGTGTTCCGCACGGACGGCTTCTCGCTCAACAGCGACGCGATCCTTGACGTGCAGGTCAAGCGCCTGCACGAGTATAAGCGCCAGCTTCTGTGCGCGATGCACATCACGCAGCTGCAGCTCATGCTGCACGATGATCCGGACCGGCCGTTCCAGCCGCGCACGTTCCTGTTTGCGGCCAAGGCCGCACCCGGCTATGCGACGGCCAAGCGCATCATCCAGCTGCTGTGCTCGCTCGCGGCCGATGTGAACAGCGACCCCGTCTGCCGCGGCAGGCTGCAGGTGTACTTCCTGCCGAACTACCGCGTCTCCGCCGCCGAGATGCTCATGCCCGCCGCGCAGGTGTCCGAGCAGATCTCGACCGCCGGCAAGGAGGCCAGCGGCACCGGCAACATGAAGCTCATGATGAACGGCGCCGTCACGATCGGCACGCTCGACGGCGCGAATGTCGAGATGTTCGAGCAGCTCGGTGCGGACAACATGTTTCTCTTCGGCCTGCGCGCCGACGAGGCCGAGGCGCTGCGCACCGCGGGCTACGACCCGCAGACCTATGTCCGCCGCAGCCCGTGGCTTGGGCGCGTGCTCGAGCGTATGAGCCGCGGCTATGCCGACGGCGAGAGCTATGCAGATCTTGTCGGCGGCCTGCTCTACGGCGGCGACCCGTACCTGCTGCTCGCGGACTTTGACGACTATGCCGCCACGCATGAGCGGCTGTATGCGGCGATCGCCGACCCTGCCGCGCGCGCGCGGCTCTCGCTCGTAAATATTGCCCGCAGCGGCATCTTCGCTGCCGACCGCGCCGTGCGCGAATACGCCGAGCGCATCTGGGAGGTGCAGGTATGAACCCTTATGTCTGTGTTGTCGGCGCAGTCAATCTCGACATCTGCGGCCGTCCGTCGCGCAAGCTCATCTTCCGCGACTCCAATCCCGGCACGGTCACGCTCACGCCCGGCGGCGTCGGGCGCAACATCGCGCACGACCTGCGTCTGCTCGGCGTGGAGGTGAAGTTCCTCACCGCCTTCGGCGGCGACTCGCACGCCCAGCTCCTGCGCAACGACTGCGTGGAGCTCGGCATGGACCTTGGCTGCGCGCTCGACGTGTCCGGCGGGCGCACGTCGACGTACCTGTACATTACGGATGAGCGCGGCGAGATGCAGCTCGGCCTGTCCGACACGGACATCTCCGCCGCCATCACGCCGGACTATCTGAGCCGCCATCTGGACGAGCTCAACGGGGCGGCCGCCGTCGCCATCGACGGCAACCTGACGAGCGAGACGATCGCGTGGCTGGGTGCGCACTGCACGGCGCCGCTTTTTGCAGACCCCGTCTCCGTCACGAAGGCGGAGCGGATGCGCCCCGCACTCGGCGCACTGCACACGTTCAAGCCCAACCTCACCGAGGGACAGAACCTCACGGGGGAGTCCTCACCTGAGGGCGTGGTCGCGGCGCTGCTGGCACAGGGTGTGCAGCGCGTGTTCCTGAGCATGGGGGGCGACGGCATCCTCGCCGCAACGCGTGACGAAACGGTGCACCTGCCGTGCCTGCCCACCTGCATGGTCAACACGACCGGCGGGGGAGACGCGGTCATGGCGGCGCTCGTCTGGGCGTATCTTGAGGGGCTCGATCTGCGCGAGACCACGGCGGCCGCTCTGCGCGCCGGAAAGGCCACGGTCGAATATCCCGGCACGAACAATCCCGACCTCGGCGTGCTCGTCCACGGCTGAGGCAGATCCAAACAGAAAAAAACAGCAGACTTCCAGTGCCGGAAGCCTGCTGTTTTCTTATATCCATATCGCGATGCGGTAAACGACTGCCGCGGTGCACCATGCCGCCGCGCAATATCCCGCCGCCGCTGCAAACGCAGCGAGTCTGCTGCCGAGCTCCTGACGCATGGCCGCCTGCGCCGCCACACACGGCGCATACAGCGCCGTGAACACGAGAAAGCTCGCGGCGGCCTCGGGGGAGAACACCTGCGGCAGCACCGCCGTCAGCTCGCCCCCGAGCAGCACGCCGAGCGTGGACAGCACCGTCTCTTTAGCCAGCAGCCCGGTCACGAGCGCGGTCGCGGCGCGCCAGTCGCCGAAGCCGAGCGGCTGAAACACCGGAGCGATCACCCGCCCGGCCGCGGCCAGCAGGCTCTCGTCGGCATTTGCGGCTACGCGCCACGCCGGGGTGAACGTGCGCAGCACCCACACGCCAATGCTCGCCGCGAGGATGACCGTGAACGCCCGCGCGAGAAATTCCCGCGTCCGCTGCCGCATCCGCCGCAGCACGCTGTGTGCGTCCGGCCAGCGGTAGTCCGGCAGCTCCATGACAAAGGGCGCTGCTTCCTGCCGTCCCATGCAGCCGAGCAGCTTGGCTGCACCCACCGCCGTCCCGATGCCGAGCGCGTACAGCGCCAGAAACACCAAGGCGCTGCGCTGCGGGAAAAACGCGGCGGCAAAGGCCGCGTACACCGGCGCCTTCGCGCTGCAGCTCATCCACGGCGTGAGCAGGATCGTCAGTACCCGGTCGCGCCGTGCGGGCAGCGTGCGCGCGGCGAGCACCGCCGGCACGCTGCATCCGAAGCCCAGCAGCAGCGGCACGGCGCTCTGCCCGCTCAGCCCCAGGCGCCGCAGCGGGCAGTCCGTCACGAAGGCCACACGCGCGAGATAGCCAGTGTCCTCCAGCAGGGAGAGAAAGAAAAACAGCACCAGGATCACCGGCAGAAACGCCGCCACGCTCCCAACGCCCGCAAACACGCCCTCGCGCACCAGCGCGCGCAGCAGCGGCCTTGCGTCCAGCGCCAAAAGCGCGCCGTCCGCCGCGTCTGCGAGCCATGCGATGGCGTGCGCGAGCACTCGGCTCAGATACGGCCCGACGACGTGAAACGTCAGGCAACACACACCGCCGAGCAGCGCCGCCATCGCGGGGTAGGCCGTATACCGCCCCGTGAGCACGCGGTCGATGCGCGCGCTGCGCCGGTGCCCGGGCAGCGTCTGCGGCAGGGTGAAAAACCGTGTCAGCCTGTCCACCTGCGCAAAGCGTGCCGTTGGCAGCGCCTCGCCGCGCGTGAGCCCAGTCTCGCGCTCCATGCGCGCGACGGCTTGCCGTGCCGCCTCCGGTGCGTGATCGCCGTGTGCACTGTCGAGCCACTGTGTCGCCGCAAGCACCGGCGGCAGTCCCGCCCTGCGCGCTTCATCTGCAAGCAGCCGGGCGAGCGTGCGCACGCAGCCTTGCACCGCGCCTGGGGCCAGCGCGCGCCATGGATCGGGCGGCGGGCCGTGAGATGCCTGCACGGCTGCGTCCAGCAACGCATCCAGCCCCTCACCCAGCGCCGCGCTCACCGGTACGACCGGGATGCCCAGCGCCCGCGCCAGCCCCGTCGTGTCCACCGCGCCGCCGCCGGCACGCAGCGCGTCCATCACGTTCAGCGCCAGCACGACCGGCACGCCCAGCTCCAGCAGCTGCAGCGTCAGATACAGGCTGCGTGCCGGGCACGTTGCGTCCGCGATGCTGATGATCGCGTCCGCCTCGCCGCCGAGCAGATACGCGCGCGTGACGCGCTCCTCGTCCGAGAAGGGGCGCAGTGCATACACGCCCGGCAGGTCCACGAGCGTCACGTCCGGCCGCGCGCGGCATACGCCGGTGCTGCGCGTGACGGTCACGCCCGGGAAGTTGCCCGTGCGCGCATTCGCCCCCGTAAGCGCGTTAAAGAGCGTTGTTTTGCCGCAGTTGGGGTTGCCCGCAAGCGCGAGGATCATGGCCGTGCCTCCCTTTTTCGGATAGCACAGCCTATGCGCAGACAAAAAGCGGTAGACTTGTACACGCGTGGGATGGTAAAATAAAGCTGCGGCAAATGAAAACGCCGCCCGTGATTGGGCGGCGTGCGTTTTGCTGAGATGATGCGATTCCGGGCAGGATGACAGAGCAGCGGGGGCGCTCGAGGGGGCGAAGGGCCCGCCTCGAATGCAATCTGATTGCTGCCTGTGCGCGGATCTATCCGGGCACAGACAGCAAAACGCCGCCCGTGATTGGGCGGCGTGATTCGGTTTTCGCTTTAACGGAACGTGGCGGCGCAGTCACAGATGTGCACGTCGACGCCCTTGCCGGCGGCGAAGTCATTGAGCTTCTGCATGAGTTTCTCGCGGTTGGCGTTGACGATCTTCGTAGCCAGACGCTGCTTCTGATCCTGCGACATGGTGCGCAGAATGCCCTTGACGATGCGTGACGAGGCCTCGGGCGTGTTGCACGCGAGCTTGAGCACGGGGTTGATATTGCCGCTCTGGCTCAGCGCCTCGAGCACGAGCGGGAGCTGGGAATCGAGCTTATCGGTGTAGTCCAGACTCTCGATCCGGAAGGTAACTTCGATCATGTTGAAAAACTCCTTTGATACATTTCGTGAATGGGCAGCATTATAGCAGAAACTTTTTGCGATTTCCACCGTTGCGGCACAAAAAAGCTGACAACATTTCCACAATCACACGCAGGAGGCGACCCGGATGTACGATAACGATCACTTGGACGAGCAATGGCTGCGGCAAACGCCGCTGCCGCGCCGCCGGAGCGGTGCGGGCTGCGGGCTGACGCTGCTGCTGGTGCTGCTGCTCGTGCTGGCGGGCGTGGTGTTTTATCCGCGCATCCGTGCGCGGCTCACGCCGGTGCAGACGGTGCAGATCCAGCGCGAGTCATCCGTCCTGCCGGATACTGCGCCGAACTGCAGCGCGAACCCGCGCGTCGCCGCCGTGCTGCACACGGCGATGCGCGAGCAGACGGATGCGGTCGTCTACGGCTGCGACGCCGACACGCTCACCGCCTGCCTGGGCGAGCTGCTCGACGATCCGGAGCTCTGGGTGCGCTCGTACCGCTACACGGTGTACGGCGGGGTGAATGCGCACATCACCGTCACGTTCGACTGGGTCTATCCCGATGACGGTCCGGCGCGCCGCGCGCAGCTTGCGCAGACGGCAGACGGTCTGCTTGCCGCCGCCCCGGCGGAGGACTACGAGCGCGCGCTGTATCTCTACGACTGGCTGCTCACGCACGTTACCTACACCGAGCGGGAGACGTATGACCAGACGGCCTATGCCGCCGTCTGCGAGGGACAGGCCGTCTGCGGCGGCATTGCCGATGCGTATGTCTATCTGCTCGAGCGCGGCGGTATTCCGGCGCGCGCCGTCACGGGCACGTCCGTGTCCTCGAGCGGCGCAAGCGAGCGTCACGCGTGGGTCGCGGCCGAGCTCAACGGCGCGGTCTACTACTTTGACCCCACGTGGGATCTGCAGGACGAAGGGAGCGCGGAGGCACTGCCGGACTATCTCAGCCACACGTGGTTCGCGCTCACGGCGGCGCGCATGGCCGTGCGCCACACGCCGGACGCGACCGGACTCTGGCCGGACAGCCGCGCGAATGCCGATAATTACTATGTCCGCAGCGGCTATACGGCGGCGGAGGCGACCGTCGCTGCGGCGGCTGCCGCCGTGCGCAGCCAGTGGGAGGATGGGCGCGCCGTGCTGGAATTCCGCTGCGAGTCGCCGGAGGTCTATGATGAGATGCGCGCGCTGCTCTTTGACCGCGACCGTCTCTGGGACGTTTACCGTGCACTCGGAAGCCGCGCCGCCTCATCGGGTTATCAGTGTGTGGACGACCAGCAGGTCATCCGCCTCGTGCCAAGACAATAAGAAAACTGCACGCCCAAACGGGTGTTTTGAGTCTGTCAAAAAGTAATACTTTTTGACAAAGGGGTTTGCAGTCTGCTGCGCGCATAATTTGTGCGCCGCCGGCGCACAAATTCCACACTTGCAGCCTGAGAAGTATTTTCTTCGCCGCACATGTCGCCGAAGAAAATGATTGGACCTTCTTTGCGCCTGCGGGCGCAAACTCTACGAGGTTCTATGACAAACCGAAAAACTGCACGCCCAAACGGGCGTGCAGTTTTTTGCGCTTATTTCGTTTCCTGATCGGCGTTCATGCTCAGGTAGGCGTTGATGAAGCCGTCAATGTCACCGTCCATGACGGCCTGAATGTTGCCGTTTTCAAAGCCGGTGCGGTGGTCCTTGGCCAGCGTGTACGGCATGAACACGTACGAGCGGATCTGGCTGCCCCATTCGATCTTGAGCTGGACGCCCTTGATATCGGAGATCTTCTCCAGATGCTCACGCTCCTTGATCTCGGCCAGACGCGCACGGAGCATATTCTTGCAGTTTTCGAGGTTCTGGAAGTGGCTGCGCTCGACCTGACTGGACACGACGATGCCGGTCGGGATGTGCGTCAGACGCACGGCAGACGAGGTCTTGTTGACCTTCTGACCGCCCGCGCCGGACGAGCGGTACACGTCCATCTTGATGTCCTCGTCGCGCAGCTCGATCTCGCTGTCCTCGGTGATCTCGGGCATGACCTCCACGGCGGCGAACGACGTGTGGCGGCGGCCAGAGGCGTCAAACGGGCTGATGCGCACGAGACGGTGGATGCCGTTCTCGCTCTTGAGGAAGCCGTAGGCGTTCTCGCCCTCGATCATGATGGTCGCGCTCTTGATGCCGGCCTCGTCGCCGTCGAGATAGTCCATGAGCTTGACGGTGTAGCCGTGGCGCTCGGCCCACATGTTGTACATACGGTAGAGCATGCTCGTCCAGTCCTGCGCCTCGGTGCCGCCGGCGCCGGCGTGGAAGGTGAGGATGGCGTTGTTCGCGTCATACTCGCCGGTCAGCAGCGTTTCGAGCCGCATGGATTCGAGCGTCTCCTCAAAGGACTGGAACTCGCTCTCGAGGTCGGGCAGCATCGAGTCGTCGTCCTCCTCGACGGCCATCTCGCACATGGTCAGCATATCCTCCCATGCGCCGGTGAGCTTGGCGTAGCGCTCAAGCTTGTGCTTGAGCGTCTTGATGCGCTTTTGCACGCGCTGGCTGTTTTCGGTGTCGTTCCAGAAACCGTCCTGCGCGCTCTCCTCCTCGAGCTTTTCGACCTCGTTGCGCGCCTCGTCGAGATGCAGCGCGCCGCCCAGATCGTCCAGCGCCGGACGGAGGTTGTTGAGTTTGTTCTTGTATTCCTCAAATGCAATGGATGCCATAGGTTGAATCCTGCCTTTTTTCAGTCTAACTTACTTATTATAATCAAAAAACACGCGCTTGTAAAGAAAAACCGCGCTTATTCCGCCTCGGCCTTCGGCTGGATGGACTCGTCGTTGACGATCCAGTTTTGCACGTCGATGATCTCGATGCCGTCGTCGCCGATGCGGTTGACGACGCGCGTGATGCCGGAGTTGATGATCATGCGCCGGCACATGGCGCACGAGGTCGTGTCGTGCAGAAGCTCGCCGTCGGCGGCGCTGCGCCCGACGAGGTAGAGCGTGCCGCCGATCATGTCGCGCCGCGCGGCGGAGATAATGGCGTTGGCCTCGGCGTGGACGCTGCGGCAGAGCTCATAGCGCTGACCGCTGGGAATATTGAGCTGCTCGCGGTTGCAGTAGCCGAGCTGCGAGCAGTTGACGCGGCCGCGCGGCGCGCCGTTGTAGCCGGTGGAGAGGATCTCGTCATTTTTGACGATGATCGCGCCGTATTTGCGCCGCAGGCAGGTCGAGCGGTCGAGCACCGCGTCGGCAATGTTGAGATAGTATTTGTCCTTGCTCATGCGCTGATCCATGTTGGACGCGCCTCCTTCGCATAATTTCCTAGCATATATCATATCGGAAATGCTCCGCCGCGTCAAGAGCTGCACTGGTATTCTGTGCGCGTGTGTGCTATACTGACCGGCAGGTGACGCTTATGAAAGAAAACTATCAAAAGCAGCTCGACGCGCTGCTCGCCACGCTCCCGCCGGAGAGCAAACCGCGCCTGCTGCTGCAGAGCTGCTGCGGTCCGTGCAGCAGCTACGTGCTGGAGTACCTCACACGGTATTTTCGCGTGACCGTGCTGTACTACAATCCGAACATCCAGCCGCGCGCGGAATACGACCGCCGCCTCTACTGGCAGCAGGAGCTCATCCGCCGGCTTCCAACGCCGGAGCCGGTGGCGCTGCTCGCGTGCGACTATGACGGGCAGCGCTATATCGACGCCGTCCGCGGCCTCGAGCGTGAGCCGGAGGGCGGTGCGCGCTGCACGGTGTGCTTCCGCCTGCGTCTTGAGGAGACGGCGCGGCAGGCACGGGCGCACGGGTTCGACTATTTCGGCACGACGCTCACCGTTTCGCCGCACAAGGACGCGCAGCGCCTCAACACCATCGGCGCCGAGCTTGCGCAGCAATACGGCGTGCGCTGGCTGCCGTCGGACTTCAAAAAGCGTGAGGGCTACAAGCGCAGCATTGAGCTGTCCCGCCAATATGGGCTCTACCGGCAGGAATATTGCGGCTGCCTGTACAGCAAACCGGTTGACAACGGCCGGACGGAGGAGTAGAATAACCGCCGTCACAATTTCAACAGGCGCAGGTGCCATACCCCTGCGCGCACAACGTGTGCAACGAAAAAAATGGGAGGAATTGAATTATGCACATCACCACGAGAAAATTGGCCGCCGCGGCGGTCACGGGAGCGGCCTATGCGGCCCTGACGATGCTTTTGGCGCCGATCAGCTACGGAGCGATCCAGTGCCGGGTCTCGGAGGTGCTGTGCATTTTGCCGTTTTTCATCCCCTGCACGGCATGGGGGCTGTTCGCCGGCTGCGCGATCGCGAATCTGCTGAGCGCGGCGGGCATTTTTGACGTTGTCTTCGGCTCGCTGGCGACGCTGCTGGCGGCGCTGTGCACGGCGTGGCTCGGCCGCGGGCGCGGCGCGCAGTCGTGGCTGCGGTGCGTCCTTGCGGCGCTCATGCCGGTCGTGTTCAATTTTGTGTTTGTCGGCGCGGTGCTCACGTGGTCGCTCACGGACGCCGCGTTCCCGCACCTGAATGCATCGTTCTGGCTCTTCGGCGGTCAGGTCGCGCTCGGCGAGGTCGCCGTGCTTGGCATTCTGGGCCTGCCGCTCATGCGCCTGCTGCCGCGCAACCCGAAGTTCCGGGAGATCATTTGCAGCTATCAAAAGGAGTGACGGAGCATGACCCGCTCAAGCGGTATCCTGCTGCCGGTGTCGGCTCTGCCGGGGCCGTGCGGCATCGGCGATCTGGGCACAGCTGCCCGGGAATTTATCGATTTTCTCGCTGCTGCCGGGCAGCGCTACTGGCAGATCCTGCCTCTCAACCCGCCGGACAGCGCGCACTCGCCGTACCTGTCGGCGTCGACCTTTGCCGGCAGCATCGATCTGCTGTCGCCGGAGCCGCTCATGGCGCGCGGCGCGCTCACGGCGGACGAGGTGTGCGCCGTCAACTGGGGCGGCGATCCGATGCGCGTGGACTACGCGCGCGTGCACGTGGGCAAGACTGCGCTCTGGGCCGCGGCATTTGCGCGCGAACAGGCAGCCGTCACGCCCGCGCTGCGCGCCGCGCTTGCGGCCGAGCCGTGGCTCATGGATTACTGCCTGTATATGGCCATCAAGGAGGCGCAGGGCGGCGCACCGTGGTACGCATGGCCGTCTGCGCTGCGCGACCGTGACCCCGCCGCGCTCACAGAGGCTGCCGCGCAGCTCGATGCGCGCGTGCTGCTGCACGCCTATTTGCAGACGGAGTTTACCCGCCAGTGGGACGCGGTGCGCGCCTATGCGCACGCGCACGGTGTGCGTATCATCGGCGACCTGCCCATGTACGTCGCCGCCGACAGCGCGGACGTCTGGGCGAAGCCGGGGCAGTTCTGCCTTGACCCGGACGGACAGCCGAGCGCCGTTGCCGGTGTCCCGCCGGACTATTTCTGCGCCGACGGTCAGCTTTGGGGCAACCCGCTCTATGCGTGGGACGTCATGAAGGCGGACGGCTTCCGGTGGTGGAAAGACCGCGTTCGCGGTGCGGCAAAGCGGTATGATGTGGTGCGTATTGACCATTTTCGCGCCATTTCGAGCTATTGGGTGGTGCCGCGCGGCGAGTTGACCGCGCGCGGCGGCCATTGGGCGCCCGGCCCCGGACCTGCGCTGCTGCAGGCGCTGCACACGGCGGCGCCGGAGCTCGAGCTGATCGCGGAGGATCTCGGCACGATCGACGACGACGTGCGCCGGCTCGTCGCGCGATCCGGCTGTCCGGGGATGCGCGTGCTGCTCTTCGGCTTTGACCCCAGCGGCACGTCCGAGCACCGCCCGGATCGCGTGCGCGCGCACAGCGTCTGCTATGTCGGCACGCACGACAATGAGCCCGCCGCTGCGTGGGCGGCACTCGGCGGCGCGGACGCCGACTATGCCATGCGCTGCCTCGGCGTGTACGATGTGGCGCGTCTGCCCGAGGCGCTGCTGCGCGCCGGCATGGGCTCGCGCGCGGAGCTGTTTGTCGCGCAGATGCAGGACGTGCTCGGCCTCGGCGCGGAGAGCCGCATGAACACCCCCGGCACGGCCGGCGGCAACTGGGTCTGGCGGCTGCTGCCCGGTCAGGCGGACGCACAGACGGCTGCGCGCCTGCTTGCACGCACACAGGCGGCCTGCCGCGCCTGACGGAAAAATGAAGCAGCGGACACCGTTTTTTTCGGTGTCCGCTGCTTTTTTCTGGTCGTCAGACGATGACGGCGCGTACCTGCTCGATGAGCGTGGTGTAAAACAGCGCATAGCCTGCCTCGGACAGGTGGATGCCGTCCTCGGCATTGCTCGCGCGCGGATCGACCCCGTCGAGAAAACGATCGCGCGGGTCTACGCACGGCACGTCCAGCTCGGCGGCGATGGTGCACACGAGACCGGAATAACGCTCCTGCGTGCGGTAGATGCGCCGCACGTCGCCCAGCCACTGCATGACGCCGGCGGCGCTCGCGCCGTTGTGGTCGATGCAGGCGAGATATTTCACCTCGTCGATCGGCGGCAGGGTCGTGAAGATGGGGCGCACGCCCGCCTCACGCAGCATCTGCACGATGGACGTGAGATTTGCACGGAATTCATCCGCCAGCACCACGGGGTCGTGGTGCTGCTCGGGGTGGGCGGCCACGTCCGCCCAGTCGTAGTTGCAGTCGTTGCCGCCATATTCGATAAGCGCCCAGTCATAGCGGTGGCCGCGCGCGAGGTCGCGCTGCACGAGCGTGACGCCCTTGCGCGAGGTCGCGCCGAAGACGGATTTGTTCGTCACCTCGGCGTCTACACCGGCAAGCGGAGCCTCAAACAGATCGGTGTGAAAATGATACCGGAGCTGCTCGTCCGGCAGTGTGCCCTTCATCAGTGAGTCGCCGTATACGGCGATGCGCAGCTTTTGTTCCATTGTGAGACCCTCCTGCAGGTGGTGTTTTCACTATGATACCGACAGACACTTAAAAATCCATTAGAAAAGTGTAAAGAAAGCGAAAACGCGGCGTCCGCCGCGTTTTCGCTTTCATTCGATCGGTTATTTCCACAGCGCGGGGGGATACGTCCCGTCGGTATGCAGGGCGCGCAGCGCCGCAACGACGCCGGGCTTGTCGTCCTGATATGTCAGGCCGAACCAGTGCTCGTCCGTCTGCAGTACGCGCGTGCGCACGCGGCTTTGCGCCGTGAGCGCGTCCATCATCACGGGCAGCAGACACTCGCGCTTTTCATCACCGGGCGTGAGCGTGTGCACAAAGTCGTCAAAATATTGCGCCATCACGTCCAGCATCTGCGGATGATAGCCCCACAGGTTCATGCTCACGAGTGCTTCGGGGTCGAGCACGATGCCCTCGCCCTCACCGGACATGTCGCGGATCAGACCGTCGGGGCAGAGCCGGATCTTGTACGTCTCCTGCACCTTGCGCAGCAGGCCGTCCCGCGTCGCGCACACGCCGCGCGTGACCGTGCCGAAGGGGCTGACGGTGTTTTTCAGCCGGTAGCCGACCATGGCGGCATCCTGCGCGCCGCCCAGCTCCGGCAGCGCGGCGGCGATGGCGTCGAGCGCGCCGCGGCCGTAAAAATCATCGGCGTTGATGACGGCAAAGGGCGTCCGGATCACATCGCGCGCGCACAGCACGGCGTGCACCGTGCCGAGCGGCTTTTTGCGCTGTGCCAGCTCCGGGCGCGCCGCGGTGAAGCGGTCGGGCGTCTGGAATGCGTAGTCGATCCGGATGCCGGTGCGCTGCTCGATGCGGTCGCCGAAGAGCGCGCGCACGTCCTCCAGCATCGACGGCTTGATGATGAGCACGATGCGGTCGAAGCCGGCGCGCAGCGCGTCATAGATCGCGTACTCCATGAGGATCTCGCCGTCGGGGCCGAGACGCTCGATCTGCTTGACGCCGCCATAGCGCGAGCCGAGGCCGGCCGCCATTACTACCAGGGTCATATCCATATGCGGTGAACCTTTCTGTCTGTTATAAAGATCGTAACATACAACATAGCACAAATGGAGCGAAACTGTCAATCTTTGTGTGCTGCCAAAATGCGCTCTGGAAGAGCAAACCATTGCAAAAACAGGATAAGTGCGGTAAAATCGCTTCGACCTGTGAGACCTGAAGGATCTTCGGTGTGACATTTTCCGAAAAGGAGGACGGGCGCGCACGCGGCGCGTCCGGAAAGATGATGAAGCGAATCTTGTCTTTTTTTCTGACTGTGGCTCTGTCGGCGGCGTTGCTGGCACCGGCTGCGTCGGCGGCGAATGAGGCTGCGGCGAGCAAGGATACCGACTGGCTGTACATCACGATCGACCCCGGCCACGGCGGCGACGGCGCGGGCGGCTATGACCCCGGTGCGATCAACAGCACCTACGGCTATCAGGAGGCGGACTGCGTGCTCAGGATCGGCCTCTATCTCAAGCAGGAGCTCGAGACCTACCGCCATGTCCACGTGGACATGACGCGCGAGGACGCCAAAGGCACGAGCGCCACGGCACCGCTGAGCAAGGTGCAGGGACGTGTGGATTTCGCGCAGCAGAAGGGCTCTGACCTGCTCGTGAGCCTGCACCTGAACGGTGCCGCCACGCAGTCTGCGCACGGCGCGCTGATCCTTGCGAGCAACGGCAACTATGACGCCAAGTGCGCGGACATCGTCGACGGTGTCGGCACGAACATCCTCACGCAGCTTGGCAAGCTCGGTCTCGACACGAGCCGCGGCCTTGTCAAGGAGGGCTCGCACGACGGCACGACCTATCCCAACGGTAAGCTCGCCGATTATTACGGCATCGTCCGCTACGGTCAGCTTGCGCACATCCCGTCGCTGATCATTGAGCACTGCTTCATCAGCAGCGACAGCGACAGCGCGCAGTTCCTCTCGAGCGAGGCAAAGCTGCAGGCGATGGCGCAGGCGGATGCGCGCGGCATCGCGGCGTATTACGGCCTTGAGAAGAAGGCGGAGGGCGAGACCGACCCCGAGCCGGCCTTCCGCGACTGCCGCAAGCACTGGGCGAGGGAATACGTTGACGCCGCCGCAGCCGCCGGCTGGGTGTCCGGCGTCGGCAATGGGCTCTTCGCCCCGGACGACGCACTCACGCGCGGTATGTTCGTGACTATGCTGGCAGGGCTTGCCGGCGTGAACGAGGCGGACTATCCCGGCAGCCGGTTTTCGGACGTCGCGGCGAGCGCGTGGTATGCGCCCGGCGTATCCTGGGCAGCATCGGAAGGGATCGTCTCCGGCGTGGGCGACGGGAAGTTTGAACCGAACCGCAACATCACCCGTCAGGAGATGGCGGTGATCATGGCGGGTTACCTCGCCTGGAAGGGCATCGACACGACGCCGGGCACCGAGGCCTCCGCCTACAACATTGCAGACCTGGACGACATTGCCCCGTGGGCGCTCGAGAGCGTCTGCTTCTGCTATGAGAAGGGCCTGCTGTCCGGCCGCGGCACGGGCTTTGCGCCGCTGGCCAACGCCACGCGTGCCGAGGCGTGCGTTGTGCTGTGCGGGCTCCATGACTTTCTGACCGCGTCCGGCGGTTGACTTCCTGCGTCATTGGCGTATAATAAAACCAACATATTGTTGAAACGGAGGAAACCCCAACTATGAGCGACCATCACAACGAAACCCCTGAAAATTGCACCCACGACTGCTCGACCTGCGGCGAAAACTGCGAGCACGCAGCCGAGTCTCTGCAGCAGGCGCTGCGTCCGGGCGCCCGTGTTGACAAGGTCATCGCGGTCGTCTCCGGCAAGGGTGGCGTCGGCAAGAGCCTCGTGACGAGCCTGCTCGCCTGCGAGATGCAGCGCCGCGGCCATCAGGCTGCCGTGCTCGATGCCGATATTACCGGCCCCTCGATCCCGCAGGCGTTCGGCGTCCACGGCAGCGCCATGGGCGGCGAAGATTTCCTGTATGCCAACCGCACCCGCACCGGCATCGAGATCATGTCCATCAACCTCCTGCTCCCGAACGAGACCGACCCCGTCGTCTGGCGCGGCCCGGTCATCGCGGGCGCCGTGACCCAGTTCTGGACCGACGTCCAGTGGGAGAATGTGAACTATATGTTCGTCGACATGCCTCCCGGAACGGGCGACGTGCCGCTGACGGTGTTCCAGTCCCTGCCCGTGGCGGGCGTGGTCGTCGTCACGTCTCCGCAGGAGCTTGTCGGCATGATCGTCGACAAGGCTGTCAATATGGCCGACATGATGCACGTGCCCGTGCTCGGCATCGTTGAGAACATGGCCTACTACACCTGCCCGGACTGCGGCAAGCAGCACGCCATCTTCGGCGAGAGCCACATCGAGGCCATTGCCGCCAAGCACGGCATCCCCAACACGGCCAAGCTGCCCATCGACCCCGCCATCGCGGCGGCGTGCGATGCCGGCCGCATCGAGGACGTGCAGGGCGATTGGCTCAGCAGCCTCGCCGACGCCATCGAGGGCAAGTAATTCCCGTAAGAACAGAAAAACCGCTCTGCGAAATGCAGAGCGGTTTTTTTGCTGTGTTTTACCATTTGTTGATGACCTTCTCGGCGAAGCCGGGGAGGTCTTTTACGTTCAGCACCGTGCCGTCGTCGAGCACGGCGCGGCCGTTGAAGACGCCGAACACCTGGTGCTGGTCGGACTTGATGAGCCCCACGTCCGAGCAGCTCGCGCGGTCGAGCACGGGGGTGTAGTCCATCTCGAAGCGGCCGTCGTCGCTCGTGAAGGTCCACGGCTGCATATAGTCCGGCGTGGCCTTGCCGCCGTCACCGGGGATGTGGAAGGTGACCTGACTGAGCTTGTGCGCGCGGCCCTTGTAAAAGAGCATGTTCTCGCTTGCGGCGCTCGTGTTGCCGAAGCCGTAGCCGATGTTGAAGCCGAAGCGCTCCCCGTCCACGAGACCGGAGGCGCTGCCCCAGTACCACGTGTTTTTGTACGTCCACACGCCGCGCCCCCAGTCGAGCACGGCGAAGCTGTCCGCCGGGTCAAAGGTGTAGGTGCGGTTGTAGTAGCCGTAGGTCACCGTGCCCTCGGCGCGCATGCAGTTGATCTTCTGGTTGAAGTAGAAGTGCTTGTCCTTGTCAAAGGGCGTGGCGATGACCATGGACTCGGGCGGGATGTCCGAGAGCGTCACCTTCGCATACAGCGACCCCTCGGGGCCGAAGTGATCCATCTGTGCGATGAGTACGCGCTTGTCGCCCTCGTTTTTGAGCAGGATGCTGTAGTGCTTGCCGGAGCTGCTCACATCGCCGTGCTCGCTGCTCTCGGGCAGACCGATCTTGCCGTTGGTGAAGGCCTTCATCGGGCTTTTCGTGATCTGCCAGCCCTCGTCGAGGTTGAGCAGGGAGATGGAGTCGAGCCCCATGTAGCTGTTGTCCGCGATGGTCAGGGCAAGGGCAAAGTGCCCGTTGTTGACGCAGTAGTAGTCCCACTCCTTGATGCGCATTTTGCCGGCCTTGATGTCGCTGCGGCGATAGATGGGCAGCAGGGTCTTGGCGTAGCCGGGTTCTGTCAGGTTTCCGCTCGCGTCGAGCAGGGGTCGGCGCTCGGTGATCTCGTGCTGATTCATGCTTCGCGCTCCTTTTTGATCTGCCGGATGTCCCGACCCGCGAACGGGAGCGTCTGATATTCGCCCGCGATGCGCGACAGGATCTGCGGCGTGTATTTTTTCTGCAGCTCCTCGTTGGAGCAGTTGGTGCTGATGATGGTGGCCTTTTTGCGCGTCAGGCGCGTGTTGATGAGCGTGTAGAGGGCGCTCGTGGAGTAGGCCGTGATCATTTCCGTGCCGAGATCGTCGAGGATCATCAGGTCACAGCCGAGATACTGCTCCACGCGCTGCGCGGCGGCCTCGCCGTCGGCGCTGCTGCGCTGGAACTTTGCGCACTCGAACGCGTCGAGCGCGCTCGCTGCCGTTTCATAGGCGACGGCGTAGCCCGCGCCCGCGACCACGCGCGCGATGCACGCGGACAGATACGTCTTGCCCAGCCCCGTGCTGCCCTGCAGCAGCAGGTTCATCGTGCCGGGGTGAAACGTCTGCGCGAACGTGCGGCAGACCTGAAACACGCGCTCCATCTTCGGGCGCGCGCTCTCATCATAGAGCGTGAGGTCGAAGTGCTCGAACGACTCGTCGCCGCTTTGCAGCAGGCGGCTGAGGTCGCGCGTGAGCTCGGCGTTGTAGCGCCGCAGCAGGCATTTGCACGGCTGCCCCTGCACGTAGCCTGTGTCATGGCAGCGGGGGCAGGTGTAAATGTCGTCGGTATAATCCACCGGCAGGTGGTACGCCGTCAGCAGCTCGGCGCGCTGCGCCTGCGTGTCGAGGTTCGCGCGCTCGAGCGCGCGCAGCTCGTCCGCCGGGTCGCTGCCGTGGCGCATCGTCAGGCCGACGAGCGTGATCATCTGCTGCTGCAGCGTCTGGTCGAGCGCGCGCAGACCGGGCACGCGGCGATAGGCGTCGTCCACGCGGCGGCGGTGCTCGCGCTCATTTTCCGCGCGCTGCTGCGCGATCTGCTCGCGGGCGCGCGCCAGATAGATCCCATTGCGGGCCATGCCGGTCCCTCCTTAGGTGTTGGTCTGCTCCATTTTGCGGAGCATCTGTTCCACGCGATCGAGATCGTCGCGGTCGGCTGCGGGCGCGGCGGCAGCCGCGCGGTGCTTGCCCGCTGCGCGCGGGTCGCCGCTGCTGATCTCGTCGAGCGTGTGCAGCCCTTTTTCGTGCCAGCTCATGAGGATGCGGTTGAGATAGGGCCACTTGCGCGCGCCGGTCGCCACGACCGTGCGGTCATATGCCTCGGCGATCGCCTCGCAGTCAAAGCCCATGTCCAGCCAGCTCGTGATGTAGCCGCGCTCGGTGCGGCTCGGCGCCCGGTCGCAGATCTGCAATACCTGCAGCACCTGCTGCGCAAGGTCGCGCCGCGCCTGACGCCGCTGCAGAAATTCCTCCGCCTGCGCCGTCGTGTGGATCTCCTGATCGGCCCACGCGTAGGCCTCCTTTTCGATCCGGCGCATCGTCGGCGTGCCGGCGTGGCCGCGCTCGGCGCGGTATTCCTGAAAGACATAGTGGATCAGCTCCATGAGCACGTCGGCCGGGAGACCGAGATAGTCGCGCAGCCCGAGCAGCATGTTCATTTCGGGCGTCGTGAGCTTGCGGCCGTAGAGCTGCTCGGCCTCGCGGCGCACGGTCTGCATGGGCCCGTCGCTGAGCATCCGGGTGGAGATGTCCTCCGCCGTGTACTGCGGCAGCTCGGCCGCGGGCATGAGCTTCGGCTCGGCAGTGACCGGCCGGTCGTCCGCGGGTGCGGTGCGGCGCTGTGCCGGGGCGGGCTGTTCTTTTCCGGCGGCGGAGACGAGTCCGAGCGCGCACAGGCGCTCCATCGTCTGGCGCAGTTCGCGCTCGGTCAGGCCGATGCGCTCGGCGGGGAAGGACTTTCCCCCGGCGCGCAGCAGCGCGAGATATACCAGGGCGCAGCGCCCGTCCTTTTCCTGCAGCAGCTTGTCCGCTTCCTCGATCGGCAGCGACAGGCAAACCGGCCGCGACAGCGTAAATTCGGCTTGATCCATGCAATTACCCCTCGGGTCGATAGAAATTCATGATAGATTCACATTATAGCATGAAAATTGACTTGTAGCAAGAGCGGCGCCTGTGTTATAATGCGATATGTATGACTATAACTAGGAGTGGGTCTATGCTGGAATTGCTGGCACCTGCGGGCAACCTCGATGCCGTCATCGCGGCGGTGCAAAACGGGGCAGACGCGGTGTATATGGGCTTTGGCGACGGGTTCAACGCGCGCCGGAGCGCGGATAATTTCACACGGGAGTCGTTTGCAAAAGCGGTGCGCTACTGCCATATCCGCGGCTGCAAGGTCTACGTCACGCTCAACACCCTCGTGGGTGACCGCGAAATGGAGTCCGCTGCCGCGCTCGCGCAGCAGGCGTCGGACGCCGGAGCGGACGCGATCCTCGTGCAGGATCTGGGGCTTGCGCGCGTGCTGCGCGATGCTCTGCCGGATATCCCGCTGCACGCGAGCACGCAGATGAGCATCCACAACCTCGCCGGAGTCGAGGCTGCGGCCGAGATGGGCATCACCCGCGCCGTGCTCTCGCGCGAGCTCTCGCTCGAGCAGATCCGCTTCATCTCGCAGCACGCGAGCATCGAGACCGAGGTCTTTGTGCACGGTGCGCTGTGCTTCTGCTATTCCGGTCAGTGCTATATGAGCGCGCTCATCGGCCGCCGCAGCGGCAACCGCGGCGCGTGTGCGCAGCCGTGCCGCATGCAGTACAGCATGGGCGGCCGCATGGACGAGTACCCGCTGAGCCTGCGCGACAACTGCCTGGCGGATTATCTGCAGCAGCTCGATGAGGCCGGCGTCGCCTGTGTGAAGATCGAGGGGCGCATGAAGCGGCCGGAGTATGTCGCCGTGGTCACGGATGTGTACGCCAAGTGCATCCATGAGCACCGCGTGCCCACGCCGGAGGAAAATGACCGTCTTGCGCTGGCGTTTTCGCGTCAGGGCTTCACGCAGGGCTACCTGCTCGGCAAAAAGGGGCCGGACATGCTCGGCACCCGCGCGGCCGAGCCTGACCGCGAGGCCGAAAAGATGTTCACCGCCGCGCGCAAGGCATATGCCGACGGCGAGCGCCGCCGCGTGCCCGTGAAGTTTTATGCCAAGGTGCGTGCGGGCGAGCCGGTCATGGCCGCCGTCGCGGATGAGGACGGGCATCGCGCCGTGCTCACAGGGCCTGTGCCCGAGCCTGCGCAGCGCGCGCCGCTGACCGGGCAGAGCCTTGCCGATCAATTTGCCAAAACGGGCGGAACGCCCTATTATTCCACCGGCACGGAAAGCCGCATCGACCCCGGCCTGTACCTTCCGGCGGCCGCCGTCAACGACCTGCGCCGCCGGCTCATCACCGGCCTGAAGGACGAGCGCGCGGCGCTGCCCGAGCGGCGCAGTCTGCCGCTGCCGCTGCGGCCGGAGGGCAAGCGCTATTATGCCGACCCCGTGCTCATCGTGCAGGTGCATCAGGCCGAGCAGCTCACGCCGGAGCTCGCGCAGCTGTGCCCGGCGTATGTGTATGTGCCGGTCGAAATTCTTGACACGGATTTTCCGCGCGTCGCCCCGTTTCTGGAGCAGGGGGCGCAGGTCGTGGCGGTGCTGCCGCGCGTCATTACGGACGATCAGGCGGAGGATATGCACGCGATGCTCTCCCGCGCCGCCGAAAACGGTGTGCGTGAGGCGCTCGTCGGCAACATGGGGCACATCTTCTTTGCCCGCCGCGCGGGCATGCGTGTGCGCGGCGACTTCGGGCTCAACGTCTTCAACTCCTTCACCGAGGGGGTCTTGCAGCAGGCCGGGCTCGTGAGTGCGACGGCGTCGTTCGAGCTGCGCGTGGCGCAGATCCGCGACCTTGCCAAGGCGGTCGACACCGAGATGATCGTCTACGGCCGTCTGCCGTGCATGATCACCGAGCAGTGCATCATCCGCAACAGCGCGGGGCGCTGCAACTGCACCGTGCCGAACAATCTGGCCGACCGGCGCGGGGCGCTGTTCCCGGTGCTGCCGGCGTTCGGCCACCGCAACCAGATCTTCAACGCGCACAAGCTCTATCTCGCCGACAAGCATGAGGACTATGAAACGGCGGGGCTCTGGGGCGTGCGCCTCATGTTCACGACCGAGACGCCGCATGAGTGCGTCGCGGTCACGCAGAGCTATCAGGGTCTGACGGATTACCGCCCCAACGGGCTGACCCGCGGACTGTATTATCGGGGCGTGGAATGACCCGCCCGGGAGGAACGACCATGAACTGGATTCTTGCCTCCGGCTCCCCGCGCCGGCGGGAGCTGCTGGAGATGCTCGGTGTGCCGAACCTGACGATCCGTCCGGCCAAGGGACCCGAGCGTGCGACGCCGGGCGCAGGACCGGAGCAGACCGTGCGCGAGCTTGCGCTGCACAAGGCGCAGGAGGTCGCGCAGACCTGCGCGCCGGAGGACATCGTTATCGCGGCGGACACGATCGTCTATCTCGACGGCGTGATCCTCGGCAAGCCGAAGGACACGGCCGACGCCGCGCGTATGCTCACCGCCCTGTCGGGACGTGAGCACACCGTCTACACCGGCGTTGCCGTGCTGCGCGGCGGCAAGACGCGGCTGGCGGCCGAGCGCACGGCTGTGCGCTTTCGCACGCTGGCGCCGGAGGAGATCGCGCGCTACATCGCCACCGGCGAGCCGATGGACAAGGCCGGCGCCTACGGCATTCAGGGGCGCGGGGCGCTGTTCGTCGCGCATCTGGACGGGGACTATTTCAACGTCATGGGCCTGCCGCTGTGCCGGCTCGGACAACTGCTGAACGAACTGGGAGTCGAGCTGCTTTGAACTGGAAAACATATCTGAAGAAAAAAGGTGCGCGCATCGGCGCGGTCGTGCTTGCGGTCGTGCTCGTGCTCGCGCTCATCGCCGGGGCGCTCGGCGGCAAGGCGGGATTCCTCACGAATCTCGACGGCATCGTGCGCGCGCCGCTGCAAAAGGCCGCGACCGTCACGGCGCAGTGGCTTGAGAGCATCTACGGCTACATTTATAAATATGACCAGCTCAAGGCCGAAAACGACCAGCTGCGCGTCCAGCTTGCCGAGGCGCAGGCGCAGGCGCGCGAGGGGCAGGAGGCGCTGGCGGAAAACGAGCGCTACCGCGAGCTGCTGGGCTTCACGCAGCGGCACACGGACTTTGAGCTCGAGCCGGCGAACGTCGTGTCCTACGGCGCGTCGAACTGGTCGAGCACACTCACGCTCAGCAAGGGCAGCGACTGCGGCATCGAGGTCGGCGACTGCGTCATGAACGAGGCCGGCGCACTCGTCGGTCAGGTCATCGAGGTCGGCAGCACATGGGCGACCGTGCGCACGGTCATCGACGTGGACATGAGCGTCGGCGGCTACATCAGCAGCAGCGGCGCCACGGCCATGGTGCTCGGTGACTTCACGCTCATGCAGGACGGCTGCGTGCGCTTCGGCTACCTCGCCGAGGGCATGAGCATCTTCACCGGCGACACCGTGCTCACCTCCGGCAAGGGCGGCGCGTTCCCGGCAGGGCTTGTCGTCGGCACGATCACCGACGTGCGCACCGAGGCCGGCGGCCAGCAGACCTACGGCGTCATCACGCCCGCATGTGATCTCGGTGAGCTGCTGCAGGTGTTCGTCATCAAGGACTTTGACGTGGTGAGCTGACATGTGGGCGGATCTGATCAACAAGGAAAAGATACACCGCGTGCTCTGGTGCGCGCTGTACATGGCGGTGACCGTTGCGCTGCAGACCACGGTCTTTGCGCACATCGCGCTCTTCGGCGTGCACGCCATGTTCGTGCCGGCGGTCGTCGTGGCGGTCGGCATATTCGAGGGCGGCACATGGGGTGCGGTCTTCGGTCTCGTCACGGGCTATTTCTGCGCCATGGGCTACCCCGAAACGGGGCTGCTGTTTGCCGTGCTCTTCGCGCTCATCGGCTTCGGCGCGGGGATGCTCGCAGCGTACCTCATCAATAACGGGATCTTCCCGTTTCTCGTGACGTGTCTGACTGCGTTTCTGCTCACGGCCTTCTGCCAGATGTTCCGCCTGTGGATCTTCCACGGTGCGTCGTTCTGGCGGCTGCTCGCCATGGCGCTGGGGCAGAGCGTGTTCTCGCTCCCGCTCGCCGTGCCGTATTACTACATCAGCCGTGCGTTTCACCGCCGGCGTTCCCAGCGCTGAGGCATTCAGCGCGCCCGTACCCCCGAAAGGATCTTCGCTATGGAAAAACCCATCAAGCCCGGCCGCATCACCGCGCTCGCGTGTATGCTCACGCTGCTCGTGATCGTGTTCGTGGTCGCGCTCTACAAACTGCAGATCGTTGACGGTAAGGCGTACTATGAGGAAAACCGCAACAGCGTCGCCAGCTCCCAGACCGTGGCGGCCGCGCGCGGCAGCATCCTCGACCGCTACGGCCGCGTGCTCGTGTCGAACACGAGCTGCAATAACCTCGTCTTTAACCCCGACGATCTCTTCGAGCAGGACGACCCGAACGGCATCCTGCTGCGCCTTGCGCGCACCGTCGTCAACTGCGGCGACACGTATGTCGACGAGCTGCCGGTCACGACCGCGCCGCCGTTCGAGTATACGGACATGACTGAGACGCAGCGCACACAGCTCAAGGGCTTTCTCAAATATGCCAAGCTCGACGAGGAGGCCACGGCCGTGGAGCTTTTGAGCTACTGCCGTGAAAAGTTTGAGATCAACAACAACTACTCCGCGGCCGATATGCGCACCATCGCCGGTCTGCGCTACTCGATCAAGACGCGCTATATCGACAAGCTCTACCTGCCGGACTATGTGTTCGTCAAGGACGCGAGCATGGACCTCATCACGTCCCTGAAGGAAAATAACGTCCCCGGCTTCGAGGTCACGGTGTCCTATACGCGCCAGTACCACACGAATCTGGCTGCACACCTGCTCGGCTACACGGGCAAGATGAACGCCGAGGAATACACGACCTATAAGACGCAGGGCTACCCCATGAGCGCGACCGTCGGCAAGGACGGGGCGGAGCTCGCCTTTGAGAAATACCTCCACGGTACGGACGGCACGGCGATCGTGACGAAAAACGCCGCCGGCACCGTCACCGGCACGACCTATACCAAGGAGCCGGAGCCCGGCGATCAGGTCAGCCTCACCATTGACCTCGACCTGCAGTCGGCGGCGGAGCAGTCGCTGACCAAGGGCATCGAGAACATGAAGTCAAAATCCACGGAAAACAGCGACGCCGTCGGCGGCGGCGCGCTCGTGGCGGTCGACGTCGCCACCGGTCAGCCGCTGGCCATCGCAAACTACCCGACCTTCGACCTGCAGACGCTCTTCCAGAGCGAGGAGAACTACAAGGCCGTCTCCGAGGCGGACAACCAGCCGCTGTTCAACCGCGCGCTGCTCGGTCAGTATTCTCCGGGCTCGACGTTCAAGCCCTGCACGGCCATCGCCGGTCTGACCGAGGGCGTCATCACCACCGGAACGGAGATCGAGTGTACCGGCACGTTCCGCAAGTATGAGGACACCGGCTACGCGCCTAAGTGCTGGATCGCCTCCTCCGGCACGACGCACGGCAGCGACAATGTGACCGAGGCCATCCGCGACTCGTGCAACATCTTCTTCTACACCGTCGGCGACAGCCTGCCGATCGACACGCTCGCACGCTATGCCGCGGCCTTCGGTCTCGGCGAGCACACCGGCATCGAGCTGCCGGAGAGCACCGGCCAGATGGCTACGGAGGCCGTGAAGAAAAAGCTCGAGAACACGAACTGGTATGTCGGCGACTCGCTGCAGGCGGCCATCGGCCAGTCGTACAGCCTGTTTACGCCGCTGCAGCTTTCGGAATACTGCGCCACGATCGCCAACGGCGGCACGCGCCACAGCGCGTCCATCCTGAAATCCGTGCGCAGCTATGACGGCAGCGAGCTCATCTATGAGAATCAGGCCGAGGTGCTCAGCACCGTCGAGACTAGCGACTACAACTGGGCCGCCGTGCAAAAGGGCATGTACCTCGTCGCCAACGACCCCGCCGGCAGCGCTTACGAGACCTTCGGCAGCTACGGCGTGAAGGTCGCCGCCAAGACCGGTACCGCCCAGCTCGGCGATAACCAGGTCAACAACGCCATTTTCATCTGCTACGCACCGTATGACAATCCCAAGGTCGCCGTGGCGGTCGTTGTGGAGCACGGCAGCGCCGGCGCTTCCATCGCCTCCATCGCGCGTGATTTTCTCGACGCATATTTTACCGTCAAGACCGTTGACACCGCCCCCGAGAGCGAGCTCTCGCTGCTGCGATGACGGCCGCTGACCAGAAAGAGAGGAGTTATCCATATGAACATTGCACTGATCGCTGACGACGGAAAAAAGGAACTCATGGTCCAGTTCTGCATCGCTTACTGCGGCATTCTGGCCAAGCACGAATTGTGCTCCACGTTTACGACCGGCCGGCTCATCTCCGAGGCCACCGGACTGAAGATCCGCACGTACCTGCACTCGGCGCAGGGCTGCCAGCAGCTCGACGCGCGCATCGCGTACAACGAGATCGACCTCGTGCTGTTTTTCTGCGACGCCGAGAGCGGCAACTTTGACGAGGTCAACCGCATGGCGCGCCTGTGCGACCAGCGGCAGATCCCGTTTGCCAGCAATGTGGCCACGGCCGAAGTGCTCATTCTGGGCCTGAACCGCGGCGACCTCGACTGGCGCGACATCGTCAACCCCAAGAAGAAATCGTAAGCCCGAAAGGAAACCAAGACATCATGGACAAGATCAAACCCCGCACACTGTCCGGCTTCATGGAGCTGCAGCCGGACAAGCAGGTGCAGATGGACAAAATGCGCGCCGTTCTGGCCGAGACCTACGCCCGCTATGGCTTCACCCCGCTCGATACGCCCGCGATCGAGGCGGCCGAGGTGCTGCTGGCCAAGGGCGGCGGCGAGACGGAAAAGCAGATCTACCGCTTCACGAAAGGCGAGAGCGATCTCGCGCTGCGCTTTGACCTCACTGTACCGCTGGCAAAGTACGTCGCGGCCAATTACGGCCAGCTTACCTTCCCCTTCCGCCGCTATCAGATCGGCAAGGTCTGGCGCGGTGAGCGCGCGCAGCGCGGCCGCTTCCGCGAGTTTTATCAGGCGGACATCGACATCATCGGCGACGGTGCGCTCGATATCCTCAACGAGGCCGAGATCCCGGCCATCATCTACGACACGTTCACCCGCCTCGGCCTGCACCGCTTCCGCATCCGCGTGAATAACCGCAAGGTGCTCAACGGCTTTTTCGCCATCCTCGGTCTGAGCGAGCAGGCGGGCGATGTGCTGCGCACCATCGACAAGCTCGATAAGATCGGCGCGGACAAGGTGCGCGCGCTGCTCACCGATACCTGCGGCGTCACGGTCGGGCAGGCGGACGAGATCCTGCGCTTTATCGCCTGCCCGGGCACGAGCGCGGACAAGCTCGCCTTCCTCGAGCAGTACCGCGGCCGGAACGAGACGTTTGACACCGGCCTCGACGAGCTGCGCACCGTCGTGGGCTACCTGCCCGCGTTCGGCGTCCCGGAGGAGAACTTCGAGCTCGACCTCACGATCGCGCGCGGCCTCGATTACTACACCGGCACGGTGTACGAGACCGTCCTGCTCGACCATCCCGAGGTCGGCAGCATCTGCTCCGGCGGCCGCTATGACGACCTCGCGGGGTATTATACGAACAAGTCCCTGCCCGGCGTCGGCATCTCCATCGGTCTGACGCGCCTGTTTTACATCCTGCAGGAGCAGAACATGATCTCCGACGCCGTGCTCACCGCCCCGGCGGACGTGCTCATCCTGCCGATGACGGACGATCTGTCCGCCGCCGTGTCGCTGGCGTCCATGCTGCGCGCCGGCGGTCTGCGCGTGCAGCTTTACAGCGAGAAAAAGAAATTCAAGGCCAAGATCGGCTATGCCGACAAGCTCGGCATCCCGTTTGTGATCTTCCTCGGCGAGGATGAGATCGCGCAGAATGTCTGCGCGCTCAAGAACATGGACACCGGCGAGCAGGAGGCAGTGACGCAGGCCGCCGCGCTTGAGACCATCCGCGCGGAGATCGCGCGGCGCACCGCCGGTGCGCTCCTGCGCGAGCAGTGATCCGGTCAATCCGCCGCCGCACCGCCGGAGGCGATATTCGATAGAAAGAAAGGGAATCAGGAGTATGTTTCAGTCCCGCACACACACTTGCAACGAGCTGCGGCTCGAAAACGTCGGCGAGCAGGTCCGCATCGTCGGCTGGATGGAAAATGTCCGCGAGGTCGGACAGAATTTTGCCTTTGTCGTCGTCCGTGATTTTTACGGAACGACCCAGGTCGTCATCGAGACCGAGGACATGATGAAGGTCGTCAAGCCCCTCAACAAGGAGTCCACCATCGCCGTGGAGGGCGTCGTGCGCGAGCGCGCGAGCAAAAACCCCAAGCTGCCCACCGGCGACATTGAGCTCGTGCCCACGAAGATCGAGGTGCTCGGCCGCTGCCGCTACAATGAGCTGCCGTTTGAGATCAACCGCAGCCGCGACGCCGACGAGGCGCTGCGCCTGAAGTACCGCTATCTCGACCTGCGCAACCCCGCCGTAAAGCAGAACATCATCCTGCGCTGCCAGGTGGTGGCCGCGCTGCGCGCCGCCATGACCGCGCACGGCTTTCTCGAGATCACCACGCCCATCCTCACGGCGTCCAGCCCCGAGGGCGCGCGCGACTATCTTGTGCCGGCGCGCAAGCACCCTGGCAAGTTTTACGCTCTGCCGCAGGCGCCGCAGCAGTTCAAGCAGCTGCTCATGACGGCGGGCTTCGACCGCTATTTCCAGATCGCCCCGTGCTTCCGCGACGAGGACGCCCGCGGCGACCGCAGCCCCGGTGAATTCTATCAGCTCGACATGGAGATGGCCTTTGCCACGCAGGACGATGTCTTTGCCGTGCTCGAGGACGTGCTCCCGCCGATCTTCGCCAAGTACGGCAAGTACAACGTCGCGTCCGAGGCACCCTTCCGCCGCATTTCCTACCGCGATGCGATGGACACCTACGGCTCGGATAAGCCCGACCTGCGCATCGATCTGACCGTGCAGGACATGACGGCGCTCGTCGCCGGCAGCGACTTTGCGCCCTTCGCGGCGGGCAACACCGTCAAGGCCATCGTCGTGCCCGAGTGCACGCTTGCGCGCAAGGCCGTTGATAAGCTCTGCGCCGATGTCGAGGTGCAGGCCGGCAGCAAGCCCTACTGGTTCAAGGTCGACGAGCAGGGCAACTTCTCCGGCGGCATCGCAAAGTTCCTCACGGACAAGACGGCGGAGATCACCGCGGCCCTCGGCCTGAAGCCCGGCTGCTTCGTCGGCGTGACGGCCGGCAAAAAGACCGCCGCGCAGAAGACGGCGGGCGTGCTGCGCGCAAAGCTCGGCGCGGCCGTGCCGGGTCACATGGACCTCGAGCGGTACGAATTTTGCTGGATCGTCGACTTCCCCATGTACGAGATCGGTGAGGAGTCCGGCGAGCTGGAATTCTGCCACAACCCGTTCTCGATGCCGAATGGCGGGCTCGAGATCCTCGAGCAGGCCGAGCGCGGTGAGGTCGATCCGCTCGACATCAATGCCTTCCAGTATGACCTCGTCTGCAACGGCGTCGAGCTCAGCTCCGGCGCGGTGCGAAACCATGATCCCGAGATCATGGTCAAGGCGTTCGAGCTCGTGCGCCTCGGCGAGGACGATGTGAAGGCCAAGTTCCCGGCCATGTACAACGCCTTCTGCTACGGCGCGCCCCCGCACGCCGGCATCGCCCCGGGTGTCGACCGTATGGTCATGCTCCTCGCGGGCGAGGACAGCATCCGGGAGATCATCCCGTTCCCGATGAACAAAAACGCGCAGGACGTCATGATGGGCGCGCCCGGCACCGTCGAGCCGCACCAGCTTGAGGAGCTGCACATCGCCGTCGTCGGCGACACGGAGCCCGATACCGAAGCGTAAACCCAAAATCCGAGTGACGGCGCCCCGGCGTTCGGCCGGGGCCTCGTCCGTGAAAGAAGGCGAACGGCTTGCTGTCCAAGATCCAGTCCCTCGGCTGCCGCGGTGTGAGCGGCTACGCCGTGAGCGTGGAGTGCCACGTGTCCAACGGTCTGCCGGGGTTTGATATCGTCGGCCTGCCGGATACGGCCGTCAAGGAGGCGCGTGAGCGCGTGCGCAGCGCCATCAAGACCAACGGCATGAAGTTTCCGGTCAGCCGCCTGACGGTGAACCTCGCCCCGGCGGATACGCGCAAGGCCGGCACGCTCTATGACCTGCCGGTGCTGCTGGGCATCCTGTGCGCCACGGGGGAGATCCGCCAGCCGCCGGCGACGGCGGCGTTCTTCGGCGAGGTGAGCCTCGCGGGGGAGATCCGCCCCGTCACCGGCGCGCTCACGATGGCGCTCGCGGCCGAGCAGATCGGCCTCAGGGAGCTCTTCGTCCCGGCGGGCAACGCGGCCGAGGCCGCCTTTGCCGAGGGCGTGACCGTGTACCCGGTCGAGAACATCTCGCAGCTCGTGCACCATCTGCGCGGGGAGAAGCCCATCGCACCCATGTCCCCGCCGGATTTTGCGGCAGAGCCGCGTTTTTCGGTCGATTTTGCCGAGGTCAAGGCGCAGGAGAACGTCAAGCGCGCGCTCGAGGTGGCCGCTGCCGGCGGGCACAACATCCTGCTCGTCGGGCCGCCGGGCGCGGGCAAGTCCATGCTCGCCAAGCGCCTGCCGACCATTCTGCCCGCGATGAACCGCGCCGAAATGATCGAGACCACGCAGATCTACTCCGTCCTCGGTCTCACGACGCCGGACGACCCCGTCGTGCGTGTCCGGCCGTTTCGCGCCCCGCACCACACGGTGTCGAACGTCGCCATGTCCGGCGGCGGCAGCGCGCTGCAGCCGGGCGAGATGAGCCTGGCGAATAACGGTGTGCTCTTTCTCGACGAGCTGCCGGAGTTTTCGCCCGCCGTGCTCGAGACGATGCGCCAGCCGCTCGAGGACGGCAGCATCACCATCTCGCGCGCGACCGGCTCCGTGACGTATCCGAGCCGCTTCATGCTCGTGTGCGCCATGAACCCCTGCAAGTGCGGCTGGTACGGGCATCCCTCCGGGCGCTGCCGCTGCTCGCCGCGCGACGTGCGCCGCTACCATGCGCGCGTATCCGGTCCGCTGCTCGACCGCATCGACATCATCGTCGAGGTGCCGGCGCTGGACTTTGACGAGCTCACCGAGCCCTCGGCCGGAGAGCCGTCGCAGACCATCCGCGCGCGTGTCAACGCCGCCCGCGCCGTGCAGCGCGCGCGCTACGGGGACGACACCACCGCGACCAATGCGCACATGGGACCGCGCGCCCTTGCTGAGTTCTGCACGCTCTCGCCCGAGTGCGAGCAGCTCATGCATCAGGCGTTTGACACCATGGCACTCACCGCCCGCAGCTATGACCGCATCCTGCGCGTCGCGCGCACGATCGCCGATCTCGACGGGGCGCAGACCATCGCGCTCGCGCATCTGGCGGAGGCCATCCAGTACCGCACGTATGATTTCTCCGTCGCCGAGCCGTGAGCCCGGCGGCCGCGCCTGACAGAAGGGAGCTTCGTCATGTACAACAACAACTATAATTGGTATCAGCCGCCCGCCCCGCTGCCCGGCAAGCATGAGGCCACCGTCGCCATGGTGCTCGGCATCGTGTCGTGCGCGCTGCTCGTGTTCGGCTACACGGCGCTCGGCTCGGTCGTCACGGGCATCATCGGCCTGATCTATTCCGCGCGCGCAAAAAGCCTCGGCTTCAACGGCACGCCGCGCACGGTCGGCTATGTCTGCTCGCTCATCGGGCTGATCCTCGGCGCGCTCGTGTGCCTGCTGCTCGTGTGGCTCGGCGCGTGGTCGGTCGGCGTGTTCATCACGCTCGTCGAGCGCTGCCTGTGATATCCTGAAAGAAAAGGAACGAACGATTTATGAAGGATCTGCTGCTCTGCAAGCCCGGAGAGATCTTCCTCAAGGGGCTCAACAAGCACTATTTTGAAGAGAGGCTGGTCGCAAACGTCAAGCGCCGCCTCAAGCCCATCGGCCACTTCCGCGTGACGTATCTGCAGTCGGCGCTGTACATCGAGGCCGCCGACGACGCGGCCGATCTCGACGCGGCGTATGACGCTGTCCGCAAGGTGTTCGGCATTGCGACGATCACGCGCGCGGCTGCCTGTGAAAAGGATAAGGACGCCATCACGGCGCTCGCCAAGACCTACCTGCACGACGCGATGACGGCGGCGCGCAGCTTCAAGGTCGAGACCAAGCGCTCGGACAAGCGCTTCCCCATGACGAGCATTGAGCTGTCGCAGTACGTCGGCGGCGAGCTCGCCGAGGCGTATCCCGACACGGTCGTCGACGTGCACGACCCGGAGCTGACCGTGCGCCTCGAGGTGCGCGAGCAGGCGGCGTATGTCCACGCGCAGGCAGTCGAGGCGGCGGGCGGTATGCCCGTCGGCTGCAACGGCGCCGCCGTGACGATGCTCTCCGGCGGCATCGACAGCCCCGTGTCCTCGTACATGATCGCCAAGCGCGGCGTGCGCCTGATCCCGGTGCACTTTTTCTCCTTCCCGTATACCTCGGAGCTGGCCAAGGAAAAGGTCATCTCGCTGGCTAAGGAGCTCACGGCCTACACCGGCCGCATGACGCTGCAGATCGTGCCCTTCACGCACATCCAGGAGGAGATCCGCCGCGCCTGCCCGGAGGAATATTTCACGCTCATCATGCGCAGATTCATGATGCGCATCGCCGAGGACATCGCCGCGCACAACGAGTGCAAGGCCATCGTCACCGGCGAAAATCTCGGTCAGGTCGCCAGCCAGACCATGGAGGCCATGGCCTGCACGCAGGCTGTGACGCACCTGCCCGTGCTCCAGCCGCTCATCGGCATGGACAAGCGCGATATCGTGAAGATCGCGCGCGACATCGGCACATTTGACACATCCATCCTCCCGTATGAGGATTGCTGCACGGTCTTTACCCCGCGCCACCCCAAGACCCGCCCGACCGTGGCGGAGGTCGCAGAGGCGGAGGCCGCGCTCGACATTGACGCGCTCGTGCGCGAGGCAGTGGACGGAATTGAAAGGATCCGGATCGATTTATGAACGCAGAACTTATTGCCGTCGGCACCGAACTGCTCCTCGGCGACACCATCAATACCGACGCGGCGGCTGTCGCGCGCCTGCTCTCGGAGCTGGGCATCAATGTCTATTGGCAGACCGTTGTCGGCGATAACCGCGCGCGGCTCGAGCAGGCGGTGCAGCTTGCCCGCACCCGCGCCGACCTCATCATCACGACCGGCGGCCTCGGCCCGACGTGCGACGACCTGACCAAGGAGGTCGTGGCCGGCGCGTTCGGCATCCCGCTCGAGCTCAATGAGGCGGAGGAGGCACGCCTGCGCGGCCTGTACCGCGAGCGCCACACCTACATGACCGAGAACCACCTGCAGCAGGTCATGCTGCCGCGCGGCTGCACCGTGCTGCAAAACGACTGGGGCACGGCGCCTGCCTGTGCGTTTGAGGCGGACGGCTGCATGGTCATCATGCTGCCCGGCCCGCCGCTGGAGTGCGAGCCGCTGCTGCGCTACCGCGTGCGCCCGCTGCTCGCCGCGCGCGGCGACGGGATCATCGTCTCGCACAATGTCAAGATCTTCGGCATCGGCGAGGGCACGATGGAGTACCAGCTGCGCGATCTCATGAACGAGATGCGCAATCCCACCCTTGCGCCCTATGCCAAGGAGGGGGAGTGCCTTGTGCGCATCACGGCAAAGGCCCCCACAGAGGCCGAGGCCGAGGCCATGATCGCCCCGTGCCTCGCGCGCGTACAGCGCGAGCTCGGCGCCTTCGCCTACGGCGTTGACACGCCGAATATCGAGACCTGCGCGGCCGAGCTCCTGCTCCGGCAGCAGAAGACCATCGCCGTGGCCGACAGCTGCACCGGCGGCATGCTCGGCGATATGCTCACGAATGTGCCGGGCGCGTCGGCGATATTTGCCGGCGGCATCATCGCCTATAATAACGACACCAAGACCCGGCTGCTGGATGTCGACCCCGCGCTCATCGCGCGCTGCGGTGCAGTCAGCCCCGAGGTCGCAGGTGCGATGGCGGAGCACGCGCGCACCATATTCGGCACGGATCTCGCCATGAGCATCACCGGCCTTGCCGGGCCGGAGGGTGACGGCGTGCACACCGTCGGCACGCTCTTTGTGGCCCTCGCCACGCCGGACGGGACGTTTTTCCGCACACTGCACAAGGATAAGTGGGGACGCGTGCGCATCAAGCACGCGGCGGCCAACCACGCCTTCGACATGGTGCGGCGCTATCTCACCGGCCTGCCGGTGGAGATCGAGGAAAACCGCTGACGGGATCACCCGCTTTTTCCGCGGCTGGGACAGCTGTCCCGGCCGCGTTGTGACCCATGCATGATTGGAGAAACCGGAGAACCGATATGAACATCACTGTAGCCGGCGTGGGCTATGTCGGTCTGGCGCAGGCGGTGCTGCTCGCGCAGCACAACGCCGTCACCGCCGTGACCACGACCCTCGCCAAAGCCGAAAACATCAACCGCGGCGTCTCGCCGATCGCCGACGCCGAGATCACGGACTTCCTGCGCACAAAACCGCTGACGCTCACGGCGACCGTGGACGCCGGGCAGGCCTACCGCACGGCGGACGTGGTCATCATCGCCACGCCGACGGACTACGATCCCGAGCGGCAGATCTTCAATACCTCGACCGTCGAGGCGGTGCTCTCGCTCGTGGGCAGGGTCAATCCCGGTGCGCTCGTGGTCATCAAGTCCACGGTGCCGGTCGGCTACACGGAGCGCGCCGTGGGGGCGTTCGGCTGCAGGCGGCTGCTGTTCTCGCCGGAATTTCTGCGCGAGGGCAGGGCGCTGTATGACAACCTGCACCCGAGCCGCATCGTGGTCGGCCGTCCGCACGGCGGCACGGCGACGGAGGCGGATGCGCGCCTGTTTGCGGCCCTGCTGCAGCAGGGCGCGGCGGAGCAGGACATCCCGACGCTGTACCCGAACGCGACGGAGGCCGAAGCCATCAAGCTCTTTGCCAATACGTATCTCGCCGTGCGCGTGAGCTATTTCAATGAGCTCGATACCTATTGTGAGCTCAAGGGGCTCGATACGCGGCAGGTCATCGACGGCGTGTGCCTTGACCCGCGCATCGGCGCACATTACAACAATCCGTCGTTCGGCTACGGCGGCTACTGTCTGCCGAAGGATACGCGCCAGCTGGTGGCGAACTTCGGCGACATTCCGAACCGCATCATCAGCGCCGCTGTTACGGCCAATGACGAGCGCAAGGATCATATCGCCCGTCAGATCCTGCGCAAGGCGGCGGGCGGCGTCGTCGGTGTGTACCGTCTGACGATGAAGGCCGATTCGGACAACTTCCGCGAGTCGAGCATCCGCGGCGTCATCGAGCGGCTGCGCCGCGCGGGCGCAAGCGTCGTGATCTATGAGCCGACGCTCGAGGCGGCCTCCTTCGCCGGCCTGCCGGTGATCGCGTCGCTGACGGAATTCAAGCGCATGGCGGCCGTTATTGTTGCCAACCGTGCCGAGCCCGCGCTCGACGATGTGCCGGAGAAGGTATACACCCGCGACCTGTACCGCAGAGACTGAAAAAGGGAGGCACAGACGATGAAAGGAATCATCCTCGCCGGGGGCTCCGGCACACGGCTGTACCCGCTCACGCGGGTCACGTCCAAGCAGCTGCTGCCGGTGTACGACAAGCCCATGATCTACTATCCGCTATCGACGCTCATGCTCGCGGGCATCCGCGACATCCTCATCATCTCCACGCCGGAGGACACGCCGCGCTTCGAGCGTCTGCTCGGCGACGGCAGCCAGTTCGGCATCCGGCTGTCCTACGCGGTGCAGCCGCATCCGGACGGTCTGGCGCAGGCGTTTCTGATCGGGGCGGATTTCATCGGCAATGACACGTGCGCCATGATCCTCGGCGACAATATTTTCTACGGCAACCGCTTTCGCAGCAATCTGCGCGAGGCGGTCAAGGATGCCGAGGCTGGCTATGCCACGATCTTCGGCTATCATGTCAAGGACCCCGAGCGCTTCGGCGTCGTGGAGTTCGACCAGAACAAGCGTGTGCTGTCCGTCGAGGAAAAGCCCCAAAACCCACGCTCGAATTACTGCGTCACGGGGCTGTATTTTTACGACAACCGCGTCGTGGAAAAGGCGCGGCAGGTGCGCCCGTCGGCGCGCGGCGAGCTGGAGATCACGGATCTCAACCGGCTCTATCTCGAGGACGACCGGCTGAAGGTGCAGCTGCTCGGCCGGGGCTTTGCGTGGCTCGACACCGGCACGGTCGAGAGCCTCATGGACGCGGCGGCCTTTGTCCAGACGGTGCAGAACCGGCAGGACGTCATCATTTCCGCGCCGGAAGAGGTGGCCTATCATATGGGCTGGCTCACGAAGGCGCAGCTGCTGGCTGCCGCCGCGCAGTATCAAAACGCGCCCTACGGTGCGCACCTGCGCGCGGTCGCGGAGGACAAGCTCGTGTTTGAGAGGGAACTGCATGACTAGATTCGTCACCGGCGGCGCCGGCTTCATCGGCGCGAATTTCCTGTTTTACCTGCGCGAGCGCTATCCGGACGACCGGCTTGTGTGCATTGACAAGCTCACCTATGCTGGCAATCTCTCCACGCTCGCGCCGCTGCTCGGACAGCCAAATTTCCGCTTTGCCAAAGTGGACATCTGCGACCGTGAGGCGGTCTACGGCCTCTTTGCCGAGGAGCATCCCGACGTGGTCATCAATTTCGCGGCCGAGAGCCATGTGGATCGCTCGATCGCCGACCCGTCGCTGTTTTTGCAGACGAACATCATCGGCACGTCCGTGCTCATGGACGCCTGCCGCGAATACGGAAACATCCGCTTCCATCAGGTCTCGACCGATGAGGTCTACGGCGACCTGCCGCTTGACCGGCCGGAGCTGCTGTTCACCGAGCAGACACCGCTGCACACGAGCTCGCCCTACAGCAGCTCCAAGGCCGCGGCCGACCTGCTCGTGGGCGCGTACGGACGTACCTACGGTCTGCCGGTCACGATCTCGCGCTGCTCGAATAACTACGGGCCGTATCAGTTTCCGGAAAAGCTCATCCCGCTCATGATCATCAATGCCCTCGCCGACCGTCCGCTGCCGGTGTACGGGCGGGGACTGAACGTGCGCGACTGGCTGTATGTCACCGACCACTGCAAGGCCATCGACCTCGTGGTCAGCCGCGGGCGCATCGGCGAGGTGTACAACATCGGCGGTCACAACGAGATGCGCAACATCGACATCGTGCGCCTGATCTGCCGCAGGCTCGGCAAGCCCGAGAGCCTCATCACCTACGTCGCCGACCGCAAGGGGCATGACCTGCGTTACGCCATCGACCCTGCGAAGATCCACGCGGAGCTCGGCTGGCTGCCGGAAACAAAGTTTGCCGACGGCATCGGCCGCACGATCGACTGGTATCTTGCCAATCGCCCCTGGTGGGAGGAGATCGTCTCCGGCGAATACCGGAGCTACTACGCGCGGATGTACGGCGAGCGCCCGACGCTGTGAACGGAGCAACGAAAAAACCGCAGTCTACGGACTGCGGTTTTTTCTGTATGGCGTCTATTCTGCGTCCAGCCGTTTTTCCAGACAGACGAGCTCTACGCCGGCGATGCCGTTGAAGGTGCACGGCACGATGGCGGCCTCGCGGAAGCCGAGACGGGCGTAGAGCCGGCGGGCGCGGGTGTTTTTCGCGTTCGTATCAATGCGCAGCACCGTGCAGCCGAGCGCGCGGGCGCGCCGGGCATAAAAGCGCACGAACTGCGTGCCGTAGCCGTGCCCGGCGATCGTCGGGTCAACGACAAGCGTGTGCAGCACGAGCACCTGCTCCGGCGGCGCTGCGTATTGCCACGGCACCTGCGCATATACCGGCACCTGTATTTGGTCGATGCGCCCGGCGGCAACGAGAACGCCGTCGTCAGTGAGCACAAACAGTGCCCCGTCGTCGAGCGCGGCCTGCGCGCTCGCGCGTGTCGGGTAGACGCCGCGCGCCCAGCCGACGCTGGCGGCGCCGGTCTCCTCTGCGGTGTGGATCGCGTCGTAGATCTGCTCGATGCGCGGCAGATCGTCTGCGGTCGCGGGACGGATGTCGATCATGGGTGCACCTCCTTTGGCGTCTCCCGGAAGATGTTCTCCGGGATCAGGGCTGCGAGCGCGCGCTGTCCGGCGGGGGTGTGGTGCACGCCGTCGGTCGTATAGGACGCGATGAGCGCGTCCGGGTCGTCGGGGTCTGCCAGAGCGCCCAGCGGGATGTAGCCGTCGGCGGGGCAGTCCGCGCTCTGAAACCATGCGTTGAGCTCCGGCCGCAGCGTGTCGAGCTCCGGCGACCACTGAATGTCGTCCCCGCGGCCGAAGAGGTTTCGCGTATAGCCCTTCCACGGTGTGAGCTCGCAAAACCAGATGCGCACGCCCTGCGCGTGCGCCATGTCGGCGAGCGCGCGGTAGCCTGCGGTCATCTGCGCGAACGTGACCGGGGTCAGCAGCCCCTGCTTGCTCCGGCAGTGCGGGTGGATGAGGTCGTTGGCGCCGAGCTTGACGAGCACCATGTCCGCGCCCGCCTGCGCGAGCACGTCGCGCGAAAAGCGCTTCACGCCCGCGCCGCCGAGGAGCTTCGCCGCGCGGCCGACGCCGTCGGCCACCAGCCGGTCACCCTTGATGGCCGCCTGCGTCACGCTCACATCGGTGATGCCGGTCTCGCGCAGGCGCGCCGCCAGCAGACGCGGCAGCTCGTTTGCCACGGTCGAGTCGCCGAAGATGACGCACGTGTGCGTCTCGGGCGCTGCCAGCACGTCGATCTCCGTGAGCGCTGGGATGACCTCATATGCGCCGGTCTCCGCCGTGTGCTGCATCGGTATGGCCAGATGCAGCAGGGGGCGGCGCGTGCAGTTGCCGAGCTCGGCGTAGCTGCACCCGCCGATGAGCCCGATCGTGCGCATGGCGTTGATGCCGCGGTAAAAGACCGTGACGGTCAGCGTCTGCCCGGCGGTGACCGGCAGCGCGGCGGCATCGGAGGTACAGCTCGTCCCGGCGGCGATGCGGACGCGGCGCTCGCCGCCGAAGGTCACGGTGTGCAGTGTGGCCGGGTCGATGCCGCGCGCATCGTCCGCGCCGATGGCAACGGTGCAGGCGGCCACGTGCAGCGGTAGCACGCCGAACACGTTCGAGAGCGTCAGGCGCACGTGCGTGCCGCCGGCCGTGAGCTGCACGGCCGTGCGCGCGGACACGTCCGTCACGGCGACGCCGAGCCGGTCGAGCACGCCGGTCTCGGACAGGCTCGCGTCGATGGGGCTGGTGCTCCATGCGCTGACCCAGCGGTTTGATTTCTTGTCTTCGCCCATAGATAGCAGGACCTCCGGAATTTTGTATGCTTCTGCCTTTAAGATAGGCGCACGGCGCACAAAAGTCAACCGCAAACACTGCGCCCGGCTTTACAACACAGGCCAAAACGTGGTATCATGCGCAGAGAAATATCTGCAGGACGAAGGAGGGGACAGCTGTGCCAGACGAACGTCAGACACCGGCGGAGCGCCCGCCGAAAAAGCGCATGAGCCGCGGTACGCGCGTGCTGGTCATCATCGTGTGCGTGCTGCTCGCCATCGCGCTGCTGCTGGTCGCAACGGTATTGGTTTTGTCTGCGATCGGCCGCAATGCGCTGACCAATGACGACGGAATGAACATTTCCCGGGACGATGTGGAGTTGCTCGGCTCGGGCACGGTGCGCTACAATGACCGGCTCTACCGCTACAACACCGATATCGTCACGATCCTGCTCATGGGCGTGGACGAGCAGGTCAAGCAGGATGCCAGCGGCATCTACGGCAACGCCAACCAGTCGGATGCGAACATCCTTGCGGTGCTCGATCTGCGCAACAAGGAGATGACGCTCATCTCCATCTCGCGCGACGCGATGTGTACGCTCGATATTCTCGACAGCGCGGGCGAGCATGTCGGCACGGCTACGGCGCAGCTGGCGCTTGCCTATGCCTACGGCGACGGGGCGGAGCGCAGCTGTGAGCTGACGAGCGCGGCTGTCTCGCGCCTGTTTTACGATCTGCCGATCCCGGTCTACGGCTCGATCTATATGCAGGGCATCCGCCAGCTCGTCGACAGCGTCGGCGGCGTGACGGTCACGCCGGACACGAGCATCCCCGGCTTTGCCGCCGGGCAGCCCGTGACGCTCACCGGCCAGCTCACGGAAAGCTATATCCGCTACCGCGCCGACTCGACCGAGGGCAACAACCAGCGCATGCAGCGGCAAAAGCAGGTCGTGCTTGCGCTCGTGCACAAGATGCTCGCGCAGGTCAAGGAGGATCCGGCAAGCATCCTTGCGCTCTACAACAACGTCCGGCGCAACACCACGACGAACATCAACACCGCCATGATGGTCTATCTGGCGCAGCAGGCGAGCGGGATGCACTTCTCGGACGACATCGTCAATGTCCCCGGCACGTCGGTCATGGGCGAGCAGCGGCACGCGGAGTATCAGGTCGATTCGGACGCGCTGCTGGAGCTGATCCTGAGCATTTTCTATGAGCCGGTGGAGGGGTAACCGGAAAACGGATATTTTTTGCAATTACCCTCTTGCAATTTGTGTGCGGTTGGTGTAGAATCATACTGTCTTTAAAATTGCTGAAATATGAATGGAGGAGTTCACAATGAAGCGTTTTGTGGCCATTCTTTTGATACTCGTTCTCGTGTTTGCCCTGTCGGCGACGGCGTTTGCCGCCGGCGCGGTCGTCAGCCCCGAGAAGAACAATACCGATACAACCGTCACGCCTGACAAGGGCACGACCTCTCCGCAGACCGGCGAGTCCTTCAGCATCCTGTGGGTGATCCTTGCGGCCATCGCAGCGGTCGGAGCGGTGCTGTTTTGCGGCAAAAAGCTGATTCGCGTCAAGTGAACCGGCGGTCACATGGATAACAAAGCCCCATGATCTTCATGGGGCTTTTGCTTTTATGAGGTGAACGATGAAGAAGAAAAAGATCCTTGTGCGCAGCGTGCTGGTGCTCGTGGCGCTCGCGGCGCTGTGCGCGTGTGCGTGGTGCGTGTGGTATATCGTGCAGTACTATCAGGGGCAGGCCTTCGGCGACCGGATGCGCACCAACATTTCCGACGACGGCGGCAGCTTTCAGCTTGAGCGCGTGAAGATCCCGGTCGATTTTGACGAGCTGCAGGCCATGAATCCGGATATCTATGCGTGGATCAAGATCCCGGATACCGACATTAGCTATGCCGTGCTGCAGCGTGACGGCGATGATGATCAGGAGTATTACTCCAAGCACAGCGAAAATGGCGCCTACTACAGTGGCGGAAGCATCTTCAGCCAGAGCTACAACCGGAAGGACTTTTCCGACCCCATGACCGTGCTCTACGGGCACAATCTGCGCAACGGACGCATGTTTGCCCAGCTCAACAGCTTTTCGGACGCGGAGGTCTTTGAGTCGCACCGCTATATCTACGTCTATCTCCCGGACCGGATGCTCGTGTATGAGATCTTCGCTGCGTATCCGCACTCGAGCGAGCATCTGCTGCTGTGCCATGATTTTGCGGACGCAGAGGATTTCACGGCGTATTTTGACAATGTGCGCGCGCAAAAAAGCCTGCAGGCCAATGTCCGCGAGGACGCATGGCCGCAGCCGGGCGACCGCGTGCTGACGCTCTCGACCTGCTACCGCGGGGACAATCACCAGCGCTATCTGGTGCAGGGCAAGCTCGTGGCGGAGGCCTACGCCAAATAATCACATAGAACTGCAAAAAGCCCGACCGGTTTTCCCGGTCGGGCTTTTGCGTTGTCGGAGCGGATCACTCAGCCGTGCAGGCCGTTTTCCTGACGCTCCATGTTTTCAATGACGATGTCGTGGATGTCGCCGAGGCCGGCGCAGTATTCGAGCACCTTCCAGGGCGTGTTCGTGTGAAAGTGGATCTTGATGAGGTCCTCGTCGCCCACGGCGAGCAGACAGTCGCCCGCGATGTTGGCGAGGATGTAGTCGTGGATCGCGTCCTCATCGAGGCCGTGACCCTCGATGAGCAGCTGGGTGTCAAAACGGAATTCGAGCATGGTGAGCCTCCTTAGTCATCGAGCTTGAGCACGGCGAGAAATGCCTCCGTGGGGATCTGGACCGTGCCGAGCTGGCGCATTTTCTTCTTGCCTTCCTTTTGCTTTTCAAGCAGCTTTTTCTTGCGCGTGATGTCGCCGCCGTAGCACTTGGCGAGCACGTCCTTGCGCAGGGCCTTGACGGTCTCGCGCGCAATGATCTTGCCGCCGATCGCGGCCTGCACCGGGATCTCGAACAGCTGCCGCGGGATGTTCTCCTTGAGCTTCTCGCACAGCTTGCGCGCCCGTCCGTAGGCCTTGTCCTTGTGGGCGATGAAGCTCAGCGCGTCGACCTGATCGCCGTTGAGCAGCATGTCCACCTTCACGAGCTCGCTCGGGTGATAGCTGGAAAATTCGTAGTCAAGCGAGGCATACCCCTTCGTGCGCGCCTTGAGCGTGTCGAAGAAGTTGTAGACGATCTCGTTGAGCGGCATCTCGTAGTGCAGCTCCACAAGGCGGCTGTCGAGATACTGCATGTTCTTATACTCGCCGCGCAGATCCTGGCACAGCGGCATGATGTTGCCGACAAATTCCTGCGGCGTGATGATCGACACGTTCACATACGGCTCCTCCGCGACCTCGATAGACGCAGGGTTCGGGTAGTCGTGGGGGTTATCGATCATGAGCACCGTGCCGTCGGTCTTGGTGATGCGGTAGATGACGCTCGGCAGCGTCGTGATGAGGTCGAGGTCGAACTCGCGCTCGAGGCGCTCCTGAATGATCTCCATGTGCAGCATGCCGAGAAAGCCGCACCGGAAGCCGAAGCCGAGCGCGACCGACGATTCCGGCTCGAACGAGAGCGAGGCGTCGTTGAGCTTGAGCTTTTCGAGCGCGTCGCGCAGGTCGGGGTACTTTGAGCCGTCCTCGGTGTAGATGCCGCAGTAGACCATCGACCGCGCCGGACGGTAGCCGGGCAGCGGCTCGGCGGCGGGGCGGGCCGTCTCGGTGACGGTGTCGCCCACGCGCGTGTCCTCCACGTTTTTGATGCTTGCGGTGAAGTAGCCCACGTCGCCGCAGCCGAGCTCATCACACGGGTCAAGCCCGATGGGACGCAGATGCCCGACCTCGAGCACCTTGTAGGATGCGCCGGTGGACATGAGCGTTACCTCCATGCCGCGCCGGAGCGTGCCGGCCACGATGCGCATGAGCACGATGACGCCGCGGTAGCTGTCATACTGGCTGTCGAACACGAGCGCCTGCAGCGGGGCATTCGGGTCGCCCTGCGGGGCGGGGACGTGGTCGACGATGTCGTCGAGCACGGCCTGAATGTTGATGCCCTGCTTGGCCGAGATCTCGGGCGCGTCCATGGCCGGGATGCCGATGATGTCCTCGATCTCGGCCTTGGTGCGCTGGGGGTCGGCGGCGGGCAGGTCGATCTTGTTGATGACCGGCAGGATCTCCAGATCATGGTCGAGTGCAAGGTAGGTGTTGGCAAGCGTCTGTGCTTCCACGCCCTGCGAGGCGTCCACGATCAGCACGGCGCCTTCACACGCGGCGAGTGAGCGGCTGACCTCATAGTTGAAGTCCACGTGGCCCGGCGTGTCGATGAGGTTGAGCGTGTAGGTCTTGCCGTC